>Ga0073932_1004891_pt1 | contig 15248 bp, 11 predicted proteins | sample DewCreD2012metaG_FD_76967 | JGI IMG/M metagenome (GOLD analysis project Ga0073932, IMG submission 76967) | Hot spring sediment bacterial and archeal communities from British Columbia, Canada, to study Microbial Dark Matter (Phase II) - Dewar... ... | reverse complement strand
GCCCCCGCCTGCTTGATGGCCTGCAGGATGGCGATGATATCCCGCGGAGTGACTTTCATAGCGTTCAGTGCGCGGATCAGCTCGTCCAGAGTGGATCCCTCCTCTATTATCTGGAAGACGGACTGGGTTTCGGTAGCCCGGACCGAGGTCTCGGGCACCACCACCGTCTCGCCCGTGCGGCTGAACGGTTGAGGCTGAGAGACGTTGTAGGTGGTGGAGATCTCCACCGCCAGGTTCCCGTGCGATACGGCCACGTTGCCCACGGTCACATTGCCGCTGATGACCACCGTGCCGGTCTTCTCGTTGACGATCACCTTGGCCACGTCGTCCTGACGCACATCCAGCATCCCGATCTGAGCGATCAGCGAGACCGCCTCATCCGGCGAGGTCAGTGCGGTATTCACGCGCACCGTAGCCGCGTCTATGGCGGATGCCGCTCCGGCTCCCAGCCGCTCATTGATGGCGTCGGCCGCTCGCCGGGCGGTGGTGAAATCGGGTGTGTTCAGCAAGATGGAGAGTCCCTGCGAGTCCGCGAACTGCATGGGAACGGCGCGCTCCACGATGGCGCCTTCCGGGATGCGCGCGGCGGTCACGTGGTTCTTGGTGACGCTGGTCCCGCCCCCGCCGGCGGTGAAGCCGCCCACAGAGACAGGCCCCTGCGCGACGGCGTACACCTGACCATCCGCCCCGTAAAGAGGGGTCTGCAGCAGTGTGCCACCCTGCAGGCTCTTGGCGTCTCCCAGGCTGGAGATGGTGACGTCCAGCCGGACACCCTCCGAGACGAACGCCGGCAGATCTGCGGTCACCATGACGGAAGCGACGTTGCGCATCTTGACCTTCGCCGGATCCACCTGCAGCCCGAACCGCTCCAGCATGTTCGCCACGCTCTGCACCGTGAAGATGGCCTGCTGGGAGTCGCCCGTCCCGTCCAGGCCAACCACGATTCCGTAACCAACGAGCTGGTTCGAACGGACTCCCTGGATCTTCGCGATGTCCTTCAGCCGCGCCGCTTCGGCTGCGCCGGACGCGGCCACGGTCATCAGAACGGCTGCCAGCATCAACAATCGAGAGTGTCTCACTGCTGTGATCTCCCTGTCCTTTCCTCTGCCACTGAATACAAACGGCCCACCGCCCGCCGGACTTTAGCCCCCGATACGCAGGGCTGACGGGGAAGAAGAAAGAGAAAGGGCCCCGGGGGAGCGGACATCAGCCCGGGGCCCTTCTGGCCGGGAAACACCGGATGGATAATCCGGTCCCCTAGAACAGCAGCCGGATGAGCTGCGTCAGAATCCCCTCGCGCTGGCGCTGCGCGATCGGCCCCTTGCCTGTGAGCTCGATCTTCGCGTCGGCGATGAGGGTGGAAGAGACTGTGTTGTCGGGAGAGACATCCGAAGGGCGTATGACACCGGACAGGCGGATGATCTGGTTCTCCTCATTGGTCCGGATCTCGCGCTCCCCCTGGATGACCAGGTTGCCGTTCGGCAATACGTCCGTCACGGTGGCGGTCAGGCGCGTGATGAGGTTGCTGCTGCGTGACGTGCTGCCCTCTCCCTTCGATGTGGACGAGCCGCCATAGGACATCTCGCCGATGTTCTTGAACAGGAATCCGCCTCCCGGCCCCACCTTGAAGTTGGAATCCCGCTTCAGGTCCGTGGACGCTTTCTGAGAGGCGATGGAAGACTCCATCACCAGCACAGTGACGGTGTCTCCAGCCTTCATCGCGCGCAAGTCCGTGAAGAGCGAGCCGCGCTCATCGCGCCATAGAGAGCCGCTTCTCTGCGCCAGGACGGTATTCGCGGCGGCGCAGAGGAGCGCCGCTATGGTCAGCAACGGCAAGACCCGTCGTGTCATCGTCATCACTCCTTCCGTCACAGCGCGATCTCCACCCGACCCTCACCACTCACGCGGGCCGAAACAGGCTCACGGGAGTGCTCAGGCCGGACTTTGATCACCTGCCCGAAGACCCCGTCTTCCAGCGCCTGGCCGCTGGACCGCACAGTCACCCGTCCGCGGGACGCCAGAATGGTCACCGTGGATGACCGGTGGACCAGCGGAACCACCTGCAGGTCGGACTGGCGCAGCACGGCTCCCGCAGGAAGCGGCCGCATGGTCCTTTGTCCCACGGCTGCATTGACATCGGTGACCACCGACGAGCTGCTGCCCGCCAGGTCGCGCTCCTCCACCGTCAGGTCTGCCGCCTCCAGCACCTGTCCGCGCGCGACAGCCCTGACCAGCGTCACCACCGGCGAGAAGACCTTCACCCGCACCGTGACCGAAGTCTGGCGCTCGCGTTTGCCGTCCACCAGGATATCCACCGTCACCGGCACCACGCCGGCGCGGGGACGCAACCCCGGCGCTGGCATGATCTCCACGTCCCCTTCGCTCACCTTCATGGGCGCAGGAGGCCGGAGCACCTCGCATTCGATGCGCTCCGCCCCGTCCCAGGCGGCCTCCACGGCGGCGCGCGCGGCCTCCGCAATCTCCTCGCCCGGCACAACGCGGGCCGCCCGGCTGACCCGCACGGAGGGGCTGCCCGTAAGCGCGATCTGTGACGGATTCAGACCGGCCGCCTTCAGCATAAGGGCCACATGCCCGGCGCTGATGCTGGAAGAGTATCCGGGCCACGGCGACTGCCCCAGCCGGACCGCCTTCAACCGCGCCGCCAGAGAGGCGTCCCCGGTCTGTATGGAGGCCACATCTCCCAGAAGAACCTCCGCCGAACGCACCTGCGCCTCAGGCCGCAGCGAGACCGTCGCGGCATTGACCGCCGCGGCGCAGAGTGCCGCCAGCGCAAGCGCAAGACTCAGGATGCGGCGGACCATCTCACACCTACCTTCTCAGGTTGTTCGCGATGTTCAACATCTCGTCCGCGCTCTGCACGGCCTTGGAGTTGATCTCGTAGGCGCGCTGAGCGACGATCATATTGACCATCTCCTCCACCACCTGGACGTTGGACATCTCAAGGATGCCCGACGCGATGGCTCCCAGACCGTCCTGTCCGGGGATTCCCGTGATGGGCTCGCCGGAGGAGCCGGTCCTCTGGAACAGGTTGTGCCCCAGGTTGGCCAGTCCAGCCGGATTCGGGAAGCGCACAAGCTGTATCTGCCCGAGCTGCTGCGCCTCGATCTGCCCCGGGAACACCACGGACACCGTCCCATCCACGCCCACAACTATGTCGCCGCTCTCCGGCGGGAGAGTGATCTCCGGCTGAAGCAGGTAGCCGTCAGAAGTGACCAGGCGCCCCTGGCTGTCGGTCTTGAAGGAGCCATCCCGCGTGTAGGCGATCTCTCCGGAGGGCGTCAGGATCTGGAAGAATCCCTGACCTTCAATGGCCATGTCCAGCGGGTTGCCCGTGTGCTTGAACTCGCCGGTGTTGAACAGCTTCTGCACGGCGACGGCCCGGGTTCCCAGTCCGATCTGCTCTCCCAGCGGAAGCTGAACGCCCTGCGCCTGCGGCGTGCCGGAGGGGCGCAGAGTCTGATAGATCAGGTCCTGAAAATCCACGCGGCCCTTCTTGAAGCCGTTGGTGTTGACGTTGGCTAGGTTGTTGGAGATGACGTCCAGCTGAAGCTGCTGGGCCGCCATTCCCGTGCTTGCGCTCCAAAGACTCCGGATCATTCCCGTACTCTCCTGTTGCAGCGGCGGCCTCTGCCCGCAAGTCTCGCACGGGCCGGCCGCGGCTGATGCCTCAACAGGAGCAATCGTCTCCGGAGCGCCGGAGCTTTAGCGGGGCTGCGGGCGCACGTCCGTGTAGCGCAGTTTCAGCCCCGGAGAGTCTATGCCCACCGAAATGCCGGAGTAGCCGGAGTAAAACGTGGGGTTCCGCCACACTGGCTGGACGGGCGTGTAGACAAAGATCTTCTTTGGGATGACCCAGACTCCGCTGTATCCGTATGGCGGTGCCGGGATGACAGGATACCCGTGATAGTAGACCGGGGGAGTCAGTGGCGGCCCCACCTTGACGGTGGGCGGCGGCTGGAACGGCGGCAGGTCGGCGGCGTAGATGTTGACCCGGCTGGCACGGCCGAGGAACTCCATCGCCTTCGCTGGATCCACGGGCCGCTGGCTTGCGGGCTGCTCCTGTGGGCGGGAGGCACTGGCGCGGGGTTCCTCTTCGTGGCTGCGCGCGGTCTGAGGGGCGGGCGGAGTGGAGGCGCGGGTGCGCTCGCTGTCGCGCGCCGGTTCCGCGGGCCGCGCGCGGACCAGGTAGACCTTCCGGCCCTCACCGGCCGCCATCTCCTCCCACCGCAGCCCACTGGCGCGGCAGATGGCGTTCAGCGCCGTCTCGAAGGGAACGTCCTGCAGGGATAGATCGAGCGTACCCTTGACGGCCGGCTCCACAAGGATCTCCACGCCGGCGTCTCTGGCCAGCCGGTCGAGAACCTCCGTGATGCTTTTGCCGACAGCAAAGACGGACACCGGCGCTCCTGACGGCGCTGCCGTCAGGCCGGATACCCCGGCAGCCAGAAGGGTGGTCACCGCCAGCGCGATAATGGTTATTCTGAAGCCCGATGCGCAGGTCATTTCCGCTCTTCCTCCTCTCCTGAAACTACGGTTCCCCGTCCTCACTCTGTCATTTCATTAGACGCAGGAAAGCGGGGGTGGCTTCAATACCTCACGTATAATCGCCGCGCGGGATGCGGGGACGGGGACGCCGGGTCATAATCGTGAGGGAAACTGCGTTTTCCGCGTGTTTCCTGCCGGAAACTCGCTGAGCCAGCAACGGCGGACAGAAAGGGAGACTCCATGCCGGACCAGGCGGACCTGCACAGCCGCATCTTTCACGAGGAGATCAGACCGTGGCTCCCCCCGCGGATGGTGGACATCCATTGCCACCTCAGCCTGAAGGAGAACTGTGGACCCATCTCCCCGGAGCGGCTGAAGGAGATGTGGGCCATCGAGGTGGGAGCGCACCAGACGTGGGAGGAGCTGCAGGAGACCGGCCGGCTGCTGCTGCCCGGCATCGAGCTTCAGTTCCTGGCCTTCGGCGCGCCATTCCGGGAGATGGATATCCCTGCCGAAAACCGCTATGTCCTTGACGTAATGCGGCGGGCACACGGCAAGGTGCGCGGCCTGTATGTTGTGCGGCCGGATGAGACTCCACAGGCGGTCGACAAGGCTCTGGAAGACGGTTTCCTAGGGCTGAAGCCGTATCCCGACCTGGCCGAGAGTAAGGATGGAAAGGAGCCCGGCGTCTTCGAGATGATCCCCCGCCCCCTCCTGCGTGTGCTGGATGGCCGGGGCGGGATCCTGATGCTGCACCTGCCGCGCAAAGGCCGTCTGGCCGATGAGGACAACATCCGGGAAGTGTGCGAGCTGGTGGAGGAATTCCCGGGTGTCCGCACGGTGGTGGCGCACGTGGGACGCGCCTACTGCCTCCCCAACGCCGAGAAGGGTCTTCCCCGCTACCCGAAATCGCCGAACCTTTTCTTCGACATCTCCGCCAACGTCAATGCCGACGTGTTCGCGCTGGCGCTGGAGGTTGTGGGGACGCAGCGGCTCCTTTACGGCTCGGATCTGCCCATCACGCGGATGCGGCTGAAGCGCGAGTGCGTGGGGGACGACTACATCAACTACACGGACGGGGACTACTCCTGGAACACGCGCCGCAAAAGCCCCGAGGAGGAGGCCCGCTACACTTATTTCCTTTACGAAGAGCTTCTGGCCCTCATCGAGGCCGCCCGCCGGAGAGCTCTTGCACCGGTGGACCTGGAACCGGTGCTGTTCTCGAACGGCCGGAGGCTTCTGGACGAAACGTGCCGCTGACCATCAATGCCTGCTCGCTTCCGGCAGGACTGAGGTGCATATTCGCGGAAGACTCCCGCGGGTAAGTCCGGGAAGCTGAGAGGATGATGGGACCAATGGCTCAGGAGAGGGTTTTCGGCTTCGGACTGATCGGCGCGGGCGCCATCAGCACTATGCACGCCACAGTAATCGAGTGCCTGCCGGATGCGCGGCTGGTGGGTGTGACGGCACTGCCCTATGAGGCGGCCCTGGAGTTCGCTCAGGCGCGCGGGGCACGCGCCTACCAGAGCGTGGAGGAGCTTCTGGCGGATCCGGAGATAGATGTGGTGGCCATCGGGACGCCCTCCGGACTTCATCCGGATCAGGCCGTAGCCTGCGCTCGCGCGGGAAAACACGTCCTCTGCGAGAAACCCCTGGCCATCACTCTGGAAGGAGCGGACCGCGCCATCCGCGCGGCGGACGAGGCAGGCGTGAAGCTTGCGGTGGTCTCGCAGCGGCGGTTCGATCCTCCGTGCGTGGCGGTCCACAAAGCCATCGAGGAGGGAGTGTTCGGACGCATCGTGCTGGTGAACGGCATTGTCCGTTACTTCCGCGAACCGTCCTACTACACCAACAGCAACTGGCGGGGAACCTGGGCGCTGGACGGCGGGGGAGCGCTCATCAATCAGGGCATCCACATGGTGGATATGGTGCGGTGGTTCGGGGGAGACATCTCCACTGTGAGCGGCTTTGCCCGGACGCTGTCCCACTCCATCGAGGTAGAGGACACGGCGTCTGCCGCGCTGGAGTTCGCAAGCGGCGCGCTGGGAGTCATCCAGTCCACAACAGCGGCCGCGCCGGGACTGTATCTGACGGTGGAGGTGCTGGGGGACCGGGGGTCCGCAGTCATTCAGGATTCGGAGATCGTGTACTGGAACACCTTGGACGGAGGCGGCCCGCCGGAGCTGGAGGGGCCTAAGACGGGAAGCGGCACGCGGGATCCCATGGCCTTCTCGCACACGGGACACCTGAGCCAGTTCCGGGACCTGCTGGACGCCATCATCGAGGACCGCGCCCCGCGCGTGGACGGATGGGAAGGGCGCAAGACTCTTGAGGTAGTGCTGGCGGTGTATGAATCCAGCCGCACCGGCGCTCCTGTCCGGATTCCTCTGTGCTGAGCCCTGTTTCCGTTGAGCCTGGTGGAAGCATGGTATTAGGAGATTGAGGCTTGTAATCAGATGGTCCGGACACAGATCCAGTTGACCTCATCCCAGTGTGCGCGACTGAAGAAACTGGCCAGCCAGCGGAAAAAGTCGGCCGCGGAGATCAGCGGGGAGCGAAGGACATGCTGCCGTCGCGGAAGAGTTCCGGACACTGCTTCTCGATGAGAGCCCCTTGACCACCACCGGACCTGTTGTCGTCGAGACGGACGCGCTGCTGCGCCGCCGCATTGGAGTGGAGGCGGTCCGCGATTTTCACACCCGGATCTTGCCCGTCATCTCTGTTATGTGGCTAGATGCCGAGGTATATGAGAAGGCGCTCCTTCCTTACCTTGCCAGCGGCCGCACGGGGCCCAGCCTGGTGGATTTCTCAAGCTTTGCCCTGATGCGGACACGAGGCGTCACGCACGCTCTCACACTGGACCGTTACTTTGCTGAGCAGGGATTCGACTGTCTGCCGAATTTCCGCGCAGAATAATCAGGCGGAAATTGCCGCAAGGTAAGCGGAGTGCAACCACGGTCCATCCTACCATAACACTAGACGGCGGCTCGCCCGCGTGTTGCCGCAGTTGAGGAGAACCATGACATCCCGGGAACGAATGTTGATCGCGCTGGAAAATGGAAAGCCCGACCGCCTGCCCGGCCAGGTGCACAGCTGGATGCGCTACTATCTCGACAACTTCCTGGGCGGCTGCGATCAGTTCGAGGCGTATGAGCGGTTCGGGTTGGATATGGCCATCTACTGGGGACCATCCTGGACCTACGATGAAAAAGACCTGGCTAACTGGCAGGAGACGGAGACCTTCCTGGGAACCGACGAGACGGGAGCCTCCAGCAAGCGCTGTGTCGTCTCCACCCCTGGCGGCGAGCTGACCTATGCCGTCGGATGGAATGGCATGACATCCTGGATAACGGAGCCCATTATCAAGTCTCCGGCCGACTTCGAGCTCTGGGATCGCTACTATCCCGTCCCCACCGGCGTGGACTGCACACATCTGCGGGCAGCCTACGACCGGCTGGGAGACCGGGGTATCCTGCGGGGAAGCCCGTGGGGCTACGGGCAGGCGGGCGCCTGGCAGAGTTTCTGCTATATGGCAGGAACGCAGGAGGCCATTCTGTTCGCCATTGACGACCCAGAATGGGTGCACCACGTGCTGGATCGCTATACGGAGAAGACCGCGCGGTGCATCGAGTTGATGGGCGAGGCGAAGGCCCCGCTGGACCTGGTGGAAATTGGCGGCGGCGCGGGTTCGAACACGGTCATCAGTCCGGCGATGCACCGGGAGTTCTGCCTTCCGTACGACCGGCGGCAGGTGGATGCGCTCCACGCGGCGGGCTACAAGGTGGTCTACCACCTGTGCGGAGGCCTGATGCAGATGCTGGATATGGTGGTGGAGAACGGCTCGGATGGTCTGGAGACGATGACTCCGCCCTCCATGGGAGCCGACTGCGACCTGGCTGAGGCGAACCGGCGCGTGGGCGACCGGCTGTTCTTTGTGGGCGGATTCGACCAGAACCAGGGCTTCGAGAACGGCACTCCGGAGAGCGTCCGGGAGCAGGTGTTCCGGCTCCACGCCTGCTGCCCGGACGGGGGTTACATCTGCAGCCCCAGCGACCACTTCTTTACCGGCGACCCGGCGAACATCCAGGCCTTCGCCGACGCCCTGAAGGAGTGCGTCTACTAGGGGATATCAGCGGACCATTGCATATCTGAGGAGACACTTAAGGCACCTCGCGCGTCTGGTCAGGTATCAAGTATAGTGGGGTCGCCATCTGCCTCGGTACAGGCAGTAAGCATCTGGGACTTGAGGCGAAGGATGTAGGCGTTAATTTCCCTGTGGCACGCAACCTCACGATCGTTCCGCAGGAACGATGATGGGTTGTAACCCCAGGAAATCACACTCATAAGCCACCAGTAGGCCGCCGCCAAAGCGAGACCCCACCAGAAGCCCCGAAGACAACCCAAGATGCCAACGACAGCCCCCCAAATGGCGGAGTAGTCAGCCGCCGCAGCATATGCGGAAGAGGCGTGGGGATATACGTAGGCGATCCAGAACTTCTGAAACATCGCATTCGCTTCCGCTGATAGTTCTGGTATATGAGCTATGGGGCGCCTTCGTGCGACAACCAAACCTCCTCCCAGCCACAGCAAAGGTACAGTAAGGATTAACCAGGCAACAACAGGGGCAAGAAATGCGATGAGAACCGCCGCCAACCCTAGAATGTGAGAAAACAGCAGTGTTATCACCCGCACTGCCCCCCTTCCAAAAGTGAACCACAACCCGCCCAGCAGGCCGCAGCCAGATAGGCAAGCGCGGCCGCCGCGATGCCCAGCCCGATGAGAACCCTCTTTGCCCTGAATCGGAAAGCTCTATTCTGACCAGTCATCATTCTGCATCCCCCTTTTCTGGAATCTGACCGCAGTCATAATAGGGCACCGCCCTGTCAGTTCCTGTCAGGGCGAACTGCACGATCCAAAAGAGATGGGAGGCAAGGGAGGAACAGGGAGGATATTCGTCCAATGATACCATCAATCGCGCTCCACTCCGCCGGACCAGCGTGATTGAGGAGGACATCCCGATGCTCAACAGACTGCTCGCTGCCATAATCTGCGCTCCGCTCGCCTTTCTGGCCGCGGGGTGCGCCGCCCAGTCCGTCAGCGTCCCTCAAGATGAAGCTCGCCTCTGGATCTGCCACACCGTGCCACTCCCGAAGGAGATCATCATCCGGGAGAAGGTATCCGTTCCAGTAGACGGAGTGACTGTGCGCGTCCCGGCAGGCGCGGGCGATGTGGTCCTGACGGCGGCCGAAAGCCTGAAACAGACCCTTGGAACAGCCGGGAAGCCGGACCCCGCGAACCCGGCCTTCACCATCAACCTGCAACTGGGAGGGCCGTCAGCCGAACCGCTCAAGAGCCTGAAAAACGCGGGACAGGCCTGCCGGATCACTCCCGCCCCGTCAAAGGATGCTCTCATCATCACGGCGCTCCAGCCAATCGGTCTGCGCTACGGGCTCGTCACCCTCAATCAGCTTCTGCGGCCGCGCGTCCGCGGCTCCCTGGTGGAGATCCCGCTCGTCGAGATGACGGACTGGCCGGACATGGCCGACCGCGGACTCTGGGGAACGGACAGCTTCCGGCAGATCCCCTGGATGGCCGAGCGGAAGATGAACATCGTGGAGCAGATCTCCAACATCGGAGTGCGCCCGGACGGCTCCACGTTCGGGAAGTACAAGGAGGGGCAGGATGCTCTTGTTGAGGTGGCTCCGAAGCTGGGAGTGAACTACGTGCCGGTAGTGCTGCACCTGGAGCAGGTCATCGGCAAGGGCGTGTCCGACGCCTATCCCCAGCTGGTGGCCAAGAACGGTGGCTCCCCCCGCAGTATGTGCTACTCGGAGCCCGCCGTGGCGGACGTCATCGGAGGCTGGATCGCTGATCTGGCCAGCCAGCCGGGCGTCCGCGAAGTGGACGTCTGGATGACCGAAAACATGGCAGGGGAGAAGGGCTGCCTGTGTCCGGGGTGCGCCGGTCAGGATCGCAACGTCCTTGAGATCCGCGCCATACTGGCCGGATGGGAGAAGGCAAAAAAGCGCGTGCCGGGCGTGGGACTGCGCATCCTCACCAGCGAAGAGACGGAGGACAGCAACAGGAAGATCTTCGACGAGCTGCCCCTCGACGTCTTCATCTGGTACTATCACAGCCTCCTGACCTATACTGCCAACAGCAGGCCCATGCTTCGCCCGTATCTTGCGGAATACGCGAAGAAAGGGCATCCCATCGGCGTCTGCCCCAACCTGGTCTACTCCATCCATTTCGCCCAACCGTGCACCGGGCCGCAGTTCGTCCATGCCCGCATGAGCGAGTTCCTTCAGAAGGGGATGAGCGGACTGCTGGGCTATGCCACCCCGCGCGTCAACTACGGCCGATTCAACGTGGAGGCGGCGGCGGAGTGGGGATGGAACCTCAACGGACGCTCGCCGCGGGAGTTCGCATACTCTTGGGCGGTGCGCCAGGGACTGCGGGATCCGGAGAAGTTCGCGGACTGGTGCGAGGTGGAGGGGCCGGTCAGCTGGGCGGTCAGCGGTTCCCACTGGGCTTCCGGCGAGAACCGCAACGTGCCGGGCAAAGTGGCCAAGCGCCTGAAGGAGGGCACGCTGCCGGAGCTGGGCTTCGTGCTCTGGGACGCCTTCGCAAGCCCGTGGGGGGACATCAAAGGAGAGGCGCATTTGCAGAAGTTGCTGGCGGACTCCGCGAAGGCGGTCCAGATGTCGCGGGAGATGGGCATCCCCGAGTTCTACTATGAAAGCCTGGTGTACCGGGGGCATATGGAGGCCATCCAGGCTCTCTGGGAGCTGAGGAAGCTGGTCCGCAATGGATCCATCCGCGAGCAGGACCGCGAGGCTGCAACCCGCTGGTTCCGCGCCTATATCAGGGGGCTCCAGCAGGTCGTGGACGTGCTGCCGCGCTGGGAGCGGCTGGTGCCGGGCCGCCCTGAGGAAGAGAAGGACTGGATGTTCACGGACCGGCCCGTCGAGACCGCGCGGCGGATGATAGAGGAGATGCGGGAGGTAGCCCGGGAGATGGGCATCCGGCTCTGAGGCAGAGAGTTCTGCAGGAAAAGAAGCTCCGGATGAATCCGGAGCGGGGCGCCGCGCATCCAAGTCTGTGCAAGGAGGTCAACACAGACACGATGTACGGCACTGCAAAAGAGTTTTTCGAAGCGCGACGGGACAACGCCCGCAAGACCCGGGATAACGCCCCGCAGGTGGCCAAAGCGTTCGCTCAGATGGAGCTCGCCCTGATGGCTGACGGGGCGCTCAGCGCGAAGACCAAGGAGCTGGTGGCTCTGGGCATCGCGGTCGCCGAACACTGCGTCCCCTGCATCCGGGCGCACATCGCCGCTGCGCTGGAGGAGGGCGCAAGCCGGGAGGAGATCCTGGAAGCAGCAGGCGTGGCGGTCGTCATGGCCGGAGGGCCGGCCTACATCCACATCCCTCTTGTGGTGGAAACGCTGGACGAGCTCAAGAAGGAGGAGTAGCCGGCACGGAAGGCTGTTTTCTACCCTGGAAAAAGCTTTTTCGCCGGGAAGGGGAACTCTGGCACGATTCTTGCAGTCATTAAAAGCGGAAACCCTATCATCTTTTCTCCTTCTGTCACCATAGTTTGACTTACCCGCCGCCCAAGCGGCGGGTCTTTTTTCTTCCGGCCGGTCTCGCCACCAGGCCGGGTTTGCCACCGCCTCTCCGGAGCTCCATCTCTCCCTAGGCTCTCCCTACGATGGTCGAGTAGCGCGCTGCAGCCGCGCGTATCGAGACCACGCCGGCTTTGCGGGTAATCCTAGAGATAAGTCTTCATCCCGAGCGCTCCCTCGGTTCCTGCCGGGATGGCTCCGCGCGCGAATGAGCGGGCGTCGTTGTCCTCGAAACAGGGAGTCTCGTCGGTGCTGTCATGTCCGACGGCAAAGTTGTAGGCTTCTCCAAGACTCACCCGGCCGTCTCCGTCGGCGTCGGCGTTGACGCTCCCTGATCCGTCCGGCTTCTGGCCGCTGAGAGCCGCCATGATCCAGAAGGGGAACTCGTTGTAAAGCAGGTCCGGCCTTCGCGCCCGGCTGATCTGCACATCCGACGCGGCGGACATCAGGACGCGGCTGGGTCCTGTAAGATCGTCCAGGAAGCCGCCGCTGAAGCACTGGGTCGTTATGAGGATCAGCGTCCCGCACTGCGAGACTTTGGCCACTTCGGCAGCGAAGTCGTCATCGTACATCGGGCTGGACTGCCACAGTGAGATGCTCTCATCCACCCTCACGCAATCCACGCGATCCCCGTCCCGGTTTAGATCCACTCCAATGGAGTTCTCGCAGATGCGGTCCAGGAGTTCGTCGTCGTTGTCGTCAATGCGTCCGCCGTACAGTTCCGGCTCCAGTCCGCCGCTCCTCTGTGTGAGACATCCCCCGCCGTGGTCATTGATGTGGATGAACACGGTGTCCTTCGGGGTCACCACCCTCTGCAGGTCATCGAAGAGCCGCCGGATGTTGCCGCGTGAGGCCATGAAGTGCACGGGCATATCGCTCGCCCGCTTCCCCTCGCGGCTGTCGTCCGGGGGAATGCCATCGGCGTAGATGACCGTTATGTCGGACGGCTGATATCCGTAACTGATGAGGATGTCGTACATCACGGTCAGGTCGTTCCAGTAGCGGATGTGGTTGCTGTCTACGCTCCCGCCCCCCGCGATGAGAACAGCGTATTTGCGGGCCGGGGTGAGTTGCTCTTTTGTATAGCGCGCCACCCGGCGGATGCTGGCGGATGGGGTCAGGGCGAGCGCGGCGGCCGGCCCGCGGATGGCGGCGGCGCGCAGCACGCTGAGGTGTTCGGCCCGTTCGATCTGAAGCACTGCGGCTGAGGCCGCCAGCAAGGGGTGGTCGCCCTGTCCCGGTCTTCGCAGGATTCCCTGCGCCTTCACACGGTCGCCCCATTTCAATCCCTGCGGGCGAGGCCCCGTGATAGGAACAAAACAGCCGGGCGGCAGCGGCAGGTTCACGGCCACCCGCTCCATATCGTCCACGATCATCGGGATGGAGCCGCCGTAATAGTAGCCGGTGACCTCAACCTGCCTGCCGAGCAGCCGGCTCATGTCTGCCGTTCCCGGTTTGAGGTTCAGAGTGACGGGCCGCTGGACCGCCGGGACGGCGGGAAGATCACGAGCCAGGCACGCTCCGGGGTTTAGAGACAGGAAAAGCGCCGGGACAAGCAGGATCCACGGCGCGCGCGCAAAGCGGAGACCCATCGTCACAGATTCCTTTCGTGTCTTGCAGGCGGCGGATGCGCACGGCCGGAGAAAATGCTCATCCCGCCGGAGCGGGTGACACACAGATGGCCGTCCCGTGCTCTAATACTTTTGGGATATACTCCCGTTTGTCCGGCGAGGGCCGGAAGCGCGCAAGAGGCCGGTAGCCCCGTGACACGCCTTTTCAATCGAAGCTTGTGGACAGCTGCCCGCCTGCTGGCGGCGCTCCCTCCGCTACTACTGCTGATATTCGCCATTTTCCTTCTCCGGAGAGAGTTCCAGCACTCGCGCCCCGAAATCATCCGTCTTGTGACCGCGGAGATCTCCGCCGCCACCGGAATCGAGATAACGTTCTCCTCGGCCGACGCTTCCGTGCCGGGTAGGCTGAAGGTGGAGGATATCGCCCTCTCCCGGAAGGGTTTCGGCGAGATCGGGCGCGCCCGATCGGTCACTGTGCGCTACGACCTGGGAGAGCTCCTGCGGGATCCGCAAAACGCTTCGGCCCACGTGACGTCCGTCTTTGTGGACCGTCCGGAGGTCACCGTCGAAAGGCGCCGCGACGGTACGATCAGTCTTGTGGAGGCATTCCGGCCAAAGAAACCCCGCCCGAAAGGCAAGCCGTTTCGCGGGATCGTGCGCGTTGCAGACGGCCGGGTGCGCTACATTGACCGCAGACCTCCGTCCGGGACCACCGCTCCTCTTGAGGTCTACGGCCGGGGAGTGGACGGAACGCTGGATTTCCGGTCGGGAAACGGGGCTTACTGCACGGCGACTATCCGCAGGACGGATGTCTCGGGTCGCGTCAGGCTGCAAGTCGCCTTCGACTACCGCAAACGCGCTTCTCTGTCGGTGCGCACGGAGCGCCTCTCGCTGCCTTTCGTCAGCCGGTTCCTGCTGCCGCGCGGAATCCCGCCCGTTCAGGCAGGGGTCGCCGAGGGGTCGCTTCTGCTGACGCATCAGGAGTCCGGCACGCACCTCTGGGTGTCCGGCAGGGTCCGGCAGGGAGAGATCACGCTCCCGGGAGGGCTGCCGCGCATCAGCAGCATCGCCGGCACTGTGACCGTTGCGGACACGGATCTGCTGACATTCGATGGCTCCGGACAGGCGGCCGGATCCCCCTGGAGCGTGAAGGGGACGGTGGGTCCGCTCGGGCGTCCTCAGGTGGCGGTGGAGGCATCCAGCTCACGGGCCGACTACGCTGCAATGCTGCGTCTCCTTCCACGTGCGAGCCTGCCTGAGGGAGTCGGTGTGCGGGGACGTGGAGCTGCAAAGGTGCGCGTGACTGGCCCGGCGGCGGATCTGAGTATTGAGGGCGAAGCAAGGATCCCGGAAGCGGTCTGGCGCGGCAATCGCGCGCGGGACGTCCGGAGCAGCTTCCGCCTGGCGAAAGGCACGTTGTCCCTGCGGGCCGGCGGGGAGGTAGAAGGAGGCCGGGCAGAGGTCCGCCTGTCGGCTGATGTCTCCGGTGGCCAGAAGGGCGAGTTGCACACTGTCTTCCAGGGGGTCCACGTCGCACGCCTCCT
>Ga0073932_1004884_pt1 | contig 15266 bp, 9 predicted proteins | sample DewCreD2012metaG_FD_76967 | JGI IMG/M metagenome (GOLD analysis project Ga0073932, IMG submission 76967) | Hot spring sediment bacterial and archeal communities from British Columbia, Canada, to study Microbial Dark Matter (Phase II) - Dewar... ... | reverse complement strand
GCCTATGCCGGATACTACGCCGCCACCGAGTGTTTGGACGGCCTCATAGGGGAATTGAGAGGCGAACTGGTTGACGCCGGAATCCTGGACGACACTATTTTTGTGTTTACTTCCGATCACGGCGATATGCTCGGCTCCCACGGACTGGCCGACAAGACGGCGCCGTTCGAAGAAGCGATCTCTATTCCATTCATCATTCGCTATCCGAAACGCGTCCGCGAAGGGCGAACATCGGATGTCCTGCTTGCTCCCATCGACATGATGCCAACCGTTCTCGGGCTCGCCGGAGCGCCATGCCCGCGCGTGGACGGTATGGATCTGAGCGGCGCGGCGGACGGAAAGGGAGTGAGGGAGCGCGACGCCCTTCTGCTGATGCAGATGACTCCCGCAGGTAACTCATGGGTCCTCGCCGGGACTGAGCCGTGGCGCGGCGTCCGCACCAAGACTCACACCTATGCCCGCTTCGCCGACGGCCGTCCCTGGGCGCTTTACGACAACCAGAAAGATCCCTTCCAAATCGACAATTCCATTGACCGCGCCCCCTCTCTCCGGCTCCGCGAGCGGCTCGAAAGACGCCTGCGCGAGCTCTTGGAAGAAGCGAGAGACCCGTGCGACACGCGCGCCATCAACGACGCCATCCTCCGGGTGCAGCCGGACCACGAACTCATACGCAGCGCGCGCGCGGCAAACCCAGGCATCCTTTAGCGTGGTGGAGTACACTGGCTTCACATGAGAGTCATGAATCTGATCTATGCGGCGGCGCTCGCAGTTCCGGCCACTTCCCCTCCGGCCGGCGCCGCCGGGTCCCAGTGGGTCACGCTGATCGATCCGGCAAGTCTCAAAGGCTGGCGCGTCGAAGGCAAAGCCGACTGGAAGGTCGAGAACGGGGTGCTGATCGGCCGTCAGGGACCCGGGGGCGCCGCGGGCGACCTCTTCAGCGAGGGGGAGTGGGCGGATTTCGAACTGGAAGCCGAGTGGACCATGCGCTTTCCGGGCAACAGCGGCATTTGGTTCCGCGTCGCCGGGCCAAAGACGGGCTATCAGGCCGACTTTCTCGATCAGCCCAGCCATCCTGGCGTGCTTTCCGGTTCGCTGTATTGCATGGGCAAGGCCTTCATCGCTGAAAACCGCGATCCTGCCACAGTGAAGCGCGACGGATGGAACAAGCTGCGGATCCGAGCCGTGGGCGGCCACATCGTCATCGAGCAAAACGGCAAGAAAGTGGTGGACGTCCACGATAGCACCTTCCGCGGTCCCGGAAGAGTGGGTATTCAAGTCCATGCCGGCAAACAATTTGAAGGCATGGAGGTAAAAGTGAGGAGCATGAGAATCCGGCCCCTTGATGGCGCCGGAAAGTGAGGACCGTGTATGAACAGGCGCGATTTTCTGACACGCTCCGCTCTGGCGGCGGGCTTCCCCTATGTGGCGCCCTCCACCGTGTTGGGCGCCAATGACCGCATCGACATCGGCATCATCGGCGTAGGAGGACGGGCCAGTTGGCTGATCCGCCACGAAGATTTTGGCGAGCACGGCATCCGGGCGATAGCCGATTGCTGGGCGCCGCGGCTGACTGAAGCCGCCAAACTCCACCCCGACGGGGACAAATGGGCCAAGTACACGGACTACCGCCGGATGTTCGAAAAGGAAAAGCTCAACTGCGTCTTCGTTGAGACCACCACCCACGCTCGCGTGCTGATCATGATGCAAGCCCTGCAAGCCGGTCTGGACGTGTATGGCGAGAAGCCCTTGACTCTCACCGTGCAAGAGGGGCGAACGCTCGTGAAGGCGGTGCGTCATTACAAGCGGGTTTTGCAAACCGGGACGCAGCAGCGCTCCATGCCGATCAATATTTACGCCAGCAACCTGGTGGCGAAGGGCAAGATCGGCAAGATCGAGAAGGTCATCGTGTGCAACTTCATCGGTCCCGAAAGGTGGAAGCCGCAGCCGGGTGAGCCGATGCCGGAGGGGCTCGATTGGGATCAGTGGTGCAACCAGACCGAATTGCGGCCGTACCACAAGCTCCTGCATCGCGGCTGGATGCGCTGGTGGGATTATGACGGCGGAGGGCAGTCGTGGGGCGTCAGCGGATGGGGTACTCACTCGTTGGACCAAGTTCAGGCTGCGCTTGGTACTTCTCTGACTGGACCCTTGGAGATCATTCCGGACACGGCCGGTCCGCGGTGCAGGGTGACGTTGCGATACGCCGGCGGCGCGCGGGTTTGCCTGGAGCAGGAAATCATCAAAGATCACCAGCAGCTCGGTGCGATTTTCCTGGGCTCGAACGGACGGATTCAGATTCTGCGAGGCGACTTCATCTCCGATCCACCGGAACTCAAGAAGGGCGCCCCGGAAATCACGAAAGAAGGGCCGGGCGAGAATGTCTTCCACCTGCGCAATTTCTTCGACTGCATCAAGTCACGCAAGCTCCCCAATGCGGACGTGGAAATCGGGCACCGTTCCAACACCGTCTGCCATCTGGTAAACATCTGCCGGGACTTGCAGCGCCCGCTGAATTGGGATCCCAAGGCGGAGCAGTTTATCGGCGACGAAGAAGCCAACAAGCAGCTTTCGCGGCCGCGGCGCAAAGGCTACGAGTTGCCGGCAATCGCTTGAACCGCTGCGTCAACCGTGGCGGAGCAGAAGGTTGTCCAGTTCGCCCGGGAGAAGCATGGCGTCGTTGGGATAAAGGTGGTCCACGTTGCCGGGAGTCACCAGTTGGTGGCGCGTAAACACGGCGGGCGGGACGGGCTTGTTGGCAAGGATGTCCAGCGCCAGGGCGATGATTCTTCGGCCGTAGCTTTCGGGAAAATAACCCACCGACGCGATGAGGCGGGAACCCTCCCGGCGCAGTTCGATGCGAGCCTCAGCCGAGGCGTTTTGCCCAACCACCGCGCAGCGGTCCGCGCGGCCCGCTTCCTCGAATGCCCGTAGAGCGCCAATCGCGCTGGGATCATTGATGGCGCCCACCAGGACGCGCCTTGCGCGGCTGCGCCGCAGATGGTTGCGGACTGCTATGAGGCTAGGGCCAAAGCGTCCTTTCCCATCCAGCCGCACCACGCTGCCTTCCGCCAGGTCCGGCAGAACCTCGCGGATTCCCACCAGAGTCCCCGTCAGGCGAGCCGCCGGAATGGGCCCGGACATGGGGAGTTCCAGCAGAAGAACTTCGTCCACCTCACCCTCCCAGTGCTGCTTGGCCCAACGTCCCAAGCAGCGCCCGCCAATGAGTCCGGCCAGATAGTTGTTTGCGCCAAAATACGTGGCTCCGGGGTGCGGGATCTCGACCGCAATCAAGGGAATGCCGGCCTCCATCAGCTTGGAGGAAATCACCGGCGCGGCGAAGTGTTCGTCCGCCTGAAATTCGATCACCAAGTTGACGCGCTCTCGAATGAACGTCTCGGCGTTCCGGATGGCCACCTTCGGGCTATAGCGGTTGTCCAGCACCAGGAGGTCGACCCCCTGCTCCCCGGCGGCGGCCTCCAGTCCCTCGGCGACGGTGCGCGAAAAAGCGAACTCCGACGAGTGAGAGCCATAACCGAGCCGCCAAACGCGCGTTTTCAACGGACGGATGGCCAGCCGGTATTCGTGATTGCCCACCCGCTCCAGCAATCCGTTCCGCTCCAGGGTGTAGAGAAGACGGAACACCGTAGGCCGGCAGAGGCTCACTCTTTCGGCGATTTCGCTCATCCGCAGAGTTTCCGCTTCGGAGCGAAAGGCACGAAGGACGCGGCAGGCGCGGTCTACGGTTTCGATCGAATACTCAGGTCTTGATTTCAATTATTGAAATTCTACACGGGCCACGGTCCGGCCGTCAATCCGGAAAAGTAGCAGGATATTCAGTAAAAGAAACCGCTTGGCCGGGTGCCCTGATTTCATTGGATGAAATTAGAAACCGGGCTGCCCACTTTCTTGCCGGCGCCAGCCGAAATCCGCATACTGTTCCCGATGCAGCCTGTTCAGCGTTCCCCTCAACGTCCGGGGCGAATCGGTGTGTTCGGCATCGGACTGGCGGCTTACTGGCCGCAATTCCCCGGTTTGAAAGAGCGTCTGGAAAACTATCAGCGGGAAGTCGAGCGGCGCCTGACTGGCATGGAAGTGGAAGTGATTTCCGCTGGACTGGTGGACAGCGCTCCCGGAGCGGCGGCTGCCGGTGAGCGCCTGGCGGGCGCTGGCGTTGACCTGCTGATGTGTTATGTCGGCACTTACGCCACGTCCTCCCAAGTTTTGCCGGCGGTTCAGCGAGCGAAGGTTCCGGTGTTGATTCTGAACCTCCAGCCAGTGGAAGCGCTGGATTACGAGAAGACGGACACGGGGGAATGGCTGGCGAACTGTTCGGCTTGCTGCGTTCCCGAGATTTCGAACGCGTTTTGCCGCGCGCGGGTTCCTTTTCGCGTGGTGAGCGGCACGCTGCGCGGCGATCCGGTGGCTTGGGGGGAGATTGAGGACTGGTGCGAGGCGGCGCGCGCGGCAAGGTCTTTGCGCACGGCGCGCATCGGATTTCTGGGCCACACGTACCCGGGGATGCTGGACATGTATTCGGATTTCACCATGGTTACCGCGCAGACCGGCGCGCACATCGAGGTGCTGGAGATGTGCGACCTGGAGCGGTGCGTCCGGTCGGCGGGCGAGGCGGAGGTGGCGGCCAAGATCGCTTTGGCGCGCGAAATGTTCCAACTGGAGGAGGTGGAGCAGGAGGAACTGGAGTGGGCGGCGCGGATGGCTGTGGGACTGGACAGGTTGGTGGAGGAGTTCGATTTGAACGGCCTCACCTACTATTACAGAGGCTTGGATGGGAACTTATATGAAAGGCTGGGCGCGGGGCTGATTCTGGGGAACTCTTTGCTGACGGCGGCGGGCATTCCGGCCAGCGGCGAGGGAGACCTGAAGACGTGTGTGGCCATGATGATTTTGGACCGGTTGGGAGCGGGGGGCTCGTTCACCGAGTTTTACGCCATGGACTTCCGCGAGAGCTTCCTGCTGATGGGGCATGACGGACCGGCGCACTTGGCGATCAGCGACCGCAAACCGGTGTTGCGCGGATTGGGCCTGTATCACGGCAAACGGGGCCATGGCGTGAGCGTGGAGTTCAACGTCAAGACCGGCCCGGTGACGCTGCTGGCCGTCACGCAAACCGCCGAAGGCAGCTTGAAAATGATCACCGCTGAGGGAGAGTCCATTCCGGGTCCGATCTTGAAGATCGGGAACACCAACTCGCGGCTGCGCTTTCGCTTGGGACCCAGGGAGTTCGTGAACGCCTGGTGTGCGGAGGGACCAACCCATCACTGCGCCTTGGGCGTAGGGCGCCGGCAGCGCACGATCGCGCGGTTGGGGGACCTGCTGAACTTGAAGGTGGTTTCGATATGCTGAGAACCGGTTTCGTTTTTGCAGCCGCCGTTGCACTGCTGGCGGGGAACCCGAGCTCCGGCGCCGATGCGCTGAAGGACGCTTTTCGCGATCCTCCGCGCGAATACTCGATGGAACCGCTCTGGTCGTGGAACGGCACGCTGGAGCGGGAGCGGCTCATCTGGCAGATCGATCAAATGGTGGAAAAAGGCGTCTATGGCGCCTACATGCACGCGCGGGAGGGTTTAAATAGCAGCAAGACGCCGTATTTTTCCGATGGTTTCTGGGCCGCCGTGAAAACCAGCGTGGAACACGCGGCCAAGGCCGGGTTCCGAGCCTGGATCTACGACGAAGACCGGTGGCCGAGCGGCGACGCCGGCGGAAGGACGCGAGCGGCGAATCCGGACCGCTTCACGGCTCGAGGGCTGGAGCACCGCAGTCAAGAGGTCTGCGGTCCGGCGACCCTGCCGCTGGGATTCCCCAAGAACAGTTTTGTGATTGCGGCGCGCAAGCGCGGAGCTGGAATTGACGGCGATTCGCTGGTGGATCTCACCGACTTGAACCGGACCGGCGGCCGCTGGCAGGCGCCGGCGGGCGAATGGATTGTATCGGTTTTTGAGATCACCACGGGGCGTCGGGATCTCCCCAACTATATCAATCCGGCGATGACGGCTGAGTTCATCCGCAACACGTACGAAGAGTATGCGAAGCGCTTCTCGCAACATTTCGGCAAGACCATACCCGGCTCCTTCTTCGACGAGATTTACAACTGGGCGCCCGCTTGGGACCCGCTGCTTGAAGAGCGTTTTCGCGCCCACAAGGGTTACGAGCTGCGCAAGAATCTGCCGCTGCTGTACTTCGATGCCGGTCCCCGCACGGTGAAGGTTCGATGCGACTACTTCGACGAGCTGACCAAACTTTACGAGGAATCCTGGTTCAAGCAGTTGTCCGCCTGGTGCGCGCGCCATAATCTCATCCTGACCGGACACACCAACGAAGAAGTACGGAACATCCGCGATCAAGGCGACTATTTTCGGACGTGGCGGCACCCGCAGATGCCGGGTACGGACAATGAGGATTTTCGATATACCTGGCCGCGCGTGGTGGGTTCGTGGAAGCCGAAACAGCTCAGTTCGGTGGCGCACGTGTATGGACGCAGGCGAGCCATGGTGGAGGCTCTGGGGGGCGCGGGCTGGACGGTGACGCTGCATCAGGCGCGCTACGGGGTGAACATGCTGGCTGTATACGGCATCAATTCGTTCGTGCTCCACCTTTTCCACTATTCGATGGATACGCCCGACACAATGGACGATTGGCCGAACTCCTGGTTTTACGAAAATCCCTGCTGGAAGTACTTCAAGAAGTTCGCCGACCACACGCGCAGGCTGTCCTTCATGGGGAGCCAAGGGGAGCACGTCGCCGATATTGCGGTCTTGTACCCGGTGGAGCAAGTCTGGAGCGAAGTGCTGGCGAATCCGCGTCCGGAAGGTTGGCCTGTCGAGAAAATCGTGGACCGCCTGATGGAGGAGCATCTGGACTGCGATCTGGTGGACACGGACAGTCTGATTGCGGCCGCGCCGGAGGCGGGAGGGCGGGCGCGCATCGGAAAGGAATCCTACCGGGTTTTGATTTTGCCCGATGCGGCCACGGTATCGTTGAAAGCCTACGCGCGGATCGCCGAGCTGGCGGCGCGGGGTCTGAAGGTGATCGCGGTGGGTTCGCTGCCCAGGAATTCGGCCGAAAACGGCGGTGACGACCCGGCTGTCCGGAAGATTTCCGGCAGGCTGTTCCCCGGCGGCGCCATCGATCTGGAGCGGTTGCCCGGGGCGCTGCGGCAGGTCGTCGCGCCGGATGTGGCCATCGATTCGCCGGAGGCGAAGCAACTGCGCTATCTCCACCGCCGGGCGGGTTCGCGCGACATCTATCTTCTGGTCAATTCAGCCGACAAGCGCGTGCAAGCGCGGGTGCGCTTTGCCGCCAAGGGGCGCGCCGAGCGATGGGACCCTGAAACAGGCGACATCACGCCGCTGGCCGGCAGCCAGCCGTACGAATTGGCTTTTGAAGGTTGGCAGGGCTATTACGTCGTCTTAGATGGTTCGGCGCCGCCAGCGCCTGGAAAACCGGCGCCGCCGGCGCGGGAACGGGCGATCCCTTTGGACGGACCTTGGACGTTCCAGCTTGCCCAGCGCGAATTGGACTATGTCTGGCGAGCAGATCCGGGCGAGACGCGCGTGGAGGCGCCCGTGGCGGATTTTCGCGTCGAGCGCGGCGAAGACTCGCCCTGGCGGCGAGTTAAATTAACCGACCGCCTCAACCCGGCCAAAGGTGCGGCTCGTTATCTTTCAGCCTGGGATGCTCCGTGGATCACCCGCTATGTTTACCGGACGCGGCATCCGGGGCAACTGGGCGGCGCCAACCTCGTGTTCGAGCACAGCATCGACGTGCCGTTCGCGCCGGCGGGTGGCTGGCTGGAAGTTGCCGGCGATGGCGGGCTGCATTGCGCCTGGAACGGGAAACCTCTGGGCGCGGCGGGCGAAAAGCGGCTGGCTTTGGAGAAGCTTCCGGCAGTGCAGGGACGGAACCGCATTTCCTGCGCGGTGAAGGGCGGCGCTTACCTATTGGCTCAAGGCGAGATCCGCGGACCCGGAGGCAAGCTGGTGAGGGTCGCCACTTCGAGCGAGTGGGATGTGCGTGGAAAAGATGGCGAACCGGTGAAGGCTTATGAGTTCGCCTGGCCGCCGCAGGGCGACTGGGGCGACTTGCCGTTACGCGGCAAGAGGGTTGAGTTTCCCGTCACGGTTTCCTACCGGTTCGCCATTCCGCCCGGCGCGCGGGAACTGGAGCCTCCAAACATTCAAGGCGCCCGGTGGGAAGCGCAGGCGGATGGGCGCCGCCTGGAGAGCCGGAACGGTAGGTTCGATGTGGCGGGCGCGCAGCAACTGGTTTTGCAAGTGGTGTTACGGCGGCCTGAGGACGGCTTGCAAAGCGGGCCCGTGTTCCGGTGCGGCAAGGCCGTGCGGCCGCTAGGCGACTGGCAAGAAGCCGGCCTGGATTGGTATTCCGGGCGGGCGATCTACGGGAGCCAGTTCGAGCGGCCGGAAGGGCGGCGCTTCGTCCTGGACTTGGGCGAGCTCTGCTATACGGGCGAGGTGTGGGTCAACGGCAAACTAGCGGGCACGGTGGTATGGCCGCCGTACCGGTTGGACGTAAGCCGGCATGTGCGAGCCGGCAAGAACGAATTGGTGGTGATCGCCGCCAACCTGCTGGCCAATGAGATGCGCTGGAATCTTTTCGATTCCGCGGTTTCACGGCCGATCAGCCGGTGGTGGCACGACGGCAACATTTTGCGCGACGGCGACAAGCTCCGGTCCGGACTGATCGGTCCGGTGCGGCTGCTGGCCGCCGAATAGGGAGTTTAGGGGGTAGCATGAATTCACGATTGCATCTGAGCATCTTGGCGGGTGCGCTGGCCGTGTGCGCCTATGGCCAGGATTTCCGCGCCACGATCAACGGCGTAATCACGGATCCGCAAAAGGCGGTGGTTCCGGGCGCTACGGTAGAGGTTCGCAACCTGGCGACCAATGTGGTCCAAACGGTGCAAACCAACGAGAGCGGGGTCTATGTCGTTCCGTTCCTGAACCCCGGCATATATTCCATTTCCGCCACGGCGGCGGGTTTCAAGAAAGCGGTGCGCGACCGAGTGGAAGTTCGCGTGGGCGACAAGATCCAGGCCGATTTGACGCTGGAGATCGGAGCGGCGGCTGAGACCGTTACGGTGACGGCTGCGGCAGAGATGCTGGAGACGGCTTCAGCATCCAAGGGTCAGGTTTTGGATCAAGTGAAAGTGCGCGACCTTCCTTTGCTGGGCCGCAACCCGTTCATGCTGGCGGCCACCGCCACGGGAGTGTTCAGCGGGCTGTATACGGGGAAGGTGGCCACGTTCGGGAGACCTTACGACGGCGCAGCGGCGCAAATGCAGATGAACGGCATCGGCGGACGTTACGAAATCCTTTTGGACGGCGTGGCCAACGCGCCCACCGAACGCGGAGACGCCATCTATGCGGGATTCATCCCGTCGCCTGAGGCGGTCCAGGAATTCAACGTCCAGACCAATATCTATGATGCGCAGTACGGCCGGACGTCGGGTGCAGTGGTGAATCTGGCGATCAAAGGCGGAACGAACGCCTTGCATGGTTCGATTTTTCACTATTTCCGGCACGACAAGCTGACGGCGAATCTGTTCGAGTCCAACTGGGCCAGCCGTTCCAGAGCCACCTACCGCTGGAATCAACCCGGCGTGCAGTTCGACGGTCCGGTTTGGATCCCGAGGACGTACGACGGGCGCAACCGCACGTTTTTCATGTTTTCCTTCGAGGCCATCCGGAACAGCAATCCTTCGCCGTTTGTAGGGACGATGCCGACGGAATTGCAGAGGCAGGGGGATTTTTCCCGGACGCTCCAGGCCAACGGCCAGCCGATCACGATTTACGATCCGCTGACCACGCGGCAGTCCGGCGCGACGTGGATTCGGGATCCGTTTCCCTCCAATCGGGTGCCGTCGAATCGTTTCGATCCAGTGGCCACGAAGCTGATCCCATTCTGGCCCATGCCGAACCAGCCCGGCAACATCGCGGGCCAGGACAACTTTCTTGACACACCGAACGCACAAAAGGACGCTTATAACCAGTACGTGCTGCGCATCGATCAGCAACTGACGCCGGCCAATAAGCTTTCCGGGCGCTGGAGCAAGAATGTTCGCTCCCAAACGCTCGGCACGCACGGTTACCCGCGGGTGGCCAGCAGCGGGTTCACCCACTGGCGCAACAACCACGGTGGAATGCTGAACTGGACGAGCATCATCCGCCCCACGCTGGTGGCGGACGTAAGATACGGCTACTTGCGGCACCCCTTTGGGTTAAAGCGGTACGGGGACCTATACAACCTGGCCGAGCTGGGTTTCCCCAGTTCGCTGATCGCGCAGTTGCCCCGCCAGACGTTTCCGGGCGTGACGGTGAGCGACTTCTCGCAGCTTTATTCCTCCGAAAGCCAGTTCACCAACCAGGACTATCATAATGTCAACGCCACGGTAACCAAAGTGGCCGGAGTGCACTCGCTGAAGACGGGCTTTGAGTTTCGGGCGCTGCGCGCCAACTTTCAGTTGCCGGTTTCGAACTTCGGCACTTTCGGCTTCAACCGCGGCTTTACGCAGCGGGATCCGCTGCGGGGAGACGCGGCCTCGGGGAACGGGTTCGCGACGTTCCTGCTTGGGTTTCCGGCGAGCGGAAGTGTGGCCTATAACATTGCCTCCGCGTACCAAATGCTGTATTGGGCCGGGTTCTTTCAGGATGACTGGCGGGTGACCTCCCGGCTGACGCTCAACCTGGGTCTGAGGTGGGACTATGAAGGGCCGCTCAGCGAGCGGTACGACCGGCAAAACCGGGGCTTCGACCGCACGGCCACGAGCCCGCTTCAAGTTCCGGGTCTGGATTTGCGCGGCGGCTTGCTGTTCACCGATAAGGACGCCCGGCTGCCGTTTCAGCGGGACTTGAACAACTGGCAGCCACGCGCCGGGTTTGCCTTGCGCGTCAACTCGCTGACGGTTCTGCGCGGAGGCATAGGGCTGACTTACATGCCCACATTTGATCCCGGCGGCAGCCTGGGCTTCAGCACGGCGACGGGTTTTGTGGCTTCCACCGACGGAGGTCTCACGCCTGCCGGACGCTTGCGGGATCCCTACCCTTCTGGAATTCTCCAACCGCCCGGACGCCGCGACGGGTTGCTCACGCTGATCGGCCAGAACATCAGCTACGGCTATTACGGACGCGAAATTCCGAAGACATGGCAGTTCTCGTTGGGCATTCAGCGGCAACTGCCGTGGCGGACGATGGTGGATGTCTCATATATCGGGAGCCGGTCGGGAGACATGGCCACCAGCAAAAACATCAACGCGATTTCGGCGGAAGATCTGAAGCGCGGCAACGATTTGTTGACGCAGGTTCCCAACCCGCTGGCGGGCAAGCTCCCGGGGAGCGCCTTCAACGGGGCAACGGTTCCACGCCAGCAATTGTTGCGCCCGTACCCGCATTTCAACAACATCACGCAGACGCAATATCCTGTCGGGCACACAGCCTACAACTCGCTACAGATCTCGCTGGAGAAGCGCCTGTCGGGCGGGCTGCATTTCCGAGGCAGCTACACTTGGTCGAAAAACATGACCGCTACAGGTTACTTGAATGACCAGGACCCGATCGACAAGCCGGTCTGGAACCAAGCCGGGGCGCCGAATCATGTGTTCACCCTGAGCGGCGGATACGCACTTCCGTTCTTCGCCAAGGCCAAGGGCTGGCGCGGGCAACTCGGCGGGTGGCAGACCAACTTCATCTTCCGCGCCATGACCGGGAACTTGGTGGGAGCGCCCAGCGGGGCGTATTCGTCCGGCGTAAATCCCAAGCTGGCCAGACCGACATGGGACCGCTGGTTCAACACCTGCACGCTGACCACGGCGGGAGTGAGGCAGAATTGCGCCAGTGCGGACGAGCCCGTGGCCTGGATTCAGCAGCCGCCCTTCACTCTGCGGACCCTGGGTTCGAACCTGCCGGGCGTCCGCACGGAGGTGCCGCCGATTCTCGATTTTTCGCTCTTCAAGGACTTCCCGATTCGCGAGAAGGTGCGGGCGCAAGTGCGCGCCGAAGCCTTCAACCTGGGCAACACGCCGATGTTCGGCGCACCGAATACGACCCTCGGCTCGGCATCCTTTGGCCGGGTTACGGCGGTGCAAGCCAACGACCCGCGCATTGTGCAGTTGGCCTTGCGCATCTTGTTCTGATGCTGTCGAAAACCGCCGGTCAGGCTCCATCAAACAGAGGTGGAAATGGCCGTTTCGGTTTCGACCCGGCGTTTCGGCAAGCGCACGGTGAACGTGGCGCCTTGGCCAGGTTTGCTTTCGACGCTGACGGTTCCGGCGTGAGCCCTGGCGATCCAAGCCACGAAGCTCAAGCCTAGCCCTAATCCCCGCTCGCCGGGCGGTTCGTCGCGCTTTACGCGGTAAAACCGGTCGAAGATGTGCGGCAAGGCTTCCTCTGGAATGCCGCGCCCCGTGTCAGATACTCGCAATTCGATGAATTCCCCGTCCTCGCGCAGCGCCACCCGCACTTGGCCGCCTGCGGGAGTAAATTTCACGGCGTTCGAAAGCAAATTCGCGAGCAGCCGGTCAAACTGAACGATATCGACCTGCGCCACACACTCCGGCGGAACCTCCGCCGTGAGCTTGACCTTTCGCTCTTCCGCGGGAATCTGAAACTGATCCACAATATCGAGCACCGCCGGCGCCAGATCCTGCTCAGCCAGTTGCAGCGCAAGCTGCCCTGATTCCGCTTGCGAGAGCAGGAGCAAAGACTTCACGATGGCGGACAGCCGTTCGACGTCCTGCATCGCATTCAGGATGGCCTCGCGGTACTGCTCCTCGCTCTTCGCGGTGAACAGCGCCACTTCCAGTTGCCCTCGAATCGCCGTCAACGGCGTCCGCAACTCGTGGGAGGCGTCGGTCGAGAACTGCCGCAATTGCTGGAAGGACTGCTCAATGCGTTCCATCATGCGATTGAACGACTCAATCAGCCGGTCAATCTCGTCTCCGGCGCCCCGCGAGGGGATGCGCACGTCCAGGCTGGAACCGGAGATGCGGTGAGCGGCTTCCGCCAAATCATTTACCGGCTTCAACGCCCGCGCTGTGAGGAGCCAGCCGAGCAAAATGCTCACGAAGAGGAACGCCGGCATGATGGTGAAATAGTTTCGTGTGAATGCCGCCAGCGTCATCTCATTTTCTTCCAGGCTGCGGCCGATGGCGAGGAAATACTGCCTCCCTTCATCCGTCAGCACCCCGGAGCGGATCAGATAGGGCACGCCCTCTTCGGAGCGCCGCACCTCCCACTTCGCCGTGTTCGCCGCCACGCTCCGGCGGATCTCCTCAGGCGGATCCACTCCCAGGGAATGATAGATCGGCGAGACGCCGAGCACGCGCCCTTGCGCTGTGGCCAGTAAATACACGTGGCGCAAGCGCTCTACCGCCAGGGTCTCATCGGGATCGGCGGCGTCGTAAAACCACACCAACCGTCCGCGCTCGACTTTGATATAACCCTTGGCGGCGATCCACTCCTCTTCCAGAATCGCCCGCACCGTGTTTTCGAGATTCTTCTTCAGAACCTCGCGGAACACCAGCCCCAACGCGGTGAGAAACACAGAAAACAGGATGATATAGGCGAAGGCCAGCCGCACACGCAGGCGGCGCAAATATTGCAGCGGCCGCGGCCAGGAGCGCATCTCAGTCTAAGGAGTCCCCGCCGGATCGTGACTCGGGCACATCGATCATGTATCCGATGCCGCGAACGGTCTGGATTAGTTTTACCGGGAACCGGTCGTCGATCTTGCTGCGGAGATGACGGATGTAAACGTCCACAATGTTGGTCAATCCGTCGTAGTCCATGTCCCACACGTGTTCGACGATCATGGTCCGGCTCAACGGGCGGCCGCGGTTGCGCATGAGGTACTCCAGGATGCTGAATTCCTTCGGCGCAAGATCGATGACCTCGTTGTTGCGGGTAACGCGGCGGCGGATGCAATCGAGCACCAAGTCCCCTACTTGCAGCCGCTCGGTGATCGGCTGCCCCCGCCGCATCAGAGCGCGCACCCGGGCGAGCAGTTCCACGAACGCGAAGGGCTTGACCAGATAGTCGTCCGCGCCCTGTTCGAGACCTTTGACCCGGTCGTCCACAGCGCCCCGGGCGCTCAGGATCAGCACCGGCGGGCTGGACTTCCGGTTACGGATCTTCTGGAGCACGGTCAGGCCGTCGATGTCCGGCAGGCCGAGATCCAGAATGATCAGATCGTACTCGGTCGTGTGAATCATTTCGAGCGCTGACCGTCCATCCGCCGCCAAATCCACGGCGTATCCGGCGCTCTCAAGCCCGCGGCCCAGAAAATCGGCAATCCGTTTTTCGTCTTCCACCACCAGGAGGCGCATGAGCGTGAATGATTCCTGCTATTTCGGAGTATAGCGCGGAGCGCACGCTGTGCATTGCGCCAGACGCTGCTGCCGGGGCCTTGGGAGTCTGGGGGAGCGGCCCCGGCAGGCGGAATCGCACGACTCAACCAACAATACGAAGAAATGCCCTCCCGCGTTCGTCTTCGCCCAACTCACGCCTATAATGAAAACAAGCATGACGGAATCACTTGGGGAACTTCTCGAACGTTTCCGCCGCGGAGCCGAGTTGATCGCTGTTACTATGACGGGCGCAGCCGGTCCGGAACTGGACTTCTCTCCTCAACCCGGCAAGTGGTCCATCCGGCAGATCGTCTGCCACCTCGCCGACGCGGAAATAGTCGGCGCGGAGCGCTTTCGCCGCCTCATCGCCGAGGACAATCCAAGCATACTGGCGTTTGACCAAGACGCTTGGGCTGAGCGGCTGGATTACAAGCGCCGGAGAATTTCTCAAGCCATGGAAACGTTCCGCCGTATCCGCGGCGAGAATTACGATCTTCTCAAAGCGCTTCCTGAAGAGACGTTCGAACGCTCCGGAGTCCACAGCGAGCGGGGACCTCTTAAGCTCATGGACTTGGTGCGCGCTTACGCCGAACACGCCGAAAAGCATGCCATGCAGATCCGCGATCTGCGCGCTGCATATAAGGAAGCGCGCCGCAATAGCGCCTGATGTATTCGGTTTTCCTGGAATCGACGGCGGCGGACAAAGACCTGCTGAGCGCCGAGTTGTGGGATCTTGGCGCCGCCGGAATTATTGAGAGAGACTTGCCCGGCGGAGGCGTCGAATTGCAGGCGTTCTTCCCCCAGCCGGTGGCCCTTCCCCCGGCTGTCTCCGGCGCAGCCCGCTGGCAAAGAGAAGCCGAAGTGGATTGGGTTCGAGCGTTTCAAGACT
>Ga0073932_1004881_pt1 | contig 15275 bp, 16 predicted proteins | sample DewCreD2012metaG_FD_76967 | JGI IMG/M metagenome (GOLD analysis project Ga0073932, IMG submission 76967) | Hot spring sediment bacterial and archeal communities from British Columbia, Canada, to study Microbial Dark Matter (Phase II) - Dewar... ... | reverse complement strand
GGCGGCAAGCGGCTGCGGCCGCTGCTGTGTCTGGCTGCCGCCGAGGCGGTGGGCGGCTCCTGGCGCCAGGCCCGCGCGCCGGCGGTGGCGCTGGAACTGCTGCACACCTACACGCTGATCCACGACGACCTGCCGTGCATGGACGACGACGCCCTGCGCCGCGGCAAGCCGACCTGTCATATCGTGTTCGGCGAGGCCAACGCGGTGCTGGCCGGCGACGCGCTGCAGGCGCTGGCTTTCGCGTGGGTCGCGCGCGCGCCGGCGGGGGCGCGCTACTCCGCGGCGGCGCGCGTGGCCGAGCTGGCGGCGGCCGCCGGCAGCCGGGGCGTGGTCGGCGGGCAGGTGGCGGACCTGGCGGCCAAGGGCGGCGCGCCGGGTCCGCGGGCGGTGCGTTATATTCACCAGCACAAGACGGCGGACCTGTTTCGGGCCGCCTTGCGATTGGGCGCCATGGCGGGGGAAGGGAGGCCGACCGCGGTGCGCGCGCTGGGCCGCTATGGCGAACAGCTCGGTCTGGCGTTCCAGATTGCCGACGACCTGCGCGACGCGGCCCCGGTGGGCAAGACGGGGCGGCCCAAGGACATGAGTTGCGTGCCGGTCTATGGACTGGCCGGGGCGCGGCGGCGCGCGCGCCGCCGGATTGCCGCGGCGCTGGCGGCGCTTTCGGCCTTGCCGGCGCGGCGCGCCGCGCCGCTGGCGGCCATGGCGCGCTGGGTGCTTGAACGCGCCGATGCAGCCCCCGCGGCTCGACGCGGCTGAACATCAAACATCGTACGCCGGATCTCGAACGTCGGACTTCCGAACTTCGACGTTGGCCGTTCGATGTTCCGGGTTCGCTGTTCTTCCGCTTTCCCGTCTGTCGGGGCTGTGCGCCGCCCTTTCGATTGCGGGTGGAGGGCCGCCGGCGGTTGCGACGGAGGCGCTGTTTAGACACTCCTATGTCAGGGCCAGGAATGCGTCCACGCTCAGTCTGGCCTGCTTGAGGATATGCGCCAGCGTGGAGCGTTTGACCGGACGGTGGGCGGGAATGGTGAGTTTAAGCGTCTCGGCAGAAGTGTGTTTCTGGAGACGTACATGGCTTCCCTTTTGCCGGACCACGACCCATCCGTCTCGCTGCAAAGCCCTGATGATGCGGTCATACGGCAGACTGGGAACATTGCTCATACGGCGACTTCGAGTTGCTCTGCCTTCTCCATTCCCACGGTATCATCCTCGACCGGCTCCAGATACAGGGCGATCGCTTCGCGGATATTCGCCAAAGCCTCGTCACGCGTGTTTCCCTCGCTGATGCAGCCAGGCAAGGCGGGAACGATGGCGGTAAAACCGCCTTCTTCACTGGGTTCGAGAATTACCTTCAGCTTCATCTGCCACCTCCCAGCGAGAAGTTACCTGGGGCCTTTGTGGATTGCAACCGCAATGCCGACGGGCAAACCGAACATGCAACATTGAACGTCAGAGTTCCGCACTTCGACGTTGGCTGTTCGATGTTCGTCCACTTGTTCGCCTGTCGGGGCTGTGCCGCGCAAGCTTCTCAATTGCCCTGTGAACGCCGGCCGTCGGCGCGGATTTCCTTTGCGTTCCTTGCGCTCTTTTTGGGGCCAGCCAACTCTGGAGGGCGGTCGGCCTCGACCGCTGCGGTGTCGGGGCGCTGGAGGCTGAAGGCTCCGCTGCACCCACCGACGAAAGGCAACTCAGGGCTCAGACATCATGAGACCCTCCGACCTCTTGCGGTCGGCAAACCGCGGTTGCGGACAGGCCGTGGGTTCAGCGGCTTCCTGAAACCCTACTGGGTAGGGCGAGATAGCTGACCGAGCCGCTGATCAGGGCCGCAGGGGGGAGCCGAATCTCAGACTGCCGTGGGAATGAAGCTTGCCCGTCTCAAATTGTCGGTCTTCGGGTCGTCAAAGGTCAGACAGGGCTTGCCCGCGCCCGCAAGCTCCCGGCAGAAGGCTTCCGTTCTGCTCCCCGGCGCGGCATAGGCGACGAAGATCTTCTGCGCCAGCGACGCCACCACACGGTTTCTGTGGGCGGCGGTGGCCCGTGTGGCGCGTTTCGTCCTGGCGTCAAACGGCGAGAGCAGGAGCAATCGTCCTTCATTCAGCGGCCGCCGGTATTCGGCAGGGACACGTTTCGGGAGCCCGCGGGCCAGCACAATGCAGACCGGAGCGGTGGAGCGCAGCATGATCTTGAGCACTTCCTTTTCGACGGGCGAATGAAACCCGCCAATGACCGGCTGACCTTCCGCCCGCCACTTCTGCGCCAGATCATACGCTTTCAGAACGAGGCTGCCGGGACAGCGAACGGAGCAGAAGAAGGCCGATAGGTGCCGGAGGAGAATGTCATGGTTGCCCCAGCATTGACCGGTCGTATTCATCATGCCGTCGGAAGCCAGTGCCGCCATCTGGAAAGACTGAAGCTGCCGATAGCCGCCGTGGGCCGGCATCAGGCAGGGCGCATCAGGCCGCTCCGTCCCTGGGCTGAGCGTTGCCAGTTCATTTTCCGCCCAAACCATGTTGCTCCAAATCGCGGCGCACGGCCTGCAGCGCCGGGAGACGACGCTGCGGCCGAAGCGCGATGCCCAGTTCGGCGCACAGGCTGTCCAGCACCATGTGGACCCACGGAGTATGGACCGCCAAACCGGCGGGGCGCATGCCGCTTTGCCGGATGATCTCCAGAAGACGCTGGGGAACGGACGCCCACATGCCTTCCAAGGTTGTTTCTACCGTCAGAAGCTCGATGCCCATGATAAAACGGGACTCGGGATTTACAACCAGAAGGGCATAGGGCCGTTGAGGTCGTTCGCCTTGCTTCCCGATGCGCATAGGCATCGCGAAGACGTCCACCTCAAAGGTCAACCTTGAGGTCTTCAGCGCCCGAACGGCCGACATGAGCGAAGCGGGCACTTCGATCCTGGAGGTAGTCGCCACGGGAGGAAAAACATAGTGACGGTCGCGCCAGGGGCTGCCCGCCTTCTCGCCCTCGCCGGTCGGCTCCCGCACCAGCACGCTTCCGGGCTGGTCTTTCGAGATCAGCAGCGAACGGTCCTTCTGGACGCGCGGCGCAACGTCCACCAACTGCTCCAGCGCCACCGCCAGCAGAGACGCCTCCAGCGGCTCGATGAACCACGGGAAGTAACCGGGCCGGAAACTCCGAAAATACGGCCAGGCATGGTTCCCCCGAAACTTCAGCCCGAGTTCCTTGATGATTCGCTTGTCGGGCGCCTCCAAATCCCGCGCGCCGCCAAACACCGCGTGAAGCTGCGCTATCTCCAACAGACGATCCATGCTCTGCTCGCCCTCCGGCATGGCTTGCAGCCGCCAGAACTGATGCAGTTCCCCAGGGCCCGGATAGACGGCGACGGCGTAGTACTCGCCCAGCAGGCCCATCACGCTGACGAAAACCGGCGAGTCGCGTCCGGCGGGCCAGACTCCGAAGATATCGGTCTCTTCCATCCACGCCCAAGGCTCCATTTCGCCAACCTTCACGGCCGCGGCATAAAGCCGGCGCCATGCGTCTGTGGCCACCGGTTCACCCGCCGCGGACGGCCTGCGGTCATCCTTCGAAATCATAGCTCGATCCTTCCCCGCCCAGCCCCATGCGGTACTTGATGTCGTAGTTGATGATGAAGTCCAACTCCTCCTCCGTAAAGCCGTAATGCTTCGTCCAGTCCCGGTCTATCTCGACGATGGCAAATTTGAAAGTGGTACGATAGAACTCCCGAAAGCGGACATCGGGGCTTCGGTCGCGTGGCGGGCGTTTTCCAGATCGAGCAGCCTGTCATTACTTTGCCTTGCCTGCCTGCCGACGCAGGCGGTACTCCGCACGTGCCTCCGCGCACAGGCCGCTGGGTCTTGTGCACGATGTTATCGAGAATCACAATGTCGTCACATCGGCCGCGAACTCGGGAAGGTGGCGACTAAGGCACTTTTCCTGCCGGAGAGCGGCGACCAGCGCGGCCAGGTCCTGATCGGGAATGCCCGAGCGAGGGTTGAAGTAGCCGACGCAGAAATCGCCGTGTTCCGCCAGGGGCAGCGTTTCGCGCAGGGCGGACAGCAGGGTCTCTTCGAGGTTGTCGAGAATCCTGGGCAGCGGAGCCTCTACCCAAGCATGCGCGGATGGTATAGGACCAAGCGGGAGATGTCGAGGCCGAGCGGAATCCTCAGAACCGCGGAGCGAAAGGCCGGTTGGGGCCCCTCAGGGATGGGGCGGCGGGCGGCTGGGGCTGCGGGACTTGGAGGCCGGCTGTTGGACTGCGCCAGTCCTCTGGCGCTTTATGACGCCGGGCGAAGGCAGCGACGGGCTAGCGTTCGAAGCCCAGCTTTTCCAGCTTGGGACGGATGACGGCGCGGCAGTAGGGGGCGTCGGCGTTGCGCGCGTAGTAGTCCTGGTGCTCCGCCTCGGCGGGGTAGAACTCCCCGGCCGGAACGATCTGCGTGACGATCGGTTTGGAAAAAACGCCGGCGCGCTCCAGGGCGGCCTTCGCCGCTTCGGCGGCCTGCCGCTGCTGCGCCGAATAGTAGAAGATCGCCGAGCGGTACTGCGTGCCCACGTCCGCGCCCTGGCGGTTCGGGGTGGTGGGATCGTGCATGCGCCAAAACAGATCGAGCAGCTCCTCGTAACGCACCCGGGCGGAGTCGAATTCGATGCGCACGACCTCGGCGTGGCCGGTGCGCCCCGTGCAAACCTGCCGGTAGGTCGGGTTGGGCGTCTTGCCGCCGGCGTAGCCGACCTCGGTGCGGATGACGCCGGGCTGGTTCTTGAACACGGCCTCCGAGCACCAGAAACAGCCGGCCCCGAACATCGCGTAGGTTTTTTCGGTGGCGCTTTCCGCCGTCATGTTGGTCGCTCCTCGGGCGGCGCTCAGCGCGGCCAGCAGCAGCGCGCCCGCCCAGTTTCGCGCCGCCGTCATGTTCACTCCCCTGGTTGCGTTGTGGCGCATCGCGTCGCCCAGTCCCAGCCGCGACTTCATCGAGAACTTTGCCGCCTAAAGAAAGCATACATCGAAGGACGCGGCTGTGGACAGTAGAAACGAGGTGAATCCTTCGTCGTCGTCCGGTTGTCGTCCGCGCGCAAGGCTTTTCGGCTTGTCGGCGCGGGGCGGGCTTCGTACCCTGCGCGCCATGCAGACCCTGCGAACGGTGGAATGGAAACCGAGCCGACCGCCGCGGCTGACGCCGGGGCGGGTGCGGCTGATCGATCAAACGCGCCTGCCCTTGGAGCTGGTCTATATCGAAACCGATGATTTGGAGGAAATCTGGACAGCCATCCGCACCCTGCAGGTGCGCGGCGCGCCGGCCATCGGCATTGCCGCCGCGATGGGGGTGGCGGCGGCGGCGCAGTCGGCGCCCGGCCGCACGGGGGCCGAGCTGCTGCCGCGGGTGGAGGCCGCCGCGGCGCGGCTGGCCACGGCGCGGCCGACGGCGGTCAATCTGTTCTGGGCCCTGGAGCGGATGCGCGCCGCGGCGCGCCGCGCCGCGGCGCAGCCGGCGGAGGAGTTTCGCGAAACGCTGGCGCGCGAGGCCGGCGCGATTCGCGACGAGGACGCGGCCATGTGCCGCGCCATCGGGGCGCACGGAGCCGCCCTGCTGCGCGACGGCGACGGCGTGCTGACGCACTGCAACGCCGGAGGGCTGGCGGCCTCCGAGTTCGGCACCGCCCTGGCGCCGATCTACACGGCCGTGGCGGCTGGCAAGCGGCTGCGCGTGTTTGCGGACGAGACCCGGCCGCTGCTTCAGGGGGCGCGCCTGACGGCCTGGGAACTGATGCAGGCGGGCATCGACGTGACCCTGATCTGCGACAACATGGCCGCGCAGGTGATGCGCGAGGGCCGGGTTCAGGCTGTGCTGGTGGGCGCGGACCGGATTGCGGCCAACGGCGACACGGCCAACAAGATCGGCACCTACGGCGTGGCGCTGCTGGCCCGGGCGCACCGCATTCCGTTCTACGTCCTGGCGCCGACGTCCACATTCGACCGCCGCGCGGCCACGGGCGCGCAGATTCCGATCGAGGAGCGCGGGGCCGAGGAGATCACCGAAGGCTTTGGCCAACGCACGGCGCCGGCGGGCGTCAAGGTGTACGCGCCAGCCTTCGACGTGACGCCGGCGGAGTTGATCAGCGCCATCGTCTGCGAGCGGGGCGTTTTGCGGCCGCCGTTCGACGCGGCCCTGGCGGGGCTGGCCTGAACCCGGCGCTGGGGAGGCCGCCGGCACAACGCGAGGCCGGCGGCAGCCCGGTTTTCGAGGCTCAGTTGCCGAGGCTGCGCAGCGGGGCGGGAATGTGCCCCCCGCGGCGGATGAAGTCCGTCGCGCCGTCCGGGCAGTTGACGTTGGCGACGGTTCCCGAACCGAACAGCCCGCCGAAATCGACGCGGTCGCCCACGCGGTGGCCGGGCACGGGCACGAGCCGCACGCTGGTGGTCTTGTGGTTCACGACGCCGATGGCGGCCTCGTCGAGAATGATGCCGCAGAGCGTTTCCACGGCGATGTCGCCGGGCAACAGGATCATGTCGAGGCCTACGGAGCAGACGGCGGTCATGGCTTCCAGTTTTTCCAGGCTCAGGGTGCCGGCGGCCACGGCCTGCGCCAGGGCGTGGTCTTCCATGACGGGGATGAAAGCGCCGGAAAGGCCGCCGACGGAGCTGGAGGCGAAGGCGCCGCCTTTTTTCACGGCGTCGTTGAGCAGGGCCACGGCGGCCGTGGTGCCCGGCGCGCCGATGGCGCGCAGGCCCATGGCCTGGTAAATCTCGCCGACGCTGTCGCCCACACGCGGGGTGGGGGCCAGGGAGAGGTCCACGACGCCGAAGGAGACCCCCAGGCGTTGCGCGACTTCGCGGCCGACCAGTTCGCCCGCGCGGGTCACGCGGAAGGCCGTGTGCTTGACCTCCTCGGCGATTTCGTCGAGGGAGCAGTCGGGGCGGCTTTCGATCAGCCGTTCCACCGCCCGCTTGACGACGCCGGGCCCGCTGACGCCGACGTTGATGACGCACTCGGGTTCGCCGGGCCCCAGGAACGCGCCGGCCATGAAGGGGTTGTCTTCGGGAATATTGGCGAACACCGCCAGTTTGGCGCAACCGAAGCCGTGCCGTTCGCGCGTGGCGTTGGCGACGCGCAGGATCGTCTGCCCGAGCAACCGCACCGCATCGGCATTGATGCCGGCCTGGGTGCTGGCGACGTTCACCGAGGCGCAGACGCGCTCCGTGCGGCTCAGCACGGCGGGGAGGGACTCGATCAGCAGCCGTTCGCCGGGGGTCATGCCCTTCTGCACCAGGGCCGTGAAGCCGCCGATGAGGTTGACGTCCACGTCCGCGGCGGCGTCGTCCAGGGCCTGCGCCAGGGCCAGGGCGTCTTCCGGCGCGCGGCCTTCCAGCAGAATGCTGACGGGCGAGACGGCCAGCCGTTTGTTGACCACGGCGATGCCGTACTTGGTGGAAATCTGATCGCAGAGCCGCACCAGATTGCCGGCCTTGAGCCGGATTTTCGCGCGCACGGCCTCCACCATGCGGGTGGTGGGGCGCGCGATGCAGTCGTTGAGGTTGATGCCCATGGTGACGGTGCGCACGTCGAGGTTTTCCTCCTGCAGCATGCGCAAGGTGGCCAGAATTTCGCGGCTTCTAAGCATGGGCTCGGCCCTCCAGGAGCATACGGACGGCCCCGACCTCGTTCGTGGCGCGGAAGATGTTCTCGTGCTGCACGCAACCGGACAGCGCCAGCGCCGCCATAGCCTGGCGGAATTCGTCCTGGAACTGCTTGATGTCGAGCAGCGGCGGAACGGTGATTTCGCCGATGTGGGTGACCAGGGGCCCGTCGAACCCCACCTGCCAGTCCTCGATGTTGACGCCTTTTGCGGCCAGCAGACTGGTGACCGTCTTGAGGACGCCGGGGCGGTCGGTGCCGGTAATCGTGACCACGTAGCGCTCGCCCTTGACCGGCGGGCGGGCGGTGCGGCGGGCATCGTGCGGAATGACGTCCACGGAGGCTTCGTCGGGCGCGAACTTTTCGAGGATTGCCTGTCGCACCGTTTCCCGGGGCACAGGCGCGGCGAAGGCGGCGGTGAGCGTAACGGTGAAGTAGCCGTTGACGACGGTCTGGCTGACGCCGTCGATATTGGCGCCCAGGTCGGTGACGGCGGTCGTGATATCGCGCAAGATCGCCACCCGGTCGGGCACGAGCACGGTGACGACGAAGCGGCACGGCGGTTTAGGCTTCATGGCTGATCCGCGGGGTTGATGAATCATGCGGCGCAAGATAGCCGGACGCGCGCGGCTGAGCAAGCTCAGAGCGGGGCCCTCCAAGCGGCGGGAGTTGGAAGTTGGAACGATGGAAGAGTGGAATGTTGGTGGGAACCCCTTGCCAGCCGTCCGCCACCAGAGAGCGCGGCATGGCGGCGCCTGGCGGGCGGTCGGCCTCGACCGCGGAGAGCTTCAGGAAGTGCCATTTCGGCTGAGCGGTTCCCAAGAAACAGGCGTGCATTTTGGGAATGAGTTTGCCACCATTTCCTCGTCGCCGCCGGGAACGGGGGGGCGGCGAGGGGAGGCCATGCACGTGGCGCAGGCGTACCGCTGGACGGTGTTGACGGCCTGTCTGTTGTGGGCGGGGGCGCCCGCGGCGCGCGCCTTCGGCCTGCCGTTTTCGCCTTACAGCCCGGTGAATCGCGAACGCCCGTTCCGCACGGCCACCTACTTCATCATTCTGCACACGACCGAAGGACCGGCCGAGGGGTCGCTGCGCAAGCTGCGCGCCAACGGCGAGGCGCACTACATGGTGGAACGCAGCGGCCGGATCGACAAGATCATCGATCATCGCCGCGTGGCTTATCATGCCGGGCGCAGCATGTGGGACGGACGGGAGAACCTGGACCGTTACTCGGTGGGCATCGAGGTGGTCGGCTATCACGACGGCGGCATCACCGCCGCGCAGGCCGCGGCGCTGAAAACGCTGCTGGCGCGGCTGCAAAAGACCTACGGCATCACCGACAGCCGCGTGCTGACGCACTCGATGGTGGCCTACGGCGAACCGAACCGCTGGTTTCCGCGGCCGCATCGGGGCCGCAAACGCTGCGGCATGTTGTTTGCCGACCCGGCCGTGCGGGCGCAGTTGGGCTTGTACGACCAACCGCGCAGCGACCCCGACGTGCGCGCCGGCCGTCTGGCCGTGGGCGACGCGGAGCTGGCGCGGGCGCTTTATGGCCGGGCGTATCCGCCGGCCGGCGCGGCCGCGGCTGCGGCCCGGCATCGGCCGGCGCCGGCGGCCCGCGCGCCCGGTCTGACGCCCGCCCCGGCCGCGCCGGCGGGAGCGGCCGCAGCAGCCGCCGCGGCGGCGGCGCCGGGCGTCGCCAAACGGATCGGTCCGGACGGCCGGACAGCCTGGGACCTGGCCGGCGCGGCGTACGCCGCCCACACCACGGTGTATGTTTTTCCGGATGGCCGGGTGCGGCGCGGCGATGAACTGGACTCCGGCACTTTGAAAGCCCTCCCCCGGGGAACCGCGGTGCTGGTGGGGTATGCGCAGTACGCGCAAGTGAAGGCGGGCCAGAGCGCCTTCGAACTGTGCGGGGCGCGCTGGCGGCAGGCGAGCACGCTGTACCGCTTTCCGGACGGCTCCCTGCGGCGGGGCGATACGGTGAACGAGAAGGCGATTCCCAGCGGCACGCTGGTGTTCTGGCAGGGGTGAGGCGCGCGATGGCGGAAAAAGAATTCGTGCGGGCCGACGACCTGGTGCGGGATTCCTTCGCCCTGGCGCGGCGCATCTACGATTCGGGGTTTCGGCCCGACGCGTTGGTGGTGCTCTGGCGCGGCGGCACGCCGGTGGGCATTGCGATCCACGAGTTTCTGCTCTACCGGGGCGTGCGGACGTACCACACGGCGATCAAGGCCGAGTCCTACACGGGCATCGGGCAACGCACGGAGCCGCGGATCGAGAACCTGGAAGCGCTGCGCGAGCGGCTGCCGCCGGCGAGCCGGGTGTTGGTGATCGACGACATTTTCGACTCGGGCCGCACGGTGGAGAAAGTGTGCGAATTGTTGCGCCCCTGCGCCCGGGAGATTCGGGTGGCGACGCTGTACTACAAGGAAGGCGCCAGCCAGACGACGCTGCGGCCGGATTACTACCTGCGCCAGACCGACCGCTGGATCGTTTTTCCGCACGAGATCATGGACTTGACGCCGGCGGAGATCCGGCGCAAGGACGCGGCGCTGGCGGAATTGCTGGGCCTGGGCGCAGCGCCATGCTGAGGGCGGCGCCCCTGGCGGGGGCGTCTGCAAGGGTGTTGAACAAGGCTCACCCTCCGGGCTTACTCCAGGTCGCGGGCGCTGAGACCTTCCTCGTCGAGACCGAGGTAATGGCCGATTTCGTGGAGCAGGGTGGTCCGGACTTCGTCGCAAAAGGCGGCTTCATCGCCCTGCGCTTCGTCCATAATGTTGTCCAGGAAGAGCAGAATGCGGGGCGCGAGCAGCGTGTCTTCGCCTTCCGGTTCGGCCAGGGAGGGGCCTTCGAAGAGGCCCATCACGTCGGGTTCGATGCCGCTGCGCACCAGGAAGGCGGAGGGCCGTTTTTCGAACACGATTTCGATGGCCGCGGCCCGCTCGCGCACCGGGGCGGGCAGGGCCTGCAACACCCCGCGCAGGACGCGTTCGGCCAACTGCACCTGTCGCTGCCACGAGCCCACGGTTCGCTTTCCTCAAGGCGCGCGGTTCAGGCCGTCGAGCAGCCGCAGGGCGACCCGCCCCACCGTTTGCAGGCTCTCGGCGCTGAGCTTGTCGGGCGTGTCGCGCTCGGTGTGCCAGTAATCGTTGCGGCCGGGCGCGGCGCCGTAGTCGAAGTCGATGAGCACGAGCGCGGGAATGCCCGCTTCCAGGAAGGGGACGTGGTCGTCAACGATCTCCGCGGGGTAGCGCGTGAACTGGAGGCGGCAGCCTTCGGCGCGGGCGGCTTCGAAGGCCCGAGAAACAAGGTCGGGCGTGCAGTTGCGGGGGATGGTGACGGTGAGGTGCCGGTCGCCGATCATGTCCAGGAGCAGGAAAGCGCGCAGGCCGGCCGCGGCGCGGCGATCCTGCAGGCGGCGCAGCAGGCGGCGGCTGCCGTGCAGTCCGTCGCGCGGGCCGTAGTCGCGGAGGCATTCTTCGCCGTCCAGCCAGGCGCAGATGACGGTCAGATCGAGGCGGGGGCCGGCGGCCAGGTGTTGGGCCAGCGCGAGCAGCAGCCCGCTGCTGGAGCCGGAGTCGTTGGCGCCGACGAAGGCGTCGGAGATGCCGCTCTTGGTGTCGAAATGCGAGGCGAGCACCACGCTGCCCGTGCCGGTGCCGGGGAGGGTGACGGTGACGTTGCGGAAGGTCTTCTCGCCTTCCGGCGTGCGGTCGCGAAACACGTCGAGGCTAGGATCGAGGCCCAGGGTTTTGAGGCGTTCGAAAAGATAGTTGGCCGCCCGTTCGCCGCCGGGCGTGCCGGCCACGCGGGGGCCGACGGCGACGAAATCCAGGGCCTCCTGAAGGGCTTGCCGGCCGTTGAAGGTTTCGGGCGCGAGGCGCGCGGGCGGGGGCGGCGGCGGCGCGGGGCGGCGGCAACCGGAGCAGCCCCCCGCGCAGAGGAGCGCCAGCGCCGCGGCGGCGCGCCATGCTCTGTGCGCTGTCCGTCGTTTCATGCTGTCCTTTCTGGGGCCGTCCGCCAGAAGCTGCCTCTTCGGACGACACGGTGGTTGTCCCAGTTCCTGAGACGGGCCGGTTGAGCCGGCGGGGGTGGAGGGTCGGGATCCGTGCCGACCGTCTGGAAGCGATGCGTTCACAGGTTCTCAGTCGGCCGCGATGCCGAGCAACGCCAGGATGCGGTCCAAATCTTCGTTGGAGTAGAACTCGATCTCGATGCGGCCCCGGCCTTTGGCGCCATTGGCGTAGGTGCGGCAGGGGCTGATGCGGACGCTGGTTCCGAAGTGCGCGTGCAGTTTGTCCGAGAGGTAAGCCAGATGGCTGGGGGGCAGGTCGCTGCGGGCGGCGCGGGGTTTGCGCGGCGATTTCCTGGCCTTTTCGACCAGTTTTTCGAGCTGGCGCACGGAGAGGTTTTCGGCCACTGCGCGCCGGGCATAGAGCACCTGATCGGCGGCGGAGGGGAGTCCGGCGATGGCCTTGGCATGGCCGGGGGAGAGTTCGCGGCTCACCACGAGTTGTTTCACCTCCTGGGGCAGGGCGAGCAGGCGCAGGGCGTTGGCGACCGAGGCGCGGCCTTTGCCCACGCGGGCGGCGATCTCTTCCTGCGTCAGGTGAAACCGCTCGGCCAGCAATTGGTAACCTTCGGCCTCCTCGATGACGTTGAGGTCCTGGCGTTGCAGGTTTTCGATGAGCGCCAGTTGCAGCGCGCCCGCGTCGTCGGCTTGCATCACCAGGACGGGCACTTCGCTCAGGCCGGCCTGGGCCGCGGCGCGCCAGCGCCGTTCGCCGGCGATCAGCTCGTACTCGGCGCCGACGGCGCGCACCAGCAGCGGCTGGAGCACGCCGCGTTCTTTGATGGACTGGGCGAGCTCGCTCATGGGCTCGTCTTCGAAGGCGCGCCGGGGTTGCCAGGGACTCTTGCGGATGGCGCTGAGCGGCACGCGGACGATGGCGGACTCTGCGGGGGGCGCCGGGGGCGGCGCCGAGGGGGTGCCGTCTTTGATCAGCGCGTCGAGTCCCCGTCCCAAACCATGTTTCGGCGCCATAAGCCTGCCTCCGTTGTTGGCGTTGTTCGTGGGATCAAGCCGCCGACGCCAGGGCGGCGGCTTGCGAAGCGGTTCCTTCCGTTGAGCCACGCACGCAAATCTGGGCCCGCAATCCGGCGCCATCTTCCACGGAGAGATGAGCGCCTTGCAGCGTTCCGGCCAGCAACCCGCCGCAGCGGACGGTGACGCGGCCCGTGGCGCGCAGGTCGGCGTGCAGCCGGCCCCGGACTTCGACATGGCGGCAGACGAGGGGCTGGGTGGGGGCGAAGAGCGCCCCCGCTTCCACCAACAGGTCCTGCAGCCGCACGCGGCCGAGGTCGAACTGCGCGCCGGGCCGGATTTCCAGGCGGCGCATGGCGCGCAGGCGGCCGGCGCGGGCATCGCCCTCCAGAACGATATCCGTGGCGGTGATCTCGACCCCGCTGACGACGCCGCCGGCGGCGATGGTGACGGTGCCGATGGTGCGCACCTCGGTGTTCCAGGCGCCATCGATGGTGTAGTCGGTGGGGTCGAGGAATTTGCGGCATTTGGGGCACAGGGCTTTGTAGATGCGGCCCTGCATGGAATAAGCGTAGCCGCAGTCGTAGCAGATGATCTCGAAGCAGGCGGGCAGCACGGAATGGCCGATGTGCTGCGCGGGGCCGGCGGGCGGGGCGGCGGCAGGCTTGAGGGTGGGCGCGCCCGGCGGCCGGGCGGGAGCGCGGCGGGGGCGGAACTCGCGCGCCGGGGCTGCGCCCTGGCGCAGGGCCTGCACGTAGGTGTAGCCGTCGATCAAGGTTGGCGTTTCATGGGCCATGGCGGGGGCCCTTACTTACGCGCAAAAAAGCTGCTGCCCCGCCGCGTGTCGCTCTCCTCGCGCCGCGCCGTTTCCTCGGGCGCTTCGAGCGCCGGTTCCGGCCGGGGCAGGGGCGCGGCGGCGGGCCGGGGGGCGGTCGAAGCGGCGGGGTTGACCTCGGACTTGCCGACGAAGGTCACGCCGTCTTCCACGGTCAGCCGTCTGGCCTTGATGTCGCCGGTGACGCGGGCGGTGGCTTTGAGTTCGATCTTGTCGCGGGCGGTGATGTTGCCGGCGATCTGGCCCTGGACGGTGGCGGATTCGGCTTCGATATTCCCCTTGATGGCCGCGCTTTCGGCGATGGCGGCGTTGCCGGCGCAGGCCAGATCGCCGTTGAGTTTGCCGGCAATCTGGATGTTGCTGGCGCACTTGATCGAGCCCACGATTTCGACGTCTTCCGCGATCACGGTCTTGGCGGTCTCGGGCGCTGGCATGCGGTCATCCTCCTTCGTCGTCGCCGCGGCCGGCGGCGGCGCTCATGGGAACATTCCGGGCCGCTCCAGACCGGCCGTTTCCGGCAGATCGAAGAGCAGGTTCATGTTTTGCAGGGCCGAGCCGGCCTGGCCCTTCAAGAGGTTGTCGATATACGAGACGACGCGCAGCCGCTGGGTGCGCTCGTCCACGCTGACGACCAGCTTGGCGTTGTTGGTGCCGCGCACGTGGGGCGACCCGATGGCCGCGCGGCTGTCGTAAACGCGCACGAAGCGGTCGTGGCGGTAGAATTCGCGATAGAGGGCCACCAGTTCCGCTTCCGGCGCGGGGCGGCGCAGGGTGGCGTAGAGGGTGGACATGATGCCGCGGCAGACGGGCACGACGTGGGCGGTAAACGTCACGCGCACCTCGGCGCCCGCCAGCAGGCCGAGCTCGCGCTCGATCTCGCAGACGTGCTGGTGGCCGGCCAGCTTGTAGGCGTTCATGTGGTCGTAGCGGGCGGGATAATGGAAGGTGGGGCTGGGCTTCTTGCCCGCGCCCGAGACGCCGGTCTTGCAGTCGCAGATGAGCGTGGCCAGGTCCGCCAGGCCGTGCTTCACGGCGGGAGCCAGGCCCAGGATGCAACTGACGGCGAAGCAGCCGGGGTTGCCGACGACGCGCGCGGCGCGGATGCGGTCGCGGTGCAGTTCCGCCAGGCCATAGACGCTCTGCGGCAGGAGCTGCGGCGCGGCGTGGCGCGGGTCGCGGCCGATGCGCTGGGCATAGTCGGCATAGGCTTCCGGGCTGTTGAAGCGGAAATCGCCGCTGTAGTCGATGACCTTGGCGCCGCGGGCCAGTTCGGCGGCGGCGAGTTTCATGCCCACGCCGTCGGGGGTCGCCATGAAGACCACATCCACCGGCTGCTGGGCGCGGGGATCGGCGGGATCGAGCACGACCAGATCGGTATAGCCGTCCAGGTGGGGATAGACCGCCGCGATCGGCGCGCCGACGTTTTCCACATCGACCAGCGCCGCGAGGCGGGCCTGGGGGTGGCCCAGCAGCAATTCCGTGATGCCGACTCCGCCGTAGCCGCCGGCGCCGATGACCTTTGCCTGTACCATGATCAGAACGTCTCCTGTCTGCGTGTGGATTGGGGCGTACTGTGAGGGGACTATGCTACGCGGGCCGGTGCCTGTCAAGCGGAGGAAACCCGACCGGCCCTTCGCCTCACGGCTTTTTCCTTTGGCAATCCATTAGCGCGTGTTTTTGAGGGTTTAACTTTCTTGTAGACAAATTCCGGTTCTTTTGCTTGTCTATCCTGGATGAAAACCATCCAAGAAGGGCGGGG
>Ga0073932_1004878_pt1 | contig 15293 bp, 9 predicted proteins | sample DewCreD2012metaG_FD_76967 | JGI IMG/M metagenome (GOLD analysis project Ga0073932, IMG submission 76967) | Hot spring sediment bacterial and archeal communities from British Columbia, Canada, to study Microbial Dark Matter (Phase II) - Dewar... ... | reverse complement strand
TCCGCCCGGTAGGGTCTGCCATCGGTCATTTCCCCTTCCGCGAAGCCGATGTCAACATACGGCCGCTCACTCGTCTTGGTGAACTGCGGGGTGTGGTTCGATCTGTCCGGTCTTGGATAAGTCTTGTTGTGTCCTCCACACAGACCTTACCACCCCCAACTGTCGAATCCTGTCAGCCCAACCAGTGTGATGGGAAATTGATGCGCGGATTTGTGAGTGCTAAGCTAGTCGTGCTTACGATGGTCGAGAGGACCGGCAGGAGTCGGGGATGCTGCTTTACAGCACGGTGATGTCCGTTCCCGTCCGCACGAGCAGACGCCGCTCCAGGAGCGCATCCTGATAGCCGCAGGAGCTGATGCCGGTTACAACGCAGAAAGACCCTGCTGCAGGAGCGCCGATGCCTGCGGGCAGGATGACACGCACAGCGGCCCCGCTGCCGTCCTCCAGCAGGAACTGCCCGGCTGCCACTGATTTCACGCGGCCCCAGGTGCGAACCAACAGGCCAGTGTTGTTGGTACCAACTCCTCCGGCTACGGCGGGCTGCAGGCCGGCTGGCCCGCCGCCGATCCCACGCACGGAGACCCCGAGCGGCCGGGCAGGCTCACCAGGGGTGGTGGAGAGCACACCGGCCTGATCCAGCAGCGCCTCGCCGTTCTCCATCGCCAGAACGCCGTAGAAGATAGCCCGGTCTCCCACAGCCAGCCCGTGTGGAGCCGCCGTCCTCACCCGGATGCCGCTTGCGCGGTCCTGCGCCTGAGCATAGAACACGTTGTTCCCGAAGACGGCCGCGACGACAGCCGGAGTGTCCGTCCCCACCACCTGTCCCGCATCCCCAACCTTCAGAGAGCCGGGAGCCGCCGTGCGCACACGCTGGACCGTAATGCCGTCGAAGTGACCGGCAACCACTCCTTGAGCCCAGTACTGGCTCACGCGAAGCGCGACGGTGAGTTTGCCGGTGGTCACCTGTACGGGCGCCGAGCGCCAGACCCAGCCTGAGGCAGAGGTCAGGTCGGCCACCAGTGTGCCCGAAGGAATCCCTCCCGTACAGGGCCCGTCCATCGCAATCAGCTGGATCCGTTCGTCTCCGCCGTCCGTGCCCGCGGCCACCCAGCCGCCGACGAGATAAAGCCCCGGCGGAGTCTCGATGGTCTGATACAGTCCGCCCACCGCGCTGGCGTAGCCCACATCCAGAGTGATGCGCTTGCTTCCCTCTTTTGCCGCGGGGCTGGGCGGGAATGCTCCGCCGTTGCTGTAGACGGAGATATGTCCCGGATAGGTGACCGGGTTGCCTGCGCCCCAAGGATACACCTCCCAGAAGGTCCAGCCGGCCGACCCATCCTCAAATCCGCCGTTCACCAGCTCTCCGGCGCGCCGCTCTGTCCGGAAGCCCCTTCCTTCCTTCACACCGTCAGCGTATCCTGCGGCCGTGGAGCGGACACGAAACTGATATATGGTATCAGGCTGCAGCCCGGTGAGCTTCACGGAGTGGGCGGTCTTAGGCTCTGTGCTCCCGGCTGTCAGGTCATAACGGAAGTCCAGGCTGTACTGGACGATGGACGTTGCGGGAACATCCGTCACCCAGGTGATCAGGGCGGAGTCCTCCGTCACCAGGGAGACTGAAGGGCCGGACACAACGCGCACAGCGGCCCCTGTTTGCGTGGTGAACGTCTGGTCTGCCGAGAAGCTGTCCCCGTCTTCCACCGCACCGGCGCGAATGCGGAAGTGGTAAGTGGTCCCCGGCTCCAGGCCCTGCAGCACTGCCTGATGGAACGTGGCCGCCGTCTGCTCCCTCGCTGTAATCCGCCCGTAGGTGGTATCCGTGCCGAACATCACCAGCCCCTTCGCCGGGATGTTCGTGTTGTAGCTGATGCGCACGCTGGTGGGCGAAAGATGGGTCACCTCCACCCCGGAGAAGAGCGGGCGGGACGGTTTGGGGTATTCACGAAACGTATTGTAGGGCGGCTTTGCCATCAGGTTGCTGGTCATCAGACCATAGCCCAGCTCCCAGGGGAAGTCGTTCGCCGTATGCCAGGTGGCAATCCGGACGTAGTCGTATTTATCCTGCGTCAGCGTGTTGAAATAGTCCTGGAGATAGGTCTGATAAACGGGATAGGCAGACGGATCCATGGAGTACCCGAACTCCGTGATCCACACCTTCACATGTGTGTCGCCGTAGGAATCCAGGGTCTGCCGGATGTTGTCCAGTTTCCAGGGTTGGAAGCCCCCGCCCGCCGGGTACGGATGGTCGGCCACGGCGTCGAAATGTCCCTTGCCTCCGTAGTTGTAGATGCCGGTCAGCATGGCAACGGCGTGTCCGGGCCCGCCGTCGTCTATCCCGGTGGTGGACAAGAGGGCAGTCGGGTCGGCAAGCTTCAGGGAGCGGTAGGCGCGAATCATCCACGGGGTGTACAGGTCGGCGCGGCTGTAGGAGGGCGGATTCAGCAACGCCGTGTACCAGCCGTAGCCGTTCGCCTCGTTCCAGAACTCGTAGTAGCGGGCCCGTCCGCGGAAGCGCCGGGCCAGGTCATAGATCCACTGCTCGAAGTCGGCCGTATACTGCGCTGCGGGTGGGTAGCGCGCCTCGGGTACCGAGACGGCGGGATCCACATCGGGGGGTAAGGCCCACGTGGGAGTGCTGTTGATCAGGATGACCGGCTCGATGTTATTGTCCAGGCACAGCTTCACCCACCGGTCCACCTCGGACCAGTCGCGCACGCCGCGCACCTTTTCGATCTGGTCCCAGTTGACTCCGATGCGCGCAGAGGCGCATCCGGCGGCGGCCATCCTGTAGAACAGAATGGGATCCCAGACCATTCTGTCGTAACCCCACCATTCCATCGGGGTGGGGTTCATGCCGAAGATCAGGGGCCGGTCGTTCGCGGCAGGCACAGCGCTCGCGGCGAGGATTGCCGTGCAACACAGCACGGCCACCACGCAGGCTTTCATCGCCTTCGCCATGGCGGTTCTCCTTTTGTTTCGCAGGCTTGCAGGCTAGGGGGAACATCTCCCCCTTATTCCACGATACCGCAGCCGGCCCCGGGGGTCAAGCGCGAAGACGGAGGATGTCTCAGGTCACTGCGGGCAGGCGTTTCGCGCCCCTTCGTTCCAGTACCAGACGAACCAGTCCGCCAGCACGTCGTGATCGAAGCTCCTCCAACCGCCCCATGCAGCCTGGCATCCCTGCTGATACAGCGTCACGCCCAGCACGTAAGGATCTTTGCGCAGTTCGCAGTCGTGCCACTTCAGCCAGTCCACGTACTTTCGCCAGGATCCCCGGGCTTTCCAGCCGCTGTGCTCCGCGTCGCCGTATTCATCCACGCCGCCTTCGGTGAGCAGCAACGGCAGATCCGCAAGGTCCGCATACTCTCCCGTGAATCCCCGATACCAGAACCGGTAGCGGTGAGAGTAATGCTCCTCAATCTCCAGGTCCTTGGTGTACTTGATGGTGTACGCGTGGTATGCCAGCGCTCCTCCAGCCTTCTTTGCGGCGCGAAGCGCAGGGGCGAACTGCAGGATCTTGGCCAGTCCGCCGTTCTCACCGCCGGGGTTGCCCACCGGGATGCTGCCGAGAACCGGGCGGAATCCCGCCTGCTGACAGAGCTCCACGAAGCGGATGGAGAACTTCGTAAACCACTCCGTGCTCGCCTCATCCTCCCAGGTGGGACATTCGCCGACTTCGTTGGTGCCCTCAAGATAGTCTATGAGCCTCCGGTCCTCTTCGGAGAGAACACCGAGCTGCTTCCAGATGTGTTCCCGCCAGTAGCGCTCGGCGGTGGCGACAGGCTCATCCTCCAGTGTATAGCGCACGGGCGTATAGCACCGGAGCACGACGATTCCATCCGGGTTGTAGCGCTTGTAGTCCCGGGCCGCCTGGATCATATCGTGATGGGTGTCCAGGATCTTCAGCACCGGCATCCGGGCGCGGACCATTTTGCGAGTACCCTCGGTGTAGGCTCCGATGAGGTGCATTCCCAGTTTGCTATGGAACGGCTCGCGCGTGGCGGAGTCTCCTGACCGGGACGCCGCTGCCGGGGCGGAAGTGCAAACGCAGGCGAGAAGGAAGGCGATCAGAACTTTGAGCATGACCAGTGTCTCCCCTTATCGAGTCTGACCCACCCTGCCCCCGCCGGGCTTTCTTGACAGGAGCCTCTGGCGGCATATGTTTGGGCATTATGGCCCTGCCCGCGCGCCCCTGTCCATCCGGGTTTCGTGCGGACCTGGCAGCGATCCTGCCCTGATGGCCGCAGGAATCGCTCCTGCGCCCTGCAGAAAGGAGCAGTATGAAACGGCATCTTTTCGGATTCATAGGGATGCTGACGATTGCGCTTGCGGGCGGCGCGGCTGATGGCCGGCCGGCCCCCGGCGCCGGGGGAGGCGCTCCTGCGCGGCCCGTTCTGGTCTTCTCGGTGGATCAGGGCTTCGGGAACGGTATCGTGGTGCACGACGATCAGGTGGCGCTGACGCGCATCATCCGCGCTCTTGAGCCGCTGCGGCAACGCTTCGACGTCCGGGTGATCGTCAACCCGATGGTGCGTGACAGGGCGAGGCTGCTGCGGACGCTGGATACCCTGGCCGCGCGAGGGATGCCGTTCACGCTGGAGGCCTGGTCCTCCGATGCCCAGACGCTGGGAAGCTGTTCGGAACAGAATAAGCCATTCGATCCCCACCACGGGTTGACCGTGTCAACGGAGGAGTTGGGAGCGCTGAAGAGGCGCTACGGCCGGATGTTCACCGGGATCCGTTTTGCGGAGGTGTTCGCTCAGGACTTCACCGTGAGGGCGGTGCGGACCACCAACCCGGAGTGGGGCCTTCCCTGCTGGAAACTGCCCGCGGATTCCCTCTTCCGCCCGGACATCGCGCGCAGGCTCCTCGGCTTCGCCCGCGCGAACAGACTTCACGTCCAGTGGTCGGACTGGCACTGGTACACGTTCCATCCCTGGGATGAGACCCAGCGCGGGCACGAGGAAGAGCTCCGCAACCTGCTCCGGGAATTCCCGGGACTGGTCACGATGACCTATGCCAACAACGAGCCACAGGAAGAATCGGCGCTTCGCAGGAATCACTGGGAGAAGGCCGTCAAAGGCTTCGTAAGCGACGGGGCGGGCGGCTTCGGCCTGAGCTGCCAGAGCTGGCTCAGGCTGGTTGAGACCGATACGGATCCGGAGGAACTTGCGGGCTGGGCGGTGGAAGCTCTGGAGCGGGGGGCCTCGCTGGTGCAGTTCGAGCCTGTGTGGTATTTCTTCCACCTGCCCCGTGGGACGTTCGAAGTGGAGCGCTACACGCACCTTCCAGAGTGGACGGACCGGGGCCGGCCGCGAGAGAGCTTCCGGGTTCTGGAGCGGGCGCTTCTGGATTGGGCGGACAGCAGGCTGCGGAAAGGAGCAAAGCGGTGACGCAGCGGAGCGGGGGGGTCTTTCTGCGGGAGGACGGGTCGCTGGACCGGGTGGATCTGCCTTCGGGCGGGCTCCTGAAAGGCGAGATGCGCCCGCACATCGTGCTGGCGTGGGAAGACGGCACGGAGATAGACTCCCGGAGCCTGCGCTGGACCGCGCGTAATGACGGCAGAGAGTTCCGCGGCGAGGCGCCGGGCAGCGTGGAGTTTGAGATCCTCATAGAGAACGACCCTTGCGGTCCTCTGCTGCTCTGGAAGCCCGCCGTCCGCAACCTCGGCCCGTGTCGGCTGGATCGCGTGGATATCACCCTGGCGGCCTTCGCTGATATGCCGGATGACTGGCTGTGTACGCTGCCGTTCGCCGGGGGATGGGCCGTGCGTCTGAGCGATCTCGCGCCTGAGTCCACCGTCAGCCTGCGTTACCCCGTACAGGGTAGTATGCAGTGGATCGAACTGTGCGGGGAATATGAAGGGTTCACGTTCCAGACCCGCGATCCGGTCCCCTGGCTGAAGGACTTTGTCATCCGGAGGACACAGAATGGGCTCCGCCTGACAATGACGCATCGCCATCTGCAACTTGCGGAGGGCGAAACGCTCAAACTTCCGGGACTGGCTGTGGGATCTCACGGGGGAGACTGGCAGGAGGGCGCCGCCATCTACTCCCGCTGGCTGCAAAGCGTGATGCCGGATCCGGCGGAGGCTCCGGAGTGGCTGGCGCGCGCGGGAGGCTGGGCGTGGATCTCAGGAAAGGGACAATACGCACCACAGCCCGACAACCGCTTCAGCGACCTGCCGGAGCGTTCCGAGGAGTATGCCAGATGCGGCGTGGAGTGCCTTCACCTGGCCGCCTGGTTCGAGCACGGGCACGACACGCGGTATCCGGACTATGTCGCGGGGGATTGTCTGGGCGGGGAGCAGGCTCTGGGCCGGGCCGTGGAGGACATCCACCGGACCGGCCGCCGTCTGGCCCTTTACACAAACGCCCGTCTGCTGGATCCTCTATCCGCGACTGCCGGGCAGCACCCTGAGTGGCCCCGCTGGGCCGTGCACGCTCCGGCAGGGAAGACCGTGCAGGACAGCATCGCGGGTGAGCTGGCGGGTGTCACCACGGACGTGGAGCTTCCGGAGTGGGATCCCGATGACCGGCTGCTGAAGGAGATCTACGGAAAAGTGGTCTTCGCCGTGATGTGCCCGGGCTCACCGGAGTGGCGCGAGACCTTCGCGGGGCGCATCGAGAGGGCGGCAGCCGCCTACCGTCCCGACGGGTTCTACCTGGATCAGGTTCTGGGAGCGGTGGCCCCTCCTTGCTTCGCCGATGGGCACGAGCATCAGAAACCGTATGAGGCTTGGGCGCGGTATCTGGACCTGGTCGCGGAGGTTCGCCGCAGGGTGAAGAGCATCCTCCCGCACGCCTACCTGGCGACAGAGGGCATATCGGACATTCTCTCACAGCACTTCGATGTGGTGCAGTCCCATAACGACTGGCGTGGTCCGTGTCCGGAGGGCAGCTTTCCGCTGCCCGAGATGACCCGCCACGCGATCCCCCGGCTTCTGCAGGCGAACGGTGCGGTCTATGCGGATCGTATGGACCTGTTGGCCCTGGCTCACGCCTGCGCCGGCGTCCTGGACCTGGCCTGCTTCTCCCGGGTGCCGCAGGGAGAGTTTGCCCGGGCGGTGCGCTTCGCGCTGGATGTGCGCCACCGCTTCGGGGAACGCATGCTGCGGGCGCGGCCGGTCAGAATGCATATGGCAGGATTTCCCCGGCAGCGGGCAATGGCGCTGGCGGGGGATGGGCTTTTCCTCTGCTGCGCCACTCTGGAGGGAGAGCCTCAGGACTATCACCTCTGGCTGGATATGGCCCCCGGCCGCCTTGCGGCCGGCCTGCGATGGGAGAGCCCGGAGGGGGAGGGAATGCTGACGGCCACGCCCGAGGGGAGTGGCATCAGGCTGCGCATCCCGGCGTCGGAGCTGGGTTTTGTATATGCCGATCTGCGGCCCGTCCCGGAGGCCGGCAGCGAAGGAGCGCAAAAGTGAACATTCTGGAGATCTTCAAGGACCCGCCGCGCCGGTACGGGCCGGTCCCGTTCTGGTTCCTGAACGAAAAGCTAGATGCGGAGCGGCTGAAATGGCAGGTCCGGCAGATGGAGTCGCAGCACGTCTTCGGGGCGGTGATGCACGCGCGTCCGGGACTGGTGACGCCCTACCTCTCAGAGGAGTGGTTCGCCGCCATCGCGGCCATTCTGGAGCAGGCCCGGGAATGCGGGATGGAAATGTGGATCTACGACGAGTATCCATGGGCCAGCGGAATGGCCGAATACCGCGTCCCGAAACTGCACCCGGACTTCCGCATCCGGGCGCTGGACCGTGTGGAACGGACGGTGCAGGGTCCGCAGAGCATCGAATGGGATGTCCGGGAAATGCTCCCTGAGGACTGCGCCGGTCTCGTGGGCGCTGTGCTTACCCCGGTGATGGACGGCCGTCTGATGGGTCCGGGCGAGGATGTGTCGGCCGGGCTGCAGGATGGCATCATTAAGCTTGACGTCCCGGAGGGTTGCTGGCATCTGTCAGTGTTCTTCGAGCGCCTGTCCTGGAACCCTTACGGGGATGGCTTCGGGCGCGGGGCGGTGACGGATCTGATGCATCCGCAGGCTGTGGAGGAATTCATCCGCCTGACACACGAGGAGTACCGCCGCCGCTTCCCGGAGCATCTGGGGAGCACTATCACCGCCACATTCACCGATGAGCCTCCCGCCGACACTCCGGGATGGTCGCGTTTGTTCCGTCAGGAGTTCCACCGCCGCAAGGGCTACGACATCCTTCCGTTTTTGCCCCTGCTGTGGCACGACGGCGGTCCTCTGGCCGGCAAGGCGCGGCTGGACTACGACGACGTGAAGGGACAGCTCTACGAGGAGTCTTTCTTCGGAGCGCTGGAACGCTGGTCGGAGGGGGCAGGCATCACGTCCACCGGACACCTGCTGCTGGAGGAAACCCTGCCGCTGCACCAGCGCTTTATGGGCGACTACTTCCGCGCGATGCGCCGCCTGCACTATCCCGGCATAGACTACATCTTTCCAGGAGTCATCCCGGCGGTGGTTCCCAAGATGGCGGCCTCCGTGGCCAACCTGTACGGCCGCGAGCGGGTGATGAGCGAGTGTTTCGCGCTGACCGGCTGGAACTTCACCTTCGAGCACATGAAGTGGATGACGGACTGGCAGCTGGTGAACGGGGTGAACCTGCTGGTGCCGCACGCGTTCTTCTACTCCATCACGGAGGACGAGCCCATCCCGGTCATCCCGGATGATCTGGGCTTCCGTTGGTACGACTGCCCGCCATCCATGTTCTACCAGCAGCCCTACTGGGACTATTACGCCGAGTACGCCGACTATCTGCGCCGGTGCTGCTGGCTGCTGTGCCAGGGCGAACACGAGAACGATGGTCTGGGGATCTACTACCCCATTGAGACGGTGGAGGCGGAGATAGAACCCACCAAGGAGCACACGAACAGCCACGCCTTCGAGATCCCCGGCACGTGGATGACGGCGGACTATTTGTGGGAGGGCTCGTCGCCGGAGCGGACGGATGCCCACTTCCGCGCGGCCGCGAACGGCCTGCGCGCGGCGGGGCTGGACTTCGATGTTGTGGACGACGAGTCGCTCCGCGACGCGCGCGTGGAGGACGGGCACCTGGTGATGCGAGGGTGCAGGCGCATCCGCGGCATTGTGCTGCCGCGCACCCGCTGGATCTCCGCCGGCGTCTACCGCCGCATCCTGGACCTCTGGCGGGATGGAGGTCTGGTCATCGCCACCGGCAGCCTGCCGTCGCGGGCCGTGGAGGGTCCCGAGCACGACCGGGAGGTGCAGGAGATCAGCCGGACCATTTTCGGAATGGCTCCGGAGAGGCTGGAACGGGCGCTGGAGACGGGTGAGAGTCCCTCCGTCCCGCCCACGCTTTCCGCTCTCTGGTTCGATCGCCCGGGGAATGCGCTGGCGGAAGCGCTGCGCAGCGCGGGGTTCGGAGCATTCTCCAGCGACAGCCCGGACCTGTTCTGCCAGCACCGGCGTGTCGGGGATGTGGATGTCTACTTCCTGTTCCATTTCAGCCCCGAGGCACACAGGAACGTGACGGTGGAGCTACAGGGACGCGGACCGGCGCTCTGGTTGGATCCCGCGACCGGTGAGACCGTCTGTCTGGCGGCGGAGGGGACGGAGGCCGGGGTGCGGCTAAGGCGCGGCTTCGACCCTTATGAATCCTGCTTTATCGTGCTGGATCCCCGCTTCGAGGACCGTGGGATCTGCGTGCGAGAGCGCGCGCAGGATCTTGAGCTGACTCCCGCCCTGCAGATCAATGGTCCCTGGCGCGTAACGCTGGATTTCGGAGACCGCTCGGAGATGCGCGCGAGAGACCTCCCCCGCTACCCTGAGCCGGACTCTCTGGAGCCGGAGCGCTCGTGGCAAGCGCTGGCCCCGTGGGAAGAACAGGGGCTGGAGGAGTTCTCGGGGGCGGCCGTCTACGAGACCACCTTCACTTGGGACGGGGAGATCCCGGACGATGCCTGGCTGGATCTGGGCGAAGTGGGAATCGCGGCCGAGGTGTGGGTGAACGGTGAGCGGCTGGGCGTACGGCTGTGGCGGCCCTACCGGTTCGCCGCGGACTCATCGCTGCGCCGCGGAGAGAACCGCCTGAAGGTCCGTGTGGCGAACACTCTGGCCAACTCCATCCAGGCGACTTACGGAAGCGGCCGCGTGCCGACGAGCGCGGATCAGGAGAAGGTGCAGCGCTACGCAAGGTTCGAGCCCGGAACTTTGCGTTCCGGGCTCATGGGACCGGTGCGTCTGCTGGTGGCGGGTGATCAGACGGCGGACAGCGGCTGATCCGCCGTGGCAGCCGCCTGCAGATGATATTCTGGAGTCCATTCCACCACCGTGAGCGGCAGGTCTTTCCAGTAATACTGGAAGCGGTCCGACTTCCAGCCGGCGTAGACCTGCTCCCATCCGACCTGCATAAGGTGGGGCTCAAGCGCCTGATCGCACACCGGCTCCGCCGCGGACTGATAGCGGAAGTCCACCGAGAGCCGCAGACGGTCGGGAGAGTCGTTCGGCAGCGCCTTGTGCACAGTGTGACTGTGGAAGAAGAGCACGTCTCCGGACTGCAGGGCAGAAGCGCGCCACTCCTGCGGAAAGCCGGACGTGTCTATGCCAAGCCCACCCGCACCATAGGCGCTGCGGGTGGGATAGATGCCGCTGCGGTGCGTACCCGGAAGGATGGCCAACACCCCGAGCTCCCGGGGACAGTCCCCCAGCGGGATCCAGGCTGTCCAGGTGTCGGGCGTCCCCTGAATATGCACATAGTCCTGGTGTGCCGCAGTGGTATGGATCTGAGCGTTGGGGAACATAATGCGCGCGATGTTGCGCGGATGGACCAGCGTGTTCCCCTCGAAGAGCACATCAGCCACGCGCAGAAGCGAGGGGTGATGCGCGAGGGCGTGGAAGTCTTCCAGGCACAGCAGGCGGTTGTAGAGCTCCATATACTCTGGCTGACCTTCCAGCCACACCACCCCCGGCCGGGCGATGCCCTCCATCGGGTCCGTGCCCTCCTTCAACCAGCCTTGCTCCTCGCAGAGCGCGAGGATCTGTCTGCGCACGTTGGCCAGGCTCTCCGGATCCACCAGGGAGCGGAAGAAGAGATATCCGTCCTCCGATGCGCGCTCGCGCAAAGCGGAAGCGTCGTTCAAAAGATCCTTGGAATCGGTCAGTTCGATCATGTTCACCATCCCGGAATCACCGCGCTTGATTGCGACAATGTTGCAGCTATTATACCACGTCCGCCCCAATGGCAAGTCCCCTGATAACAGGAGTCTTGCGATAGCGGTCGAAAGAGAAGGAGAACAGCGTGGAACGGATCCCACGGAAAGGAGATCTCTCGCAGGGATGAAGAACCGGCTGCGATGCTTGCCGCTTCTGATCGCGGCTATGTTTGTGGTGTGCGCGGCGGCGATGCCCGCTTCGGCCCAGAGGCCGGACGAGCCGCTGCCGCCGCCGGACTTCTCGAACGTGCGCTACGGCGCGCATGAGCGCAACGTCCTCGACCTCTGGAAAGCCCCTGGCAACGGACCGGCTCCGCTGGTGGTATTCATTCACGGTGGAGGGTTCGTGGGAGGCGATAAGTCCCGCCTGAGCGCAGCCGCACTGAAGAAGGCTCTCGCCGGAGGGGCGCATGTGATGAGCATCAACTACCGCTACTTGAAGCACGCTCCCATCCAGGACATCCTGCGCGACTGCGCCCGAGCCATCCAGTTCATCCGCCTGCACGCGAAAGAGTACGGTGTGGATCCGCGACGGATTGCCTGTTTCGGTCCTTCCGCTGGAGCGGGAGCATCTCTCTGGCTGGCAACGCACGACGACCTTGCAGATCCCTCTTCACCCGACCCGGTCCTGCGCCAGTCCAGCCGCATCCGCGCCGCCGCCTGCCTGAACGGACAGGCCACCTACGACCTCACCCGCTGGGAGCCGATGTTCGGAGCCATCCGCGCGGACTGGAAGCGCAGTGAGGCAGAGCCCAGAGAGTTCTACCATTTCGCCTCGGACGCGGATTTCGAGAGGGAGGCCGGAAGGAAGATTCTCAAAGATTGCGATATGCTGAGTCTCCTCTCGAAGGATGATCCACCAATCTGGATGTTCTGCAGCTACCCGCCGGGAATCCCGAAAGACCGCGGTCATCTGCTGCATCACCCGCGGCATATGGAGCTGGTGCGCCAGCACGGTGAAGACGCCGGCGTGAGGGTGGAGACCTGGACCGGAGCGGATGTCAAAGAGCCTGCCGTCGCGGCCGTGGAATTTCTGCTGAAGCATCTGAAGAAGGATCCCGGCGGAAAGTAAGCTCAGGACCGGACTTCAGGCGCGGCCGTGGCAGTGTTTGAACTTCCGGCCGCTGCCGCAGGGGCAAGGGTCGTTGCGGCCCGCACGGGAGCAGGCTTCCCGCAGCCTGTGATCCTCTTCCGCCAGGATCCCCATCACTTCCGCGGGCGCGTGTCCCCGGCGGAGCAAGTCCCGCATGATCTTCATAGGGCGGTCAATATGGCGGAAGAACGCCCGGTATCCCGCGCACAGATAGTTCAGACCGGGCTCGCCATCCGGGGTGAGGATAAAACGGTTCTTCGGACACTCTCCGTGGCAGGCGAAGCGCACGTCGCAATCCCGGCAATAACGGGGGAGCGCGTCCAGCTTGTCCTGACCGAACAGCCGCTGCCGGGGTGAGTTCACCAGCTCTGCCATCGGCGTTTGCAGGATGTTCCCCAGAAGATAGCGCGGCTCCACGTAGTGGTCGCAGGAGTAGAGGTCACCGTTATGTTCCAGCGCCAGGGCATCTCCGCACGTGGGAGTGAAGACGCACACTCCGGCCGGAGCGCCGCACCAGTTGGCAAGGGCGGCGTCGAAAGTCTGGACGAAAACCCGTCCCACGTCGCGGCGCACCCATTCGTCGAATACCGCAATCAGGAAGCTCCCCCACTGCTCCGGGCGGACCGATCGCTCCGTCACCCGGTCTCCCTCCTGAAATCCGGTGGGATTGTCGCGCTCCACAATGGGAATGAACTGGATGAACTCCGCCTCTAGAGTGTCCCGGAAGAAGCGGTAGACCTCCAGAGGATGGTCCCCGTTGGCCGAGTTCACGGTGCACAGGATGTTATACTCCACGCGGTGCTTCTTCAGAAGGGCGTGGCCGCGCATCACGCGCTCGAAGGTGGGGGCGCCGCCCTTGTCGCGCCGGTAGACATCGTGCAGGTGCTCCGGCCCGTCCACGCTGAGGCCCACCAGGAAACCGTGCTGCTGGAAAAACTCGCACCATTCGTCATCCAGCCGCGTTCCGTTGGTCTGGATGGTGTAGATGATGCTCATTCCCGGCTTGCGGTGCTTTTCAGCCAGTTCCACGGAGCGGCGAAAGAAGTCCAGCCCCATCAGAGTGGGCTCGCCCCCCTGCCAGCTGATGTTCACCTGCGGCACGCTCTGCGCCTCGATGTACTGCCGGATATGTTCCTCCAGCACCTCATCGGACATCCGGAAGCTGCTTCCGGGATACAGCCTCTCTTTCGACAGGAAAAAGCAGTAGGCGCAATCCAGATTGCAGATGGCGCCGGTCGGCTTGGCCAGTATGTGAAACGCAGAGCGTGTCTCGATATGTGTCATGGGCCGGACTGCGTGAGCTTTCGGGAAGTAAGACGCCCGCTGCGGCGGGAATCCGTTCATCCCCGGGGCATTATGCGCCCGGACGGCCTCACCCGTCAGGACGAGCCGCCCGGGCGAACGCTCTTCGCCGGAGTCCGGCGCTTCGGCGCCTACACCTTCATCCACGACCAGCCTTCCGGCGGAATGGGTCCACGCCCAAATCCGGCTCGGAGAGGCGGTACCTTACCATGACCCTGCACATACAGTTCATGGCTGAACGGCAGGGGGGTCAAGTAGAGGTCCAGCATATAGTCCGCCAGCATTTGCAGGAAACTCGGGGTGAGCCGATGCAGGTGCACCATGCAGAGCGAGATGGACTTCGCCGCTTCCCACATCCCCCGGGGCCGGGGTTGGCTCCAGTCTGCCACCATGAACCACGGAAGAGTCACGATGTGGCTCATCGCCCGCATTGCGCCACCCAGCCAGTAGTCGTATCGCGGATCCAGGCGCACCTCGAGCCCCGGGACTCCCCGTTCTTCGCAGAAGTCGAACAGCTGCCGGAGGGGGAGATACCAAGTGGGCCCGTAACGCGCTATCAGGGTCCGGTGTATGAACCGCCCGCCATCTCTATAGCCAAGGGCCTCCAGCACCTCTCCGCGAGTGGTGGCTCTGCGGAGCCTTGCGATGCATAGCCGGCGGCACGCTCTTGAGCTCTTCAGCGCCATCTCGGCGCCGGTCACCAGGAGCAGCAAGTTCACGTACTCGTTCGGGTGCAGCTCCGGGGGAATGTTCTCCGCGATAAGATACTCCGGACGGATCTGCCACCTGGTTTCATCTACATACTTGAGCGGCATGGTTGCACCTCCTTTCGCTCGGCCGGGCCGGCCGCGCCCTGACCCGCAGGGCAACAGCCGGCGGGTTCGTCAGCCGTCGCAGACGCGGTGGTTCACCGTGATGCAACGGACGTGTTCGGTCGGGGGATCGGCGTATTGCTGGGCGAGCAGCGGAAAGACGCGAAGGGATGCCTTCTTTCCGGCGGGTCAGCAGAACGCTCTGGAGGTGACTGCCGCCCTCTCGGGGCGATCCGGTACGGACTCTGCCGCAGCGGTCCGGGTCCGTATCCGGCAGGAAGGGGAGAAGAGCGAGACCGGAACAGGGCGCAAACCCCGTCCCCGATAATGCTCAGTGCCTTGCCATACTTTTCATCCTCCGTGTGTTCGCCTTCCCGGGATTCTGCACAGCTCCGGCGCTCTCCAGACGCGCGCCGACTCCCGGTCTTCGATTGTTGTCCATGGCTTCAGATCGCCGCTGCCGGGAACGCTACCCGTTCAGGCAAAGCATTCCGGACGGCTTTCCTCCTGTGGACCCACCTCCCGATGCGCGGGAAACATCTGGTGGAAAGCAGACTGTGCAGTCCCGCTTTCCTGCGCCAGGTGCCACATCATATTATACCGCTTTTCGTGCCTTCGCGCGAGTGGGGGCTCTCCCTCTGTAAGACCGACGAAAGTACATCAGCGCCCCCGGTATCCGCATCAACTGGGGAGAGCCGTCCTTCCGAAGCAAAGACATCCCCGGCAGGCCGGGGGCAGTGCGTCACGAAGGGGAAAATGAAGGGCCTCTGTAAGCACTTGAGAGCACTTCAGTCGGCACGATTTCAACGCCCGCACGCGGCGATGGAGAAGGAAAGTGGGCGAAACAGGGCTCGAACCTGTGACCTCTTCCTTGTAAGGGAAGCGCTCTCC
>Ga0073932_1004877_pt1 | contig 15296 bp, 10 predicted proteins | sample DewCreD2012metaG_FD_76967 | JGI IMG/M metagenome (GOLD analysis project Ga0073932, IMG submission 76967) | Hot spring sediment bacterial and archeal communities from British Columbia, Canada, to study Microbial Dark Matter (Phase II) - Dewar... ... | reverse complement strand
TCTGGGAACCCGGAGATGCCCCGAGCGTTGGGCGAGTTGCTTCTTCGAGTCGTTCTCACGCCGCGTGCCCAAAACCGCAAGGACGTACCATGGACGAAGAACTCTGCCGGCGTCGTTGTATTCGTATCGGATGTGGACGATGCGCCGCACTGGATCGAGGCGGGACGGTGCTATGAGCGGTTCGCTTTGCAGGCTACCGTACTCGGACTTCGCAACGCCTTCATCAACCAACCCGTTGAGATTGCCACGCTTCGCAATCGGCTCGCAACCTGGCTGGGTGTGGGGTCTCGACGCCCCGATCTGCTCGTGCGTTTTGGCTACGGCCCCGAGATGCCGAAATCCTTCCGTCGGCCCGTGACCGCTGTACTGTCCGCTGCGGGGTAGTACACCGTCGCCTCAGCCCAAGTGCTTCTGGCCCCTGCTCCGACAAGGATGCCACCACGCATCGGGGCCGGATGATTGACGAGGAGAACTCCCGGTGGTCAAAAACAGCCAAGCGGCAATTGGTAATGCTGAATGAAATGGGTAATGAGTCGGCCTGGGGAACGGGGGTTGATCTTTGCGACAGGTTTGCGACACAATTTGCGACAGACTCGCGACTCGAGTTGCCACATCCGCATCGGATAGGGTAATCGGGAAATCGAGTCCAACGCTGCTTCCGCCTCGCCAGGAACGGCCTGATCTTTGATAACACATTGATATCGAAGGTCTCCGATTGACAGCCGGAGAACGAAAACGGTTATGAAAAGGGTTGCACACGGGGAGTCCGGCAAGAAAGGTGAGGCCGCCCCGAAGGGCGGCCTCACGGTTACTTTTCGTCTCTCAATCGAGCACTATCGCCTTGGCTGAAACTGTTCTGCCGTCAACCGACAGACGATAGAAGTAGGTTCCGCTGGCAACTTTCGACCCGCGCAGGTCGGTGCGGTCCCAGGTTGCGGTCTGGCTGCCCGCCGGCATCACGCCGTCAACCAGCGTTCTCACCAGCTGGCCTGAGGTGTTGTATACGCTCAGGTTCACCCGACCGGCCTGTGGCACGCTGAACGTCACCCTGCCGGAACCGCGCACGAACGTCGGGCCGGATGCCACTGGCTGCCAGCCGATGGTATTGCCGCCCTCATCCACGCCGGTCCGGTAGATAATGCCCTTCAACACGTTGGGCAGAATCACGGTGTTGAAACCGCCGGCAACCCATATGTAATTGCCGTCGATGTCCATGCCGTGCGACCGGTTGGTGAGGAGCAGGTTACGGTCCGCGCTCCAGGTTCTCGAGGCAACGTCATAGCGCCAGCATGCGTTCACGATAGTTCCGCGGCGATAGCCGCCGACCACGTATATCCGCTGACCAAACGTCCCGTCGTCATAGGTCACGGCTTTGCCCCAACCCAGTGCGTCGGGCAGAGATTCGGCCGCGGGCGCCACGGTCCAGGTGTTACCCAGAACCGAGTACTTCCAGACCGAGCCAGTGGTCGAGTTGTAGTCGCTTCCCGACATACCGCCGATAACGTAGATGGTATCGCCTACAGTCGCGGCCATCGGGTTACGCCTTGGCCCGGGCATGTTGGCAATTGCCGTCCAGGTATTAGTCCCCGGGTTGTACTTATAGGCGTTCGCAATCGGCGTGCCGCCGGCGGGCGCACCGCCGAAGCAGTACAACCAGCCCGAATCAGGATACACTCCCAGTTCGTAATACAGCAACTGGGCTTGCGGCATCGCCGTCGCCACGGTCCAGGTGTTCGCGCCAAGGTCGAGCTTCGTCAGGTTGTCGTAATAGGCCGACTGGTTCGAACCACCACCGACCCAGATGACGTCGTTGATTCGCTTCGCATCGTGGTTGTGGACTCCGCCGCCCGGATGCGCCAGACCCTGCGACCACGTGTTAGCGGTGGTGTCATAGACCTGGTCATACGGGTGCGAGGTGTGCGTGAAGCAGTTGCCGCCGATCACGTGAACCTTGCCCTGATGGGCAACGCACGCAGTCCGGCTGACGCGGTCGGGCTGAATTGTGTCGCTCTGATACCAGTCAACCGTGTACTGCATCACCTGCGTCGTGCTCCGCAGCGTATCGTTGGCCTGGTTCTGGTCGCCGGAGAGGTTGGTGAACATCGTCACGTTGTAGGTCCCGCCGACCGCCCGCCACTGTGTCGGCAGGTCGACGTTGGCGACCGCGCCCGGTGCCAGCGGGCCGGCATAGGTCGCATTCTGGTTATAGACCCGGGTTCCGGCTGAGTCAATCCAGGCATAAACCGGGATGTTCGACTGCGGAGCGGTCCCGAAGTTCTTTATCTGCGCCCGCGGAGTGTAGTTACCCGGGGTCACGACTGAACCCGGTATCAGTATCTGTAGGACACCGACGTCGTTGGCGTTGCCGGTCGAGAGCTGCTCGAACTGACAGATGTTCGTCGGCGTGAAACCGCCGGTCGAACCGCCATAGACAATCGCCTTGCCGTCGGCACTGCCCGCGCCAGCAGAACGGTAGACCCGTGTCGGCATCGGCTCGACTACACTCCAGGTCCGGGTGGTGTAGTCGAAGTAAGCAACCGAGTCAATCAGTCCGCCCGCGCGAACACCACCGGCAACGAAAGCGGTGTTGGCGTTAGTCACGATTCCGCCGGCACAACCCCAGACCGCGTAAGGAAGGTTCGGGAAGATGCTGGTGTTGACGGTCCAGACGTCAGCGACCGGGTCGTAGAACTCGGTCCGGGCGACCTCGGTATTGTTAACGTTGCCACCCGCGACCCAGATGGTGTCGCGGTAGGCCCAGCCGGCCATGAACACCGCGCCCTGGTTCATGTTCGCCTTCTGCGACCAGCCGCTGCCCGGTGTGTAGCACCAGGTCTGGTTCGACGGACTGGTCGCGCCCGGCTGGTTACAACCGCTGATGTAGTAAAGCTTGCCGGCACAGGCAACTATGGTCGGCTGCCAGTTGTAGGTCGTGCCGGTGAACGGCCCGGGCGCCGAAGTCCAGTTGTTGCCGGTGATGCTGTACTTCCACAGCGTGTCCACTGTGCTGCCCGAGCCGTACGAATAGCCGGAGCAGTAGTAGAGCGTGTCGCCGATGATTGCACAACCGCCGTTGGAAATTTCCTGCGGTGGCTGAGCCATCGTCTCCCAGGTCGTGCTGCCGGTTGCGTGCCGGTACAGAAACCTCGGATTGCCGGTGTTGTAGCCGGTGACGACATAAGTGTGGTTCGCGTTCGAAGCCGCGGCGTTGTCCATCATTGCCGACGGCATGGTGCTGTGTTGCGCCCAGGCGTCGGTCACCTGGTCAGGGCCGGTCGTGCCCTCGACGTAGTCGTTCGAGCCGACAAGGCCGTAGTACAGCCTGACCGGTCTTGCGCCGACGTCGCTGGTTGCTACCGGCTCCGCCGCCACGGTCATTCCGATGACCAAGGTCAGCGCCAGCAGCATTACGTTTGTCTTCATTACGGTCCTCCTCCTGTTTCGAGTCTCTTGCAACCGGAGCAGTGGGACAAAACCCGCCCCGCAGGACGGCCTGCCTGGTCGCAGATTGAAGAATACGCACACCCTGCCGGCTGTCAAGCGGAAAACCCCACCCGGCTCTGCAACCCGATTATACCTTTCCTCTCCGCATCGACAATTGTCGCCCGCTACCCGGTGATACCTGAAGCCGGCCTGCTACCAGCCTGCTTCGGGAACTCTGAGGTTGAAAGCCCCGGGCAGTCGAACAGACAGCGGCCGGCTGAGCCTTTCGGCGCCCGGCACGCAGCCGGCTCACATTTTATTCAATCCGGGTTCACCGCCACACAGCCGGGGCAGCCGGCCTGGACAATGGTCGTCCGGACTGCAGTAGCACCTTTCCGGGTCGGCCCTGGTCTGAAGCAGACCACCCCGGGAACGGCCTCCGGTCTGATACCCCATCGGCGGTCAGCGCCGTCCGGGAACAAGACGGCTTGGCCCGGCAGGATAACTATGCTGCAAGGACCAGCATCTCCGTAAGGCTCCAGCCAGCCGGCTACCCAGCCGAGCATGCGGCCATCCTGCCTGTTCTGCTGCCCCGGCGACCGTAACGCGAGGACCGTCTTGTCTGCCTTGACTCGCTGACCCGCTTTCCTATACTTGAAGCAGGTAGAAGCAGTCCGCAGGCCGCAGTTTCGCGTATCCCTCGGAGAATCCTGGATGTCGACGCAATCGCCAGTGCGCGGTCGGCCCTATACCGGCCGCCGTGTCGCGGACAGGAACTCCATCGGGAGTTAGCGAAAATCACGGCAGTGACGACTGGAAGGAGCTGACATGACTCAGGACGAACTCAGACAGAAAAAGATGAGCGAGCTGTACGAAATCGCCGCCTCGCTTCAGGTCCCCGACTACCGGGAGAAGAAAAAGCACGGGCTGATTCTCGCAATCCTCGAAGCCGACGCCAAAGCCCGCCAGGCCGAAGGCGAAGGCGTGCAGGTCAGCGGCGTGCTGGAAACACTGGAAGAAGGCTTCGGATTCCTCCGCTCCCCGGAGTACAGCTACCTGCCGTCCTCGGACGACATCTACGTCTCGCCTTCACAGGTCAAACGTCTCGGCCTGCGCACCGGCGACACCATCGTCGGTTATGCCCGCCCGCCGAAGAACAGCGAACGCTACTTCGCACTCTTGCGCATAGAGCTGGTCAACGGCACACCGCTGACCGAGGAACGCGCCCGGGTCCCGTTCGACGCGCTCACACCCCTCTTCCCGCTCGAACGGCTGCGACTCGAGGTCCCCGAACGCAACGACTTCTCGATGCGCGTCGTCGACCTGTTCACTCCCATCGGCAAGGGCCAGCGCGGTCTCATCGTCTCGCCGCCGCGCGCCGGCAAGACCGTGCTCCTCCAGAAGATAGCGAACAGCATCACCGCCAACCACCCCGAAGTCGAGCTCATCGTCCTGCTCATCGACGAACGGCCGGAAGAAGTGACCGACATGGAGCGGTCGGTCAAAGCCGAAGTCATCAGCTCCACCTTCGACGAAGTTCCCGAACGCCACGTTCAGGTCGCCGACATGGTCTTGGAGAAGGCAAAGCGCCTCGTCGAAAGCCGGCGCGATGTCGTCATCCTCCTCGATTCCATCACCCGGCTGGCCCGCGCTCACAACCTGGTCGTCCCTCACTCCGGCCGCACACTCTCCGGCGGACTCGACTCCAACGCACTCCAGAAACCCAAGAAATTCTTCGGCTCGGCTCGCAACATTGAAGAAGGCGGCAGCCTCACAATCGTCGCCACCGCTCTGATTGAAACCGGCAGCCGGATGGACGAAGTGATTTTCGAAGAGTTCAAGGGCACCGGCAACATGGAGCTCATCAACGACCGCAAGCTTGCCGACCGCCGCATTTTCCCGGCAATAGACCTGCAGCGTTCCGGCACCCGCAAGGAAGAGCTGCTGCTTAGCGAATTCGAACTCAATCGGATATGGGTAATGCGGAAGCTGCTGGCTGAACTGAATCCGGTTGAAATGATGGAATTCGTCCTTGACAAGATGCGACTGACGCGCAACAATAAAGAGTTCCTGGAATCAATGAGCGAAAGCTAGCGGAGACATCAAATGAAAGACAAGATTCACCCCGAGTATGTCGACTGCGTGATAACCTGTGCCTGCGGCAACACGGTCAAGACCCGGGCAACAAAGCCGCGCATTCACGTCGAGATCTGCTCCAGTTGTCATCCGTTTTTCACCGGCAGACAGAAACTGCTCGACACCGCCGGCCGGGTCGAGAAGTTCCGCCGCCGCTATGGCGAGACACCCGGTCCTGCCGCCAAGAAGAAGTCCGGGTAGCACCTGTCCGCCAGTGGTCAGCGAAATCGACTCCCTGAGCGAGCGCCTGCGGCGGCTCGGGGAGTTCCTTTGACCTGCCCGGACGACGTCGTGAACTCGAGCAACTGGCCGATGAAAGCGGCAAACCTGCATTCTGGAACGACTCGGCGCGCGCTCAGGACGTTATGCGTCGCATCGCGATGCTCACCGACCTGCTGACCCGCATCGAGAGGCTTGACCAAGAAATCAAGGAGACTGCCGAAATCGGTCAGCTCATCTCCGCTGACGCCGACGAATCGACGACTGCCGAGCTGGCCGGACATGTAGAGACTATCCGGCTCGAACTTGAACGACTCGAAGAGAGAGCGTTGTTCAGTTCGCCCGAGGACGCCCGGGCCGCCATCGTTTCAATACACCCGGGCGCTGGCGGCACCGAATCATGCGACTGGGCGGAAATGCTTTACCGCATGTACACCCGTTATGCTGAAATGCAGGGCCTCGGCTGGCGGGTTCTCGACCTCCAGCCGGGCGAGGAAGCCGGCCTCAAGGACGCGACCATCGAAGTCACCGGCACCTATGCCTACGGTCTGTTCAAATCGGAGATGGGCGTGCATCGGCTGGTTCGCGAGTCGCCTTTCGATTCGAGCGGGCGGCGCCACACCAGCTTCGCCGCGGTCTCGGTCCTGCCCGAAATCGACGAAGTTGAGGTCAACATCAATGCCGCCGACCTCCAGACTGATACCTTTCGCGCCGGCGGCCACGGCGGCCAGAACGTCAACAAGGTCAGTTCGGCTGTCCGACTGACCCACATCCCGACCGGAATAACCGTGGTCTGTCAAAACGAGCGTTCCCAGTTTCAAAACCGGCAGAACGCGCTCAAGGTCCTCAGGACCCGGCTCTACGACTACTATCGCCGCCAGCAGGAGGCCGAACGACAGAAACTTGAGGCGGCCAAGACCGACATCGCCTGGGGGCATCAGATACGTTCCTACGTCCTGTTCCCCTACCGGCTCGTCCGCGACCACCGGACCGGGTTCGAAACGCACGACGTCGAAGCTGTTCTCGACGGCCGGCTCGACGGTTTTGTCCATGCGTTCCTGACCCATCCGGCCGGCTCCGATGACGCAGCAATCGCCAATCCCAAGAAAGGAGACCGACAATGAAAGCATCCGTCGACCAGGAACTCTGCACCGGCTGTGAGCTGTGCGTCACATCCTGCCCGGACATCTTCCAGATGGACGGCGACACGGCCAAGGTGAAGGTCGAAGTCATCCCTGACGCCGCCGAGGAGTGTGTCCAGCAGGCAGCCGAGGACTGCCCGGCCAGCGCCATAAAGGTCGAAGAGTAGTCTCACATTCAGAATCCGGACGCCCGCCGACTGGCGGGCGTCGGCCTGTGTGCGGTCAGCGACGGGTGCTGGCGTCCGCGATCTGCTTCCGGGCTCGCTCCAGCGACTCCGGGTGACCCCGCACCTGAAGACGACGCCGGCCATTCATCTCTCTGTCCCTCACCACCTCGCCGGCAGAGTACACGATACCCAGCAGGTCGCCACGGCCGGCCGGAATTGTGAACGTTTGAACCACCATCCTGCGTCGGACGCGGCGCACCAGCTCCTGTCGCAAACCATCAAGACCCGCACCGGTCAGACCGGAGACGAACAGCGCCCCCCTGCAGCTCCGACTCAGTCGGGCGAGAATATCGCTGTCGGCGACGCGGTCAATCTTTGTAAAGACGACCTGAACCGGCACATCGCCGGCGCCGATTTCCTCAAGCGTCTGCGTGACTGCGTCCATACGTGTTGACACATTCTCATCGCTTGCATCGGCCACGTGCAGCACCAGGTCTGCCTCGCGAATCTCCGACAGAGTCGAACGAAAGCTGGCCACGAGCTGGTGCGGCAGACTCCGGATGAAACCAACCGTATCGGTCACGAGGACTCTCGTCCGCCGGTCGAGTTCGGCTGCTCTGGTTCTGGCATCGAGAGTCGAGAACAGCCGGTCCGACACCCGGGCCGCGGCCGCAGTCAGCGCGTTGAAGAGAGTCGTCTTGCCGGCATTCGTGTAGCCGACGAGCGCAACCCGGAACGCGCACGCCCTGAGCCGGCGTTGTGTGGTCCGCTCCCGGTCAATGCGCTCCAGCGCATCCCGCAGCACCTTGATGCGCCGTTCTATTCTCCGGCGGTCGGACTCGAGTTTCGTTTCGCCCGGGCCCCGCGTGCCGATTCCACCGCCCAGCCGCGATAGCTGAACGCCCATCCCGGCAAGCCGCGTCCGAATGTACTCCAGTTGAGCCAGCTCAACCTGCACGCGGGCCTCGGCAGTCCGGGCATGCAGTGCGAAGATATCGAGAATCAACGCGGTGCGGTCAATAACTCTCACTCCTGTCCGGATTTCGAGATTGCGCAGTTGCGTCGGGGTCAAGGGCTCATCGAATATCAGCAGACTGATACCATGTTCACGGCACAGCCGCGCGAGCTCGGTCACCTTGCCCAGCCCGATGTAGGTAGCCGGGTCTGACCGCGGTCGAACCTGAATCACGCGCTCAACGACATCACCGCCTGAGGTTCGTGTCAACGCTGCCAGTTCGTCAATTGACTCGGACTTCTCGCGCCGCCCGCGGCCGGAACGCGCCGTGCCGACAAGCAGTATCCGCGTAGCCAATTCTAGCCGTTCTGCCGCAGCACGTGAACAAACCGCTGCACGACTGTCGCCGCGCTCCCGGCAGCAATGACCAGCAATGCCCAGGGCATCAACGCCGGCCCGAGGAGCAGGGCTCCAACCAGAAGCACGATGACCCGGACCGGCCTCTCAAACCAGCCGACGGCACAGTGGCGGCCCAGGCCCTCCGCCCGAGCCCGAACATAACTGACAGCGAGCGACAGCACCAGCGCAAGCCCAGCGAGCAGGCTGAAGCTGCTGCCGCGAAAATGGTAATACCAGCAGAGCCCGCCGAAAACCATCGTCTCGGATAGCCGGTCACTCACTGAATCCAGAAAAGCGCCGGTCGCAGTCTGTCTGCCCGACATACGGGCCAACTCGCCGTCAAGCGAGTCACACAAACCCGCGAGCGTAGCCGCTGCACCCGCCCACGCGAAACGACCGTTCGCAAACAACCATCCGGCCAGCGCACTGAAAGGCAAAGCCGCGAGCGTTACCGCGGTTGGAGCAACCCGCATGCGGCTCAACAGCGCCAGAACCGGCCACAGCAATCGCCTGCCGCGTCGCTTAGTCTCTTCCCGCATTCCCCGCCACCACGACAACAGCTTCACCCTTCAACTCGCGTTGTTCGAGCTGCTGCTGGATAGATGTGAGATTGCCGCGCAGTATCTCCTCGAACTTCTTGGTCAACTCCCGGCAGACCACAACCTGACGCTCACCCCACAGTTCCTGCAGCTCCGCCAGCAGTCTGCGAACGCGTCGCGCCGACTCACAGAATACCATCGTTCGCGGTTCCTGCCGGAGTTCGGCAAGCCGCCGGCGTCGTCGACCGTCACGTTTTGGAAGAAAACCCTCGAAAGCGAACCGGTCACACGGCAGGCCCGAAACCACCAGTGCTGCCAGCACCGCCGAAGCACCCGGGACCGGCACGACTCGGAAACCGCGCTCGACGGCAGCCCGAATCAGATAGAAACCGGGGTCGGAAATGCCCGGAGTTCCGGCGTCGCTGATCAAAGCAACGGACTTACCCTGGCGCAGCATCTCGACCAGCTCTGGCGTCCGCCGCAGCTTGTTATATTCGTGATACGACAGGAACCGGGCCGAAATCCCGTAGTGCTGCAGGAGCAGACCGGCCCGCCGTGTATCTTCGCAAGCCACCACGTCGCACCCTGCCAGAACATTCAGCCCTCTGGATGTCATGTCGCCAAGATTGCCAATAGGCGTAGAGACAACGTACAAGCCGGGGCTCAGTTCCGTCGTATCAGCTCCCGTCTCCGTCCGGTTCACTAGAGCAGTTCTCGCAGCGGGTCGAACTGACGCAACCTCACCGGATGACGCAGCTTCTTCAGGGCTTTGGCCTCGATCTGGCGAACCCGCTCGCGCGTGATATTAAATATCTGCCCGACTTCCTCCAAAGTACGCGGACAGCCGTCACCCAGTCCAAAGCGCAGCCGCAGAACTTTCTCTTCCCGCTTCGTGAGAGTGAGCAGCGCCTCCTCCAGTTTCTCGGCGAGCAGCGAGACTCCGGCCTCGTGAGAAGGAGACGCTGTCTTCTCATCGTAGATGAAGTCACCGATAAAGCTCGACTCGTCATCGTCGACCGGCTTATCCAGGGATACGCCAAACTGCGATATCTTGGTCAGCGCTTCGATCTTCTCCTTGGGAGTGGATAGCCTCTGGGCAAGCTCAGCCACCGTCGCCTCCCTGCCGCAGGTCTGCATGAACCTTCGCTGGATCTTTGCCACTTTGTTTATCGCGTCAATGATGTGAGCCGGAACGCGAACCGTTCTTGACTGATCGGCTATCGCCCGGGTTATCGCCTGCTTTATCCACCAGGTGGCATATGTCGAGAACTTGAATCCCTTCCGGTAGTTGAACTTTTCGACCGCTTTTATCAACCCGACATTCCCTTCCTCTAGAAGATCTGCGAACTCGAGACCGCGGTTGACATAGCGTTTAGCGATGGATATCACCAACCTGACGTTACCCTCAATCATCCTGTCTCTGGCCGCGAGAATGCGTCTCTCGCACGCTGCCATCTCGGTGAGAATCCGCCGTATCTGCGCCGGCGTCCTGCCTAGGAAACCCACGGCGTCCATCAGTCGCCGTCGAAGCTGCTTGGCTTCCTCGGTTCGCTCAAGGCCCTGTCGTCTCATCGCCTGCATCTGTTCTGAACACTCCAACGCACGACTGCCGATGTCCTTAAACTCATTGATGAAGTTGTTAATCAGATGGTGCTGTAGCGAAAGGGCCTGTATCCGAGAGAACGCACGCCGGCGCGACTCCTGAATCTGCTTCCGATTTCGGGGCGTCGGTTTCTTCGCCTCGAGCGCCAGTATCCGCTCGGCCTCGCGCCGAATCTCCTTGAGGCTGCGAATGAACCGAAGACGGTCCCGCCCCAGCGCCTTCTTGTCGAACAGACACTCGAACTCAACCCGTGCGACCTGGTCGAGTCCTTTCGTCCCGTCCTCGACCGAGCGACACTCCTCGACGAGCCTGAGCATCATCGGCGCAGGGTCGAACAGATACTGAATTACGCTCCTGTACCCCTCCTCCATCTCACGCGAATAGTGAATCTCCTGTTCCCTTGTTAAGAGAGGTAACTTCGACAGCTCGCGAAAGTACGACTTGGTAGGGTCTTCGGTGCGCTGAATCATCGGCTTCGGACCACGCCTGACAACCGCGACATCCTGCTCGTCCTCGCGGGTTTCTGCCATCTGTATCCCGGCACGGTCGAGATCAGCGATAACTTCCTCGAGTCGCTCAGGCTGCATGAGCACGTCGTCGGGGAGTACTTCCTCCAACTCCTCGTAGGTAATCCTGTTGTCGCCGGCAGCCTTGCGTAGGACCGAGTCCATCCAGCCCGGTTGCGCGTTCTCGATGGGCCCCCCCCCCCGTGCCAGACCCGGCTGGGAGCCGGCACTCGCCGATACCGAGCGCCTCTTCCGCGGTCTACCCGGTCCTGAAGTCCGCTTGATACCAGCGCTCCGGCGTCCGGACTGCAGCTTCTTCCGCTTTCGCCTCTCACCCTTCGTCGACATGGACTCCTTTCCGGGTTATGCCCCTCAACAACCTACTGCGTTCCTCTCCAAGCTCTTCGGCGGTCTCTTCCTCACCTGCCTTGTGCGCAGCTTCGATACGTCGCATCAACCAGGCAGCACGGTAACGAACTACCTGCCTGTAGAACTCGTCCGGACCAGGCTGCCGGCCGTGCCCGAAGGTCAAACTGGCCACCAGTTTCCTGGTTTCATCATCCTCGACCAGGTCCATCAACATGCCGGGTCCGTACCCCGGGCGCTCACAGCACTCTTCTACAAGTCTGGCTATTCTCTGGAGACGCTCGTCCACCAATGCTTCGGATAGGCACACTTCGAGTGCGACCTGCGCCAGTTCGGCGCTGTGAACCATCGCCGCCACCAATTTTGTTTCAATTCCGGACGAGCGCGGCGATACAGCTCTCCGTTCCAGTGCCATAGGCGCCCGCCCGAACAACAACTTCTTATCGACGTCATGCAGTCGTGCTATCTTGTTGGCGTAGAGTTCTATCGATAACTCGTCCGGCACCAGCCGTAGCAGAGCGGCCAGCTCGCTCAACATCCGCCTTCTCTCGGCAATTGTTCCCGACTGCACAGTTGCCGTCAGGAACTCGACAAAATCCTTTGCCCGCTCAAGCCGGGCAAGGAATGCCTGTCTACCTTCGGCCCGGATCAAGGCATCCGGGTCCACGCCCGGAGGCAGCGCTACAATCTGCGGGTCAACACCCGCCCCCAGAAAAACCTCAAGTGCACGGCGACAGGCTCTCTGACCGGCTTCATCACCGTCGAAGCACAAAAGAACCTGACTGTTGTAGCGTCTGATAAGCAACGCCTGATTCTGAGTCAGCGCCGTGCCAAGCGGAGCAACCACGCGATTGATACCGCAGCCCGCAAGCGACAGTAAATCGAAATTGCCCTCTACCATTATGGGCACTTCATTTCGGATGTATCCCTTGGCCTGAAACAGACCATACAGTACATCACCCTTGCGGAAAATCGGCGTATCAGGGGAATTCAAATATTTCGGCTCATCATTGCCCAGCACCCGCCCGCTGAAGCCCACGACCTTCCCGGACAAGGAGAAGACCGGAAACATGATTCGACCCCGGAAGTAATCGCCATAACCGTCCGTCCTTCTCACGAGAAGACCAGCACCAACCAAGGCCTCCTCATTCAGACCTCGCCTTCGTGCAGCCCCTCTGAGTGCATTCCCCTCCGGCGCAAACCCGAGCCGGAATCGTTGAATCACGTCTTCTCTCATTCCGCGCCGTTCCAGATACGCCTTCCCGGTCTCCGACTTACCGAGTTGCTCCTCATAGAACTTCGCGGCTTGCTCACAGGCATCATACAGTGGCTGGTTTCGGCCAACGGACTTCTCAACATCAACCTGAATTCCGAGCTTTGCAGCAAGAAAACGGACCGCCTCCGGAAACTCCAACTTCTCCTGCGCCATAACAAAGCTTATCGCCGTTCCTCCGGCTCCGCATCCGAAGCAGTGATAGGACTGCCGCTCCTGGCTTACGTAGAAAGACGGCGAGCGCTCCGCGTGAAACGGACACAAACCCCGATAGTTGCGGCCGACTCGCCTGAGCGGGACATAGTTTGAAATCAGCTCGACTATATCAGTCTGCTCTCGAATCCGGTCCAGAACTTCCTGCCTAATCACACTTCACCTCGCAGGCGCACAAAGGTAACTCCGGACCCTCCCTCGGCTTCCTCCCCGAGCCACACCCGCTCAACTCTTGCATCACGGCGAAGTCGCTCCCACAAAGCCCGCCTGAGCGCCCCGGTTCCTTTGCCGTGCAGTACCCTCAACTCGACCGCACCGGTCATGACTGCATCATCAAGAAACCGGCATAGCGCCTCCTTCGCTTCTTCGCAGTTCAGCCCACGGACATCAAGTCTGGTCTCGAACTCGACATCACCTTCCGTCACGTCACGCGCCCGATGTGACTCTTCTGCAGAAGCTGGCACCAGATCGGCAATCGGGACTCTCACTTTGACCTGCCCAAACCCAACAAGCACGTCGGCTTCACCAACTTCTACAACGGTTCCACGGCGGTGAAACGTAGCAGACTCAACGATGTCCCCTGCAGCCAGCCTGGTAGTCGCTGGCTCTACGACCGGTTCCGCAACCTCGACCACCTCCGACAGCTTGTTCTCCACAAAACGCTTGGCAGCAACCACACTCTCGTGGGTAGCCTGCTGTTCTCTTATTCTGCGAACGAGGTTCTCAATCTCACGCCGGGCCTCTATCAACAGCTTAGCCTGTTCAGCTCTTGCTCTTTGCAACTGCTCAGCCGCAGTGCGCTCGAACTCGGCCACCCTCTTTTCGTAGCTCTCGCGCAGTTGCTCCGCATCCTTCTGTATTCGCTCTGCCACCGCCCGTGCTCTTGCAGCCTGCTCAAGCTCGGCGTTCAACTCCGCAAGCCTGGCCGTCATATCAAGCCATTCGGTACCTACACGGGTGCGAGCACGCGCAATGACCTCTTTCTGCAACCCGGCGCGCTCGGCGATCGCCAAGGCGCTTGACTCACCGGGCGCCCCCATGACGAGCCTGTATGTAGGCCCGTTCCTGAATTCAACTGCGGCGTTGACCATTCCCGATTCGCATTGTGCCATTCGCTTGAGACCGCTGAGGTGCGTAGTCGCCAGTGTCAGCGCCCCGCGGTCTCGCAGTATTTCAAGCACGGCAGCGGCAAGCGCCGCACCTTCCTCCGGGTCGGTTGATGCTCCGATTTCGTCAAGCAGAACCAGACTCCCGGCTTCGGCTCTCGCCACGATATCTCTCAGGCGGACAAGATGGGCTGTAAAAGACGACAAGGCCCTTTCCAGCGACTGCTCATCTCCGATATCAGCAAACACCTCGGTGAACAGCGGCAGCTGTGTCCCCGCGCTTGCTGGGATGAACATCCCGCACGCAACCAACACACTGAACAGACCAACGGTCTTCAGCACCACGGTCTTGCCGCCGGCATTTGGCCCGGAGACAACAACTACATTTGTGCTCTCCGGCAGCCGGAAATTCAATGGAACGACTTCCAGATTCCGGTCTAGTAAGAGTGGATGCCTTGCCTGCAGCAGCTCAACCCGACAGCCCTCCGCTACATTGGGACGCGTGCAGTTGAACCTCAGGGCAAATCTGCGCTTGGCCACCAAGACATCCAGACGGGCAGCAGCCTCAAGTGCCCGAATCAGCACGTCGGCGTGAGCAGCCACCAGACCCGAAAGCCGGCGCAGAATACGCTGGATTTCCTCCTTCTCCGCATCGCGCAGCTCCTGCAGTTCATTCTGTTCCGCAACGGTGTCAAACGGCTCCACGAATAGAGTATGCCCGCTGCCTGAGCTAGCGTGGACTACCCCAGGAACGCGGTTGCGTTCTTCTGCTCGAACCGGGATAACAAAACGCTCGCCCCGCACTGCTACTCCGCCCTCAAACCAGCGGGGATTCTCTTCAACCACACGTTCCATTCGCTCGACCAGCGCATTTCGTCGTCGCCGCTGCTCGGCGCGCAATTCCTGCAGCCGAGGATTAGCCGAGTCGCGGACTGCGCCCGAATCGTCGATCGCCCTCATGATATCGTCTTCGAGTTGAGATTCGATATCAAGGTCCTGGGCGAGAGCACACAGAGAACGCGCTTGAGCAGAACAACGTTTGAGGAAATCACGGGCCACTCTGATCCCTTCGCAGGTCTTTCGAATCTCCACAAGCTCAGTGGCAGTGAGAACTGCCCCAGCTACTGCCTGGCCAACTACCCCCCTGATGTCCTTGATGTTGCACAGCATCGGTTCGGTCGGAAGCCCGACCGCTTCTTGAACCAGATCCAGCTCCCGCGCCACTGCCACGCGGTTGTCGAGCGGCAGC
>Ga0073932_1004873_pt1 | contig 15317 bp, 13 predicted proteins | sample DewCreD2012metaG_FD_76967 | JGI IMG/M metagenome (GOLD analysis project Ga0073932, IMG submission 76967) | Hot spring sediment bacterial and archeal communities from British Columbia, Canada, to study Microbial Dark Matter (Phase II) - Dewar... ... | reverse complement strand
TGGGGCGCCGCACGGTCGCTCATGGGGGATCGAGCCCGAGTTGACGTTCGATGCAGTTGGCCAGCGATTCGCGGGCGCGCTGCAGGCGTTTGAGGACGGCGTGCAGACTGACCGAGAGCAGCCTGGCGACTTCGGCCGCGGTCTTGCGCTCCAGATAATGGAGCTCGAAGGCGCTGCGCATGACCTCCGGCAGGCGATCCAGGCAGACGGCCAGCGTCTGGGCGCGCTCCTGCCACGTCTGGCCTCTGGGATTCCGGTCCAGCGCGCCGAAGACCTCCTCCATGCCCTGCAGCACGACCGGATCGGTCGGTTCCTCGCGATGGAGGCGCCTCAGTTCCGCATAGGCCAGATTCCGGGCAATGCCCCGCAGCCAGGCGGCGAAGGCCGCCTTGTCCCTGAGCGTGGAAAGTTGTCGGTAGGCCTGGACAAAGGTCTCCTGGCAGATGTCGTCGGCGAGGTTGGCATCGCGCACCAGGCCGAGCACGTACGCATGGAGCATCGCCTCGTGCTCGGCGATCAGAATGGCATACAACTCCAAGTCATGCATGAGGGTCGGCTTCTCCGTGAACCTTTGAGGTCCACGGAAATAGTGAGTTCAAATGGGGCGGTTATGACACCCAAATCGGCTTAAAAATGCCGCATGTGATGAGAATCTTCCTTAACCGCAGAAAATACAACCACATGCGATACCGAAATTCCAAGACGGATTTTTCGTCCGACCGGGTGGCGCAGGAGCGAATCGTCACGTCTCCGTCCGCAAAAAGACTCCCAGGAACAGGTAGGCCAGCCAGGCATAGAACGAATACTGCAGAATCTGCGCTCCCAGGACCTGCTCCTGGTAGACCAGCACCAGACCCACCGTGCCGGCGATGAAAAGCCCCGCGCAATACAGCAGAAAGATCGGCTGGTGCCGTTTGTTCTCGACCTGCATCGCCGTGTGCACGTGCGGCACCAGCATCGTGTAGAAAAAAGCGGCCAGCAGCGTGACGGCATGGAAGCCGCAAAGGTACAGCAGACATCCGACCGCCGCGACGAAGAGCAGCACCGACGCCGTCAGGCTGGCCCGCCATTCCGCATCGGTCAATGCGTAACGCCCCTTGGGATGAAAGAAGAGCAGCAGGTTGAAGAACGGGTCGGCCATCCAGGTCAACACGGCGAAGGCGATGTACAGGCCCAGGAACGGTTTGAGAACGAACGCCGTTTCCGGCCACACGTAGCTTGCCCGGTCCACCAGGCGGAAGACCGCGTAACCGCCGAGAAGGATGCACCACCGGATGCTGGGCGAGAGCCGACCGAGCCAGAGGAAATACATGAGCGCGAGGCGGTAAACCGGATTTCCCGACTTCAGCGCCTCCACCAGGCCCGAACGCGCGTACTCGTTGTCCGGTTCCAGGCGCAGGGCTTCCTCGAAATGGACGACGGCCTTCTTGGGGTTGTTGCCGTGCAGTTCGGACCAGCCCTGGTTGGCGTGCGCGTAGGCGTTGTGCGGGTTGCGGTGGAGCGAACCTTCCAGGAGCGCCGCGGCTTCCTCCCTGCGCCCCAGCTTGTTGAGGACGATGACGTGGAGGTCGGCGGCGTCCTCGTCCTCGGGATCCAGTTCCACCGCCCGCGAGGAAAACGCCAGCGCGCCCTGCGCGTCGTCGCGAGCGATGCGGCAGGCCGCGATCTGGGCATGGTAGGCCGAAGCCTCCGGAGCCAGCTCGAGCGCCTTCTGGAGCCAGGTTTCGGCTTCCTTGTACCGCTGGTCAGCCATGCAGACCTTGGCCTTCGCGAAGAAGTGGAAGTCGTTTTCCGGTTCCAGCCCGATGGCCTTCTCGATCTCCTCGTGCGCCTCGGCAAAGCGCTTGCGGCGGCTCAGGCAAAGGCCCAGCAGCGCATGGGCCATGCCGTTCTCCGGCTGTTCCGCCAGGTCCTTGCGCAGTTCCTTCTCCGCGTCGTCGAAGCGGTCCAACTGCATCAACTGGGTGGCCCACACGGTGGACATCAGGGCTTCCTTATATTCAGGTATTCGAGCACGCCGTCGTAAAGACCGCCCTGGTTCGCGTACAACGCGTGATTCTTGGCGGAAAGGAACCACTCCGCGGTCGTGGGTTTGTGCTTCTTGATGGCATTGAGGAGGTCCGCCGTGGTGAGCGGTTGGAGCTGCCCGGTCTTCAGCGAGGCCTGGAGCTTTTCCTCCACGGCCAGGTTGATGACCGCGCCCACGTCGGCACCCGAAAACCGATCGGTCTTCTGCGCCAGCCGGTCGATGTCGATATCGTGCATCGGCTTGCCCTTGAGCAGGATCCGGAAGATCTCGCGCCGCGCCTTCGCGTCGGGCGGCGGCACGAAGACGACGCGGTCGAAGCGTCCGGGCCGGCGGAAGGCGGTGTCGATGTGCCAGGGCGCATTGGTCGCCGCCAGGATCAGCACACCGTCGTTGTTCACGTTGGTCCCGTCCAGTTCGGCGAGGAACTGGTTGATCGTCTGGCGGCTGGCGCTGTTCTTCATGTCGCTGCGGCGCGAAGCCAGCGCGTCGACCTCGTCGAAAAAGAGCACGCAGGGCTTGTGGCTGCGGGCGCTCTCGAAAACCGCGTGAAGGTTCCGCTCGCTCGACCCGACCCACATCTCCAGGATGTCCTGGATACCGATGGAGATGAAGCCCGCCCGGATCTCGCCGGCCACCGCACGGGCCAGGTGGGTCTTCCCGCAACCGGGCGGGCCGTAAAGCAGGATGCCCCCGCCGATGGCCTTGCCGAAGGCCTTGTACATGTCCGGGTGGTTGAGCGGGTGGATGATCTGCAGCCGGATCGTCTCTTTCAGTTCCTCCATCCCGCCCACGTCGGCGAAAGAGGTCTTGGGACGCTCGACCGGGGCCCACTGGGGATCGGGATCCTGGCCCGCGCCGGAGGCCAGACGCACCTTCCCGTCCACCACCTCCTCCTTCGCCCCATCGATGCCCAGGTCCTGCTCCAGCGACTCGTCGCGCAGCGTGCGGTCCTGGGCGATCGCGTCGCGATAGGCCTGGATCGCCCGCGTCACGTTGCCTTCGTTCCGGAGCAGCCTGCACCACAGCAGCAGCGCCTCGGCGGGCGCGTTCGGTTTCTGGCACAGCCCTTCGACCAGCACCATGGCCTCGCGGCTCTTGCCGTTGCGATAGAACGTCCGGGCCAGGCCGAATTTCACCGCGGCGTCGTCGGGCGCCAGGGCCATGGCTTCCCGGTACTGCGCCTCGGCCTCTTCGTTGTGCCCCGCCTTCAGCAGCGTCTCGGCCAGGTGTCTGCGCAGCGGGACGTTGCCCGGCGAGCAGGCCACCGCTTCCCGCAAGGCCTTGATGTTCTCGTCATGGTCCATGGTTCTTCGTGTCCTTGGCGTGGGGGTCGTCGGTCGTGGCGGCGGACGATGGGACGGACGGCCCGTGCCCCTCCGCGGCGGACGCAGCGTCGGCGGCACCCGGCTTTTCCAGGTCCCGGCGGATTTCGGCCAGGACGTCCAGCACTTCGCACAGCCGCCTGGCCTGTTCGAGGCAGAACACGCCGCCGATGTGCTGCGCGGCGCGGCGGTGCCGCTGGGCGACGGAACCGGAAAAGAGCATGCGTTCGGCCAGCGGTCGCTTCTCGGCGCGGTCTCCGACCGCCGTCGCGACGGATTCGATCGCGGACTGCAGGCCGCAGGCCTGGTCGAGCGGTCGGTCGGGGAGCAGCCGTTCCAGATCCAGGAAGTAGCGGTGGACGGTCCGCAGGACCTCGTTCCGGTCCAGGCAGAAATCGCGGTCTTTCTTCCGCACCTGGGCCACAAGCTCGTCGAGATGCCTGCTTGGCGAGGAAAGGTAGTCCGTGGTGAAGGCGCGCTGGAGCCGTCCGACAAGCGTCCTGGCGTTGGGCCACGGGGGCAGGTCCTGCTCGATCCGCCGAATCTCTTCCGGTTTGGCGGGCCCCTGCCTGACCAGGTGGCGGTAGGCCGCGACGGACCGTTTCAGCCGATCGGCGTCGAAGGTGTGGGACAGAAGCCGGAGTTGGGCGAGGGCTTTCCCGAGGCCCTTGCGATCCTGCCCGTACCGGGCCAGGTTCAGGACGTAGCGTCCCATCAGGAGCGCGAAAAGGCTCTTGTCCTGCACGTCGGAAAAAAGGGGTTCCTCGTAACGATCGACGTTCGCGGGCAGGTCGATCCGGTCGATGATCGCGAAGACGTTTTCCTGGGAACGGTCTTCGAGAAAGTCCGGAAAATCTTCCTTCCCCTTGTTCGCTTCGGCCAGCCGTTTCCAGACCAGCGACCCCGGGCGGGGCGGGGGGATGCAGAAGGCGTTTTCCCCGCGGGCCTGGATCGAGCCCAGGGTTTTTCGGGCGGCCGGCGTGAGGCCCACATCGTCCACGGCCTTGACGAAGTAGGCGAAGGCGTTCCGTTCATCCTGCAGCAGGTCTGCGAAGCGGCGGTTGTACGCCGCGGCGAAATCCGTCTCGGGCGTGGTGCCCTCGAGGAGCCAGGTCGTCTCGGGACTGTAAACCAGGGTCGGTTCACGTACGGGGATGAGGGTAGAATAGGGATCCCGGAAGATCAGGACGTAGGCCAGGACATACGGGAGCCATTTCAGCAGTGCATCCTTGGACATGCCCGATCCCGCGCCTCAACAGGGTCCAACGCTTGGGCGGCGAGTGTATGGGCTCTGCGTGGGGTGCGCAAGAGGCTTGGTCGTGCCAACGGGCGCGGACCGCGTTGTTTTGATCCGTCCACGAGCCAAGTACCGTGCCGCAGAAGTTCCCGACCCCGTGCGTCGCGGATGCGGGTCCGGATCGAGGCGCGAGCAAGGAGCATATCCGGAGGAGATCTGTGACGAGCGAGCAACGAAGAGCCGGGCCCGCAGACGCAAGTAATGGGCCTGGAACTTCTGCGGCGCGGCACTAAGGTGGTCGTGGCGCCGCAGGGGGATGGAGGGCGGTGCGACGGAGGAACACATCGACGATGGAGCCGATGGATCGAGCATTCGGCGTCTACCCCGGGGGGGCCTTCCATGCGGCGCTGCCCAATGGCAAGGCTTCCGGCACTTTGCGGGCGGAGAGCGATGCGCTGCGTTTCGAGTACGAGGGCGGCAAGGCGGAACTCCCGTTGAACGGGCTGCAGGCAGCCTGGGGCGGCGCGGCCAACCGGCTCATCTTCTTTTCCCACCCCGACCGTCCCGAGTGGACCTTCTTTACGGCCGACCGGCGCATCCTGCAGGATTCCACGCTCAACCTCGCGTACGGTCTGGGCGAACAGCTGGCGCGTCTGCGGGGATCGCAGCGCCTGGCGGCGGCGGTCTGGCTGGGGGTGCTGGGGGCCATCGTCGCGCTGGCCGCGGCGCTGGTACTGGGGATTCTCTTTCATCGCGATGCCCTGATCGATGCGGTGACGCGGCGGATCCCGCCGGAGGCCGAAAAGGCGCTCGGCGACCAGGTGCTGAAACAGGTTCAGCGATCCTCGCGGATGGTCGAGGCGCCGGAGGTCCTGACGCCGTTGCGGGATGCGGCGGCGCCGTTGCTGGCCGTGCCGGGCGAAGGCCACGAGTTTCACCTTCATATTGTCGAGGATTCCCAGGTGAATGCCTTTGCGTTGCCGGGCGGGCACATCGTCTTCACGACCGGGCTGCTTCTCGAAGCCGCTTCCGCCGAGGAAGTGCTGGGCGTGCTGGCGCACGAGATGGCGCATTCGGTCCGGCGGCACAACCTGCGGCAACTGGTGGCGACCGCGGGGGTGGGATTGTTGCTGCAGGCCTTCGTCGGGGACAGCAGCGGCCTGCTGGCGGTCCTGGCAGGCGTGGGCGGCATGTTGGCGAAGAACGGCTACTCGCGCGAGCAGGAGCGCGAGGCGGACCGCGTGGGGGCCGAGTACCTGCGGAAGGCACGCATCGATCCCCGCGCGCTGCTGGAGTTCATGCAGCGCCAGCAACAGAAGCTCCGGAAGTCCGGGATGGACGGGATCGAGGGCCGGTTGAGTTATCTGAGCACGCACCCGTCGTTCGAGGAACGGATCGGGTTGCTTGCCCAAAAGCCCGACGGCGCGTCGGACGAGGAATTCGTCAAAGTCCATCTGGACTACGAGGCCTTCAAGGCTAAACTCCGGGAAACGTCAGCCCGACCGTAGCACGGTTCCCTCGCAGGCAGGGAAGGGGTTTGTTCGACATGAAAGCGAACATCGAAGGAGCGCCGGCCTTCGCCTACATCCACGTGGACCTGGAGCCGGGCGAGAGCCTGGTGGCCGAGTCCGATGCGATGAGCAGCATGGCGGCCGATCTGGACATGGATGCCCGGACCAACGGCGGCTGCCTGGGGGCGCTGGGCAAGAGCCTCTTCGGCGGCGAATCGTTCTTCATCTCGGTCTTCACCAATAATACCGACGGCCCGCGTCGTGTTACGCTCACGCAGGGCACGCCCGGCAACATCCGGCAGGTCGAGCTGAACGGCGAGAGCATCTGTCTGCAGCCGGGTGCCTACATCGCCTCGACGCCGGAACTGCGGTTGGGCGTGCAGTGGGCCGGTTTCGCCTCGTGGATCGCGAAAGAGGGCCTTTTCAAGCTGCGCGTCAGCGGCACGGGCACGCTGTGGTACGGCGCGTACGGCGGGCTGGTGGAGAAGGAGGTCGACGGCGAGTACATCGTCGATACCAGCCACCTGGTGGCCTACGATCCGCAGCTGCGGCTGCGCGTGCAGCTGGCGGGCGGGATCTTTTCCAGTTTTTTCGGCGGCGAAGGCCTGGTGACGCGGGTGGAAGGCAAGGGCAGGATCGTCCTGCAGAGCCGCAGCATGGAAGGTCTGGCCGGGTGGTTGCGGCCGCACCTGTAGTGCCGCCGGCCTCCGGCTTGCGGGTCGTTCAGGGGAAAGTTGGCCATGGAAGTCGAACTGGTTCATCGCCCGGGCAACTCGGCGGCGCGCCTCAGGCTGGCGCCGTCCGAAACGGTGACGGCCGAAGCCGGCGCCATGATCTGTATGGACGGCGACATCGCCATCACCACTTCGACGCACCAGCGGGGCGGCGGAGGCATCCTAAAAGGTCTCAAGCGGATGCTGGGCGGCGAATCGTTCTTCATGAACCACTACCAGGCCGGCGCGTCGGGCGGCGAGGTCGTCGTGGCCGCCGACCTCCCGGGCGACATGGAAACGATCCGGATCGAGCCGGGCCACGGCCTGATCGTGCAGGCCGGTTCTTTCGTGGCGGCCGAGTCGGGCGTGGACATGGACATGAGCTGGCAGGGTTTCGGCAAGGCGTTGTTTTCGGGCGAGGCGATGTTCTGGTTGCGGATGAGCGGCTCGGGAAAGGTGGTTCTGAGTTCCTTCGGCGCGATCTATCCGATCCGGGTGGATGGCGAGTACATCGTGGATACGGGACACATCGTCGCCTTCGAGGAAACGATCGATTTCATGATCGGCAAGGCGGGCAGGAGCTGGATCAAGTCGTTCCTGGGCGGCGAAGGGATGGTCTGCCGTTTCAAGGGCCAGGGGACCGTCTGGTCGCAGTCGCACAACCCGTCTTCATTCGGCAAGCAACTGGGGCCGCTGTTGCCGGCACGCTAGCAGCCCGTTGAAAAAAGGGACCTTGTTTCCCTTCTCCCCTCTGTGGGAGAGGACAGGGAGAGGAGTTTTTCGACGGGCTGCCGGGGGCTTTCGGGTCGGACCGCGCGGGACGGGCTGGGGGCCCGCGATCCCGGATCGCGGCCGGCTTGGCCGCAGGAAGAGCCCCGCGGTCCTGCAGGAGAGAAGCATGGATCAGAAAACCAGCGACTATCCGTACCGCGTGGATTGCAGTCCGGACTTCGCTTTCCTGACGGTGCGGATCCCCGGCGGGCAGATGCTGAAGGTCGAAGCCAGCGCGATGGCGGCGATGGACACGAACATCCGCATGAAGACGAGGATGAAAGGCGGTCTGGGTCGCCTCCTGACCGGCGAGTCGCTCTTCATCAACGAGTTCTCCGCCGAAGGCGGGCAGGGCGAGATCCAGATCGCGCCGGGCGCGCCGGGGGATCTGGATCACGTTCACCTGAACGGCGACACGATCTTTCTCCAGAACTCGGCCTACGTGGCCTCGACGCCCAACGTGAACCTGGAGACGAAGTGGCAGGGCTTCATGAAGGGCTTCTTCTCCGGCGAGTCCTTTTTCCTGATCCGCTGCTCGGGGCAGGGCGACCTCTGGTTCAACACCTACGGCGCGCTGCTGAAGGTGGAGGTGAATGGCGAGTACGTGGTGGACACCGGTCACCTGGTGGCCTTCACGGAGGGACTCGAATACAGCGTTTCCATGCTCGGCGGCTACAAGTCCCTCTTTTTCTCCGGCGAAGGCCTGGTCTGCCGCTTTCACGGGCAGGGAACCCTGTGGATCCAGACGCGTCGCATCCCGGCGCTGGCCGCCTGGGTGTATCCGTACCGCCCCGAGCGGAGCAACGACTGACCGCGGGAGACGACCCAACGCCGACGCATGAACGACCGCATCCCACCCGGATCCGACGATCGCGCCGAAAAGACTTCCGTGTGGGCGCTGCTGTGGCATCCCCGCGCGCGCGCGATCTACAAGATCCTCCTTGCGGCGGCCGTGTTGGCGGTGCTCCATCGCAAAAAACTGCTGGATTTCTCGATCTTCAGCCGCGAACACCTGGATCTGCCCTGTGTCGTCGCGGCCGCGCTGATCGTGCTGCCGGTTTTCCCCATCGTGGCTTGGCGGTTCCAGGCGATCCTCCGGTCGGTGGGACTGGACGCCCCGTATCCACGCGCTTTCCAGTGGACCATGATCGGCGAATTTTTCAGCACCGCGCTGCCGATGTCGACGGGCGGCGACCTGGTGAAAGCCCTTTACGCGGCGCAAACCTACGGAAAAGGGCGGCGCGGCATCGCGGTGCTCGCGGTGCTGATGGACCGCGTGGTCGGCCTCTTCGGGCTCTTCCTGTTCGCCTTGCTGGTCTGCCTGATCGGAGGGCGCACGATCGACGACAACCCGCGGCTGGCCGGCCTGACGCTGTTCCTGACGATCATCTGCGGCGGCGGCATGCTCGGGTTCTGGCTGACGATTCAACCCTGGGTGGAAACGAACGCCTGGCGGAAACGCGCGATGGCACGCCTGCCGCTGGGCGAGAAACTGGAGCGAGTCTACACCGGCCTGTGCGAAATGCGCCGGCGTAAACGGCGCCTGTTCCTGGTGCTGGGCCTGTCGCTGCTCAATCATTCGCTCTGGTGCGCCATGCTGCTCGTCCTGTCCAGGGGCCTGGGACAGAACCTGGACCTGGTGGAAAGCCTGGTGGTCATTCCGCTGTGCCTCTTCCTGAACACCTTCGGATTTGCAGGCGGCTTCGGCGCCGGAGAACTGGCCTTCGAAGTGCTCTTCCAGGCAATGCTGGGCGCGCCCGCGGGCACCGGAACGGGGTTGGCCTTCGCGTACCATGTGCTCCAGGCGATCGAGCGTGTGCTGGTCGGACTGCCCTTCTACCTCTTCACCCCCAAGCCCAGGGAGCCCATAGGCGAAACGAACGGGGACGACGCGACGGCGTCGGGCACGTAGAGAACAACACGGCATCGGAACTGCGAGCGTTGCAGGGCCGCAGCGTTGCAGCGCCACCGACCCGGAAAACGGCTTACACGCCGCGAAGATAACCCAGGGAGGCGATCAGGCCGTCCTTCTCGCCGGCTTCGCTGCCGTTGAAGTTTTCGTCCTCCAGTTCCACGCTGATGGCGCCGTTGAAACCGGCGGCCTGGAGGATGCGACAGATGCGCGTCCAGCGCGCGACGCCCTGTCCCGGCAGGGTGTAGCGCCAGGCGAACCCTCCGAAGCCGTGCGGCTTCCGCCGGAGGCTGTTCTGGAACAAGCCGATCTCGTAGGCGCCTTCGGCCAGGAGTTCGGTATCTTTTCCGTGCACGTGACCGATGCGCGACGCGAACTCCTCGGCAAAGCGGATATGGTCGATTCCCATGCGGATCAGGTGCGACGGGTCGTAGTTGATGCCCAGCGCGCCCGATCCCGCGTCGGCGAACATGGCCCGGCAGGATTCGGGATTGCAGCAGAGGTTGGCGTTTTTCGGGCCTGGCCAGCCTTCGAAGAGGATTTGGGCGCCGACGGCCTGGGCGGTCTGGCCCAGCTCGCCGAAGCTTTCCACCGCCAGCTTGTGATTCTCCGCTACGGGCGCGTCGGGGTTTTCCGGCATGACCACGGTGAAGAAGAGCCGGGCGCCGGCCGCGGCGTTCGTTTTGAGGTAATCGGCGGCCTGGGCCACGGCGTCGCGTCGCGCGCCGGGATCGGCGGCAAGCAGCGCCTTGCCACCCGGCAGGTCCACGGTTCCGACACGCAGGCCGGCGGACGTCAGCGTGCCCAGGTCTTCCGGCGTGGCCCGGTTCAAGTCGATGGCCTCGAAACCCTGTTCGCGTGCCCAGACGCACAGGCGCGCCAGATCCTTCTGCCATGCGCTGCCCATCCGCCGGAAACCGATCGCAAAACCGCCCGTTCGTGTCGCCATGCGCTCTTCTCCTCGCCGGTCTTCCTGCCTGAACGATCTCCCGCGTCGCATCACAGCAGCGGCAGATCCAGGTAGCGGGCCTTCAGGCGCCGCTCCCGTTCCATCTGCGCGGCCGCCCGCAGTCGTTCCAGATCCGGCTCCCGTTCGGACTTCAGTCCGGGGTTGATCTGGAGGGCGTGTCGCAAGCATTCGACGCCCAGCTCGGGCAAGCCCAATTTTTCGTAGATCTGTCCCAGCAGGAGCATGCCGTCGAAGTGGTCGGGTTCGAGGAGCAGCGCGGAGAGGGCGTCGCGCAGCGCCAGCCGGGGTTCGTCCTGCGAAAGCCGCCGCTCCGCGCGCAGCAGGTATCCTCCGGCCCACGTGTAGTACTGAGCCAGACAGAGATCCAGGGATTCGTCGATCTTCGTATCTCGCTTGGGGGCGTCTCGCAATGCGCGCGCCCGTTCCCAGGACGGGCCGTTGCGACGGTACCAGAGTTCGCGCAGCAGTTCGGCGGCGGCGCGGGCCTCCACAGGTGGCGCGTCGCGCAGGGCGGCCAGGAGGACGCGGTCGCTTTTGTCCTCGCCCAGCAAGGCCAGCGCCTGGGCACAACGCAGCCGCTGGACGGGGTCGTGGGAATCCAATCCGTGGCGCAGGGGGTGCAGGGCGCCGCGGCCGCGCTGCACGAGCCGCTCGCGCGCCTCGCGCCAGTCGGGCGAGGCGGTCCCGAGATGGCCCACGTCCCGCAGCGCGAGCAGCGGATCCCAGGCGACCCACAGGACACCTGTCACCAGGAAGACGGCGCCACCGGCCCATGCGCTTCGCCACATGATGGCGAAAAGACTAGACTCGCCCCGAGCCCGGGTAAAGCGCATCCGCCAGCCCGCGCGGAACAAGGTTGCGTTTCGCCCGCACGGAATATCCGCCAAGGCGCGCGCGATATGGAGGGCGGCGGGATCAAGGCCGTTTTCATGCCCGCGGTCCGCTGGCGGACGGTTTGCCAAGTGCGGACGTCAAGATCCGCCCATGGAAGGAAGCCTTGTTAGACCTGGACACCGGCGCCCCGCGCAGCGATAAAGACCGAGGTGGCGTGCCGGTTTTCGACACGCTCCTTGAGGGTGGGTGGGTTTGCGTGGGGCCAGCGAAAGAATTGCCGCGAAAAAAAACGGGCCCGGCCGACGACGGGCTGAACACGACCAGCCGGAAGCTCCTGAACCTGCTGCAGTGGGCATTCCCGCTCTCCGGCCGCCCGTGGAAAACCTTGGGCGAAAAGCTTGACCTTCCGGAATCCGAGGTGCTCGCACAGGTCCGCGCGCTGTACGATGACGGCGTGATCCGGCAGATCGGGGCGATCTTCGATACGCGCAGACTGGGTTACACTTCGGCCTTGATCGCCCTCCGCGTCGAGGCCTCCAGACTCGATGAGGTCGCCTGCGCCATCAACCGCCACCCGGGCGTCTCGCACAATTACCAACGCGAACATGACTTCAACCTCTGGTTCACACTGGCCGTCCCTCCCGGATCCGATTTCGAAACGGTCGCCGAGCGGTTGACCGACCTGCCCGGCGTGGAACGCGTCCGCCTCCTCCCCACGCTCAGGCTCTTCAAGATCGGCGTGAGACTGGACATGGAGCGCGACGAGAAACACCTGGACCGGGACCAAGCGCCGTCCGACTTGCCGACCCGGCCCCCACGCCCCTTGACCCTTCAGGACAAGACCCTGATCCGCGTGACGCAGGAAGACCTGCCGCTGGTCGAGGAACCCTTCGCGCAACTGGCCGAACAGGCCGCCGTGACCCAGGAACAGCTCTTGGCCTGGCTGGCCGAGATGCAGGCCATGGGCTACCTGCGACGCTTCGCCGCCATCCTGCGCCATCGAAAGGCCGGTTTCACCGATAACGGGATGCTGACGTGGTGCGTGCGCGAGGACCGGATCGAAGAGGCCGGCCGCATCGCCGGCGCCTTCCCGCAGGTTTCGCACTGCTACCAGCGCCCCACCTACCCCGATTGGCCCTACAATCTCTTCACCATGGTCCACGCCCGTTCTCGCGAGAACTGCGAGCGCATCCGGGAACGCATTGCCGAAGCGCTCAGGCCCCTCGGCGTTTCGCGGAGTGCCGCGCTCTACACGCTCAAGGAATACAAGAAGGAACGCGTGAAGTACTTCGCGGAAACGGCGGAAGCGTAGACGCCAGGGCGCGATCGACACTCGACTTGCAGGACACGGGCATTGCCGCCGTTTCGCCGGCCTGACTGCCGCAGAAATCGTTCGACCTGCCGGACCGTCATCTGGCCGCCGACGCGACACACCCCGATCTCAAGCACGGGCGCGACCCGGCTGCGGCGCGGTTGACGGCACGGAAAGGTTCGGCGGACGCGAAAGGCCTCACCCGCCGCGACCGGTACGAGTTCATCGCGTGTGTCTTCGCCGGAAGACGCGGTCAAGGCCGAGCTGAAGCCCGTTTCGGCCCGCCGGGGTTCGCTCCAAAAACAGTCCCGGACAGGATCCCTCTCGACAGGACGAAAGGGACGTACAGGATGGGCGATGCTCCGTCCCGGGCCTCTCGTCCACACGGAGACGGAACCGGAACGCTGCCCGGCCCACGTCCCCTTTTCTCCTTTCCTCCCCCGCCGCGGCCCGTGAGCCTCATGGCATGGTTTTGCAGAAATGTCCATGAATCCTGCTTGGTTATCCATCGGATTTCGCGAAGCAATGGGGTAAAGAAGTAGTGGCCCGCGCGCGACACGTTACGAGCGTCGCGGGCCTGGAGAAACCTGCGCACGGGAGGCTGGCACATGAGACAGTTCAGTCGGCGGGGATTCCTGAAGACGGCGGCGGTGGCGGGTGCGGCCTTGGCGGCGCCCACGCTGGTCCGGCCCTCCGCGCTGGGCCTGAACGGCACGGTGAAGCCCAGCGAACGGATCCTGATGGCCGGCCTGGGCATTCGCGGCCGCGGCACCGGCGACCTGAAGTGGATGCTCCCCGAAAAGGACGTCCAGTTCCTGGCCATCTGCGACATCCGCAAGGACCAGCGCGAATCCATCAAACGGATCATCGACGGCCACAATGGCAACAACGACTGCAAGATGTACACGGATGTCCGCGAGTTCCTGGCCGAGCGCACCGACATCGACGGCATCCTCTGCGCCACCGGCGACCGCCTGCACGCGCTCATGGCCATCTGGTGCATGCGCGCCGGCAAGGACATCTACTGCGAGAAGCCGTCCTGCATGACGATCGCCGAAGGCAAGGCGGTGGTCGAGACGGCCAAGCGCTACGGTCGCGTGTATCAGACCGGAACGCAGCGTCTGAGCGAGGCGCCGCACGTCTTCTGCATCGAGACGGCCAAGTCGGGACGGATGGGCAAGGTCCACACGGCCTACGCGCACATCGCGCCGTGGGACGACGCCTACATGAGCAGGGACTGGAAGCCGGCCCAGCCGCAGCCGCCGGATTCCGAGGTCTTCTGGGATGCATGGCTGGGACCCTGCCCTTGGCGCCCCTTCAACATGGACTACGTCAACGGCGGCTGGCGCGGGCAGTACGATTTCCACACGAGCTGCATCGGCGAGTGGGGTGCGCACACTTTCGCCCAGGCAATGGCCGGTCTGAACACGCTCGACGCCGCCCCCGTGGAATACGAGTACGTCAACAACACCACGGGCGACGGCATGGTGACCAAGTTCGCCAACGGGACCCGGATGATCCTCTCCCGCGGCGACAAGTACTGGCACGGCTCCTGCGGCGAGCGTTTCGATTCCGACGAAGGCTGGTTGGCGGCGGCCGACGGTTATCGCCAGCCAGAAGGTTCGCTGCCCGGCCTGATCGCCGACTGGCAGAAGACGGTCCGCGAGTATCAGGCGAGGACGCAGCGCCCGATGAATCACGTCCGCGACTTCTTCGATTGCGTCAAGTCGCGCCGCAAGACCGTGGCCAATCCGGAAGTCATGTACAACTCGATGGCCGCTGTCCACTGCGCGAACATCTGCATGTGGCTGAAGCGCAACCTGAAATTCGATCCGGTCAAGGCCGAGTTCATCGGCGACGACGAAGCCAACCGCCTGCGTTCGCGCGCCATGCGGGAGCCGTGGATCTACTGACGACCGACGGGGAACGGAAACGGGGAACGAGGAGCGAGGAACGGGTCATGCAGAACCTGAATCGGGCAGCGAAATGGGGCGCACTTCTTCTGATCGCCGGCGTGGCGCTCGTCTCCGGGCGCGCACCGGGCAACGAGGACGAGGCCAAACTGATCGAGGTGCTCAAGTCGGGCGCCGCGCAGAAGGCGAAGGCCGATGCCTGCATGGCCCTGTCGCGTTGCGGGACCAAGGCGGCCGTGCCGGCGCTGGCCGCCCTGTTGGGCGACGAGAAGCTGTCGCACATGGCCCGCTATGCGCTCGAGCCGATTCCCGATCCGTCCGTCGAAGAGGCGTTGCGTGAGACGCTGGGCAGGCTGAAAGGCCGGCTGCGGGTGGGGGTCATCGGCTCGCTGGGCGTGCGGCGCGACGCAAAGGCCGTCCCGGCGCTGGCCGGTCTGCTGGGCGACGCGGACGCCGAGACGGCGCAGGCGGCGGCCCGCGCGCTCGGCTCGATCGGAACGCCGGAGGCGGTGAAGGCCATCGAGGAGGCCCGCCCTAGGGCGCCGGCCGGAAACCAGGTGGCTTTTTGCGAGGGCCTTCTGCGCGGCGCCGAGGCGCTGGTGAAGGACGGCAAGGCCGAAGCGGGCCAAGGCGTCTATGACCGGCTGCGCACCGTCAAGGATGCGGCGCAGCAGATCCGCGTGGCGGCGTTGCGCGGCGCGATCGTTTCGCGCGGCGAGGCCGGCATCCCGATCCTGATCGAGGCCTTCCGCGGGGACGACTACCTGCTGACGGCGGCCGCGGCCCGCGCCGC
>Ga0073932_1004866_pt1 | contig 15330 bp, 12 predicted proteins | sample DewCreD2012metaG_FD_76967 | JGI IMG/M metagenome (GOLD analysis project Ga0073932, IMG submission 76967) | Hot spring sediment bacterial and archeal communities from British Columbia, Canada, to study Microbial Dark Matter (Phase II) - Dewar... ... | reverse complement strand
TGAGATTAGTGGCAAATTATCTTACAAATACTATATCGCTTCAATCTAATAATTCATTTTACTATTTTGGTAACCAAAACAGAGCAATTATCTTTCTCTAATGAAATTACCCAGACTAAAACAGAGCCGGCGACTTTCTTATTCCGATTATCTGTATAATTTTTTTGCGACCATAACAGGTTTAACCATTTTCAACTGGGAATTTATTAAACAAGCTTTCATTCCTCCGTATGAAATTTCCGAAATTAAAAAGCATATGGACGAACTTGGTGTAAAGACTTTTGGAATCGTAAGCATAACCGGATTAATAATAGGACTTGTTCTTGCAATGCAAAGTCAACCTGTGCTGCAAAGATTTGGTGCAACAGATTTTTTACCCGGTATGGTTGCTCTATCTGTTGTGCGTGAATTAGGTCCAGTAATAACCGCATTAATTTTTGCCGGTCGTGTAAGTTCCGGTATTGGTGCAGAATTAGGTTCGATGCGTGTGACAGAACAAATTGATGCTATGGAAGTATCTGCTGTCAATCCATTTAAGTTTCTTGTCGTAACACGCGTAATTGCAACAACAATGATTCTACCAGTTCTTTCTATTTATGTAATAATTATTGCAATATTTGGCGGATATATTGCTGTAATAATAACGGAAAATATGAATATTCAATATTATATCGATTCTGTTCTCCGTTCGGTTGAATTCGGTGACTTCATTCCCGGAGTAGCAAAGACATTTGTATTCGGTTACATTGTTGGATTAGTAGGATGCTACAAAGGTTTTACCGCAGAGGGAGGAACTGAAGGTGTCGGAAGAGCTTCAACAACATCTGTTGTTCTTTCTTCACTTCTTATTTTAATTTTTGACATGATATTAGTAAAAATTTCTTTATGGATATGGCCAACTCTCGGGTAGTGGAAATACAAAATCTGTCGAAACGATTTGATGATTTAATTGTTCTCGATAACATTTCACTCGAAGTTAATCGAGCAGAAAATCTTGTCGTCTTCGGAAGAAGCGGACAAGGTAAAAGTGTACTTCTAAAATGTATTATCGGGTTAATGCAACCGGACAGCGGAAAAATTTTTATTAATGGTCAAAATATTTTTGATCTTTCAATAAATGAATTGAACCGTCTCAGAAAAAACATCGGATTTTTGTTTCAGGGATCTGCGTTGTACGATTCAATGTCAGTAAGAGAGAATCTTGCGTTCCCATTGAAAAGACATTTTCCTGAAATGAAATCAAATGAGATAACAAAGAAAGTAATATCCACATTAGAGTTGGTCGGACTTGAAGATGCGATAGACAAAATGCCATCAGAATTATCTGGCGGAATGAAAAAACGAATTGCATTAGCACGTTCAATAATTACTGATCCGGAACTAATGCTTTATGACGAGCCGACAACGGGATTAGACCCAATTACAACAAAAGAAATCAGCGAGTTAATTATTACTCTTCAGAAAAAATTAAATATGACTTCAATTGCAGTCACTCACGATTTAATCTGTGCAGAGATAATTGCAGACAGAGCAATATTTCTTAAAGATGCAAAAATTGCTTACGAAGGGAAAATCAATGAACTTATTAATTCAGATGACCCTTTCTTAAAAAATTTTTTCAGTAACGAAATAATAAAAGTTTGAGAGGATTAAAATGTTAAAACAACTCGAAGGAGCACGACTCGGAATTTTTATTTTTATAGGAACTGTTCTACTTGTAATCTCAATTTTCTTATTAGGTAGTAAAGAAAAACTTTTTACAAGAACTATAGAAGTAAAAGCATATTTCAATCAGATAGAAGGATTAAAATCGGGTGCACCTGTTCGGTTAAGCGGCTATGATATTGGAAGTGTAAGCGGAATCTCCCTGGTAAGCGAAGAAACAGGAAATGTTGAAGTAAGAATGAGAATAGATGTTTCGCTAAAACATTTTATTCGCCTCGATAGCCAGGCAGCTATTGAAACAGAAGGACTTGTAGGGAAAAAAATTGTAACTATTACTCCCGGTTCGGCAGGTTTTGCTGAAATTGAAGACGGCGGAATTATTAAATCCAAAAATCCTCTTAACATTGCTGCAGTAGTAGAAGAAACCGAAGCAGTAATTTCATATTTGCGTGATTTAACAAGAGATCTTTCAGAAATAATTGCCAAGACCAACAAAGGCGAAGGAACTTTTGGCAAACTTGTTAATGACGATCAACTTTATAAAGCAGCCGTTTCTATTACACGCAACGCGGATAATAACATGAATATCCTGACTGAACGTTTAAGTGATATTACCGATATTATCGTAAATACAGGTAAAAGTATCGGTTCTATAATTGCTAATGTTGATACTGCTGTTACAGATGTACGACATCTTGTCGATCGCGTTGAAAAAGGTGAGGGCGTTTTAGGAACTTTGATTACAGATCAGAAAGTAGCAGATTCAATCCGTTCAATGATTTTTAATTTATCCAAGACTTCGGAAGATGCAAGAATGGCAACCTCCAGCTTTGCAGAAAATATGGAAGCACTTAAACATAATTGGTTATTCAAAAGCTATTTTGAACAACGCGGATACTGGAACAAGGCAGAGTTTCAGATAGAAATTGATAAACGTTTACAAGAACTAAAAAATCAGAACGACCTCCTTGATAAACGAATCAAAGAATTATTGGAGTTAGAGAAAAAGCTGGAGAAAAAATAATTTCCTAATAATTTCTTCCCGGTTTTCTCTTTGTAATTATTAATCCCCTCTTTCTGATTGTTACGGCAATTTTGTAACTTGTTGGTTGCAATTTTTCAAAAACTCGATTATGGCAAAAATCAATAAGTCAATCTCCGAAAACAGAATTATTATACGCGGTGCACGCCAGCATAATCTTAAAAACGTTTCACTGGAAATTCCGCGTAACAAACTTGTTGTATTTACAGGTGTAAGCGGAAGCGGTAAATCTTCACTCGTTTTCGATACATTATATGCAGAAGGTCAAAGAAGATATGTGGAAAGTCTTTCCTCTTATGCCCGACAATTCCTCGAAAGAATGAATAAACCCGATGTCGATTTCATAAGCGGAATTTCTCCGGCGGTTGCAATAGAACAAAAAACAAGCGCAAAAAATCCCAGATCAACTGTAGGTACCAGTACTGAGATTTACGATTACTTACGTTTACTTTTTGCAAGAATAGGAAAGACGTTTTGCTTTAGTTGCGGAAACATAGTTAAAAAAGATACTGTCGGAACTGTTTCTGAATGGCTCGAAAATCAAAACGAAGAAGACAAATTTTATCTCGGCTTCCCTATTCATTATCACGAAGGAAGAACTATTGAAGAAGAATTTGATCTTCTTAGAAAAAAAGGATTCTTCAGAATTTTCGCAAACAATCAATTATTTGATTTAAATGAAGAAATAGAAATACCAAAGTCCGCAGATAAATTAATTGTTGTTCTTGATCGATTTAAAATAAAAAAAGGAAAAGTTAGAGAAACATTAGCGGATTCTTTAGAAGCTTCCTTTAAAGAAGGTGAAGGACGACTCGCTGTTGTTAATGCAGATACGCAAAGTATTACATACTTCACACGTTTTTATGAATGTTGCGGTATAAGATACGAAGAACCCGAACCACGATTTTTTTCATTCAATAATCCTTTTGGTGCTTGTCCTGTTTGCCAGGGTTTCGGTAAAACAATGGGTTACGAAATGGATCTGATTGTTCCAAACCCTAACCTGACAATTGCAGAAGGTGCTATTGCGCCGTGGAGAACAGTTAAATACAGCAAATATCTTCGCGATTTAATTCGCAACAATAACGGAAGAATTCCACTCAATATTCCTTTCAAGGATTTATCCGCCGAACAAGTAAATTATATAAAAGAAGGCTTCAAAGGTTTTGTCGGAATTAACGGTTTCTTTGAACACCTTGAACAGAAAACTTACAAGATGCATATCAGAATTCTTCTGAGTAAATACAGAGGTTACACTACTTGTCACGCTTGCAAAGGTTCACGTTTAAGAAGAGAAGCATTACAAGTAAAAGTTGCTGATAAATCGATTCATGATATTGTTCAAATGTCTATCGAAAAGGCATTGGACTTTTTTAAGAGCATAAAATTAACGGGAAATGATAAATCAATAGGTCAGAGAATTTACGATGAGATAATAAAGCGTCTAACATTCTTAAATGATGTTGGTCTTGGTTACTTAACATTGGATCGTCTTAGCAGTACACTTTCCGGTGGCGAAACACAAAGAATTAATCTTGCAACTTCACTCGGCTCTTCTTTAATGGGAACGTTGTATGTATTAGATGAACCAAGTATCGGTTTACATCCACGGGATAATTCACGTTTGATAAAAATCTTAAAATCACTTAGAGATATTGGAAACACTGTTGTAGTTGTAGAACATGATCCGGAAATGATGCGTGAAGCAGATATGATTTTTGATATGGGTCCGCGTGCCGGAATTAACGGCGGAGAAATTGTTGCTCAGGGAACTTACAATGATATTATTAAGAACCCAAATTCACTGACGGGTAAATATCTTTCCGGTGAACTTGAAATACCAATTCCCCAACTAAGAAACAAGAAAAAAACAGAAGTTATTAAAATTTCAGGGGCGCGCGAGAACAATCTGAAAAACATTACTGTAGAATTTCCACTCAAAAAATTTGTGGTTGTAACAGGTGTTAGCGGTTCAGGCAAAAGCACTTTAGTTCATGATATTTTATATGGTGGACTTGTAAAAATGAACGGCGGTAATCCTCCACGGCTCGGTAAATTCGATTCAATAGAAGGTGCCCGTTACATCGATCAGATTGAAATTGTTGATCAGTCGCCTATCGGTAAAACTCCCCGCTCTAATCCGATTAGTTACGTCAAAGGTTACGAATTGATTAGAGAACTCTACGCTTCTACTCCAACGGCACGTGCGCGTGGTTATAAGCCTGGGTTCTTTTCTTTCAATGTTCCCGGTGGAAGATGCGAAACTTGCGAAGGTGAAGGTTATGTTAAAATTGAAATGCAGTTCCTTGCAGACCTCTACCTCGAATGTGATGATTGTAAAAGCACACGTTTCAAAAAAGAAGTTCTTGAAGTTACTTATAAAGGTAAAAATATTGTTGATGTTCTGAATATGACCGTTGACGAAGCGATTCTGTTTTTTGAAAATGTTGAAAAGATACAAAAGATTTTAAGAGTACTTGCCGATGTTGGTTTAGGCTACATTAAACTTGGTCAACCGTCAACTACATTATCTGGTGGAGAGGCGCAACGAGTTAAACTTGCATCGCACCTTGCAACACAAAAGAAAAATGTCCACACACTTTTTATTTTTGATGAACCGACTACCGGACTTCATTTCGATGACATCAGCAAATTGCTCCGCTGCTTTAATATGCTAATCGCAAATCAAAATTCCGTTGTAATTATTGAGCATAACCTCGATGTAATAAAATGTGCCGATCATATAATCGACCTTGGTCCGGATGCCGGCGATAAAGGCGGTGAAATAGTTGCAACCGGAACTCCAGAAGAAATTGCCCAAAACGAAAATTCTTATACCGGTCAGTTTCTTAAAAAGTTATTAAACTAATTTTTATATTCGAATTGTAATATTCTGCTTCCGTTATTTTTATGGAGTTATATATGATTCGAAAAAGAACTATCCTTTTTTTGCTTTCACTTCTATTCTTTTGTTTTATTTCACTACATGCAGAAGATGGCTACCGTTTATGGCTCCGCTATGATAAAATTTCCGACAAAACTTTGTTACAAGAATATTCAAAACAAATTTCCTCTCTCTACATCGAAGGGAACTCTTCAACAATTCTTGCAGCTAAAGAAGAATTAAAAAATGGCTTATCGGGATTGTTAGGTAAAAATATTCCCGAAGTAAATTTCATCAAATCTGATGGCACTGTAATCATAGCGAACTATCGCAATTCTGATCTGCTCAAAAAACTTAATATCTCTTCAAATGTTGCTAATCTTGGTAATGAAGGGTTTTTAATTCTAAGCGCAACAGTCAACAAGAAAAAATCAATTGTGATAACTGCCAATAGTGATATCGGTGTTTTATATGGTACGTTTCATTTTCTTAAGATGCTTCAGACCAATCAGCCGATTGTAAATCTAAATTTTTCATCATCACCTAAAATTAAAATCCGAGTACTTAATCATTGGGATAATCTCGATCGGTTTGTTGAACGTGGCTATGCCGGATTTTCGATCTGGGATTGGCACAAACTTCCGGATTATATTTATCCCCAATACAAATATTACGCACGAGCAAATGCATCAATCGGAATTAACGGAACAGTGCTGACTAACGTAAATGCAAATGCTTACGTCCTTACCCCCTACTTTCTGGAAAAAGTTGCAGCGCTTGCAAATGTTTTCCGTCCATACGGAATAAAAGTTTATTTGACTGCACGGTTTAGCGCACCGATTGAAATTGGCGGATTGAAAACTGCTGATCCGCTTGATAGCGATGTACAAAAATGGTGGAAGAAAAAAACAGAAGAGATTTACAAACTGATTCCGGATTTCGGCGGATTCTTAGTTAAAGCAAATTCCGAAGGGCAGCCCGGTCCTCAAAACTATAACAGGACTCATGCGGACGGTGCCAACATGTTGGCTGATGCGCTAAAACCATTCGGCGGAATTGTAATGTGGCGTGCATTTGTTTATAGTAACGAAAATCCTGAAGACCGTGCTAAACAAGCTTACAACGAATTTAAACCGCTCGATGGAAAGTTCAGAGATAATGTTTTAATTCAGGTGAAAAATGGTCCGATCGATTTTCAGCCACGCGAACCGTTTCATCCATTATTCGGTGCAATGCCTGATACTCCATTGATGATGGAATTCCAGATTACTCAGGAATATCTTGGTCAGGGAACTCACCTTGTTTATTTAGCACCAATGTTTAAGGAAGTTCTTGATGCAGATACATACGCAAAAGGCGAAGGATCAACTGTTTCAAAAGTTATAGACGGCTCAATTGATAATCATTCATTAACAGGTATTGCCGGTGTTGCAAATACCGGAACAGATCGCAACTGGACCGGACATTTATTCGGTCAGGCAAACTGGTATGCATTCGGACGGCTCGCGTGGAATCATCAACTTACATCAGAAGAAATTGCAGATGAATGGATTAATATGACTTTCTCGAACAATAAGGACGTTGTTGCTACAATAAAAAAGATTATGATGCCCTCGCATGAGTATTGTGTTAATTACATGACTCCGTTGGGACTTCATCACATAATGGGCTGGGATCATCACTACGGACCGGCACCGTGGATTAAAGATAAACAACGTGCGGATTGGACTTCTGTCTATTATCATAAAGCTGATTTAAATGGGATCGGTTTCGATAGAACCGTAACAGGAAGTAATGCTCTGGGTCAGTATCACCCACCAGTTGCAAAGTTTTACTCATCACTTGAAACTTGTCCAGATGAGTATTTATTATGGTTCCATCATCTGCCATGGAATTACAAAACAAAATCCGGCAGAACTCTCTGGGAAGAAATGTGTTACAGGTATAATTGGGGCATGAATGGTGTGCGGGATATGAAAAAAATCTGGGACTCACTCCAAGGTAAAATTGATGCGGAAAGATTTAATCATGTAAAAATGTTATTAGCAATTCAGGAGAAAGAAGCTGTATGGTGGAGAGATGCGTGTTTGCTCTACTTCCAAACATTTTCTAAAATGCCGATACCAATTGAATATGAACAACCTGAGCATACATTGGAATATTATATGAGTTTAGAATTTCCTTATGCACCGGGAATCTGAAATATTTTTATACACAATTTTTCTAAAACTAAAAATGAGGATGCAATGAAATACTGGTTAATGAAATCCGAAGCTGATTGTTATCCAATTGAATATTTAGAAAAGGAAAAGAATAAAACAACATATTGGGATGGCGTGCGTAATTATCAGGCACGTAATTTTATGAGAGATGAAATGAAAATTGGCGACAAAGTAATTTTTTACCACAGCAATGGCGACCCTTCCGGAGCTGCCGGAATTTGTGAGGTTGTAAAAGAAGCTTATCCCGATTTTACTGCATTCGATCCGGAAAATCCTCATTACGATCCGAAGAGTAAAAAAGATAATCCCGCATGGATGATGGTAGATGTTAAGCTGGTTAAGAAGTTTAAGAACTTTGTATCGATTGATAGTATGCGTCAGAATAAAAAACTACAGAAGATGCAGCTCCTTAAAAGAGGCAACCGTCTTTCAGTTATACCAATTACAAAAGAAGAGTTTGATGAGATTGTAAAGATGGGGGGATAAAGTAGCTATGTTTTGCTATTTTCAGGTGGGAAATTTTTGCTAAACATAAAATGAATTTTACCAATAAGTGTTTTTTGTAGAAATAACTATTGTTCTTTTCTTGAGAAACCATGAAATTCAAACATGGGAAAATGGACAAAATTTATTTTAGTAAATTTGTCAGAGACAAAAAATTTTTATACTAAAACGAGATGAAAACACATCATAAAATAATAAATGGTGATAGTAGAAAAATGGTTGAGTTGCAAGACAATTCAATTCATTTAGTTATTACTTCACCACCATATTGGCAACTTAAAGATTATGGCATAGAAGGCCAAATCGGTTTCCATGATAGTTATGAAAGTTACATTAATAATCTGAATTTAGTATGGCAAGAATGTTATCGTGTATTACATAATGGTTGCAGACTTTGTGTAAATATCGGCGATCAATTTGCTAGATCAGTCTACTATGGACGATATAAAGTTATTCCTATCCGTGAAGAGATTATCAAATTCTGTGAGAATGTTGGCTTTGATTACATGGGTGCAATTATTTGGCAAAAAGTTACTACTTCTAATACGACTGGTGGTGGAGTCCAAATGGGCTCCTATCCATATCCAAGAAACGGAATCTTAAAATTAGATTACGAGTTTATTCTTATTTTCAAAAAATTGGGAGACGGTCCAAAACCAACTAAAGAACAAAAAGAACTTTCTAAAATGACTGCAGAAGAGTGGAATACGTTTTTTGCTGGTCATTGGAATTTTGCCGGTGCAAGACAAAATGAGCACATTGCAATGTTTCCTGAAGAATTACCTCGTAGATTAATTAAAATGTTTTCGTTCATGGGTGAAACTATTCTTGATCCTTTCGCTGGAAGTGGAACCACATTACTAGCCGCAAAAAATTTATTTAGAAATTCAGTTGGATACGAAATAAACCCTGAATTTATTCCTATAATAAAAGAAAAATTGAAGATTCATCAAGAAGATGTTTATGAAACAACACACGAGTTTATTAAGCAAGAACATTTAACAATCAACTTTGAAGAAGAAATAAAAAAACTACCATATATCTTTAAAGACCCACATACATTTAACAAAAAAATAGATGTAAAAAAACTTCAATTCGGCTCTAAGATTGATAAAAACAGTTCAACAAAACGACAAAAACTATTGACTGTCAAAGAAATAATCAGTCCCGAAAAGATTCGTTTAAGTAACGATTTAACTATTAAATTGCTTGGTATAAAAGAAAATCCCGTTGTAAATGGGAAAGCAAAATCATTTTTAATTGAAAAAACAAAGGGTAAGAGAGTATTTCTAAAATATGATTCGATAAAACACGATAAAGAAAACAACCTACTTTGTTATCTTTATCTTGAAAACAAAACATTTATTAACGCACATTTAATAAAAAATGGTTTAGCTAAAGTAGACAACACAATAAATTACAAATACAAAGAGAAATTTATAAAACTATCTAATGAGAATAATGCCTAAAGAATGGATTTTAAATAGCGCAATGAATCGCTTTCAACTAAACTTTAAGAGAAATGTTGGTCCGACATCTGAATCAATAAGAAAATGTCAACCTAAAAACATTGATGAATGGCGAGAATATTATTTCAAGAATGTTAAACCGAAAGAACACATTATCGAGCTGGGGAAGAAATTATATACCAAGATTACCGAGGTAATTCAGGCAGAAGTTGCTGAAGTGACTGAGCAAGACTGCATAGATTATATGATGCAACTAGTAATTGATAGAACATATGATGGCTACATTACGGAAATACAAACAATTTATGGTCAACTACAATCATTATTAAAAGTAAAAATAGAACCGGCACCCGACGAATGGGATAGACTATTTAATGTTGATTTTTTTATAAAAGTTGGAGATAAATTCATCGGACTTCAAATTAAACCCGTTTCATTTGGTAGCGGAGCACAACTACCTGAAATTTTCAAAGAGAAAAACATCCAGGAAGAAACTCATAAACAGTTTACTGAAGTATTTGGTGGTAAAGTTTTCTATATCTATTCAACAAAGAATGGTGAAAAGAAAGAAATTTATAACAAAGAAGTAATAAACGAAATTGCAGCAGAAATCAATAGACTAACAAAGTTAAAGTAAAAGCCCAATAATGCCAACAAAGTGTATATGCCATGAGTGTTTCAGTGTTATTCAAACTTAATAGCTCGCTCAACATTTCGTGCAAGTTGATAGGAACTATTCCGCAAATCGCCACTGGCCATACACGCAACCGTTACAATCAATAGATGAGATAACAAAAAGTAACTAAATAGCTGCCATTCATATTTTCTAAATCCTTGCAAATTCTTCTAAACTATTTATCTTGCTATAAGAATAAATTAAATACTTCAAAATGAATACACAATTTCACTTTAAGAGTATTCCAAAAAGCAGAATAGCAACTTTCGACATTCTCGCATTAGGAATTCTTAAACATCATATCAGTGCACTTATTGAATTTGATGTTACAGATAGCAGAAAAAAACTTAAGGAACTTAGAAGAAACGGAACAAACATTTCTTTTAATGCTTGGTTGGTAAAGGTTATTGCTGCTGTTCTTCAGCAACATCCGGAAGCTGCCGCCTATCTCTACAACAAAAAGAAACTTATTCTATTCAATGATATTAATATTTCTTTTCTGGTAGAAAAAAATGTTAATGGAACCCTTGTCCCTATTCCGGTTGTTCTGGAAAAAGCTAATAGCAAAAGTGCTATTGAGTTATCAAAAGAAATTGAAGAATCGAAAAATTTACAACTGTCTACAAACGATATTGTATTAAATAAAAAAACAACTTTACCGGAACGTATCTATTATTATTTACCGGGATTTATTAGAAGAGCCGTCTGGAAAGTAATGCTTAACAATCCCAAATTTGTTTATAAAAAAATGGGGAACGCATCAATCACCTCAATAGGGATGATTGGAAAAATTAACGGCTGGTTTATACATAAATCCGTTCACCCAATTTCGTTCGGAATTGGATCGATAATTAAAAAACCGGTTGTTGTTGAAAATGAAATCCGGATTAGTGAGATATTAAATATGACAATCCTCGTCGATCATGATGTTATTGACGGTGCGCCAATGGTAAGGTTATTAAATGATCTGACAATGAGTATCGAATCCGGAGATTTTATTGAAACCAACTGATTTCATTCTATATTGAGAGGTCAGTAAAAATTATTATCATAAATTTATTAACAATACATTGAACCCAAGACGATTAAGAATATTACAAGAAGGAATAAACAAATCCGGTCCTGTTGTTTACTGGATGCAGCGTGATCAGCGCACACATGATAACTGGGCTTTGCTATACGCACAGCAGAAAGCGATAGAACAAAAAGAACAGCTATATGTTGTTTTCAACCTTGTTCCAAATTTCTTGGAAGCTACTATACGGCAATACGGATTTATGCTAAAGGGTTTACAGGAAGTTGAAACCGAACTAAATAAGTATAACGTTCCATTTGTTATTACAACCGGAGATGCGGGAGAAGAAATTCCAAAGTTTCTCAAAAGTATAAATGCTTCTTTACTTGTTACAGATTTCAATCCGATTAAAATTGTAAGACGATGGAAAAAATCCGTTGCCGATAAAATAAAAATCCCCTTTCACGAAGTTGATGCGCATAATATTGTTCCTTGTCTGCATGTTTCCGATAAACAAGAATTTGCGGCATACACAATTCGTCCGAAGATTCAGAAACTGTTGCCCGAATTTTTAGACGAGTTTCCGCCTCTTCAGAAGATGAAAAATAAAGTTAACGCTGAAAAAATTAATTGGAACAATCTTTACAAGTCGCTTAATATTAACAACAATGTAAAAGAAGTTGACTGGTTAATCCCTGGAGAATCAGCTGCTCATAAAATTCTTCAGCAATTTATTACAGAAAAATTTGCACGTTACGGTACCGACAGAAATATTCCGACTCAGGATGCACAATCGAATCTGTCACCATACTTTCATTTCGGACAAATTTCACCACAGCGAGTTGCACTTGCAATTCAACCGTTAACCGAACATGCAGAATCCCACAAAGCATTTTTAGAAGAAATGATAATTCGTCGCGAACTTTCTGATAACTTTTGTTACTTCAACAAGAACTACGATTCGTTTGATGGATTTCCGGAATGGGCAAAAGATTCATTAAACATACATAGAAAAGATAAACGGGATTTCATCTATTCGTTAGAAGAATTTGAATTCGCCAAAACTCATGATGACCTCTGGAATGCTGCACAAATGGAAATGGTAAACAAAGGTAAGATGCACGGTTATATGCGGATGTACTGGGCTAAGAAAATTCTCGAGTGGACAAAATCACCAGAGGATGCAATACGAATTGCTATTTATCTTAACGATAAATACGAACTTGACGGACGCGATCCGAATGGTTATACCGGGATTGCATGGTCAATTGGCGGTGTTCACGATCGCCCATGGTTCGAGCGACCGGTCTATGGTAAAATTCGTTACATGAATTACAACGGTTGTGCAAAGAAGTTTGATGTGAATAAATATATAGTAGATAACATTTAAAAAATCCCCTCTCCAAAGGAGAGGGGCTGGGGTGAGGTTTTTATTTCTTTTTCGCTTTTTCTATTTCCTTCTTGAATTCATCATAAGATTTTTTCCCTTCAAGAAAAGAGACCTTTTTACCGTTCTTATCATAAATAAAAGTTGCGGGTAATGCTCCGTTCCAATCTTTATCGAGTGTATTAATCAGTTCTTCATCTCCTTCAAAACCATTTACATAGGAAACAAATTTTGCGTTTTGTGATTTCAAGAACGGAATTATTTTTGAATCAACTTCTTCAGGGAAATCGACACTAATACCAATAAACTCAACATCTTTTAATTCCTCTGCCAATTTATTAATTGCCGGAAACTCTTCTCTGCATGGTGCACACCATGTTGCCCAGAGATTAAGAAACAGTGGTTTACCTTTCCGGTCTTTAATTAACTTTGATAATTTCTCTTTAGTAATTGTTTCGACTATAATTTTATCACTTTGCTTTTGCTTATCTTTTGCAAAAAGAGAAATATGTAATAAAGATAGAGAAATAAATATGGCGAGGAATATTCTTTTCATTTTTAACTTACCCTTTTAATTGTACATCCAAATGCTTTGGTTTTTGTGTTCGATACGGTTTTACCACCAAGAATTTCATCAAGGGCTTTTCTTAGATCGTGAGTTTTAACATCGCTTTGTTTCCTTGAATCGTCAATTCTTCCGTGATATAAAACTTCAAAATTACTGTTCAAAACATAAACTTCCGGGGTGACAGATGCAGCAAATTTATCTGCAATAATATTATTTTCATCTTTTAAAATAGGAAATTGAAGATTGTTATCCTTTGCGTGTTGCTTAATTTCCTCAACACTTTCCTGTTTATTCGAATTGATTCCTACAAAAGCAATTCCTTTGTCTTTATAATCGTTATATAATTCCGCCATTCTGGAATTATAATCATTCGAGATTGGACATTGGGTAGCAACAAAAATTATTACAATTGCTTTGGAGTCTTTGTAATCGCTTAGCTGATGTTCTTTCCCATTATAGTCCTTTAACTTAAAGTTTTCTACTTTAGTAATATCACCGGCAAAAAGAATCGAAGTTGAGAAAATAAGAAGTGCTGCTAAGAATTTATTCAGGTTTTTCATTTATCCTCCTATTATTTTATTGAATGAGTGGCAAAGATATTTAGCAAATATCTATCCTGTCAAACAGAATCGACAGTATAAAGTTCCAAAATTTTTGAATTATCAAATACCTCTATGTCTGTAATTGAACCACATTGATATTAATTTTGTTCATATTAAAAATCTATAAAGGGGAAATAAATATGAATAAGAGATTTCTTGCAGCATTCCTGTTCTTAATTCTAATTACAGGATATAAAACTGCAAATGCGCAACTGCAAATAGTGCCAGCTTTCCCTAATCTTAGTTTTGATCAACCTGTAGATATTCAACATGCCGGTGACGGCTCGAACCGTTTATTTGTTATATCTCAACCCGGTATTATTTACGTTTTCAAAAACGATAACAACATTACAACAAAAAAAGTATTTCTCGACATTCGTGATCAAGTATTATTTGGTGGTGAACAAGGATTGTTAGGTTTGGCATTCCATCCGGACTTTAAGAACAATGGTTACTTTTATGTTAATTACACTACAAATAATCCAAGAAGAAGTGTTCTTTCCAGATTTAAGATTAGCAATAATGATCCTGATGCCGCTGACCGAAATAGTGAGTTAGTACTTTTGACTGTTAATCAACCGTATTCAAATCATAATGGCGGACAAACATCATTTGGACCTGATGGTTATTTATATATCTCATTTGGCGATGGCGGTTCTGCTGGCGACCCACAGGACTATGCCCAGAATTTAAGGTCCTTACTTGGTAAAATTCTGCGAATCGATGTAAATAAAAACAGCGGTAATTTGAATTACAGTATTCCAGATGATAACCCATTTAAAGGAAATACAAATGGTTTAAGAGAAGAAATTTACGCTTGGGGTTTAAGAAACGTTTGGCGTTTTAGTTTTGATAAGCTGACCGGTAAAATGTGGGGCGCTGATGTTGGTCAGAATGCATGGGAAGAAATTAACATAATTGAAAAAGGAAAAAATTACGGTTGGCGAATTATGGAAGGTAAACACTGTTTTAATCCTCCCAATAATTGCAACACAACAAATTTAACTTTGCCGGTATGGGAATATGGTCATAATAGTGATGGTGGTTATTCAATTACCGGCGGATATGTTTACAGAGGAAATTCTGCACCAGAACTCTATGGTAAATATGTTTATGGGGATTTTGTTTCCGGCAATATCTGGGCACTGGAAATGAATAACAATAATGTTAGCAACAACCTTTTATTTAAAACCAACCACAGTATCTCTACCTTTGGAGTAGATGAAAATGAAGAGCTCTATTTTGCAAATTATAATACAGGTAAGCTCTATAAATTCAAAAGTACGACAACTAAAG
>Ga0073932_1004864_pt1 | contig 15344 bp, 10 predicted proteins | sample DewCreD2012metaG_FD_76967 | JGI IMG/M metagenome (GOLD analysis project Ga0073932, IMG submission 76967) | Hot spring sediment bacterial and archeal communities from British Columbia, Canada, to study Microbial Dark Matter (Phase II) - Dewar... ... | reverse complement strand
GAACGGCGAAGTCCTGGGCCAGCGCTTTCAGATCGGGCCGGACCGGCGTCCTCACGTCCTGCTGGGTGATCTGCAGCGTCAGGCTTTCGCCGAAGTAGAGTTCTTCCGTCGAAACTTTCGCGGTGACCTCGGGTTCTTCCTCGGCGCGGAGCATGCCGCCCAGGAACAGCGCCGCGAAGACCAGAGAGACGGCAAGGGCAGGGACGGTTGCGCGGCTGGCGCATCCCGCGGTCGAGACGGCTTCCTGCGCTGTCGGGCGCCCTGGACCGCGCGGTCGAGGGCACGGTTCGTGCCGATGAACCGCAGGGCCGGGGCCCAGCGCCGGCGGTTGGCCACAGGCATTCGGCGCCCATCGCAAACCGGAGGATGGCGCCGCGATCGGTCCGCGTCGAATCACCAGTCCTTCTCCACCTTTCCGTCCGAGCCCATCAGATACGCCTTCAGTTCCCGGTCGCGCCGTTCCTTCAGCTTCTCGCGTTCGCGCACCTGCCGCAACATCGCCTCCATGCGGTCGCGGGACATCTGCTGTTCCCTCTGTTCCTTTTGCTGCTCCTCGTTCTGCTTCTGCTCGTCCTTCTTGTCCTGATCCTTCCGGTCCTGCGGGTCCTGCTTCTGCGGGTTCTCGTTCTGCTGCTTTTCCTGTTCGAAGGCTTTGGCGATCTCCTCGAGGATCTTCCGCGCCTCCTCGGCATCGGGGTGGGCCTTCCCGGGCTGCTTCTCGCGAAGCAGGTCCGCGGCAGAGGACATCTTCTCCATGGCCTTGGGCGCCAGTTCGATGGCTTTCCGGTAGCCTTGCTTCAACTTTTCGGGATCCGGCTGGCCGGGTTGAACGACGGGCGGTCCGCCGGGCGTCGCGGGTTGGGCCTGTTGCGGCGGCAGGCTTTCCGTTTCCTTCAATTCCTGATCGGCTTTCAGCTTCAGCAGCAGGGCGCGGCGGGCGGCGGTGACCTGCGCATCGGCCAGTTTCGCGAGTTCGTCGTCGGCGAAGGTCCGGGACTCGTCGTCCTTCGGTCGCGCCGTCGAGGCGGTATCCTTCTCGTCGGGCGGCGGTTCGGGAGCCAGGGCGCCGGCGATGGCGGTCTGGTCGTCCAGTTCGCGTTGCAGCAGCGGGTGGAACGGCACCAGGGCCTCCCAGACGCTTTCCAACTGGTCGGCGGCGGCCTTCTGGTCCGTGGCGGCCGATTGGGGTTTCCGGGCACTCAGGTACTCCATCGCGGACTTCATCTTCTGGCCGGCGGCGTCGACCCAGTTCAGCAGCAGGCTCAGCGCTTCGGCCTGTCGCCGGTCCGCTTCCTCTTTCTTCTTCCTCTCCTCATCGCTCAACGACGGCTGCGGCATGCCGGGGACGCCGGGCGTGGACAGTTCCTGTCGCGGCGCCAGTTCGTCCTTCATGCGCGCTTTGAACGGGTCGAGTTCTTCGTAGAGTTCGGTCTGCAGACGCTTGGCCTCGACGAGGGCGTCGAGCGGCGTGGTGGACTCGTAGTGGCGGACCTCCTCGTGCAGCGCCTTCTCCGTGGCGATGAGGTAGTCGAGGTATTCTAGGAGCGGGCTTTCCTTGCGGCGCTTCTCGCGATCCAGCTCGCGCCATTTGTCGGACCAGTACTTCACCCACTGGCGCACCAGTTCCAGATTCCGGCGGGCATCGGCGTGGTGGGGGGCGATGTCCAGGCAACGGCGGAAGGACTGCGCGGCCTCTTTCAGTTTTTCGACCGCCTCGGTGCGCTTGGCCGGTTCGAGCTTGAGCGGATCCTCGCCGACCATGCCGCGCGCCTGTTCGGCCGCCAGGCATCCGAGGTTGTAGTGCGCGGCGGCGGAGAGTTCCTTGTCGCGCGAGAGGCTGGCCGTCAGGTACTCCGACTGCGCCTGTTCGCGCGAATCCTTGCGGTGCAGCGCGCAGGCCAGGTCGAACGCGGCGATCGCGGCGTCCAGGTTTTCGCGGTCCTTCTTCTTCAGCAGTTCGGCCGCCTGGGCGAAGCGCTGGCGCGCAAGATCGAACTTGTCCTCCCGGTACGCGGCCAGTCCCTCGTTGACGGCCGAACGCGGCGAGCCCTTGTACGGCGGCGCCTCGTCGGTCCTGGCGGGTGGCGTTTCCTTCCTGGCGTCCGCCCGGGCGGGTTCTTCGGCCTGGGCACCGCCCCGCATCCCGCACGGGATCGCCAGGAACAGCGCAGCGGCGGCGACGGTGCGCCTCCTTCGACCCGACGTGCGGCCCTGCGTGGCACCCGCGGCACCGGCGGAGGCGAGCTGCGCCACGGCATCGGAGACCGGGCGAGGGTAGGGGCCGATGAGCATTTCCAGCAGCAGCGCCAGGAGCCCGATGCCGAGGAAAACCTGGTACTGTTCGGAGCGCCGCAGGCGCTTCTCTTCCCGGACGGTTCCGGCACGCAATTGCTTGAGGTGGTTCTCGTAAAGCTGGCCAAGGTTGTATTGTTGCGTGCCGGCGGGAATGTGGGCGCCGCCGGTGAGCAGCGCGATCTTTTCCAGGATTTTGTTGTCGAGCCTGCTGCGGACCTGCTGACCTTTGTATTCCAGATACCCGCCGTCGCCCTGGGCTTTGGGCACGGGCGCGCCCTCGGCGGCATCGCCCAGGCCCACCGTGAAGATGGCCACGCGGCGTTCGGCGGCCGCTTCGGCGGCCAATTCCGGCCGGGATTCGTGGTCCTCCCCGTCGGTGATCAGCAGGATGGCCTGATCGCGCGACGGGTCCTGGGGAAGCACTTCCAGGGCCTTGCGGATGGCGTCGCCGATGGCCGTCCCGCCGCGCGGCGCGCTGGTCGTGTCGAGGTCGTTCAGTTCCTTGCGGAAGTAGCCGTAGTCGGTGGTCAGCGGGCAGCGGACCGCGGCTTTGCCTGCGAAGGCCAGCAGCGCGACGCGTTCGCCGTTCAGGTGCTGCAGCAGGTCCGCGACGTCGGCCTTGGCGCGGCCCAGGCGGCTGGGCAGCACGTCGGTGGCCAGCATCGAACGTGAGACGTCGATGGCGACATACAGGTCCGCGCCGCGCGGTTTGACGTGTTCGAAATAGGTCCCGAAGCGCGGACCGGCCAGCGCGACGAGACTGCAGACCAGGCCGACTTCCCACAGGAGCGCCTTGATCCAGAACCGCGCGGGCGAATCGGCAGGCACGATCCGCGGGCGCATGCCGGCGGCGACAAAGGCGTCCACCGCCTGCCGACGGCGCGAACGGGCCACGAGGGCCAGCGCCAGCCAGGCGAAACTCAGCGGCAGGATCGGCCAAAGGATTTGAGGATGCGACCAGTCCATTGCGACTCCATCCGCATTGCCGATGGGCGATTGGGGATTGCCGATGGGGCAGCGCCCTCAATCGAAAATCGGCAATCGCCAGTCGAAAATCTCGCTACGGCACGCTCCTGAACCTCGTCAGCCCCAGTACGTTGGCCAGCAGCACCAGGGCCACGCCCGGCACCGCGGGCCAGAGATACAGCTCCGTGTACTCCGTGTAACGGAACTCCTCGACCTTGGACTTCTCCATCCGGTCGATCGCGGCGTAGACGCGCGCCAAGCCCGCGGTGTCCGCCGCGTGGAAGTATTCGCCGCCGGTCTCCCGGGCGATGCCCTTCAGCGTGTCCTCGTCGAGACGGAAGAGCTGCCGAATGAGCCGGGTCTCCCCGAACGCATCCTCCACGGGAACGGGCGCATAGCCGGTCTGGCCGACGCCGATCGTGTGGACTTTGACGCCCAGCTTGGCCGCCATCCGGGCCGCCTCCATGGGATCGACGACCCCCGCGTTGTTGTCGCCGTCGCTCAAGAGGATGGCGAGCTTGCTCTTGGCCTCGACGCCGCGGAGGCGGTCGAGCGCCAGCGTCAGCCCGTCGCCGATGGCCGTGCTGTTCTCCTCCTGCAACAGGTCCTCGTTGACGACCCGTCCGCGTCGGTCACGGATGGGCTTGGCGACGTCGAGCTGCGCGACGATGTCCTGCAAGGCGCCGTGATCCAGCGTCAGCGGACACTTGCTGTCGGCGAAGCCGCCGAAGGCCACCAGCCCGATCAGGTCGTCGGGGCGTCCGGACAGGCCGAGCGCCTTGTTGCCGGCGACGAATTGCCGAAAAACGTGCTTCACGGCCTCCAGGCGGCTCGCGCGTTTTCCGTCGAGTTCGAAATCCATCGCGCGCATCGAGCCGGAAATGTCGAGCACCATCTGGATGGCGACGCCTTCCGTGCTGATCCGCGACTCGGAACGCCCGGCTTGCGGCCGGGCCAGCGCCGCGACCAGCAGCAACAGCCCGGCGCCGTACACGAAGGGCAGCAGGCGCCGCAGACGCTGCGCGACGGTGACCGGCAGGTCTTTCAGCCCGGCGATGCTGGAAAAGACCGCCGTCGGCTGCCGTCGCGGACGACCGGCGTGCCAGAGCGCTGCCAGGACCGGCAGCGCCAGCGCGAACCAGAGCGGCGAACAGAAGCGGAAGCCTTCCATCGAAATCCCCGTATCCTCGCGATCGTCCTTCCTCAATGGCGGCTGGCGGCCGGTGTTCGGCGTTCGGCGGCTTCGCCGACCGGACTCACGAACTCGCGTGCCCGCGCGATCGAATCCTCGATCTCCTTTTCGCCCGGTCGCTGCGCGGCGTATTTGACCAGGTCCGCCGACTCCAGGAACCGCGCCAACCGCGTCGAGCGTTCCGCGGGAAAGACATTCTTCTCCCGCAGGTCGCGCAAAAACTCCTCGGTCGTCTGTTCCGGCGCGCGCAGGCCGGTCGTCCGCTCGATGTACCGCCGCACGATGCCGGTCAGGCGGACGTAGAACTCCTGGAACTGCCGCGCGCCGTGCAGGTTGGCGGACAGCAGTTCCGTCAGTTCGCGCGCGGCGATCTCTTCGGGCGTCGGCGGCTTCAGCAGTTCCGCGATGTGCTGCCGGTAGCGGCGGCGCAGGTACAGGGCGAGGGCCGCGGCCAGCGCCAGCGCGACGCCGAGGCCGACCCATTTCCAGACCGGATTCGGCGAGAGCGGCCGCGGCGGCTGCATGGCCGCAAGGTCGCCCAGGCTGGGCGTCTTGCCGCCCCACTCGGACGTCACGTCGATCTCGATGGGATCCGTTTCGAGCCGCACCGGTTCGGGTCTGGCTTCCGTGCCCGGGCGTTTGTCGGTGAACTCCAGGGCCACGGAACGGATCAGGTGCCGTCCGGCGAAGGCGGGTTCCAGCCGGTAGCTCAGCGTGCGCTTCCGTTTTGTCGGCGTCTTCGGGTCGGGCGGGGCGCTCCGGTCGTCGTAATCGCGCACGATGAACTCGCCGACGCTGCTGCCGAACGAGGGCGGCACGATGTCCACGCCGGCTTCCGACTCGATGACGATCTCCATCGACAGCCGGTCGCTCAGGCGCGGCTCGCGCGGCCAGACGCGGACCGTCATCTTGACGGGGCCGCTCTCCGCCGTGCGCACGAGCGAGTTGTCCGCGGTGGCGACGGGGGCCTTCGGCTTCTCCGAACCGCAGCCGGCGAGAAACGCCAGTGCGGCGAGCAGGCACCCGGCCAACCGGGTTCCGGGACGAAAACGGCCTGTCGCCGGGAGCGCGGCGTTCGCAGGGAACGGAATGCCTTGGAACGTTCCCCCGGTTCGCGCTGCGGGCTTCGCGCTCCCGGCGCCGCATCGACACGGGGCGAAACGCTGGCGGCAAGGGACAGGCGCCGGCGGAACGCCGGGGCCTGGACTGGAAGCCGTGGTCGGTCTCTGCGCATTCATGGCTCTCAACGGAACCGCCGTTCGCGCATGCGGAAGAAGCGCTGCAGGCTCAGCGCATAGGGTTGATCGGTGCGGATGTCGAGCCGGTCCACGCCGGCGCGGCGCAGGCCCTCGTCCAGCCGCGCGTCGCGTTCGATGGCCTGCCGCGCGAAGAGATCGCGCACGCGGGGGTGGCCGGTGTCCAACTCCAGGATCTCGTCGGTCTCGGCGTCGCGCAGCGCGATGAAGCCGGCCGCCGGCAGGACGCGCTCGCGCGGGTCGCTCAGCGTCACCGCGATGACGTCGTGACGGTGGTTGGCCAGGGCCAGCGCCTGCGAACAGTCGGGCCCCAGGAAATCGCTCATCAGGAAGACCACGCCCCGCCGCCGCTGCACGCGTCCGACGAACTGTAGCGCCGCGCCGATGTCCGCGGGCGCCTTCACCGGTTCGGCGGCCAGCAGTTCGCGGATCAGGCGCAACACCCCGGCGCTGCCTTTTCGCGGCGGGATGTAGCGGAGCACCTCGTCGGCGAAGAGGACCAGGCCGACCTTGTCGTTGTTCTTCAGCGCGCTGAACATCAGCACCGCGGCGACCTCCACCGCCGCATCGAGCTTGCTCAGGCGCAGCGAACCGAAGAGCCCCGAGGCCGACAGGTCCACTGCCACCAGGAGGGTCAGTTCGCGCTCCTCGCAGAACTTCTTCACGTACGGCGCGCCGGTGCGGGCGGTGACGTTCCAGTCGATGCTGCGGATCTCGTCGCCCGGGACGTACTCGCGCACCGCGTCGAACTCCATGCCGCGGCCTTTGAAGACGCTCAAATACTCGCCGCCCAGCAGGTCGTTCACCTGCCGGTTCGCCACGATCTGGATGCGGCGCACTTCCTTCAGCACTTCGTTCACGTCGCGCGGCATGCGAAACTCCGGGACCACCTTTCGCCGCGGAGACAGGGAGGCACGGCGAAAGGACCGATCGATGTTCCCTGCTGCGGCGGTCCGCCCGTTCGCACGACCCCTGCGTCTGGCGGCCCGAACCGACGACAGCGCCTTCCTTCAAGTTTCCAACGCTCCCTGCGCAACCGGGTCTTCCTCCGGGTCTCCGGGGCGAACGATCCGTTACGGCACCGGCACCGAATCCAGGATCCTCTTCACCACGTCGTCGCTGGTCTTCTCTTCGGCCTCGGCCTCGTAGCTGAGGATCACGCGGTGACGCAGGATCTCGACGGCGACTTCCTTCACGTCCTGCGGCGTGACGTAGCCGCGGCCGGAGAGGAACGCGTTCGCGCGGGCAGCCAGGCACAGGTTGATCGAGGCGCGCGGCGAGGCGCCGTACTCGATCAGCGGCGCCAGCTCGGTCAGCTTGTACGCCGCCGGTTCGCGCGTCGCCGTCACCAGTTCCAGCACGTAGTCCTTCACCTTGTCGTCCATGTAGATCGACGCGACCGTCTGGCGGGCCGCAAAGAGATCCTTCGGCTCCAGCACCGGGCGGATCTCGTGGCGCACGTCGTCCAGGATGCCGTCGACGACCTTGCGCTCCTCGGCCTTGGTCGGGTAACCGATGACGACCTTGAGCATGAAGCGGTCCACCTGCGCCTCGGGCAGCGGGTAGGTCCCTTCCTGCTCGATCGGGTTCTGCGTGGCCAGCACCAGGAACGGTTCCTCGAGCGGGTACGTGTGGTCGCCGATCGTGACCTGGTGCTCCTGCATGGCCTCGAGCAGCGCCGACTGGACCTTGGACGGCGCGCGGTTGACCTCGTCGGCCAGGATCAGGTGGGCGAAGATCGGGCCTTTCTTGGTCGAGAAGGTCCCTTCGCGCGGGTTGTAGATCAGCGTGCCGATCAGGTCGGCCGGCAGCAGGTCGGGCGTGAACTGGATGCGGTTGAACTTGCAGTTCACCGCCGCCGCCAGCGCCTTGATGGCCGTGGTCTTGGCCAGGCCAGGCACGCCTTCCAGCAGCACGTGACCGCCGGTCAGGAGCGCGATCAGCAGGCGCGAGAGCATGCGGTCCTGGCCGACCAGCACCTTGCGCACTTCGGCCTTCACCTGCTCGATCTGTTCCGATTGTTTGACGACCTTCTCTTTGATCTGTTGGACATCCACGCCGTTCATGGGGTCTCCTCGACGGGCCATTCTTTGCAGACCTCAGAAAAGATGCGCCATTGGGGCGAATCTTCAACTGAAAGTAAGGGGTGCGGCGGCCGCCGGAAACCCCATTCGCAGCCGCTTTCGCAATGCCTGCCGGTTGGCGCCCAATCGGCGTCTTCCTCCTGTTGCATCCGCCGGTGTATGGGCTAAACGTGACGGCCTTCAACCGGAATCCCGGCGCCGCCAAGCCGGTCGGGGGCCACGCGAGGTGAACGTGCTGCCGCGCGACGAAGGGCAGGTCTTCCCGGGGGAATAACAACGCATGACCTGGTTTCTGCCGACGCCGGCCTTTCTGATGAACTTCGGGCTGACCGAGTTGCTTTGCATCGGCATGGTCGTGCTGTTGACCTTCTTCGTCATCGGCGCGGTGTTGGCCCTGATTGCCGTCCGTTCCCGTCGCCGCGACTGTCCCCACTGCGGCACTTCGCATCCCCGCAGCGTCACCCGCTGCTCGAAATGCGGCCAGTCGATCGAGTAGCCCGGGCCGGAGAAACCTCAGTACCGCGCCGCAGGGGAAACCCGACCGGTGGCCTCGGCGCCCAGCTGACCGGGTCGTCATGAGCCCACCAGCAACTCGCCGACCTTCGTCGACAGATCCTTGAAGGTATACGGTTTCTGCAGAAAGCCACGGACGCCCTCGTCGAGGATCTTTTGCGCCTCGCCGTCCACGCTGAAACCGGACGAAAGCAGCGCCTGGATGGCGGGATTGATGCGGCGCAGGTCGAGAAACGTGTCCCGTCCGCTGCGTCCCGGCATGACCATGTCGAGGATGACCAGGTCCGTCTGCCGCCAGTGCTGTCGATAGTAGGCGATGGCCTCCTCCCCATCCTGACAGGTGGCGACCTGGTGCCCCAGGGCGCGCAGCATCTCGGCCGCCAAGTCGCGGATCATGGCTTCGTCGTCGACGACCAGGATCCGCGCGGTGCGATGGGCCGGGATTGCGGAAACGGCCCCCCGTTCTTCCCGTTCTGCCGGCGCTTCGTGCAGCGGGATGAACAGCTCGACGGTCGTCCCTTGACCCAACCGGCTCGATACCTCGATGAACCCATGGTGATTCTTGACGGTTCCATACACGGCGGCCAGCCCCATCCCGGTACCCTTCCCTTGTTCCTTGGTGGTGAAAAAAGGCTCGAAGAGGTGTTCCTGCACCTCACGGCTCATGCCGATGCCGGTGTCGGTTACCCGGATCTGGAGGTATTTTCCGGGGACGACTTCGTACGGGGACTCGCGGGCGAAGGCCACATCGAGATCGCGGACGTCGGTCGCAATCACCAAGTCGCCGCCGTCCGGCATGGCGTCGCGCGCATTCAGGCCGAGATTGAGCAGCGCATTCTGCAGTTGGGAAGGATCCCCCAGCACCGTGGAAGGGCTGGCGTCGAGGTGTTGTCGGATGCGGATACGCTTGTCGATGCTGCGCTCCAGGATGCCGACCACTTCGTGCACGATTTCGTGGAGATCGACGACCAGGGATCGATACTGACCCTTGCGGGCGAACGCCAGCAATTGACGGGTCAGGTCCGCCGAGCGGCGCGAGGCCACCAGGATGCTTTCCGTGTAACGCTTGAGCACAGGGTCGTCGAGCCGGCTATGGAGCAGGTCGGCATAACCCTGGATCGCCGCCAGTTGGTTGTTGAAATCGTGCGCCACGCCGCCGGCCAACTGCCCGATCGCACTCATCTTCTCGGTCTGTCGGAGCCGTTCCTCCACCTTCCGGTGTTCGGTGACATCCTCGCCGGAACTCAGCGTCCCGACGACCCGTCCTTCGTTATCGTGCAGCAGCACGCTCCGCCAGGCGATCCTCCGCTCCCGGCCGTCGCGCGCCACCACGACGCCCTCGTAGTGCGTCGTCGGCGCGCTGCGGCCGGCCATCCGCTCCGCAAAGGCGCGCCGCTCGCCTTCGCGCACCTTCTCGGATAGACAGCGCCCGAACCAGTCCTGTCCCAGCAGCTCTTCGCGCGCATAGCCGAGCAGTTCCAGCCCGCAGCGGTTGATCAGCGTCACCCGTCCCTCGCGGTCGAGCGCCACCAGGACCACGGCGGCAATATCCAGGTACTGCTGGGCGCGGAGCCGCTCTTCCCTGGCCTCGTGCTCGGCCTTCTTGCGAGCCGTGATGTCGTAGAAGACGGTCGCGAAGATGTCGGGATGAGGCGAGAAGACCGAGATGCTGAAATGTTTCTTCAAGGGCTCGAAATACGCCTCGAACCACTCGGGATGACCGGACTCGCAGACACGCGCATAGAGTTCGAGGAACGGCGCCGGCGTCACGCCATAGACTTCGGTCGCCAGCCGACCCACCGCCCGTTCCCGCTCGATCTCCGTCAACCGGGTGAAAGAAGGGTTGGCGTCCAGGATACGGTAATCCACGACGGTCCGGTTCGCATCGCGGACCAGTTGGTGCAGCACAAACCCTTCGTCCATCACCGCGTAGAGCGTACGGTACTGTTCCTCGCTCTCGCGCAACGCTTCTTCCGCCTGAACCCGCTCGCCGATATCCCGCGTGGCCGCCAGGATCCTGTTCGCGGGGTCGGTCTCGGTGCGCGGCAACGGCCTCGACAGGGTTTCCACCCAGACCCAGGAACCGTTCTTGGCCAGCAGCCGATAGCGGACGGCGTGCTGGACGTGTCCGGAAACGGTATCCGCCCGGTGCCTCTCGATCGAGGCCTGGTCGTCGGGATGAATGAAATCGAAGGCCGAACGCCCCGCCAATTCCTCGGGCGCGTACCCGATCAGACGCGCCGAAGAAGGAGAGGCATACAGATAAATTCCCATCTCGTCGTGGACCGAGATCATGTCGGACGCGTTCTCGGCGATCAGGCGGTACAGTTCGCGGGCTTGCCGACCCGTGGCCTCGGCGCTTTTCCGATCCGTGATGTCCAGGATCACGCCGTCCAGAAAGACCGGCTTTCCGTCCGGATCGTAGGTCGCCTGGGCGCGCGCGAAGACCCAGCGCAGCGCTCCGTCGGGCAGGCGGATGCGGAATTCGACCTGGTACGGTTCGCGCCGCTCGACGCCCTCGGCGGTCCGCCGGACAAGCGCGGGCAGGTCCTCGGCCAGGACGATGTCGGCAAACGGAATGTCGCCGGAGACGAAGGCCTCCGCAGGGCGTCCGGCGACGGCCTGCACCCCTTCGCTCATGTAGAGCATCCGCCAAGGCGGATCGACTTCGCAGCGATAGACCAGCCCCGGAACATTCTCGATCAGATTGCGCAGGTCCCGCTCGCGAACGCGCAGGCGGTCTTCGGCGGCCACCCGCGCGGAGATGTCGCGCACGAGGGCCAGCACGCGAACCTGTCCGCCCAGCTCCACGCGACAAAGCTGGGCCTCGAGCCGCAACCCTTCGCCCGTCCGCTTCCGTGTCGCCCACTCGACCCGTTGCGTCTGTCCGGCAGCCGCGAGTCGCACCAGCCGCAACGTCCGCTCGGCCGCGGACCCCTCGCCTTCCGGAAGCGCTTCCCCCGGTTGCAGCCGGTCGAGCTCCTCGCGCGCGCAGTCGAACAGTTCCAGAAGCTTTCCGTTGGCCTCGAGGATCCGGGCGGTCTCGGCGTCGTAGATGCAGAAGGCATCGCCGGTGGCGTCCAGAAGGGCACGTACCGGGTCGGCCGCTCCCGGAGCTTCTTTTTCCGGACGATCGTCTGCAGCCGCCTCGGCCATCGATGGCTTCCCCTCCGGCACTACTCTCGCGTCGCGCTCCGGCCCTTTCAAGGGCAGACTCCATCTGGAATCTCCGCGGGAAGTCCGTACAATGGCGCGGTCGATGCGCGAAGCGGGCGATTAACTCAGCGGTAGAGTGCTTCCCTTACAAGGAAGAAGTCACTGGTTCGATCCCAGTATCGCCCAGTTTCGGCGGACGAAACCTGGAGGACCCTGGACGCGTGGACAACACCGTGGACAAACCCCGCATCGAGAAGGCCGTTCGCGAAATCCTGATCGCCATGGGCGAGGACCCCGATCGGGACGGCCTGAAGAAGACCCCCGAGCGTCTCGGGCGACTGTACGAGGAAATCTGCTTCGGCCTCCATGAAGATCCCGCGAAGTACCTCGAAGTCACCTTCGACGAGAACCACAACGAACTGGTGCTGCTGAAGGACGTCCCGTTCTACTCGCTGTGCGAGCACCATCTCCTGCCGTTCATGGGCCAGGCCCACATCGCCTACCTGCCGAAAGGCAAGATCGTCGGCATCAGCAAACTGGCACGCGTGCTGGAAGTCTTCGCCCGCAGGCCGCAGGTCCAGGAACGGCTTACCAGCCAGATCGCCGACCTGATGATGGAGAAACTCAAGCCCCTGGGCGTCGCCGTGATGATCCAGGCGACCCACACGTGCATGACCATGCGCGGGATACAGAAGCCGGGGTCGGTCATGGTCACCAGCGCGATCCGCGGGCTCTTCCGCACCAACCATGCCGCGCGCGACGAAGTCTGGGCGCACCTGCACCATCCGGTGGCGTTCTAACACCCTCCCAGCACCCGCTCGGCCACGGCGCGGTGCCGCGCGCCGACCGGGTCCGCTTTGGCCTTTCGCTTCAGATACCGCTCCAGCAGGGGCGCGGCAAAACGGCGTTCGTCGCGTGCCGCCGCACCGTCCATTTCCCCGAGCGCCAGCAGCGTGTACCAGTACGGGAACCGTTTCCACTTTCCGTTCCCGGAGCGGTGCTTCTGCAACTGCTTCTGCCCGGCAATCAACCGTTTCTCGGACCAGTTCACGCCGCCGACCAGCAGGTGTCTCCAGAAGGCCACCGAGCAGATCCCGCAGCAGTAGGTGCCCAGCGAGTCCGGATCGCGCTTTTCCGCCTCCTCGACCCGCGCGCGAATGCCGGCCTCGGCCTCCTCGATCGCCGTCAAGACCGCCGGCTCGGAAATTTCCAGCAGGATCAGCGCGCGACAGGCCTCTTCTCCCAGCACGTGCGAAGTCCCGGCTTTCGTCGAGACCTTCTCGCCCGTGAAGACGCGGATGCCGGCCTTCAGATCGCCCTCGGTCGGCGCGAACATGTCGGCGTACGCGCGCGGCTGGCCGTGCCGGCCGGCCAACCAGCGGGCCGCTTCGACGCGTTGCGCCTGGGTCAACAGCCGGCCCTGGAAATGGGCCTCGTTCAACGCATCCAAGGTAAGGGCGAGGCTGTGCGGGTGCACCAGCGGCAGGCCGCCGGGCGTCGAGACCTTCTTCTGCGCGGCTTCGCTCATCGTTCACTCCTTGGATAGGCCGGACGGCCGCAGTTCGAAGCGGTCCACATAGATGGCCGTAACGTTCCTCTCGTTGTCGTCGGGCGCGACGTACGCGTACCGCCCCTCGCGCAGCTCCAGATCGCAGACATCGTACCACCGGTACTCGTCGTGCGGAACGTCTTTTGCCTGCAGCCGGATCTCGCCCAGGCTGGCCTTGGCATTCGCATCGTAGGCGCCGACGTGGAACGCGGGGCCTTCATCGCCCTGCTTCTCGACCCGAATCCGCACGCGCAGCCGGTAAAGGCCGGGCGCGGCGCCCTCCGGCCTGCCGAAGCGCCACTGGATGCTCCATTCGGTCGTGCGACCCGCCTGGCGCGCCGCCACGCCGTCTTCGGCCTTGGCGTCTGCGACCAGTGCGACCAGCTCGCCCTCACGATAAAGCCCGAACTGGCGCTCCTCGCCGACCCACGCGCCCTGCGCGTACGTCACAGGCCGGCTCGCCAGGAACAACTCGAAGCGACCGATGTCGTGCTCGATGCCCGTCCACTCGTGGAAATGAGTCACCTTCTGCTCGCGCGCCACCTCCAGCAGCCGTCGCACCGCGGGTTTCAAGGTCTCGATCGGCTCCACGGCCTGCGCCGCGCGCGCATACCAGATGGGCATCCGCAGGCGCCGGACGCGTTTCGTCAGCGCCGCGTCGCCGCCGGCGTTCGCCAAATCCTCCGCCTCTTCCAGCAGCCGGTCGCAGGCCCGCAGCGTCTCCGGCGCCAGATATTCGCGCTTCACGTCGTCGAAGATGCGCACGTGCTCGCCGCTCCTGCGGATCGCCTCGCGCTGCAGGTCGACGAAGGCCTGCACCTTCGTCGCCGCGGGCCCGAACGCGCCGGCGACGAATTCGCGGATCAGTTCGTCTCCGTCGCGCGAAGGATCCCAGAGCAGCTTGGCCAGCACCCACGAACGGAGTTCGCCCAGTTCCCCGCCGCCGCCTTTCGAGTAATTGCCCTGCTCGAAGATCCCGACGACCCCGTGGTCGGCGAACGTGCGGACGTTTTTGTCGAGCACGTCCAGGTTGGGGTTGGGCAGGAGATAGTGCCGGAAGTTGGTCGTGTAATCCCAGACGTAAAGCCGGTGGGTGAGCCGGTTCCAGCCTCTCAAGTCCTCCATGAACGACGTGTTGCTCTTCTCGGGACAGCCGTCCAGCGGATGCGAGAAACAGCATTCGATGCTGCAAAGCCGCACGATCACGTTCGGAAGCGGCTTGACGTGTCTGGGCGGCTTGCGCGTGTACTGGTAGGCCAGCGTGTCGATGGCGACGTTCGGATGGTCCTTGCCGATCGCTTCGGCAACCCGGTTGACGAAACGGATCAGCGTGCCGGCGTGACTGCCCTCCTCGTCGTCGACCTTTTTGCACTCCGGACACTCGCACGGGTTGTACCAGTCGTTCTGCGAGACGGAAAAGAGCGTCGCGTTCGGGTTCTTCGCGATCCACTCGCGCACCCGCTCGATGGCGGCGCGCAGGACTTCGGGATGGGTGAGGCAGAGCTGCGTGTGCTCCTTCAGACGCCGGCCCTTCACCATCGAAAAGTACTCGGGATGCTTCTCGAAATGATCCTTCGGATGCAGGATCTTTTCGAACGTGTGGACGAACGTGCCGTAGACGACCTTGCCGCCATGCTTCTCCGTCAGGTGCGCATTGGCCGAATTCATCCGGTTGCGCGCGGCCCAGTCGCCGTCGAAGGCCTCCGTCCAGAAAGGCTCGCGGTACTCCAAACGCGGCTTGAAGCGCCGGTCCAGGTCCGCGGGAATGGCAAGCGGATCCCGTCGGGGAACCTTCTCGCAATCGCGCGTGTACCAGCGGCAGCCGAGGTGATCCTCCAGCAGGGCATAGACGCCGTAGAGCACCCCTCGCGGCCGGCCGCCGGTGACGGTCAGAACAGCCCGCGCAGCGTCGGCTTGCAGTCGGTACTCCTCGCCGCCGAACGTGGGATCGAAGCGCAGTACGATGGCCCTGGCCGCGTCCTGACCGTTGCCCGTTTCGACGGGGAACGTTGCGCCGGACATTTTCCCGAGATACGCCGCCAGTTCGGCCGCGGCGTGCTGCTCGGCGGGCGACGCGTCGGCGGCAGCGAGGATGCGGAAATCGGTCCTGGCGTCGAGGGCCAGGACGAGCGGTTCGGCAGCGGCCACTGCGGCGACGGCCAGCACGCCAGCGGCCAGCAGGATCGCGAGCTGCATGCCGTTGCCTCCTTAGTACCGCGCCGCCGAAGTTCCAGACCCATTGTTTGCGTCTGCGGGCCCGGCTCTTCGTTGCTCGCTCGTCACAGATCTCCTCCGGATATGCTCCTCGCTCGCGCCTCGATCCGGACCCGCAT
>Ga0073932_1004858_pt1 | contig 15359 bp, 8 predicted proteins | sample DewCreD2012metaG_FD_76967 | JGI IMG/M metagenome (GOLD analysis project Ga0073932, IMG submission 76967) | Hot spring sediment bacterial and archeal communities from British Columbia, Canada, to study Microbial Dark Matter (Phase II) - Dewar... ... | reverse complement strand
GTGGGAGGCGGGGCCTTTCCGCCTTATCTTCCGGGGGTGCGGGATGGACAGGGAGTGAACTCGATGGGCTTGCTTGTCCGGGTGAGCGGCCGTGTGACGGCGGTGCTGGGGCAGTATTTCTATGTGGATGACGGGGAGGCGGTGCCGGACGTGCCGGGCCGTGTCGGGGTGATGGTCCGGTGGCCCTCCGGCACTCCGCCTGTGACCGTGGGACAGATGGTTACGGCAAGCGGCGTCGTCACCGGGAGCATCCCCACAGGCTGGACCACAAACAGACGGCTCCTCTTTATGAGGTCAACCGACGATCTGCGGATTCACTGAGAGACAATCTACGGAACGAATCTCTCACAAATATGGACTATCAATTCAGGAGCGCGACGGAGGCAGAGGCCCGCAACCAGGCAGGGCGGGCGCAAAAGGATAGGAGAGACAGAGTATCGTGAAACTGGTTGCCACCATCCTGACCGGAGCATTGCTGGCTCCGGTCATCAGCGGGGCGCCCGCGGCGGCGTCCCCGCAAAACCCGCCGTACGGCTTCGTGGCCGTCCAGGGCAGTAAACTGACCATATACGGCCAACCCATCCGCATCAAGGGGACCAACTACTACCCCCGCGACGGAATGTGGGCCAGCATGTGGACCAACTGGAACTGGAACGCCATTCTGGCCGACACTGACCGGATGCGGTCCCTGGGAATGAATGCGGTGCGGATCCTGGTGCCGTACTCCCACGGGGGGTGGAATGGCGCCAATCCGCCGGAAACCCGTCTGCAACAGCTGGAATCCCTGGTCAATCATCTGGGGGCGAATGGCATCCGCAGCTGCGTCACGCTGTTCGACTGGGAGACCACCTACCCCGCAGCCGGGACTCAACGCGAGACCGAGCACAAAAGCTACATCAACGCCATTGTCGGCCGTCTGAAGAATAACCCGTACGTGTTCATGTGGGACGTGAAGAATGAGCCAGACCATCCCAGCTCCATCAACGGTTTCGACGACTGGGATATGGCTCCCACACAGCGGGACAGGATCGTGAGCTGGCTGAGCCGCATGGCGGCGCACATCCGCACGATTGACCCCCATCACCCTGTCTCGGTGGGGATGCGCTGGTACAACAATAATAAAGATGTCATCGGATTCGTGGACATCGTCTGCTTCCACTCGTACTGGTCCCACATCACGAACAACACCGAGATCCCGGTCATCAAGTCGTTCATGGGGGCGAACCCGAAGCCCATCTTGGCGCAGGAGTTCGGATGGCCCACCAACCCCACTCCGTGCAACCGGGATGGAGTGCTCATCTGGGACTACAACGAGACGCAGCAGCTGGCGATGTATCAGCAGTGGCTGCAGGCGTTCGCGAATCACGACATTGCCGGCTGTCTGCAGTGGATGACCTACGATGCCAAGAGCTACACCACCAACCCGAACGAAAGCTTCGAAAACTATTTCGGGCTCTGGCGCTATGACTACAGCCTGAAGCCGGCGGGTGCGCACTACCGGGACAATTTCCAGACCCGTTTCTTCCCGGGCGCTCCCCCAGCCCCGCTCCAGAACTTCACCGCCCAGGCGATGGACACCGCCGTCCGCCTGACCTGGCAGAACCCGACCGGCAGCTTCGACCGGGCGGTGGTCCGGATGCGAACGGACGGGTATCCTCAAAGCCTGACCGACGGAGTTCTGGTCTGTGAGCGTCCCGGACCTCCCGGCTCCTGGGACACCTTCGTCCACACCGGCCTTATGAACGGCGCGGTCTACTATTACACGGCTTTCGCGGTGGACTCCAGCGGCCAGCCATCGGCGCCCGTGAACGCACTGGGACGGCCCACCCAGCCTCAGGGTGGCGACCGATGCGGCACGGTGAAGCTGCTGCCAGAGAATGCTCCGGTCATGCTGCTCCGTAAGATCGTCACTGCAGTCTACCCGGCAGATGGAGCGACCTATGTCTCGGAGCCGGACAGGTCGGCGGGGGTCCGGGTGGAGGCCGTAGCGGCCGGAGTGTCGGTGGGTGACACGGTCAACGTGACCGGCAAGGCCCGCACGCGGGTGCTGAGCGGCGTGAACGCTGAACGCACGGTGGCGGAGGCGTCCATCACACGGGTGGATGTGCCTCCCGTAATGCTTCCGGGTCTCAGAATGCGGGGAATTCAGGTGGGCGGCGGCCCGGTGGCCCCCTATCTGGCCGGAGCGCGGGACGGCTTCGGCGTCAACAACGTGGGACAACTGGTGACCATCGTGGGACGAGTGACCGCCGTGCTGGGAACGGTGATCTTTGTGGACGATGGCTCCGGCGTAGTGGATCTGGCCGGACGGCGCGGCGTGATGGTCCGGTGCCCCGGTTCGTCACTGCCAGTGGCGCTGGGGGATCTGTGCGCAGTAACCGGCATTGTGGAAGGCAGCGTGCCCACCGGCTGGACCGACACCCGCCGGCTGGTCCGGATGCGCGACTGGAGCGACATCTTGCGGCTGGACTGACGCGAGCTATTGCGACAATCATAGACACGATCTCTTAACCCGGTAAGGCCGCGAAGGCAATCGGAAGCCTTCAAAACGGGTAATATGCTCTCAGGACCCGGAATGATTCGCAGTGTCCCGCGACAATCCTCGCGCAGGCGCAAGTAGTCGAAGGACATCTGAAAGCGGGTGGCGAGCGCCGTCATTCCGGTCCTGAGGGTGAGGAACCGGGGCTATGAGAGAGTCGGTCAACCGTCCAGCGCTTCGCATCGCGCTAATCTATGCGGCGGCGGCCAGCCTGTGGATTCTGACATCAGACTGGCTGCTGTTCGGGCTGCTGTCGCCGGGCGAACAGGTGTCGAAGATCACCCTGTCTTCGGTGCTAAAAGGCCTGCTTTTCGTCGCCGTGACATCTGTTGCCCTGTATGCTCTGGTGCGCGCCAGCATCCATCGCATTTATCGTGCGGAGTCGCGGATGCACCTGCTGTTCTCCAGCATCAACGACAGCATCTTTCTCTTCCAGATGACAGAGGAAGGCCTCCCCGGCCCGTTCCTGGACGCAAACGAGTCGGCCGTCCGGGAGACCGGTTACAGCCACGACGCCCTGATGCGCCTGACTCCGGCCGACCTGGTGCCGCCGCGCGAGCGCCCCACCACCCTGAAGGCGCTTGAACGCCTCTGGCGCGAGGGGGATGCGGTCTTCGAGACGGTGCTGGTGCGACGGAACGGGGAGGAGATTCCCGTGGAGATCTGTGCCCGCACGGAGCGGATCGGTGGTGAGCTGGTATGCCTGGCCATCGCCCGCGACCTGACCGAGCGGCGGCGAGAGGAGCAGGAACGTCAACAGGCGTTCAAGCAGGCCGAACGCGACAAGCGGCAATTCTACCGCGAGACCATCCTCGCCGTCACAGGCGGACACTTCATGCTGGGTGAGGAAGATGAAGCGCCGGAGTGGCTGGCGGGAGCCGAGTTCTCCGCCCGGTTGCCCGGCCCGGAGCATCTTTCGCGGGTCCGTCATCAGGCGATGGACTACTGCCGCCGCCGCGGGCTCACGGGAGAGCGTCTGGAGCGCTTCGAGCTGGCGGTGGGCGAGGCGCTTGCCAACGCGGTCAAGCACGCCGGCGGCGGATTCCTTTACGCGGGTGCGGACGACCATTCCGTCTGGGTGGCCGTGGTGGACCACGGCAAAGGAATGGACACGTTCACCATCCCGCGCATCGCCCTCGTGCCCGGCTTCACCACCAAGGCTTCGATGGGTCTGGGATTCACCATCATGCTGGACTCGGCCGATCTTCTGCGGCTGGCCACCGGCACCGAAGGGACCACTGTCTGGCTGCAGAAGTCGCTAGAAGAGAAGTCCGCTCCGAAGCCGGCGGAGGCGGTGGCTGTCTAGGGTCTAGGGTCTAGAGTCTAGGGTCCAGAGCCTATAGTCCAAAGCCTTGACGCGGGCGCAACAGGTTACCTCACGAAACCTGCCTGCAGGATAGATTGACAGACATCGGGACGGCGTCTTATCATAGCGCGTGACTCAGGGAACCGCGCGATGAGAGGACACGGGCCACATATCTTTCCCGCTCCCGGCATCATTGTGACTTCGCATCCTCACCTGCACGATCAGACACCGGAGGTAGACCGGTCCCGTTGAGAGAGACACCCCGACACCCTCCCGGTGGAAACAGGCTGCCCGAAAGCCGGATCACTCGGCGCGGGGTGATGACGGGTCTGCTGCTGGTCCCGCTCAATGTCTACTGGGTGCTTGCGGCGGAACTGAGATGGTATGTCGTTCTCACACTCAACCCGCTCTTCGTCACCCCGGTTTTCTACCTGTTCGCATTGACTGGTCTGAACGCCCTGCTCCGGCGGTGGATGCCACGGCTCGCCTTCACGCGCGGAGATCTGGTGGTGATCTACGTGATGCTGGTGATGTCGTGCACGGTGGCGACGCACGACTTCATCATCAACCTGATGAGCACACTCGGCTGGGCGAGCTGGTACGCCACGCCGGAGAACCGCTGGGAAGAGCTGATGTTCCCCCACCTTCCGAAGTGGATGTTCGTGTGGGACCGGGAGGTGATGGAGGGAGCGTTCTACGGAGGCAGCCGCTCCTTGACGGAGCCGGAGGTGCTCAGGGCCTGGCTGGTCCCGCTCGGGTTCTGGTCGGTGTTCATCCTGTCGATCGGCTGGATGATGCTCTGCCTGTCGGTCATCGTGCGGCGGGCCTGGATGGATGAGACGAAGCTCTCGTTCCCGATCGTGCGGTTGCCTCTGGAACTGACACAGGCAGACGCGCCGGGCTCGATTATCCGCTCCAGGGCGCTCTGGGCGGGCTTCCTGTTTGCGGCCGGACTGTGTCTGCTGAACGGGCTGCACGTCTGGTATCCCAACCTGCCGAACCTGCAGGTCCGGGCGCGGTTCTTTCAGTCTCCCACTCCTCCCTGGTCGGCCTCCCCTGTGTGGATCGCCTGGTATCCGTTCGGCATCGGGCTGGCCTATCTGGTACCGCTGGATGTCTCTTTTTCCTGCTGGTTCTTCTATCTGTTCTACCGGGCGCAATCGGTCGCCGGATATGCCGCAGGCTACGGCAGCGTGCCGGACTTCCCGTTCATCCACGAACAGGGGATGGGAGCCTGGTTCGCGTTCGGCATTTCGCTGCTTGTGCTGTATCGAAGGTATCTGGCCCGCATCCTGCGGGGCGTGATCGGGCTGGAAAAGGTGGACGACTCAGCCGAACCGATGTCCTATCGTCTGGCGGTCTGGGGACTGCTGGGTGGGATGGTAGTCTTCGGCGGTTTCTGGCTGGCTGCGGGGATGAGCCTGATCTGGGTGGTGGTGATCCTGCTGGTATACTTGCTGCTGTCTCTGAGCATCACCCGGGTCCGCGCCGAGGCAGGAGGCCAGCATAATGTGTGGGATCTGGAGCCGATGAATCTGATGCGGCTGTTCGATTCCCACGTGCTGGGACCTGCCAACCTGGCGATGGCCGCCGCCAGCCACTGGTACTGGCGCTTGAGCCGGAGCCACCCCATGCCCAGCCAGTTCGAGGCGTTCAAGCTTGCACAAGAAAATGGCATGAAGTTGAGCAGCCTTATCGTCCCCATGCTGGCCGCCTTCGCCATAGCCACCTTCGTGGGCATGTGGGCCTGTCTGGATATCTTTTACAGAGACGGGATCTCACGCTGCTACGGCTTTGCGGTCTGGACTGGCATAGAGGCGTACGGTTGGCTGTCAAGTGCCCTGGATCCGGGGTTCAAGGCGGAGCCCGCCCGGTGGGCTGTGGTGGGAGGGGCCGCCGGATTCACGGGCCTGCTGGCGGCGCTGCGGGCGCGATTCCCCTGGTTCCCGTTCCACCCCCTGGGCTATTGTATGGCAAGCGAGATGCGATGGCTCTGGTTTCCGTTCTTCATCGCGTGGGCGCTGAAATGGACGGTGCTGCGCGGGGGCGGGCTGAAGCTATATCGCCAGACTCTCCCCTTCTTCCTCGGGCTGGTCCTGGGAGACTACACCGGCGGGGCGGTCTGGTCCCTCATCGGCGTCATATTCCAGGTACCTGTGCACCAGATCTTCCACTGAGGCGCGGGCGCTTGCTTTGTCTGCTCTCAGCAGGACTTCCCTTCCCGAAAACCGAAGGGCCAGACACTTGGGAGGACTTGCGATGGACTGGAGAGCGACGCTCATCGTGGCAGCCGTGCTGATGTTGATGGGAGGGGCGGCAATGGCTCAGGTAGCGGAGGAGACACGGTTCTATGTGTCGCTGGCCGGGGACGACCGGTGGTCCGGGAAGCTCGCCGAGCCAGATGGGGGCAGGACGGATGGTCCGTTCGCCACAGTGCAACGGGCGCTGGCCGCGATACGGGAGTTCAGGCGGACGGACCCGGATATGGCCGGACCGGCCACCGTTTATGTGCGCGGAGGCATTCACTATCTGCGCGAGCCCATCGTCCTGACGCCGGAGGACTCTGGCACACCTGCATCGCCCACCATCATCCGGAACTTTCCCGGAGAGCTGCCTGTCCTGAGCGGTGGCCGCCGGGTCAGCGGATGGAAGGTGGGAAGCGACGGTGTCTGGCGGGTCACATTGCCGGAGGCAGCAGGCGGGGCGTGGCCGTTTACGCAGATGTGGGTGAACGGGGAGCGCCGGTGGCGTCCCCGGTTGCCGAAGCAGGGCTACCATTACATCCGCACCCGCCTGTCCCCCACCCCGGAGAACGCCGGCAAGGGATACGACCGCTTTGGATTCTACCGCGGGCAGATTGACCCCGCGTGGCACAACCTGCAGGACGTGGAGCTGCTGTGCTTCCAGATCTGGACCATGGCGCGAATGCGGATCCGCTCCGTGGATGAAGCAGCTCTGACCGTGAGCCTGACGGGACACACACGGGGCGAAGTCTGGTACACCAGCTTCGAGACCGGCAACCGTTTTCTGGTGGAGAACGTCAGGGAAGCCCTGACGGAGCCGGGCGAATGGTATCTGGACACCCGGACGGGTGAACTCAGCTACCTCCCGCGTCCGGGTGAGGACCCGGCATCCAGCCTGGTGATAGCTCCCCGCCTGCAGCGGCTGGTGGAGATAAAAGGCGATCTGGAAGGTGGGCGTCCGGTGGAGCACATCCGGTTTGAAGGATTGACCTTTGCGCACACCCACTGGCAGACGCCGCCGGAAGGCTACACCTATCCGCAGGCAGAGGCCGGACTACGCGGCGCGATCACAGCCGACGGCGCAAGAGACATCGTCATGCGGCGCTGCCGCATCACGCATACCGGGGAGTATGCCCTGGACCTGGGCGCGGGCTGCAAGCGGGTGCGTGTGGAGCGCTGCACACTGACCGATCTGGGCGCCGGAGGTGTGAAGATAGGAACGCAAGCCTACAGCGACAAAGACGAGATGGTGGCGAGCCACAACGTCATCCGCGACTGCGTAATCGCAAACGGCGGACGGATGCATCCGGCCGCCGTTGGAGTCTGGATCGGCCATTCCAGCCACAACACCATCTCGCACAACGACATAGCCGACTTCTATTACACGGGCGTCTCGGTGGGCTGGAGCTGGGGATACGGCCCGTCCAACGGGCACCATAACCTGATCGAGCACAATCACATCCATCGCATCGGGCAGGGTGTTCTCAGTGATATGGGGGGCATTTACACGCTGGGGCTTTCCAGCGGCAGCGTGCTGAAAGGCAACCGCATCCACGATGTAGACTCTTACGGCTACGGCGGCTGGGGGATCTACTATGACGAAGGCACCTTTGAGATGACCTCGCGGGACAATGTCGTCTTCCGCACAAAATCCGCCGGATTCCATCAGCATTACGGCAAAGACAATGTTGTGGAGAACAACATCTTTGCCTTCGGGAGGGAGGCTCAGGTCATGCGGACCCGTGCAGAGGAGCATATGGCCTTCACGTTCCGGCGGAATATCGTCTACTGGAAGGATGCTCCGCTGCTGGGGAGCAACTGGCAGGACGACCGGTACCGCTTCGAGAGCAACCTTTACTGGGATGCCTCGGGGAAGGAGCCCAGGTTCCTGAACTGGACGTGGGACGAGTGGCGCGCACGGGGGCAGGACAAAGGCTCCATCATCGCCGATCCGATGTTCGTGGATCCTGCACGGGATGACTTCCGGCTACGGCCGGGATCTCCGGCGGTGAAGATCGGCTTCCGTTCCTTCGACCAGTCGGACTTCGGGCCCCGGGACGGCCGGAAAGCCTCACTGGACGCGCAGCCCGCATTCCCCGTGTTCCCTGGTCCCCGCCCTCCCCTGCCCGTGGACGAGGGATTTGAAGCGTCGGAGCCAGGCGAGCAGTCGCCATCCGCCGTCACATACGAAGAACCACCCGCTGCGAGCATCCGCGTATCCGATGAGCAGGCCGCGACGGGGCGGCACAGTCTGAAGATCCAGGACGCGCCCGGGCTGCGGCAGCACTTTCTTCCCTATCTGTTCTTCTCGCCCGGATTCCGCAACGGAAAGGTAGCGGGGTCTTTCGCCCTGCGGATTGAGCAGCCAGGTGTGTTGTATCACGAGTGGCGTGATTCCGCGAATCCCTACCGCGGTGGACCGTATCTGCGGGTGGAAAAAGACGGCACACTCCGGGCACGAGAACGAGAGCTGATGCGCCTGCCGCAGAGGCAATGGGTGCGGCTGAGCATTGTGTGTCCGCTGGAAGGAGACGGCCGAACATACGCGGTGACGGTGGAGGTGGCGGGACAACCGCCCCGCACGTTTAGCGGGCTGGAGTTCGATCAGCAGTTCCGGAGTCTGGACTGGTTCGGCTTCGTGGCGGACGGCGACTCGGAAGCAGTCTTCTACCTGGACGACATCAGGGTGTCTGCGGCACCGGAGTGACGCCCAGGACCGAGCAGAGCCAAGGCAGCAGCTGCTGGATGGAGCGATCCCAGTAGTCCCAGGCGTGCCCGCCGGGCCATTCGTGGTACTCGTGGGCCAGCCCGATGCTCTGGAAATGCGCGTGCACACGGCGGTTCATCTCCAGGAAACCGTCCTCCAACCCAATGTCCATCCAGACGGCCGGGGCTTCCGAAGGATCCAGGCGCTCCGCCAGAGTCAGGACATCCTCCGGACCGCCTGCGGCCTGCGGGCCAAAGATCAGCTCGAACTCCCGGGCCCATTCCGGGCCGATGGAACGCAGTTCGTCGAGGATGAGCGCTCCGCTGTGGCATCCGGCAGCGCAGAAGAGATGAGGATGTTTGAAGGCGAGCTTCAGCGCGCCGTAGCCGCCCATGGATAGACCGGCGATGGCACGGCCGGCGCGTCCGGGAACGGTATGAAAGACACGGTCCACGTATGCGATGAGATCGCGCACGATGGCGGTCTCAAATGCCGCCGTCGGACAGGTCTGACTGTCCGTATACCAGCCGCGGGCGGAATCCGGCATCACGATGATCAGCGGTAGATCCTGCGCATACCGCTCGATGCTCGTGCGCCGTACCCAGACCGTGTGATCCCCGGACAGCCCGTGCAGGAGATAGAGCACGGGAAACGGTCCGTCTCCTTTCTCCGGCAGAATGACTGTGAAAGATGTCTGTTTCCAGAGCGCAACCTGGACTCCCCCGTGCACTTCGCAAACGGCCATGGCTGATCCTCTCCAGCGGCAGAATGACGGGACGGCGCGCCGCCCCGCGCACAGAATAGCCGACCGTGTCAGCGATCTGCAGGCTTGCTCCCTTGCGCGCCGCGCGCGCGGGTGATACCATCCCGCCGGAAGGGAGGAAAATGCCTCCGATGCAAGCAACAGGGACCCCTGTCCATCTTTCCGTTCTGCTGTGCTGGGCGGCTCCACTGGCAGCCCTGGCGTGGACCCTCGCGGCCTACCGGATCTCCGGGGCGCGCACGGCACCGGCCATCAGGACTCTGCTGCCCGCGGGTCTAGCCGGAGCGGTCATCGCGGCTCTGACGGCAGCCGCCTGTCAGTGGGCGATCGGCAAAGGCGCAGCCATCGGCCCGCCCGGCCCTGTCTGGACTCAGGTGGCCATCGGAGCATTCGCATGCCTGGTGGGGGTGGTGGCCGCCGGTCTGATCTTGCAGAAGGACGCCGGTGCCGGCACTGATGCCTGGCGCGCCACAGATGCCGCGATGACAGCCCTTATCATCCCCGCCATGCTGGGAGCCTATCTCCTCGGCAAGCACACGGCCCGCCCTTTAGAGTGGCTGGCGGTCGCGCCGCTCGGGGCAGCCATCACGGCCGCATCCGTCGTAATGGCGCTCCGGGGGCTCGGGGAGGGAGATGCATGTAAAAGAGCGCAGGAGATACTGGAGGCCCTGGCAGCGGGCTGCGCCACTGTGTCTTTCGGCATATTGCTCGGCAAGATGCACTATGCCGGACACTTCGAGCGCGCCGGAGACGTGACGGCCCTCTTTCTTGCAGCCTGTCTGGGCATATGGCTAGCGCTGAGTCTGTCGCAGAGGCTGGCCTTCCCGGGATCCCGCGCTATATCGGCGCTCTGGGGATTAGCCTACACTGGCTTCGCCCTCTGGTTCGCGTGGCTGCTGACGAAAGCCGTTCACGCCGACAGCCAGGCAGCATACTGCCTGTGGGCGGGGCTTGGCGCAGGAGCAACGATCGTGCTACTGTACATCAGCGGGGCGATGGAGCCGTCGTCTCCGCAGGTCAGGACTTCTTCTCTGGTCAGCGCGGCGGCGATCCTCGCCGCGGCCGCTCTCTCGCTCCGGTTTCAGACGGGCTTCGGTCTGGCCCTTTGCGCAGCCGGGCTGATGGGGGCGCTAGGGCTGTGGTCCCTTTTGACCCCGTGGATGGGCCGGGCATCCGGGCAGGCCTTTCCTGCCTGGTTCGCGTGGGGCGCGGGATATCTCGCCGCCTGGTGCGCTCTGCGGATCTGGCTGGAGTGGCATGGGGGCGCGAGCATCCCGGCATCCTCGCCTTACGTTTTCCTGGGACTGTCCATCGGTCTGGCGCTCCCGTTCGTACTGACATCACTGGCGGGCGGTCAGGAGGAAGCGCCATCCCGCGCTGGAGCCATGCTTGGCGCCGTGATGCTGCCCGTGGCACTCGGGGCGACAGTACTGCTGGTCTCCACTGTGCTGCGTGAGCCTTCCGTCCGGCTGTTCCTGCTGGGGTGCGGGGCGGCCGGGATGGCGGCGCCGTTCGTACTGGCCGCAGCACCTGCCGTCCGGAGCCTTGCTCCCGCTGTCTCCGGCGGGCTGGCAGCGGTCTGCCTGACACTGGTCACTGCCGGAGCCCTGCAGCAGTGGTCCGAGGAGGCAACCCGCGCGGGCAAGGTGCGGGTACTGGTTCTTGTAACCGTTATCCTCGCCGCCGGATACGTGATGATGGAGGGGAGAAGGCTGCCCGCGGTGCGGCGACGGATCTCCTCCGGTTGAGAATCAGCCGGACGGCTTCAGCGCGCCAGGCGGTATTCGTCGCGGGAGATCAGGATATCCGGGCGGCCGGGGATCTGCTTCCAGACCACTGCGACAAGCCGGTCGCCCGTCTCCGTGGCCTTCACGCGCAACCGCACCGGAGGAGGAGCGGGCCCCGGCCCTGTGATCCGCACGGTGAGCCTCCCACCTTCCGCTGACGCCATGATCCGGACGGGCCAACTGCGGGTATTCCGGAACCGCAGGTCCGCTACTCCGTATGCCACAGTGGCGTCACGGCCCGGCGGGACGCTGGCGACGGGACGCGAGTGCGCGTGGCGCTCCGTGACCGGCAGCCCCGCCAGCAAGATGGCGTTATACAGGGTGGACGAGACCTGGCAGATCCCGCCCGCGACGGCCTGCTCCACCTCGCCCGCCACGAACGCTCCCGCTTTGCGCCAACCCCTGTCAGCAGACGATGGCCCGAGCGCCGCCGCCATTGAGAACTCCTGCTGCGGCAGCACCAGTGCACCGTCCACTCGCCGGGCGGCCAGACGAATGTTATGAAGCTGCTCTTCCGTGCGGCCTTCGAGCGACGTGGAGAAGGCGGCAAGCACGCCCTCTCTCTGGGCGTTCTGCAGGGCCACCGCCCCTGCCGTCAAGACCGCAAGGGCTCCCGCGGCAACGCCGACCCGCAGGAACACGCACGTTCTCATCGCACCGTCAGGCGAGCCTCCGGCGAGCTCCCGGCAAGCTGCGGAGCGTACATCGCATAGGCCCTGACGGGCATTACGTGAAGCTCGCCCGGAACTTCAGCGCGCACCTGGAAGTCGAACGTGTTGACCTCGCCGTCCAGCGTCCGGCTGAAGATGCCCACCCTGTCATCCCGCACCTCGATGCCCGAGAAAGACAGATCCCAGGAAGGATTCGGACGCTCCACCACTTCAAATCCGGATGGCAGGGGGCACTCCACCAGCACATACTGCCCGGAAGAGCGCGGCCGGACCTGGATGCGCATCCGCAGAGTCTCGCCCACACGGACGCTGCCCCTGAGCGGCTCCACTTTTTCCTTGAAAGAGCCGTCCGGCTGCTTTTCCAGTCTCACGCGCTGGAAGGCGCGCGTGACGCGGAAATAGCCGGGCGCTGCCGGCAGGTCTTCTGAGGGATCCACGAAAGTGAGCACTCCGGACCAGAAGGCCGTCCCGGTTCCGTTCACCCGGATTGTGACCGTATTCCGGCCCGCCCGCAGTGACTTGCCAGGCACATCGAGAGACCGCGGTGGGAGGAACGCATCCTGCCGCCGTAGCTCGAACGCCGCCGCTGTGCGCCCGTTCACCAGAACTTCCACGGCCCCTGTGGCGGTGGGCAAGGATTCCATATGCTCCACCAGCGCCAGTATGACCAGCGAGGTCTCCCGGGTGTTGCTCCAGTTGTCTCCCGCCCTCTGCCGGGCAAGCCAGGCCGCCACCGGCTCCAGTTGGTTGCTCGTCCGGCCGGCCCGGTGCAGGACGCGCATGGCCATCGCCGTGGCCGCGGGCGCCCTCCATCCGAAGGGATCCGGAGACCCGCTCCAGAACACGAACCCGGCCTCTGTCTTCTTCCTGCCCTGAAGCGCCGTGGCCACATCAGTGAGCTCCTGAGACCACCCTGATTGCGCGGCCGCCATTCCAAGACAGGCAAGGGCAAAATCGGTCAGATCCGCCTGGCGCTCCCAGAGATCCCGGAACAGTGTCCGGTCTCCGGCGCCGTTGGCGGAAAGCGCCGCAAGCCCAAAGGCAAAACTTTCCAGCTGGTTGCGATACCAGTTGCCCATCTTCGGCCAGTCGCGCGCGGCGGGTTTCGGCGGTACCCCCCTGCCGACAGCTTCGGCCAGCCAGGCGGTCCCGCGCGCGACCATATCCGCCGGAACATCGGCTCCAGCGGCGCGCGCCTCCGCGAGGGCAAACAGCACATAGCCGGTCATCCCTATGTCGGCGACACCCTCACCGTGCCATCCCCAGCTACCGTCACCGTTCTGGGCGTCGCGCAGAAGGCGGATGCCTCGCCGCAGCATCTGCGGGAGCTCGCGCGCCTCATCCGGCGCCGGAAGCCCCAGCCGGTCCATCGCGCGCTTCACAACCACGTCCGGAACAAAGCTGGAGGTCACCTGCTCCACACATCCCCAGGGATAGTTAACCAGATACCGGAGCCCGGGGAAGATGGCTCCAGCGGCGGACGGGGTTATCTCAAGGTGGAGGCGGGCCGAATCCAGATGCGCATTCGCCGGAAGGTTGAACACCGCCTCCCGTACCGGAGCCGCCCCCGCCTTCGCCACGGTGGCCACTACGCCGTGCGGATGCACCGGGAACCGCAACTCCATCGCGTCGGATGCCTCCCGGTTGCCTCCGTCAGCGCGAGCGGTCAGGACGGCCTCGCCCGGCCTGCGCACATCCACCTCCACAGGAATTCTGGCAGCCCCGTCCGCGTCCACTGTGACCGTCCGCGCGGAAGCCCCCCGGATCTCAAGGCCGGTAGCGCTCAGGCTGACGCGAATCCTGCGCCGCTCGGACGTGTAGTTATGGACGATGACCCCCAGCGTCTGGCGGTCGCGCTCCCGGAAGAAGCGCGGAGCCTGCAGACGCACCACAACATCTTTTGTGACAAGGCACTTGTGCACAGCCCACCCGACAGCCGTATCCTGCGTGACAGCGCGGGCGGTGGCCCTCCACGTGGTCAGGTTGTCCGGCATCCTGAACCGCACCGTCGCCCGGCCCTCCGCATCCGTGAGGATCTGCGGGGCCCAGAACGCGGTGTCGCGGAAGTCCCTGCGGACACTATCCTCGAACTTGTCCACGCCGCCCAGATAGTAGTCCTCGACACTGGAAGAGGTGTTGGCCCGGTTGTATCTCGGGCCCCAGAAGTGGCGCCGCAGGTCAGGGGTGTTGTCGGCGCGCAAAGCGTAGATGGCCTCGTCCACCACACCGAGCGACACCTCAGCCTGGACGCCTCGCCCTTTCGCGTCCAGCGTGCGGATGGTGTACTGCGCCTCGTCGCCCGGCCGGTAACGCTCCCGGGAGGAGGCCAGTTCCACGGTCAGGAAGGCATCCTCAGGACTTACGGCCAGCTCTTCCGTAGCCACACGCATCTGACCATCCTTTATGTACAGGCAGGAGACGGTTACCCCCGGCCGCTGAGAATCGTTGAGGGGGACATCCACCGTGAGCGTGCTTCCCTGCAGATGCAGGACACGCGCCTCATACAGCTTCTGGCCTTCGATGGTCAGCAGGACATTCAGGCCCGGAGTGGCTGAGCGCACCAGCAGCTTTGCCGTATCGCCCGGCCGGTACATCTTGCGGTCCCGCACGATGGTCAGAGCTTCCTCCGGAGGACCCTGTCCGTAGAACTCGCTTTGCCCGGCGCTCACCACCCAGACATCGGCTTGATCCCTGGCGATGCGCCCCCTCTCATCCCGGCACTCAAGGGTGATACGGTAGTCACCGCGTGACTCCGGGGTCCACTGGAAGGTTCCGCGCCCCTTCCCGTCCGTGGAGGCCTTCAGGCGTGCGACCTCTTCAGTGCGCTGGGAGCCCCGGGACCACCGGACCCGTTCGACGATGGCCTCCAGACTGCGGTCCGGCACTGGCTTTCCGGTCCAGTCCACGGTCTGGATATCTACGACGACCGCCTCACCGGGACTTGTCACATAACGCCGGAGGGAGGCCTGGACACTGAAGTCCGCGGGAGTCACGGTAATGCCCGCCGAAGCCGTGACTTCGCGCATGCTGATATCCACCACCCGCGCCTCAACCACCCAGCGAGCGAGTTCTTCTTCCTTACCCGTATCCAGACGGATCTTCAGCTGCCCGGCCTCGTCGGTGCGGCCGGTCCCTTCCATGACGACTTCGCCGTACCCGCCGTAGTCGTAACCGTAGCCCCCGAACATCGTGTCGAACCAAGACTCGAACTCGCTGTCATAGTGATGGAACCACCAGCGCGAGCGGTAGACGGTGTAAGTGACCTCCGCATCCGCCACCGGAGCGCCGAAGTAGTAGTTGGCCCGGATGGTGGCATTGACCGCCGTACCGCGCACGCAGAACG
>Ga0073932_1004847_pt1 | contig 15386 bp, 9 predicted proteins | sample DewCreD2012metaG_FD_76967 | JGI IMG/M metagenome (GOLD analysis project Ga0073932, IMG submission 76967) | Hot spring sediment bacterial and archeal communities from British Columbia, Canada, to study Microbial Dark Matter (Phase II) - Dewar... ... | reverse complement strand
TTGAGCACCCCATCGGCGGCAATCAGATTGGACGTGCAGCCGGATTTGAATCCGCCGATGGACGTGACGCTGCCGCCCTGCGGCAGCGGAGCATAGGCCGCCGACGCCGACCGGAACGTCAGCAGATGCTCGCTGGCGATGGCCGTATTGCAGCCCTTGCTTCGGACCCATTGCCATGGAATCGTCTCGCCCGTCAACGGATGCGTGGTTGTCGCATCGCGGCCCGTCATGATGTCATAGGCCTTGGCGGGGCGGCGGCCCATTTCGCTCTCGCGCGCCTGGGTGATGAGCATGTCATGGTAAAGGATCGGCGGGCCGGCGTAGGGGTCCTTGTTGCTCCACAGCAGGCGCCCGTCCGCGCCTCGAAAGACCGCCAGTCCCGTTGCGGCCTCGTCCGGGGCGCGGTCCTGAAAGCTGCTGCCGGCCTGCACAACGGCGTCATTTTCCTCGCTGTAGGCCAGCCATGTTCCGAAGACCTGCGTGGAATTGCTCCAGACCTCGGCGCCGGTCGCCTGATCAAATGCCACCAGACGGGGGCTGCCGCTCGTGTTGTATCCGGCCTTGGCGAGCATTTCTTTCTTTTTTTCGCTGAAGGCGTCGAGAGCATAGACCCTGCCTCCGCCCGCGACGATGGCGTTGTGGCGGAAAGCGCAGGCCGCCTCTTTCATCCACGCCAGGCGCCCGTCATGCCGGTTCAGGACCGCCAGAAAGCGGCTTTCTGTCCCGAACCGATGATTGGGCAGCGCCAGCAGGCGGCTGTTGGATTCGGCGGCGTGCAGCGGCGCCGCGCTGGCAATCAGAAAGTCGCCCTGGATGCCCAGGTATCCCCAATGGGGCGTTTTGCCATCCGGTCCGGCCGGCAGCCTCCACTCGTGGAGCGTTTCGCCGCTGGCGGCGTCAATCACAAGGCACTCGGCGCCCTGCGCCAGGTAGATGCGATCGGCGGTCGAGACGAAATTGCCCCCATAGGCGTTGGCGCCGGGAATGTGCAACTGGTTGTAGGACCGGTTAGTGGGATCGGGATTGAACGATTCGTCGTAATACATCCCGAAGGTGTTGAGATTCGGCAGGTCCTTGCGCCACAGCATCCGCCCCGTATAGACGTCGCGCGCGCTGAGCCGCTGCAATCCCTCGATGAACAGCCGCCCGCCGGCAATCTGCGGCGCGGGCCCGTGGCCATGGCGCGGCAGGACGTCTTCGGACCGCGGATCGTCAAACCACAGGAGGCCCAGCGGGGGGCGCGCCAGACGGTCGCGCGACAGGATCGAGTTGGTTGCGTCGCCATTTTCAGCGGTCCATGTTCCGGCGCCCGGAAGCGGACCCTTTCGCCGCAGCCACAGGGCGCCATCCTGCAGTCCAAAGGAGACGCCTTGGGCGCCGGGGCGGCTCAATTCCGCGCTGGCTGCTTTCAGAAACGACGGATGGTCCGGAAGCCGCGCCACGCCGTCGTAAGGGCGCAAGGCGCGGGCCGCCAGCCTTACCCATTGGGCGGCGGTCGCTTCGCCCATCTGGCCCTCGGCGGCGAAGGCATCATCGGGTTGATTCACGATGACGACGCTGGCGAAGTAGGACGGGAGCCGCGCGGAGCCGGCGTCGGTCTGAATTACGGCCAGCCGCTCGCCATAGATGCCTTCTTTCGCCCATGCGCGCCGCAATTCATCGGCGCGGGCGGCGTTCGCCTCCAGCCCGATCACGCGCATTTGGGCGTGCCGGGCGAGCCGTTCCGCCAGCGCGGCGCCGTCGTTTCCCAGTCCGACCACGAGCGCGTATCCGTCGCGAGGGCCTTTCAGCGGCTTGGGAATCCCGTCGCCGGGGACGAGGCCGGCGTCCGCGATCTTGCCTTGAGGTTCTTGGGATGGCGGAGGACCGGTCTGGGCCGGACCACTTCCGAAGCAATGGACGACGCCCTGCCGGGTCACCACAAACAGCTTGTCGTCGGCCGCCAGCGCGCTGACGGGGTCGCCGTTGACTTCGCCGCGCCAGACGGTCCGGGCGGACGGGGCCTTGCCGCCGGCGTCCCTGGACAGGGGCGGCTCAATGGCAGCGACAAAGCCCGGACCGCCGGCATACAAGCGCGCCCCCGCTTTCAAAAACAGCGTCTTGACCGGGGCGTCGCACGCCGCCTCCCAGAGCGATGTCAAGATGGTGTCGGTGCTTGTTGAGCCGTCGGATCGGACGGTGACCTGGGTGGCGGTGGTCTCCGTGCCGGCCCGCAGCCAGCCCTTTTTATCCAGTCCGATCCCGGCCCCGTCACACACCACACTGACATTCGCGCCGGCCAGGACGGCGCCGTCGTCCATTGAATAGGCGACGCCGTCATTGTAAAAGGCCTTGTGGCCGGCGATCACTTCAAAGCAACCCCGCTTGGTATCGGCGCGGTAGTAAATCGAGGCGCCCGTCGCGCGGTCATAGACGGCCGGAACCGAACGGCCGCCGGGAACCAGCAGAAGCCCGCCCGCAATGGTCATGTAGCCCTGCGGCGCGACGCCCGCGAACGCGGGGGCCGTATGCGGCTGCAACTGAAACTCCGACCCACTGGCGCTGTTGGTCCAGATTACCCGCCCCGTCCGCGCGTCCAGCGCATGAACAAAGACGCCCATGAACGGCCAGATGCCGGCCGCAAAATAGACAATCCCGTCTTCAATCACCGGCGCTCCACGCGCCGGCCACATCGAGATCATGCGCCCATTGCCCAGCACGCGATGGGCCGACGGGCCGCCGCGGAACTTCCACCGCAGCGCGCCCGACGCCGCATCGAGGCAATACAGATACCCGTCATCGCTGACGAAAAACAGCCCCCCCTCCCAGACGGCCGGCGCAAAACGAACCGGTCCTTCGGCAAAGAAGCGCCACTGCTCGGCGCCCGTTTCCGTGTCGCAGGCCGCGACGCTGTCGGTCACCATCGAGGGCACGAACAGACGCTTGCCCGCGACGACAGGTTCGTAGGAATGGTCAAACTGCAACCGCCATCCATCGCTGGGCCAGGCCGGGCGGGGCGCAGGCAATGCCAGCTGCCACAACGGGCGCAGATCATCGGGAAGCGGGGCCGGGGAACACGCCGACCTGCGGGCGTCATATCGCCAGGCCGGCCAGTCCGCCGCCGCAACGCTGACACTCCAACCCACAGCCATCACCAGCCAGAGAGACGGCCTGATCGTAAGACGCGCGCCTGCCAATTGGTTCTGTTTCCTGTCGGAATCAAATCGGAGCAATCGTGCGCCAAGCCGCAAGAAGCACAGCGCTTTTTAGAAGTATAGTTCATGAATCGGCGCGAAGAAAGCCCAAACGGCGGGTAGATTGCGGGCAATCCGCGACTCCCGTAAGGCCGGTCTTCTCAGGGCAAGGAGGAAGTCGCATCCGAATCGTCGCTCTCCTGCGCGGGGACGTCCATGACCCGGATCAGATTCGTGATCCCCCGAACGCGGATGGGCAGGCCTGCCGTCACAACCAGCCGCGCCGGGCCGCGCAGCTTTGCCCGCCGACAGACCTCGCCGACGCTGCCCTCGAGCAGGTCGCTATCGTCATCTTTCATGCCCGTCAAAATGGGCTGCGTTCCCCACGTCAGGCTCAGCCGCCGATACGTTTCTTCATTGGGAGTGACCGCGAACAGAGGCTGCGGGGGACGGTATCGCGCGATCCGCCGCGCCGTCGTCCCTCCCATCGTGCAGGCGACGATCCCAACCGCGCCGATGCTGCTGGCGATTTCACAGGCCGCGCTTCCGATGGCGTCCGCCATGTCCGGAACCGGAGCGGACGCCTCGCGTTCGCCGAAAGCCGCCGGCGCCGCCATGTGGGGCATCCCCCGCAGGCATATCTGCCGCCGCTGGTGATACTCGTCGGAGTTTTCGGCGCGTTCGGCAATGCGGGCCATCGTCTCGACGACCTCGACGGGGCGCCGGCCGACGGCCGTCTCGCCACTGAGCATCAGCGCGTCGGTTCCGTCAAAGATCGCGTTGGCCACATCGGCCGCCTCAGCGCGGGTCGGAATCGGATTCTCAATCATGGATTCCAGCATCTGTGTGGCCGTGATTACGGGTTTTCCGGCGGCCAGGCAGGCGCGAATCAGCTGCTTCTGGATCAACGGCGTCTCCTCGATGTTGACCTCGACGCCCAGGTCGCCCCGCGCCACCATGATCCCATCGGCGGCCGCGACAATCGCGTCCATCGCCTCGACGGCCTCAGACTTCTCGATCTTCGCAATGATGGGGACGGACCGGCCGAATTGTTTCATATGCGCCCGCAGGGTCTCGATGTCGTTCACGCCGCGCACGAACGACAGCGCCACCCAGTCCACCCCATGTTCCAGACCCATTTTCAGATCGCCGATGTCTTTGCTCGTGATCGCGTCAATCCGCGTGGCGCCGCCCGGAAGGTTCACTCCCTTGCGCGACAGCACGACCCCGCCGGCATCGACGAGGCACAGGGCGGCCCCGTGCGCGATGGACTGAACTGTCAATCGGACCAGGCCGTCATTGATAAGCACGCGCGCGCCGGGCGCGACGCGTTCGGCGAACTGGGGGATGTCCACCGGAATCCGGGCCAAACTCTCCGGGACGGCCGGTTCGGCGCCCGAGGAGAACAGCGCGGCCACCGCGCCTGTTTCCAGCCGCACCCCGTCCTCGGGCAGCTTGCCCGTGCGCATCTTCGGCCCGCACAAGTCCTGCAAAATGGCGATGGGGGCGTCGCGCCGGGAGGCTTCGGCACGAATACGCTGGATGTTTCGGGCATGGTCCTCATGCGCGCCGTGCGAAAAGTTCAGCCGGAACACGTTGACGCCGGCGTCCATCAGTTTTCCGATGATTGCGGCTTCGGAAGAAGCCGGCCCCAGCGTGGCGACGATTTTGGTCCGTTTCATGATGGTTTCTCCGGTCGGGCATGTTCCGGTTGGGCCCCAGGCGCGTTGTTGTCGATCCGGTCCGGGCGCATGGCCGCATTCATAACCGCGCGGAAATGCTCCGGCCGCGCCATCCGCGCCGAGGGCTGGCGGCTGTAGAACGTCACCCAGTCCTCCAGGGCGCCTTGGGCGTCGCCGGACTTCTGACGGCAGAAAGCGCGGCGGTCATACAGCTCCGGCGAGTCGAGCCGGCGCATGACGAGGTCGAGCTGCCGGAGGGCTTCGGCGTGTCGCCCCTGTTCCATGAGAAACGTCACGTAAGCGCTGCGGCAGTCATGATGCCGGGGATTGATGGCGAGCGCGAGGCCAAACTGGCGCCAGACCTCGTCGCGAAGCGCCGTCGCCCGGGCCCCGCTCATCGCGTCCGGCGCCGCAGCCCCTTGGGACTGAAGCGTCTGTATCGCATTCCGGGCCCGCCAGTAATGATAGTCCGACAAGGTCCGCCGTCCCGCCCCCCCGATCATGGCGGCGCCCACAGCCAGCGCCAGCGCCAGCAGGATCGCGGCGCCGGTTGCGCCATTGGCCTTCAGTCCGACGGCGCGAATCTTCTGCATTCGCAGCGCAACCGCCTCGATCGCAAACGGGCCGGCGTCCATTTCGAGCCCCAGCGGCGCGTCGCGGACGCGTTCGCCGCGATCGCGCATCCATCCCGCCAGCGCGGCCACAAAGACCAGCCACAGCGACGTCGCAGGGAGCTGCAGGTTGAAGTTCATCTGGGCGTGAACGGCGAATGCCGCGAGGAAGCCCAGCATCGCAAGGCGGATCGCAAACGTCACGGGACCGCCTTCATATCGTCTTGCCGCGAGCATCCACAGGGGGACGGCGATGAGCAGAATGGCCAGCATCACGCCGACGACGCCGAGTTCACACCAGGACTGCAACAGTTCGTTGTGCGCCGCATTGGTGTAGAGGCCCGCATACAGGGGATAGTCGCGTTGGACGCTCTCCACCACCGTCGAGGGGAAGACGTAAGGGAAGTTGCCCGCCCCCACGCCCAGCCAGCGATGCTCCATTGCCATGTGCAGGCCCGGGCGCCAGATCGCCAGCCGCGTCGAGCCGCCCTCAAGCCAGCGCCCGGATGAGAACGCCTCGGTGAGCAGCGACGGGCGGTGGGGATTGAGCGGGTGATCGGTCAGATAGAAAACAACCACGCTGACGAACAGCGCCCCCAGCGCCGCCAGCCGGCGCCACCGCCGCCGCCAGCCGCGGAGGCCGTATCGGCGCGAGAAGGCCACGGCGGCGGCCAGCGCGGCGACGATCAGGCCGGCATTGGAGTGGGCCGACCAGCACACCATCATGGCGGCGGCGCTCAGGGTGAGCGCGGCGCCCGCCACCCAGGCATACCGCCTGCGGGCATACAGGCAGAGCATGAGGTTCATGACGAAGGCCAGTGCGAGGAAGTCGGCAATGTGTCCGGTGTTGCCCAACCCGGCCGACAGCCGTCCCCGCCAGTCCGGCAGTCGCGCCACGACATGTGACCATTGGGGGGCAAACGCGCCGGCAAAGTCCTCCCACAACGTCCAGGCCGCCGTGACGGCGGCGGCGGCGCACAGGCCCCATCCCAAGCGCACGAGGCGCCGCCGCGAGTCGCCGATCACGTCCAGGCACAATGCCACGGCCAGCGCCAGGATCAGCCAGCGCCGCGCGTCATCCCAGGCCAGCGAAGGGCTGGCCGCCCAGGCGATGGAAGCCGTGCGCCAGACGACCCAGGCCGCGAGCGCCGCCGACGCGGGATTCACGGGCAGCCACACGGCCGTCCCCCTCGCGGCCCGCACGGCGGTCAGGGCCAGCAGCGCCGCGGTCCACAGCGCGATCCATTCATATTTGGGCTGGACGAACTGCTCGGTGGCAGGGAGGAAGACGACCAGCGGCGTTCCGCAGATGAGCATCCACAGGCAGACGCCCCGCGCGCGTTCGGTCCAACCCTCGCGCCCTCCCCCAAGGCGCATCCTGAAATCGAAGGCTCGGTTTGGATTCATTCGGCCTTTGCGGCTTCGAGCTTGCGGCTGACGACCAGGCTGATGCAATAGAGCCGTTGCAGATCATCGACCGTGAACGGCGCGGCGGGGGGATCGTTCTCGAGATAGATGAAGCCGCGCGTCTGGTTTTCGACAACCAGCGGCATGGCGATTCGATGGGCGTAGTCCATGCCTTCCAGCGACGCGGGTTTGGCGCCTTCGTCCGATTCGACGCTGAGGAGGGCTTCGCCGCCTTCAAACAGCCAGTCCAGCAGTTTCTGGTGAATCTTGATTTCGCGGTGCATGTCCACGTCGAACATGGCGACGGCGCGCGGCTTGTCGCCTTCGCGTTCGCACAGGGCGATCAGTCCACGATGGGCCGCGAAGGTCTCGACGGACCAGTCGAGCGCCTCCTTGCAGACTTTGCCGGTGTCGTTCACGTCGCTCAGCCGGGTCAGCAGGGCATGGGCAAAGCGCAGCGCGCTGCTGGCACGGACGATGGGGAACTCTCCGGAGTCCAGGTCATCGTGGAAGCTCAAGCGGATGGCCTGCAGGGGGTAGCGCTGATGACGCTTGTGGATGTTTGTGTCGGTTTCGCGCAGTTTGCGGTCGCCATCGGCGGCCTTGCGCGTGAATTGCGATATGTCGAGCGATTCGGGAGGATCGAAGATCAGCAGATACCCGCCGATGGTGATGCGATCGCCGGGCTGGAGCGTGTGCTTGATCAGCCGCTGATCGCCCACCAGCACGCCGTTCTTGCTGTCCAGGTCGCGCAGGATGTATTCCTCACCGCGCAGATAAATGATCGCATGAGCGCGCGAGATGTCGGGCCCCTCCAGCCGCAGCCGGTTGGCATAGCTGCGGCCAATGGTCAGCTCCAGGCCGATCTCGATGACCTCGCACTGTCCGCCGTAAATGACGTAGAGTTTCGACATGGCCCGGCGCGCCGCTACTTCAGATACTTGCGGATCGTTTCCTCAAGGACCACCGGATCGAACGGCTTCATGAGGTAGTCGTTGGCCCCGGCTTCCAGGGCCTTCTTGACGGCTTCCTCATGGGTGGCCGCAGACAGCATGACGATCGGGATGCTCTTGCTGGCCTCGTCGGCGCGCACGCGCGCGGCCACCTCATAGCCGTTCATCACCGGCATCATCACGTCCAGCAGGATCAGGTCCGGCTTCTCGCGCTTGACCTGTTCGATGGCGTCGAGCCCGTCGAAGGCCGTGACGATGTTGTAGCCCTTCGATTCCAGATAAAGCCGCACCACCACCTTGATGTCTTCCTCGTCATCGGCCAAGAGGATCGTCTTGGTGTCCATGCTCCAGACTCCTTCGCCCCTGCGGAGGTTGTGGCGGCGCGCCGGGGCGCAGCCCGTCGCCGTCGCGGGCGCAAACATGCCCCATCGCCCCGCCTGCGGTCAAGCTCTCATCATGCTGGGAAGCAATGAGCCTTCCGGCCGCCGGACGCTAGACCCGCCGCCGCGGCAACGTCAGAGCGATCTCGGTGCCTTTGGGCCCGGTTGAAACGATCTCGACCGTGCCGCCATGCAGCCGGGTCAATTCCCGTGAAATATACAATCCCAGGCCGACGCCGGTTGACGCGCGCGTGATGGCCGGTTCGATCTGGGTGAACCGATCGAAGGCCTGTTTGCTGAACTCCTCGCCGATGCCGCCGCCGGTGTCGCGCACCACGATGCGCACCGTGTCGCACTCGGGCGCTGTCGTGACGTCCACGGCGCCGCCCACGGGCGAGAACTTGATCGCATTGTCCAGCAGATGGCGCAGCACCAGCTTGATCTTGTCCATGTCCACGTCCACCATCAACGGACGGTCCAGGTGCGTTACGCGGACAACGACGCGCCGTTTTTCGGCCGCCAGCCGCAAGTCTTCAACGCATCGATCCACCAGCCCGCACACGTCATACAGTTCGCGGCGCAGGATGACGGAGCGATTCTGCAGCTGGGTGACTTCGAGCAGGTTGTTGACATGGTGGATCAGGCGCTCGGTGTTCGTCCGCAGGATTTCCAGCATTTGACGGCCCGGCGCGTCCAGCTGCGAGCCGCACATCGTGGTCAGCAGGTGCAGCGAGCCGCGCATGGACGTCAACGGCGTGCGCAGTTCATGTGAGACAATGGCCACGAAGTTGGACTTCAGTTCATCGACGCGCTTGAGTTCCGCATACGCGCGATTGAGCGACAAGTCCTCGAACACCATCACATGGCCGCCGGGAGAGCCGGCGCGCCGGCGCAGGGGCGTGATCGTGACGCCCAGTGGAATCGACGCGCGGCCACCGTTGCCCGACGGCCACTCGAGCTCGCAGCAGGCGCTGCCCTCGCCCTGCGCGCAGGCCGCCAGAGCCTCGCGCAGGCGGTCGGCCACCGGGCCGGGAATCAGCGAAAACAGCCTGCGGCCCAGGGCCAGGCGCGCCGGCAGGCCCAGCAGGCTTTCGGCGCCCTGGCTCCAGCAGGTCACGGCGCCGTCGGGGTCCACCGCCACTACCCCCGTGCTCAGGCTGTCCAACAGATCGCGAAACAGGTCCTTCAGCTCCGCCGTGGTGTCCTGAAGCGTGGCGTTTTCCAGCGCCAGGGAGGCGAAGGCCGTCATCGCATTCATCAGGGAAAGATCATTGGCGGTGAATCGGGCGCCGCCGATGCGATCCGTGATGTTGATCACGGCCACGACCTCGCCCCGCAACTTGACGGGCACGCAGATGAACGACTCGGCCCCGTATTGGGCCGCCCGCGCAGGGTCGTAGAATTCCGTCTGCCGGACGTCGCTCACCAGGATGGGCTCGCCCGTCCGGGCGACGCGCCCCGCCACGCCTTCGCCGATCCGCGCCGTGAACGCCCCGGGACGCGGGGCCATCGCCCCCGAAGCGCAGTGCAGGCGCAGTTCGCCTTTGGCCGGATCGACCAGCATCAGCGAACAGCGCTCGACCTGCAGCGTCTGCCGGATCATTTCGACGGCGCTCTCCAGCAGACGGCCGATGTCCAGCGCCGCGGAGCGCACGCCGGCGGCCTCTTCAGCTTGGCGGCAGACGCCCGCCTTGGTTTCATTCAGGCTCGACATAAATATCGTTCTTCCATTCTTTCATGCTGCAGGTTGTTATGGCGCCAGGACCGGCGCGCCGCAAGGCCTAAACCGGCCGCGCCAGCAGCCTTGACAAGGCCCCCGCCCGCCCCCGACAATGCGGTTCGCGGCCGGAGACGGCAGTCTGCGGGCCGCGCAACCAATGAGGTGACACCGCGTCATGGCCACTTATCTTTATCGTTGTGATTGCATGAAGCATGAGGTCGAAGTCTCTCAGCCCATGAGCGAAGGCGCCTTCGTTTCCTGTCTGCAAGTATATGAACGTCTGGGCGTCCAGCCGCCTCCAAAATGCGCCGCCAATGGCGGATGCCGCGCGGAACGCTTGATTGCCGGCAGCGTCGGCGTGATCGCCAAAGGTCCCCGGCAGTCGTGCAGTCTGGGGGATCGCGCCTCGACGTGCGGCTGCCGTTGCGCCTCGGCCGCGGCCGGTCCGGCGCCGTGCCCGTTCGGTTGATCTTCCCGCGCGCGCAAACAACAAGGTCCCGATCCCATTGCCTAACGAACTGTTCAACCGCGACCAAGCGCGACGCCCGCCAATCCGGACTCGAAGCGCGTCCGGCCTTCGAGCGGGCTTGCCAACCCTCCTGGGCAAAACCAGCCTGCTGGCGCTGGGATTGTGGCTGGGGGCGACGTCCGAGGGCGCGGCCGTCCGCGGGTTTGAGGAACGCTCTCTGACGCTTCCGCCCCAGGCGCAGCCGGGCCAGGTGGCCATCTGTGACGTTTGGGCGCCCCGTGCTTCGGGAACAGCGGCCACAACGTCCGCAATCAGCTATCCGCCGGTGCTGCTTTCGCACTTCAAGCGGCAGGATGGCGACGTGGCGTTCGCCCTGTGGCGCCTGGGTCCTGATCTGCGTCTGGCGCAGGCAGCGATGAACCCCGCCGCGGTCTTGATCCCCAACGAGGCGTCGATGCGTTTTGGCCAGATTCGATACTGCCTCGCCCGATTGCAGAAGGACTCCGGGCCGTCACTGCTGTTCGCAGCGCCCCGCGGCGTGATCGCCTATCCCCCACCCCCTGCGGACGCGGCCGGTGCCGCGGCAGGCCTGGGGGTGGGACGCCGGCTGGCGGACGCCGCTTTTCCCGAAGCCTCCGAGGTTCGCATGACGCGGTATCTGATCCCGGCGGTCTTTGCCTTCGATCTCGATGGCGACCAGGTCGATGAACTGGTGATTCCGTCCGAAGATGGAGGATGGCGCATCTACGGTGGCGTTGCGGAGTCAGGCCCCCACGGGGTCATGCGGCAGATCGGGGAGCTCCCGCGCGCGCCGATGGCGGCGACTTTTTCGATGTCGGTCGATGGCGCCAATCCACCCGGCGGCAAGGGGCTGCCCCCCCGCCGATCGCTGCTGTTTTCGCGCAGCCAGTCGGGCGGCGTCGAACTGCGCGATGTCAACGGCGATGGCCGCCTTGACGTCCTGATCAAGGAGGTGGAGGCCGCCGCTCCGGACGGACAGGATTGCCGTCTCAACGTCATCACCCAGAGCGCGCCGCTGGACTTCGCCTCCCGCTCTCCCCATCAGACGGTGCGATACCGAAGCCGGGACCTGCGCCGGGAATGGATGGATATCAACGGCGACGGCTGGCTCGATCTGGTCGAGACACACGGCAACTTCGATCTGGTCGCTCCGCTCATGATCATCCATCTGTATCTGGCCCGGGGCGCGGTCACGGATTTGCGGGACGCCCGCCCCGACTTCAGTTACGAGCCCCGCAATCCCTACGGTCTGGTCGTGCTGGACGATTGGGATGCCGACGGAGACCTGGACCTGGCGTTCACGCATGTGGACCGCGCCTTTGGCTCAGCCTCCGACATGGTCCGCATGCTGGCTAATGACGACATGGACGTGAGCGTGAAATTTTACGAGATGAGCGGGGGACTGTATGCCCGCGTTCCGTCATGCCAGCTGGGCGTCAAGGTCCGCACCGATTGCCTGTCGGCCAACTATCCGCCCGAACTCCTGATCCAGACGACGCGCGACATGACGGGCGACGGACGCCCCGACGTCCTGATCCGCCGCCGGCGCGACCTGCTGTCGGTCTTCTCGTTCGACGTGCGAAGCGGCCGGATGGCGCAGGAGCCGGCCGTGGAGTTCAACGTCTCTGAATACTCGCTCCCGCGCGTCGATGACCTCGACGCCGATGGCCGGCCCGATGTGTGGTGGTTCGATCCGGAGTCCCGGACCGTGCGATGCCTGCTGCAACCATAGCCCATCCAAATCGGACCGCAAACTTCCCTTGCCGCCGGCCTGCAACGCCCCCTACCATGTGGGACGAACACGGTGCGGGAGGAAGGATTTCGATGAGTCCTGCAGCAACGGCGCCCGCGATTGAAGTCGCGGACCTGCATAAATCCTACGCCTCGGGCCCTGAGACGTTGTTTATTCTCAGGAGCGTGAACCTGACCGTCCAGGCCGGGCAATCCGTCGCGATCATGGGGCCATCGGGGGCCGGCAAGAGCACACTGCTGCATATCCTGGGCACGCTGGAGACCCCCAGCGCGGGGATCGTCCGCCTCGTGGGCCGCGCCCCCTTCGATCTTTCCGAGAGCGAACTGGCCGGCTTCCGCAACCAGACCATCGGCTTTGTCTTTCAGGACCATTATCTGCTGCCCCAATGCACGGCGCTGGAGAACGTCCTGATTCCGGCCATCGTCAACGCCGCCTCGCGCGCGCAGGCGGCCGGCCGCGCCCGGTCGCTGCTGGTGCGGTTTGGCTTGGCGGCGCGCGTCCATGCCCGGCCGGCCGAACTGTCCGGCGGCGAGCGTCAACGCGTCGCGATTGCCCGGGCGTTGATCAACCGGCCCGCCATCGTCTTGTGCGACGAACCGACCGGCGCCCTGGATCAGGCTTCCGGCCAGGCCGTGGCCGAATGCCTGATCGAGGCCCAGAAGACCGAAAATGTCGCCTTGGTCGCCGTCACTCACAACGAGGCCTTCGCAAGCCACTTTGACCGCGTTCTGCGCCTGTGCGACGGGACGCTGGCGGCGCGATAGGGCCATCAAACACCGCGCGCCAGGGCGACAAATAAGATGCGACCAAATATTAACCAGGAACTTCCAGGACGACCGCTCTTTTTCCTTGGATGTTTCTTGTTGGGCATGGGGCCTGCGCAAGGGCTTTGCCCCACTCAATCCCTTATGAAAGGCATATAGAGAATGACTCTCAAGACCGTCAATCGTGATCGCGTCCGCGTGGGCGTCGTGGGATGCGGCGCCGTCGCAGACTATGGGCACATCCCCGCGATCGCCCGGATTCCGGAGGCCGATCTGACGGCCTTCGCCGAGCCGGACCCCGAGCGGCTCAAACGGCAGATGGACAAATACGGCAAGCCCGGTTTCCCCAGCTTCGAGAAAATGCTCGAAGCCGTGGAACTTGACGCCGTCACCATCACGACCCAGCCCGACATCAAACTCGACATGGTCCGCATCGCGGCGGCCCATGGCCTGCACGCCTTTTGCGAGAAGCCGCTGACCGACACGGTCGAACAGGCCGAGGAACTGATGCGCCTGATGGACGAGGCCGGACTGTTCGTCGGCGTCGGGTTCGTCTATCGTGGCAAACAGATCGTCCAGCGCATGATGCAACTGGTCCACGAAGGCGCCATCGGCAAGCTGCGCGCGGTCATCCTTGAGAACATGTGGGATTACCACGGCCTGCGCGACCAGGCCATTCGGGGCAACCGCCGCCATCGCGCCCTGCAGAATCTGGGAACGCTCGATTGCGGCGTGCATGACCTGGATCTGGCCCGCTACTTCTCGGGCGGCGAATTTGGCAGGATCGAGGCCATCGGGACGATTATCGAGCCCGAGAACATCTACCCCGACCATATCATCGCCCACTCCGTGATGAGCAACGGCATCCTGGTCTCCATCGAGGAGAGCGCGGTGTGGGGATACAAGGCCAAAAACCGCCCGCCCTACGAACAAAGCTACCGTCTGATTGGCGAGGACGGCGTCATGTCCGCCCACACCGGCGAAGAACGCAAGCCGCACGTCGTTGATCTGCGCGTCGATTCGCTCAAAGGCCAATGGACCGAGCATCTGTCGGCTGACAAGGCGTGGGTGGACACCTACCGCCAGTTTTATCAGATCATCCTGGGCCGGGAGCCCGAACACCGCTTCATTGCCGACGGACATGACGCCCTGATCAATATGCGGGTTGCGCGCGAGATCATCGCCAAGTGCGGATGGTAGGGGCGGATGAGGGGCCCAAGGGACATCCGGCGCGCCGGCGACGTCACGACCAGCCCCCAAGTCCGCCGGGCGCCCGGACACGGCGGGGTTGGAGCGTCTTCTCCCCGCCGCCTGCCGGCCCTGGCGCTGCTGTTGCTTGTGGTGGCGTCCTGCGCCTCTCCGCGCACGGATCCCGCCTTCCAGCCCCATGAGAATCTCCTCAGCATCCTGGCCGATCTGCAGCGTTTCGCCGCGCGCGACCTGTATCGCTTGGACGCGCCGCTCGATCCGTCGGGCATGAATCTCTACCGCGCCACGCTGGTGCGTCTGGCCAACTACGAACGCCTCCATCCCGACCGATCAAAGGACATCCTCGCCTTCGCCCGCGGACAGGCGCACGAACGGCTCGGCAACCACGGCGCGGCCGCCGAGGAATACAACGCCTGCATGAAGATGGGCACGCTCCTGGCCGCCGAGGCGGCCGAAAGCGCCGCGATCAATCGTCGATTCGAGAAACTCATGGCCCCCGCGCGCCAGGCGCAAAACCTGGACGCCTATTTCTCGGCGCTCGAACAACAGGAGCGGGGATTTCTGGCGCTGGCCGACGAATACTCCACCGACAGCCAGCGCGCCGTCTATGGACCGCTGGCCCGACGCCAGGCCGAGCGCGCCGCCGTCTTGCGCGCCGAGGCGCTGTGGAAGCATCGCGACCTCGTCCCCGACGGAACGTCGAAGGCTCTGGAGGCGTGGCGGCGGATTCTCTCGGAGAACGCCGATTCGGCCCGCGTCGAACGATGGCGGCTGCGCCTCGGCGACTGCCTCTACGAGCAAGCCCGCGAATACGCCCTCGAAATCGATCCCGAGAGCGGCGACTTCGATCCCGAGGTCTTCGAACGTCTCACCGCCGCGGCCCTGCTCCATTACCGCGCTGTCGAGCGCGCCTATGGATTCGCCGAACGGCTCGAAGCCCGCGGCAAGATCGACGCGCTCAACGCCTTCATCAACCGCGTCCAGGCCCAGGCCCGATGAAACGTCGCACGGATGGCGGAGCCGTCCCCCGGATCATCCAAGCGGGCGGCTGTGCGGCGCGCGCAGCCGATTGCGGAATCAGGCGCCGCGAATTCGCAGTTGGGGAACCTCCATCAGCCCCGTGGGTTGGCGGGAATAGGCGGCGCCGGGGGGGGCTGTTTCAGGCCCGTGGCGCCAGCTCCACGGGCCGGCTTTCCCCTCGTTGAAGTGCGGTCCCAACATGTTTCGCATATTGCCGATGACCT
>Ga0073932_1004845_pt1 | contig 15401 bp, 14 predicted proteins | sample DewCreD2012metaG_FD_76967 | JGI IMG/M metagenome (GOLD analysis project Ga0073932, IMG submission 76967) | Hot spring sediment bacterial and archeal communities from British Columbia, Canada, to study Microbial Dark Matter (Phase II) - Dewar... ... | reverse complement strand
CTCTGACCATCGCTGGCGGCGCCTTCGTTCGCGGCTCTGACCATCGCTGGCGGCGCCTTCGTTCGCGGCTCTGACCATCGCTGGCGGCGCCTTCGTTCGCGGCACAGAACCCGCCGCGATTTTCATCCATGCTGATGTCCCGCAGGGTCATGGGGGCTTGGTCGCAGCCCTGCGGGCTGCTCCCGCGCGGCTCCTGGCCAGACAACGTTGCGGGGCGGAGGGCGACAACGTTGTCAACTCTTGCCTGAGAGGGCGCGCGGGAGCATTCTGGGGGCGTATGCCGCAGAGAAGCCTGTATCTGGCAGCGTACGACATCTGCGACCCGAAGCGATTGAGAAAGGCGCTTGCGGTCATGAAACAGTTCGCGACCGGGGGGCAGAAATCCGTCTTCGAGTGTTTCCTGACGGAGGCCGAAAAAGAGAGGCTGGTGCGCGAAATGCGCGAAGTCATCGCGGAAAAGGAGGACAGGTTCTTTCTCATTCCCGTGGAAATGCGGAGCCCGGTGCACGTGCTGGGCATTGGCGTGCCGCCCGAGGATCCGCCGTATTACTACGCCGGGTAGCGTGGGGGCGGTGCGGGGTGGGGGATAGTCCCTTGCGTCCCCCTGGCGGCGGCGAGACGAGGTGCAGAGTTGACGGGTTCGGCATGCAGGGGGCAGTCCCCGGCGGGGCGGTGGCGCCGGGCGCTGGGGACAGTCCCCTGCCTGCGCAGGGGCCCGGTGCGACGGATTGCGAAGTCCGCGGGTTCGGGACGCAGGGGGCAGTCCCGATGGAGTGATGGAGGTGCGAAGGAATGGCCACCTTGTACATTGACCGTTCGGGCGCCGAGCTGGAGATCGACCACGGGGCGCTTGCCGTGCGGGTGGAGGGCGAGCTGCAGCAGCGGGTGCCGCTGATTCATCTGGAGCGGTGCGTGATCACGGGCGGCATCCGGGTGACGACGGGGCTGCTGGCAAGGCTGGCGGAAGAGGGCATCGGCGTGGTGATCGCGCGGCCGCGCATGGAGCGGGCGGCGGTGTTGGCGGGCGCGCCGACAGGGGACGGGACGCGGCGGCTGGGGCAGGCGGCGATGGCGCTGCACACGGACACAAAAGACCGGTGGGCGCGGCACTGGGTGCATGCCAAATGCATGGCGATGGCCAGGCTGATGCGGGAGCAGGCCGAGGCCAACGCCGGCGCGCGGGCGAGCCTGTGGAAGGCGGCGGAGCGGATCCTGGCGCAGGCGCGGCGGCTGCGGCAGGAGCGTCCCGCAGCGGAGGGGGCGCGGGGGATGGAGGGGGCGGCGTCGGCGGCGTATTTCGAGGGGCTGCAGGAGCTGTTTGCGCCCGGACTGGGGTTCGAGGGAAGAAACCGGCGTCCGCCGCGGGATCCGGTGAACGCGTGCCTGTCGCTTGCCTACACGCTGCTGTACGGGGCGGCGGTGGAGGCGGCGGCTGGGGCGGGGCTGGATGCGGCGGCCGGCTTTTTGCACGAGCCGGCGCCGGGGCGCGCCGGGCTCGCCTGCGACCTGATGGAGCCGGCGCGGCCGGCGGCCGACCGGATCGTCATCGAACTTTTCCGGTCGCGGACGCTGCGGAAAGAGCACTTCGAGACAGGAGAAGAGGGTTGCCTGCTGGGCAAGGCGGGGCGGCGGGCGTTTTATCAGGCTGTGGAAGAGCCGATGGAGAGGATCCGGCGGAGGCTGCGGGCCAGCGCGCGGCGGGTGGCGCGCGCCGCGGACCGGACGTACGAGCGGATTTCGGAGGCAGGAGGGATGATGCCATGCGGCCCCTGTACGTCGCGGGCGGGACGGGCGTGACGCTGAAACTGGACGGTCCGTCGCTGGTGGTGGAGGCGCCGGAGCGGGCGCAGCGGAGGTATCCGCTGGAACGGCTGTCGGAAGTGGTGCTGATGGGCGCGGTGGAAGCGGGAGTGGACGTGCTGCGGGCGTGCGCGGCGCGGGGGATTCCGGTGGCGGCGCTGGAAGCCAACGGTCGGCCAAGCGGCTTTTTCGTGCCCTGGCGCGCGCCGGCGCCGAGGGCGAGCGTGCTGCTCGAAAACTTCCTGCAGCGGGGCGACGCCGGAAGCCGGTACCGCGACTGGCGGCGCGCGCAGGAGAGGCGGGCGATGATCCGGGCGCTGCGGGCGGCGGGACTGCAGCCGATGCAGCACCTGCACAGGGAAGCCGCCGTGGAGGCGCTGATGCGGCAGTTCGCCGACCCGGGGCGGGCGGCGCCGGTGCTGAGGTGCTGGCTGGGACTGGCGGCTGCGGTGGCGCAGGGCAGGCTGAACGAGCTGGGGCTGTGCCCGACGCTGACGGCGGGGCGGAGGCATGGCGTCGATCTGCCGGCGGACCTGAGCGAAATCGCCGCCTGGGGGCACTGGGCGGCGCTGCGGCAGTGCAGTCCGATTCCGGAAAGCCGGGCTGAGATCGTGGCGGCGTACGAGGCGCAGCGGGCGGCGGACGCGCGGCTGATCCGGGCGGTTCTGGAGCATTTCGTGTTCTGGCTGGGCGGAGTGAGATGGCAGTGAGCGGAGCGCGGTGCTGGATCATCGCCTACGACATCACGGAGCCGCGGCGGCTGCGGCAGGTGCATGCCTACCTGGTGAAGCACGCCTACGCCCTGCAGTATTCCGTCTTTCTTGCGGCGTGCACGGAGCGGCAGCTGGAACGGATCCTGGCCGGGCTCGAGGGGCAGATTCACCACCGGCTGGACGATGTCCGGGCCTACCCGCTGCCGGAAGGGGCCGAGCCGGTGTGCCTGGGCGTGATGTATACGAGCGATTTCGTGCTGCTGGCGGGGCTGGAGGAAGGAGCGGCGGGATTTCTGGATCCATAAGGGAAAGATGAACGGAATTTCAGACCTGAAGTGTGATATAAGCGAAGGGCTGCCGGAGCCATTGGCGCAGATGATGAGCCGTGTAGAAGGAGAAATCCGGTGAAAACGGGACGGCGGAAACGGGTGCTGCTGGTGGTGACGGGCCTGTCGCCGCAGGTGGTGACGGAGACGGTGTATGCGCTGGCGGTGCAGCGGAAACCGCCGTGGATTCCGCAGGAAGTGCGCCTGGTGACGACGGCGGAAGGGGCTGAAAGGGCGCGGCTGACGCTGATGGGCCGGAAAACGGGCTGGTTTCACCGGCTGCGGCGGGAATACGGGCTGCCGGAGATCCGGTTCGGGGAGGAAACGCTGCGGGTCCTGAAAGACCGGGAGGGGAAAATTCTGCCGGATATCCGGACGGCGGAGGACAACATGGCGGCGGCGGATTTTCTGCTGCGGGAGATGCTCGAGGTGACGGGCGACGCGGGAACGGAGCTGCATGTTTCGATCGCGGGCGGGCGGAAAACGATGGGTTTTTTCGCCGGATACGCGCTGTCGCTGTGCGGGCGTCCGCAGGACGTGCTGTCGCACGTGCTGGTGGACGCGCCGTTCGAGTCGCATCCGGGGTTTTTCTATCCGGCGCGGGAGCGGCAGGTGATTCACACGGCGCCGCCGGAGAGCCGCCCGCTGGATGCCTCGAAAGCGCGGGTGACGCTGGCCGAGATTCCGTTCGTGCGGCTGCGGGAGCTGCTGGAGCGCGCCGGAGGCGGCGCGGGGGCGGGGTTCGCCGAGGCGGTGGGCGCCGTTCAGGGGCAGGTGAGTCCGATACTGGAGCTGGACTGTGCGGCGGGGCTTGTGCGGGCGGGCGCGGTCGAGGTGCGGATGAAGCCGGCGGAAGCGGCGTTCTATGCGATGATCGCGCGGGCGGCGAAGGAGGGGCGGCGGATCGCCTGTCCGCCTGGAGGCGAAGACGCGGCGCTGGCAGCCGCATTTCTCAGGGAGTACCGCCGGTGCGGGCGGGTGCAGGACGCGGAGCGGACGGAGAAGGCGCTGCGGAAGGGCATGGACCGGGAGTATTTCCTCGAGCGGGTTTCGAGGGTTAACCGGGCGCTGAGAGAGGCGCTTGGCGGCGTGCGTTCGCAACCCTACGAGATATCCCGGGCGGGGCGGCGGGCGGAGGCGGAATATGTCCTCGGGGTGCAGGCGGGGTCGATCCGGTTCATCGGGGAGTGAAAAAAAGCGGACAGGCTCATCTGGTGAGCCAGTGATGCCGATAGAGACGGAGTAGCGGGCATGACAGGAAACGAAAAGAACACGGCGCCTGTGGAAAAGAAAGTTCTGGTGATGACCGTGGGAAAAGGCACGGTGGACGAGCTGGAGGCGACGGTGGTGACGCCGTTCCGGAAGTCATTCGAGAAAGGGGAGTGGGCGCTGATCGTGCTGCTGCCTTCGCGGGAGACGGAGGCGAATGCGCGGTTGCTCGAAGAGCGGTTTCCGCAATTCCCGATGCAGGTGCGGGCGTTATCGAAGGCAAAAGAGGAGGACAACACCGACGCCTGTTTCCGGCATTTCGATGCCGTTCTCCAGCGGCTGATCGAGGAGGGGTGGCCGCGGGAAGCGATCACGGCGGACGTGACGCGGGGAACGAAGGCGATGACGGCTGCGCTGGCGATGGCGGCGATGGCGCACCGGGTGGGCATCATCCGCTACATCACGGGGGAACGCGACAAGCGCGGGTCGGTCATCCCGGGGACGGAGGAAATCATCGACGTGCCGCCGCGGCAGGCGCTGGAGCGGCAGGACGTGAATCTGGCGGCGGAGTATCTTCGGGCGGGCAATTACCGGGCGGTGGAGGCGCTGTTTCCCGGCGCGCCGAAGGTCCTGTACAAGGGCCATCTGAGAGATGAAATCCAATGGCTGGCATGGGCGGCCAAGCTGTGGGGCGCCTGGGACCGGTTCGACTACAAGGAGGCGCGAAGGCTGGCAAAGAGACAGGACATGCCGGCGCAGCCGCCGGCGAGGCTGTCGTGGGTGCTGCCGGGCGGGGCGCAGACACAGGTGCTGGAGGTTCTGGGCGGAACCGCAGCGCCGGAAGCGAAAGACAACGCTGGCTACTGCCGGGCTCTGGCGGCGGACCTGCTGGCCAACGCCGAGCGGCGGATGCGGGAAGGGCAGAACGAGGAAGTGCTGGTCCGGCTGTACCGGGTGCTGGAGCTGATGGGGCAGATGCGGCTGTTCGCGCACGGAATCGATTCCGGGAGGGTGAATCCGGAGCAGGAGCGGGTCAAGGCGTGGCTCGACGCTCTGGAGGAGAAAGACCGGCCAAGGCCGAACAAGGAAAACCGTCTGGAGCTGGCGCGGGAGAAGGCGGCGAGCCTGCTGCATTTTCTGGAGAGCCGGATGGGGAATGGGAAAGACCTCGGGCTGGCGGAGAAGTTGAGGGACCTCGACTGGCTGGGCGAATGGGGGCCGGCGATGCGGAACCGGTCCGTGCTGATCCACGGGTTCAAGGCCAGAAGCAGGGGAAAAGAAGACGAACTGCGGCGCCTGCTTCAGGAGATTTCCAGCCTGTATTGCGGGGAAAACCCGGGGAATTCCAGGCTGCTGGAGGCGTGCCGCTTCCCGTTTCTGACAGCATTGTGAGGGAGAGAGCGGCAACGTTGTCAGGGGCGGGAGACAGGCTCTGTTGCATGGATCATTGGAGTGGATGTGCGTCTGTCCGGCTGAAAGAGGCAGGAATGCGCGGCGCGGTTTGACGGAAATCGCGCGGAAAATGGGGCAGGATTTGCCATGGAACGTCCGGGTGTGATAGAGGATGAGGCGATGAACGAAGCCGCGCAGCAGCGGAAATTGCCGGGCGAATTTCCGGTCAAGCGGTTCCGGCTGCGGTTCGAGGCGGAGCGGAAGTATCCGGTGCGGGGATACCGGGGCTCGGCGTGGCGGGGCCTGTTCGGGGGCGCGCTGAAGAACCTGGTGTGCATCACGAGGGAGCGGGACTGCGGACCGTGCCTCGTGCGGGCGTCGTGCGTGTATCCGTACGTGTTCGAGACGGCGGGCGGAGGCGAGGACGCACCGAGGAGCGTGGATCAGGCGCCGCATCCGTACGTGCTGATGCCCGAGGCGGAGTGGCGCGGGCGGGAGGTGCGCGGAGAGACGGTGGAGGTGACGCTGCTGGGGCGCGCGGTGAGCGAGTGGGCTTATGTGCTGCACGCGCTGCGGCAGGGAGCGGAGCGGGGGATCGGGGCGGAGCGGGTTCCGCTGCGGCTGGTGTCGGCGGAGGAGGAGCTTCCCGGCGGCGCCTGGCGGCGGGCGATGACCGCGGGGGGAGTGCTGGTGGCCGGACCGGGGTGGACTCCGGAAGCGCCGGCGATGCCGGAGCGGGTGCGCGTGCGGCTGGTGACGCCGGTGCGGGTGAGGCGCGAACAGGACCTGGTGGAGCCCGGGCGGATGGGGTTCGACGAGTTCGCGGCGGCGTTGCTGCGGCGGCTGGCGCTGCTGAGCCGTTTTCATACGCAGGAGGCGTGGCGGCTGGATCATGCGGGGCTGAGGGAAGCGGCGCGGCGGGCGCGGGTGCTGCGGCAGGAGCTGGAGTGGCAGGACTGGGCGCGGTTCTCGAGCCGGCAGCAGAAGAAGATTCCGATGGGGGGCGTGGTGGGTTTCTACGAGCTCGAAACGGCGGGGCTGGAGGAGTTGTGGCCCCTGCTGTGGGCGGGGCAGTGGGCGCATGTGGGCAAAGGGGCGGTGATGGGGCTGGGGGGATATCGGGTTGAGGCCCTATGAGAATTCACGGAGCGGGCGTATGCGGCAGGAGAGGGACGGTCAGCGATTCGGGCTGCCGATGAAAGAGAGGTTGATCTGGCATGGCTGAAGGAAATCCCACTCTGATTGAAACGGCCCTCGGCGCATTTCTGCACGACACGGGGAAGTTCTGGCAGCGGGCGTACGGAGGCCAGCAGAACGCGGACGCCGAAGTGCGGGCGATGGCCGACCAGATTCTGCCGGGCGGCCCGCAGGGAAGGACGCACGTGCATGCGCTGTGGACATGGCAGTTCTTTCACTGGATGGAGAAAGAGGGGCTGAACCTGCCGGGCGCGGACCGCAGCCGGGTGAGGAATCTGGCGGCGTATCACCACCGGCCTGGCGGAGGGCCGGAAGCGGAGGCCGGCGCACAGTGGCTGATTGCGGAAGCCGACCAGCTGGCGGCGGGCATGGACCGCGAGGCGAGAAAGGACGAGGACGGAGAGGCGCCGGGCGGATGGGATCAGTTCATCCGGACGGCGCTGGTGTCGCCCTTTGCGGCGGTGCGGCTGGATGCGCGGCTGGGCGAGGTCCGGAAGACTTATGTGCCGCTGGACCGGCTGAGGCCGGAGGGGCTGACCGACTCGGTGGAAAGAGTGGACACGGCCGGCTATCAGGCGCGCTACCGGGAGATGCTGGAAGGCTTCCTGAAGGAGTTCCGCGCGGTGGCCGGGCTGCCGCAGCCGTGGCTGTTCCAGAGCAGCCTGAAATCGCTGTGCGAACGGTACTGGCATGCAGTGCCTTCGTCGACGAAGGATCAGCCCGACGTCTCTCTTTTCGATCACAGCCGGGCGGTGGCGGCGATCGCCTCGGCGCTGTATCAGTGGCATGAGGCCCACGGCGGGATCACGAAGGAAAAGCTGAAAGAGACGAGAGGGGAGAGGAAATTCGTCTGGATTCTGGGCGATCTGTCCGGAATCCAGGCGGCGCTGTTCCGGCTGCAGCACCAGCAGGTGCGTGGGGTGGCGCGGATCCTGAGGGCGCGGTCGTTCCTGATGTCGCTGATCACCGAGAGCGCGGCGCTCGACCTGCTGCGGCGCCTGGGGCTGACGCCGTTTTCGCTGGTGCAGAACGCGGGCGGGCGGTTCCTGATCCTTGCGGCGAACACCGGACGGACGCGCGAGGTCTTCGAGGACGTGCGCCGGAGCGTGGAGAAGTGGATGCTGGCGCGGTGGCGGGGCGAGCTGGCGCTGAACCTGTCGATGACGGAGGCGTTCAGCGGGGAGCTGTTCCGGCGGGAGCGGTTCCGGGAGATGACCTCACTGTGGGCAGCCGCGGCGGAGTCGGCCAAGCAGGTGCCGTTTTCCAGCTGCTACGAGGCGGTGATGCGGCAGGACCGGTACGAGCACGGAGCATGCCCGGCGTGCGGATTCCGGCCAGCCCGCGCCGCGGACGCGGGGGAAGAGGCGTATTGCGTGCCGTGCGCGGAGGAGCGGCGGCTGGGCGGGGACCTGCCCCGTCTGCGGGCGATCGGGTGGTCGCGGAAACCGGCTGGAGATCCTGCCCGGAACCTGGAGTTGTGGGACGGGCTGCGGCTTCACTGGCACATCGCCGGGATGAATCTGGCGCCGCTGGAAGAGGGTTTTGTCATCGGCGGGGTTTTCGATGCGCAGATGCCGCTGGCGTTGCGGCATACGGCTCACTACGTGCCGGTGCTGGGCGAAGAAGAGCCGGGAAAGGCCGCCTACGCCAGGCACCTGAGCGCGGAGGCGCGCCAGACGGCGCCGGGGGAAACAAAGACTTTCGAGCACATTGCGCTGGACGCGCTGGAAGAGGTGAACGGCGACCTGTACGGCGAGGACCTGCTGGCCGTGATCAAGGCCGACGTCGACCGGCTGGGGGCGGTTTTCGCGCAGGGCGTGGAGCGGCCGAGCCTCGGGCTGATGGCGGGGCTGTCGCGGATGATGGATTTCTTCTTTTCCGCGCGGCTGCCGCACCTTCTGAAGTCGGATCCGCGTTTCCGCAGCACCTATGTCGTCTACGCCGGCGGCGATGATCTGCTGCTGATCGGTCCGTGGCGGCAGTCGCTGGAGCTGCTGGCCGAGCTGCGCAAGGCCTTTGCGCAGTATGTGGGCAACCCGCAGATCACGCTGTCGGCGGCGCTCGAACTGTCGCACCCCGACGAACCGCTGAACCGGAGCGCGAGAGCGGCCGAGGAGAGGCTGGAAGCCGCCAAGGAGGCGGGGCGGAACCGGGTGTGCGCGATCGACGCGGAGCCGCTTGAATGGGATCAGTTCGGGCGGCAGCTGGAAAACTCGGAGTCGCTCGTGGAGCAGATGCGGGCGGGAACGTTAAGCCAGGGGTTTGTGTACCGGATGCTGGCCTTCGACCGGGACCGGATGCAGTGCCTGCGGGGAGAAGCCGACGCCCATGCGGCGTCGTGGCGGGCCCGGTGGGGGTATCAGCTGAGGCGGAATCTCAAGGTGAAAGACCTGGCGGGCAATCCGCTGGTCCAGTTTCTGAATTCATTGTTCGGCCTGAGTGCAACGTTCGGCCGGGGCGCCGCGCCGCCGTCGGCGCGCACCGCAATCACGGCCGCGCTGTACCGGAACCGGAAGTTCTGAGGATTTTCACAAGGAGGTGAATTGATGCCTGCACCGAACGCACCAGGGAACCGCGGCCCGCAGCCGCAGCAGCGGCCGCCCGCGCCGGCGCAGCAGGCCGCGCTGCCTGCTGTGAAGTACTTCAACGAGAACGGCAAGCTCCGGCCGGAGCTGCTGGACGAGGAGGCGATGAAAGTCGGCGAAGCGCTGGCCGGCGCGGGCCTCGAGTCTGCGCAATTGCGCCGTTTTTACGGCGACGTGGTGAGTCTCCGGCGGCGGTTTGAAATCCGGTCGGCCGGAGCGCCGCTGAGCGAGCGCGCCTCGGTTTTCGCCGATATTCTGCCTGAATTCCGCCTGCTGCGGGCCAAGGCATTCTATGCAAACAAGCGAAGCGAGAAGATTCTGCCGAAAGTGATGAAAGATTTCATTCAGCAGCACGTGCAGGCGGTGCAGAGCTGGCAGGATTTTCTGGCGTTCTGCCGTCATTTCGAGGCCGTGGTGGCTTTTCACTACGCTTTTTCGAAGAAGTGAGTTTGCGGAGGATTCGAAATGAAACTGGTTCACATCTACACGATCACTGGCACGATCGAGACGGTCACCGGCCTGCATATCGGCGCCGGCAAGGACTCGATCGAAATCGGCGGCATGGACAATCCGGTGATCAAGCACCCGCACACGGGAGAGCCTTACATCCCCGGCTCGAGCCTGAAAGGCAAAGTGCGCAGCCTGCTCGAGTGGGCGCTGCATAAAGTGGATCCGGACGGGCAGGTGTGGGGCTTCAACAAGAAGACGAGGATCGACAACATCAACAATGATGAGATTCTGCGGATCTTCGGGACGACGCACGAGGATTGGAGCGGAGGGCCGACGCGGGTGTCGGTGCGGGACTGCCACCTGACAAAAGCCTGCCGGGAGATGATCCACGAGCGCGGGCTGCCGTTCACCGAAGAGAAGACGGAGGTCGTGATCGACCGCATCCAGGGCAAGGCGGCTGGAAACATCGGACCGCGGAAGACCGAGAGAGTGCCCGGGGGCATGGAGTTCGACCTGGAGATCCAATTCCGTGTGATCGACACCGGCGACGGGGGCGAACTGGACATGAAGTGCCTGAACCGTCTGATCGAAGGACTGAAGCTGCTGGAGAAGGATGCGCTGGGCGGCTCGGGCAGCCGCGGTTACGGGAAAGTGCGCTTCAGGAATCTGGCAGTGGACGGCAAGAGCATCCAGGAAAAGTTTGACGCGATCAGCGCAATTGATCCCCAAAAACCGGGCGAAATTGTGGCACTGCACGCTGGCGTGGAGGGCTGACGATGCCCGCAACCTACCGCATCCGGTTCCGGCTGGCCTCGCCGCTGGCCACGCCGCTGCACTCGGGAACGCTGTTCGGCAATCTCTGCTGGGCGTGGCGGTACCTGCACGGGGAAGCGAGCCTGGGGCAGTGGCTCTGTTCGCTCAGGGAAGATCCGTTTCTGATTTCGGACGGGCTTCCTGCCGGCATGCTGCCAAGGCCGCTGCTGAAGCCCGCCCGCGTGCAGGCGATGACGCTCGAGCAGATCCAGGTGCACAAGAAGCTGAGGAAAAGGAAGCTGATTCCGCGCGCCGTGTTTGAGGAACTGCGGAACGGCATGAGCGAAGAAGCGTTGCAGCAGCGGCTGGCGCGGCTCGAGGAAGAGGAGAAGCAAAAGCTCGAGCGCATGACCCCGCACGAGCGGGAGCGCCTGGGCCGGGAGGAGTGGGTGCGCACGCCGCACAACCGGATTCATCGGATCACGGGCCGGACGCCGGAGGAGGGCGGGCTGTTCTTCACGGAAGAATTCTGGGTGACAGGGCTCCGGCAATACAGGGATGTCTATGTGCAGACGTCCCTGCCGCAGGCGAAACTCGAGGAGCTGTTCCGGCAGGTGGCGCGATGGGGCTATGGAAAAGACGCAACCTGGGGCCGCGGCCGGTTCGACGGCCTGGAATTCACGCCTGAGACCGGCGGACTGTTCGATGGCAGCCTGCCGAGGGCGATGTCGCTCTCGCACGGCTCGCTGACGCCGAACATGGCGCAGGCCCGGTATCAGCTGGAAACCCACTACGGACGGCTGGGTGGCGCGTATGCGGCTTCCGCGTCGCCGTTCAAGTTCCCCCTGCTGCTGGCCAAGCCCGGCTCGACATTCGAGGCCGGCCCGGGGCCGTTCGGGGAGCTGCTCGATGGAGTTCATCCGGCCATGCCGGCGGTGCGGCACAATGCCTGGCACCTGTTTGTGACCTACCGGGAGGCGGACTGATGGCGGTCTATCGATGCAGACTGATCCCGCTGACACCGATTCATGTGGGGGCGGGAGAGACGATCGCGCTGGAAGACTATTTCCTGGCCAATGGCAAGCTGACACGCTTCCATCCGCCGGCCGTGTTGCGGGCGATGAGCGACGCCGAGCGGAACCGGTACATGGGGCTTCTGTCGGGCGGGGACACGAACATGGGCGACGCCCTGAAGTTGTTGCGAGACTGCGCGCAGAAGACGCCCGGGTCGTGGATTTATTCCATCGAGGTGGGCGCCGCGTCCCGGCAATCGCTGGCGGAAGCCCTGAATAAGGTGGAAACCAGCCGGGGCGAGGTGCATCCGCTCATCTGGAACGAAGTGCGCTGCGAGGCGGTGCTGCCGGGCTCCGCAATCAAGGGGGCGATCCGGACGGCGCTGCTGAGCGGGATTGTGGCGGGACGGATCGGCAAAGAGCGCGAGTGGGCGGACAACTGGAAGCGGAAGATCGAAGAAAAGGGCCGCGAGAATCCGCGGCGGGTCGCATTCCTGGCGCAGGAGCTGGAAGCGGAGGTGTTCCGGAAAGGACAGCAGGGGCTGGAATACGACCCGTTCCGGTTTGTGAAAGTCAGCGACGCGAGGGTCCCGTCCGCGTGCGTCCGGCTGGACCGGGTGATGCTGCTGTCGAGATCCGAGCGGGATTCCTCGGCGAAGATTCAGATGCATTTCGAGAGGGTGATTTCCGCAGCGGATGGCGGAAAGGCGCCCGTGCTTGAATTCGACCTGACGATTGAAAAGGAAGAGAAAAAGTGGCACGGCGGGATCTCTGGATACCTGGGCGGTGTGCCCTCGCTGGAACGGCTGCTGCAATCGATGCAGTACCACTATGACAATCGGATCTATTCTGAAATGACCCGGTTCGCCGAGCTTTACCAGAGCCAGCAATGGGTTGAATGGCGCACGGCGTGCAAGAAACCCGGTTGCACGCTCATTCGCCTTGGCCGGTTTTCGCACTTTGAATCGCTCTCCGTGGAGGGGCTGAGAAAAACGCAGGACCGGCTGGGCAGGTGGATCGAGGAAGGAACCTCGAGGACGTACTGCACGCCGGACGGGACGAAGAAAATGCCCTTCGGCTGGGCGCTGCTGCAGGTCCTCTGACGGGAGGCGTCCGGGATGCCCGAGCCCTGTGCCGTTCTGCTCCTGACCGTGGGGACGGGGACGCGGGGCAAGCCGGTGGAGACGATTCTGGAGCCGTTCCGGAAGTCGCTCGAAGCGGCGGGAGCGGAGAGGAACATCCTGCTGCCGTCTCGGGAAACCGAGGAAATCGCCAGGAATATCCAGCAGGCTTTTCCGCAGTTTCCGGTGGAAATCCGGCCGCTGCCCGAGGCGGGGGACGAGAACAATGCGGACCGGTGTTTCGAGCACTACGACGCCGTGATCGCGGAGCTGCTGGCCGCCGGGGCGGCGCCCGAATCGGTGATCGCCGACATCACCCGCGGGACGAAGGCGATGTCGGCGGCGCTGCTGCTGGCAGCGGCCGTGCGGGGCGTGCGGCGGGTCCGCTACCTGTTCAGCGAACAGCGCAACGAGAGCGGCGTGGTGCAGCCGGGAACCGAGCGGGTGGCCGATATCGAGCCGTCCTTCATTTTCGTCCGCCAGACGCTCCTGCGGGCCGGCGAGCTGCTGCGGGCGGGCGACTTCCGTGCAGTCGAAAAGCTGCTCGCCCCGCTCATGCCCGGGAAAGCTCCGCCCCGCGACCGCTCCTCGCAGGAGGCGGCGGCGCTCGATTGGGCGGCGCGGTTCTGGGGCGCCTGGGACCGCTTTGACTACCGCGGTGCGGCGCGCCTGTTGCAGAATCAAGCAGCCGGGCATCCGCAGCCGGCGCACGGGCTCCTGAATCTCCTTCCCGGACCACAGCAGGAAGAACTGCTGGCCATGCTGGCTTCGGCTCTGCCGGAACCCATGGGCGACCGCGTCAGGCACTGCCGCGCCCTCGCGGCAGACCTGCTGGCCAATGCGGAACGGCGGCTCGCCGAGGGGCGCCTGGAAGAAGTGCTGGTGCGCGTGTACCGGATTCTGGAGCTGATGACGACCTACCGGCTGTTCAGTCACGGCATCGACAGCGAGCGCGTGAACTGGAACGACCGGCGGGTGCGCGAGTGGCTCGAGTCGAGGAAAGAGACCGGTGCAGGAAGCTCCCGGCCAGGGCGTGCGCTCGGACGCAGGTATTCGGCCGAGCTGCTGGTCTTTCTGGAGCAGAAACAGCCTGAGTCGCGGGGGGCGAAGATCGCCGCGCAGCTCGCGAAGACCGGAGATTGGCTGGGCGCGAACGATGCCGGACTGCGGAACGGATCGATCCTGATCCATGGACTGGCAAGCACGTCGGCGGGGGTCGCAGGCCAGGTGGCCGGGATTCTGGATCGGCTGAGGGAGTTCTTCTACAACGAGCATTCGAACAACCGTGCGCTGCACGAGGCGGCCAGGTTCCCTTTCTCGGCGCAGTGAGAAGCGCCCGCGCGGCCCCCTGTGGTAGAGTAGCGGGCCATGCGATGGATGAACTGGCTTTCCGTGATGGTTCTCGCCCTCGGGCTCGCGTGCGCCCAGGGGCCGGCGAAGAAGGACGCGAAACAGGCTGAAGCGAAGGCGCCCGCCAAGGCGGCTCAGCTCGTGGATATCAACTCGGCGACGCAGGAGGAATTGAAGGCGATTCCGGGAATCGGGGAGGCGTATTCGGCCAAGATTATCAAGGGCAGGCCGTATCAAAGGAAGGACGAATTGGTGCAAAAAGGAATCCTGCCGCAGGGGGTTTACGACAAGGTCAAAGACCGGATCATCGCGAAGCAGAAGTGAGCCCCGCCGGAAAACGGGCCGCGGGCGACAGCCCATGCCCCCCGCCCAAGGGCAACTGCTGTGTCCGGGGGCGAGGGTGCAGGAACAGAACAGATCGTCGCGAGGAAGCGCCCGGCAAACAGGGGGCGAGGGCGGAACGCAGGGTGATGGAAGTGGAGCAGGGTGGTGGTTTTCGGCCACCGGGGCGGCGCGGGGCGGGGCAGGGAAGTCATTGAAAAACCTGCCAGATCGAAATTGGCTCGCTACGTGCTTCTCCCCTGGTGGACGGTGTCCGCCACGGCGCCGTCCGGGAGGTGACGCCATGACGCGCAAGAGCCTGCTGATGACGATGGCGGCGAGCCTGATCCTGACGGCGTTTCCCGCCGGGGCGCAGACGGACGGACCAGGCAAAGGAGTGGCGCGGATCAGCCTCATCCAGGGCGACGTCTCGGTGCGGCGGGGCGACTCGGGCGACTGGGTGGCGGCGGCGATCAATGCTCCGCTGCTGGCCGAGGACCGCGTGCTGACGGGTGCGGCGTCGCGGGCGGAGGTGCAGTTCGACTACCATCACCGGATCCGGCTGGCTGCTGACAGCGAGATCCGGCTGACGCAGCTCGAGCACCGGCTGTATCAGATCCACGTGGTGCGCGGGCTGGCTACTTTCAGCGCTTTGAAGGGCGGTGATGCGCAGGTCGAGATCAACACGCCGGCGGCGGCGCTGCGGCCGGTGGCGTGGGGCGAGTACCGCGTGGCGGTTTTCGACGAGGACAGGGCGGAGCTGACGGTGCGCCGGGGCGAGGCGGAGATCTTCACGCCGTCGGGCTCGCAGCGGCTGAGACCGGGCCGTACCATGGTGGTCCGGCTGACGCCGGACAACCGGGCCGAATACCAATATGTGGCCGAGATTCCCCGGGATGCGTGGGACGAGTTCAACCGCAACCGCGACCGCGAGCTGAGCCGCGGCGCCCAAGTGTATCAATATGTGAGCCGGGATATCTACGGGGCGGAAGACCTCTACGGGCACGGCAACTGGATCTATGTGGCGCCGTACGGGTGGTGCTGGCAGCCGTTTGTGGCCGCCGGCTGGGCGCCCTACCGCTTCGGGCGGTGGGTGTGGCTCGACTGGTACGGATGGACGTGGGTGAGCTACGATCCGTGGGGCTGGGCGCCGTTCCACTACGGCCGCTGG
>Ga0073932_1004839_pt1 | contig 15407 bp, 14 predicted proteins | sample DewCreD2012metaG_FD_76967 | JGI IMG/M metagenome (GOLD analysis project Ga0073932, IMG submission 76967) | Hot spring sediment bacterial and archeal communities from British Columbia, Canada, to study Microbial Dark Matter (Phase II) - Dewar... ... | reverse complement strand
CTACCAACAGCAACACAACGGGGTAGTTGCGTAACACCCCCCCGATCCCCGGCACGGGATTGAGCACGCCCGTGCTCGTCTCATTGTAAACCACGCCGATCCCGGCACAGTGGTTACAATGAGACGGGCACCGGCGTGCTCAATCCCGTGCCGGAGATCGGGGCGGTGTTACGCAACTACCCCGATGTGTTGCTGTTGGTAGATGCGGTCAGCTGCGCCGGCGGGGTCGAGATCAGGGCCGACGAGTGGGGAGTGGACGTGTGCCTGACGAGCAGCCAGAAGGCGCTCGCGCTGCCGCCCGGTCTGGCCCTCTGCAGCGTGAGTGATCGGGCCATGGAACGCGCCCGCAGCGTGCCCAACCGCGGCTGGTACTTCGATTTCTTGCAGTACGACAAGTATGCCGCCAAAAACCATACGCCGGCCACACCGGCCATCAGCCTTATGTATGCCCTGGATGCTCAACTGGACGCCATTGAGGCCGAGGGGTGGGCCAATCGCTTCGCGCGTCACCGCCAGCTGATGCAGCTCGTCCACGACTGGGTCCGGCGCGCCGGCTTTGACTTCTTTGCCCGGGATGGCTACCGCTCGCCGACCGTGAGCTGCGTGACCAACACGCGCGGCATAGACGTGAGTGGCCTGAACAAGTTCCTGCGCCAACGCTACATGCTGATATCCAACGGCTACGGCAACCTCAAGGACAAGACCTTCCGCATCGCGCATATGGGAGACTCGACGCCGGAAGAGATAACCGCCTTGCTGGCAGCCATAGACGAGTTTCTGGCCGCCTGATGTCAGACTTTCTGGACCAGCTGATCGGCATTATTGACGAGCGCAAGCGCCATCCCCGGCCCGGTTCGTACACGAATCGGCTGCTGGCCGACCCGGCCAGAGCGGCTCAGAAGGTGGGTGAGGAGGCCACCGAGGTTATCGTGGCCGCGCTGGCCCAACCTGATGCGCGCCTGGTCGAGGAGATGGCGGACCTGATCTACCATAGCCTGGTGCTGCTGGCAACACGCGATGTGCGCTGGTCGGATGTGTTGGCAGAGCTCGAACGTCGGCACGCGCCGCAATCAGCGGGTGACTGACGGGGCGAGTGGCGACACCGCTCAATTCGGCCGCTGCATGGTGACCAGGCGCACGCCGTGGCGATGGACCTGACGAAAATTCGCGCCCTGCTCCACAGCCTGTAGCACTGACTCGATGTCCTCGACTACGGCGCCGGAAAGAAACCCGACGCCGTAGTCGAACAGTATCGGTGACAAAGGGGTGCTGGGACCGAGCACCAGCACCAGGGCATCCGGGCGACACAGCGCGATCAGATCATCGAACGTTCGATTCATCAGTGTCGTGCCGCTGATAGCCACCACATCGGCCTGGGGGATGATTTCATCGGCGGCGTCGGCCGGGAGATCCTCACCTTGCGGACGCTTCTCCAGCACCCAGAGGGTATCGGCGACCTCTCGACAGCGGGGTAAGAAGGGAAAGTGTCCCACCACGGCCACACGCCGGCCGGCGCCACGTTCCAGGATCACCTGCTCCGCATTCACCTCGAGCCAGTCGGTCGGGCGGCGCGGCAGTAGCGCATTGATGGCTGCCATCCCGATGGACACTTCCAGCAGGCTGGATGCCGTGGCGAGAGCCGCCAGCTCCCCCGCCGTTTGCTCCAGAAGCCGGCCGGCCGCGGCAACATCCGCCGCCCCGCTGTGATGATGATCATCCGGTCCCACCATCGTGGATGCCAGGCCACAACGTCGTTGCCCATCAACCTCAGCCACCACCGCCGTCCAGAACACACCGACACGTACAGCGCGCACGATGCCTTGCGGCAAGGTTGCCAACAGGGTCTCGATCACTGGCATAGGATTTGCTCCTTCTGGTAGATGAGGGATGCAGTCCCATTCTATCCATCACCTCTGCGCGGGGCAAGACCAGCAATCAGCGCTTTTCCATTCCGTTGCACTCGTGGTAATATCGCAGCGTGACATCGCGCAGAAGACCTGTTGGAGCGCCGCTGAGGCGCCGCGTCCTGATCGTGGCAGCACGGGTGATGCTGCTGCTGGCGGGAGCATCCCTGTTGCTGGCGGCTGTCATCAGCGCCCGCCTGATCGTCGGCGATGGCTGGACGCAACCCAGCGAGGGGGCAACCTATCCTCTGCCCGCACCAGCCACGTCCCCGACAAGTCCCGATGCCCCGCAGCCACCGACCAATCCCCCGACCACGCTGCCCGTCCCGGAACCGACAGATCCTGTGACAGCACCGACGAACACACCTCCAGTCGCACCCACAGCCGTGCCGCTGCCGTTCCGGGTTGGCATCGTGGCTGGCCACGCCGGCTTCGACCCCGGCGCGGTTTGCCCGGATGGACTGACGGAGGCCGAAGTCAACCTGGCTATCGCCAGGATTGTCGTCGAATTGCTGCAACAGGCGGGCTATCAGGTTGACCTGTTGGACGAATTCGACCCCCGATTGACCGGATACCGCGCCGACGCGCTGGTCTCAATTCACGCCGACTCGTGTGAGGTACCCGGCGCCAGTGGGTTCAAGGTGGCGCGCATCACTCACAGCGCCATCCCCGAGGCCGAGGACAGGCTGGTAGACTGCCTGTACCGCGAGTACGAGGCAACAACCGGCCTGCCGCGGCATCCCAACAGCATCACGGACAATATGACCAACTACCACGCCTTTCGTGAGATCGACTCACTGACGCCGGGGGCGATCATTGAGACAGGATTCCTGCTCGAGGATCATGCCTGGATCGTCCGCCGTCCCCGTTTGGTGGCACGGGGCATCGTCAACGGGGTGCAGTGTTTCCTGTCTTCCGAGGAGGCACCGTGAGCGGACTCGTGCGCACGCTGTTGGGAGATGTGCCACCCACCACCCTGGGTCGCACGCTGATCCACGAACACCTGTGCGTGGACTGGGGCGAAATGCTGGGGCGGCCCAGGGTGCTCAATTTCGAGTACGACGCTATGGTGCAGCGCATGGTCGGCAAGATGAAAGACCTGCACGCGGCCGGGATAGGTGCTATCGTCGAGTGCACCCCGATCGGCTGCGGACGGTATGTCGACCTGTTCAAAGAGGTGGCGCAACAGGGGCCGGTCAAGATCATCGCAAGCACCGGCTTTTTCCACGAATCGTGGTGTCCCCTCCACCCGATCGCGCGCGCTTTCGACGTGGATATGCTGACCGATCTGTTCGTGCGCGAGATCAGGGAAGGTATGGGCGACACGCTGATCAAAGCGGGCATCATCAAGTGCGCCACCGGGGAGGGGCGCATATCGCCGGGCGAGGAACGCATCCTGCGGGCCGCCGCCCGTGCCCACCGGGTGACCGGAGCCCCCATCATCACCCATACCACCAACGGGATGGGACTGGAGCAGCTCGACCTCTTCGCCGACGAGGGGGTCGCCCCGGAAGAGGTTATCGTCAGCCACATCGGCTTCGAGCCCAACCCACTTGACTACGCCGAACAGATGCTCCGTCGCGGCGCCAACGTGAGCTTCGATCGCATCGGCATGCACGCCTTCTTCCCGGACGATCACTGGGTGGCGCTGGTGAGCCACGCGATCCGACTGGGGTATGTGCGCCAGGTGATGCTCAGCCACGACGCCGCCGTCTTCGCCTACGGGCTCGAGGTAGCCTCGGGCGAAAACGTGTTCGATGACTACACCTACATCCCGCGCGTCTTCCTGCCGCGCCTGCAGCACGAGGCGCAGGTCAGCGATGAGGAAATTCACATCATGCTCGTGGAGAATCCCCAACGTTTACTCGCATTCGGTGATGGCTGACCGCAGGGCGAACGAAACACCACAGGCGTCGAACGTCGCAGGGGCGATTTCTGCCGCCATGGCAGATGACCCAGCGGCTCCGGCTGAGCTGAACGCAACCGCGCACCCCGGGTAAATGGACGAAGGTATCACGCACCCCGATCACGCACGCCGCGCCAGAGCAGCGCTGATTCACCAGCGTCTGATTGAGGTCTACGGCCTGCCCACCTGGCGGCCCTGGCTGGATCCGGTCTCCGAGGTGGTGAGTACCATCCTGAGCCAGAACACCAACGATGGTAACCGCGACCTCGCCTTCAACCGGCTGCGCGCCGTCCTGCCCACCTGGGAGGCAGTGCGCGACGCGCCGGTAGAACTCATCGAAGACGCGATACGCCCTGCCGGTCTGGCGCCCCAGAAGGCACCCCGTATCAAGCAGGCCCTGCAATTCATCACCCAACAACGGGGGCGGCTGGAGCTTGATTTTCTGAAGGAATGGCCGGTGGAGGATGCCAGATCGTGGCTGACTCAAATCAATGGCATTGGCCCCAAGACGGCCGCCATCGTGCTGCTGTTTGCGTTGGGGCGGCCAGCTTTCCCCGTGGATACCCACATCTACCGTGTCACGCGGCGACTGGGGCTGATCGACCAGAAGCTGTCAGTCGAAAAGGCGCACCAGGCGCTCGAACAGCTGCTTGACCCGGCGGTGTATTACCCCTTCCACCTGAACGTCATCCGGCTCGGTCGCGAGGTCTGCCACGCCCGCAACCCCAGATGCGCCATCTGCGTCCTCCAGGCGTGGTGCGACTACTTCGCCGCAACCGGCCAGACCGACACGAGGGCGGCGAGCACCACTTAGTGGGGAACTCCCATAATCCTGGCGAGGCCCAATCCCCTGACCTGTCATTCTGAACGAAGCGGCGTTCTGTCACCAACGCGGTGAGACCCTTCCCTCCGCCTCAATAACGCGCGGTGTCATGCCGTCAGACGAGCGCAGTGAAGAATCTCGATTTTTTTCGTCATTGCGAAGCGCTCCGTTCAGGGTGACAGGGGATAGTTGCTGAGTAGCGGGTCGTACAGATACCGTTTTCGATGAGGGGCGACCAGCGACGACTCTCAGCGAGATCGGTGCCCGGGTGCAGAGATTCTTCGCTGGTCGTGCTTGTCCGGCGTTGAGCCCGCAGTGAACCCGCTCAGAATGACAGCCTGTGATGCAAATCGCTCTCGTAATCCGTTGACAGCTCGCATAACAATACCGACAGTGTACCGGTCTCGCTCCTTTCAAGCGCGTGTGCCTGCGGCGCAGGCTGCAACGTCTGATCACGATCCGCTTTTGCCCGACAGGTATAGCTTTGTTATAATTCCGGTCAGATCGCGAGGGGAGGGCCTGTGACCTGCCTGATGGAGACAGGCAGCTGAGGAGGGGCGTCCGGTACACCGGCATTACGACAATCGGAACAGAGTAACCCGACACAGCACGCTCAATGCAGCGATTGGGGGAGCGCCACGTATGGGGAGTGTCCTTGTCCTGAATGCCACCTATGAACCGATCAGTGTTGTTTCGACGCGCCGTGCCGTGATTCTGCTGCTCAAGGAGAAGGCCGAGGTCATCGAAGCGGCCGAGGCCGAGTTGCGCGCCGAAAGCTACACCATCCGCCTGCCTCTCGTGATTCGGCTCGTCTACTATGTCCGTATCCCCTATAAGGTGTCGCTGCCAGTGACGCGGCGCACCGTCCTGGCACGTGATCACTACACCTGCCAGTACTGCGGCCGACAGGTAGCGCGGAAGGATCTCACCGTAGACCACATCCTGCCCCGGTCGCGCGGCGGGCGCACCACCTGGGAAAACGTGGTGACCGCCTGTCAGCGCTGCAACGGTCACAAAGGGAATCGCACACCCGACGAAGCGAATATGCGCCTCCTCTCCAACCCGGCACGGCCGCGCTACGTCGCGCTGGCGCTGGTTGAGGGCGCTGAAGGTCGCCACGTGTGGGACAAATACTTACGCTGAGGGAGACGCTACGATGCCAACCTATCTGATCGGAATTGACGTCGGCACGACCGGCAGCAAAGCAGTGCTGCTCAGCGCCGATGGTGATGTTAAAGCCAGCGTCACCAATGAATACCCGATGTATACGCCGCACGCCGCCTGGGCCGAGCAGGACCCGTCCGACTGGTGGCGCGCCACCATCGCCAGCATCCGTGGCGTGATGGAACAGGCCGCGGCGAAGCCCGCCGATATCGCCGGAATCGGCCTGACCGGCCAGATGCACGGCCTGGTGGCACTGGATGCCGGCGGGCAGGTGCTGCGTCGCTGCATTATGTGGAACGACCAACGCACGGCCGCACAGTGCGCCGCAATTACCCGGCAGGTGGGATTCGAGAATCTGCTCCGTCTGACCGGCAACCCTGTCCTGCCCGGCTTTACCGCGCCCAAGATCGTGTGGGTGCGTGAGAACGAGCCGGAGGTGTACGCTCGTATCGCCTCGGTGCTGTTGCCCAAGGACTACATACGCTATTGTCTGACAGGTGGCTTTTTCAGCGACGTGTCGGATGCGTCCGGAACGTCCCTCTTCGACGTCGGGCAACGCAACTGGTCAGACGACATGCTGAAGGCGCTCAATATTCCGCGCCAGTGGTTGCCGGAGGTGACGGAATCGCCGGTTGTCAGCGCTCGAGTCAATGGCGAAGCCGCTCGCCTGTGCGGCCTGCTCGAAGGCACGCCGGTCGTCGGCGGCGGGGTGACAATGCGGCCGCCAATGTGGGTGTGGGCGTCATTCGGGAAGGCATCGTCTCGGTGTCTCTGGGCACCTCCGGAGTGGTGTTTGCGGCCTCGGACACGTACCGCATCGAGCCCAACGGCAAGTTGCACGCATTCTGCCACGCGGTGCCGGGTATGTGGCACCTGATGGGCGTGATGCTGTCGGCGGCAGGAAGCTTCCGGTGGTATCGTGATGCCCTGGGCGATGCTGAGCGCGCAGCCGCGGCTGCCAGCGGACGGGATGTGTACGACATTCTCACCGAAGGCGCCGGCGGTGTGCCGGCCGGCTGCGAAGGCTTGCTGTTCCTGCCCTATCTCACTGGCGAGCGGACGCCGCATCCCGACCCGGATGCGCGTGGCGTCTTCTTCGGGCTGTCGCTGCGCCACGGCAAGGCTCACCTGACACGAGCGGTGCTCGAAGGAGTGAGCTTCGGCCTGCGCGATTCGCTCGAGCTCATGAAGGACCTGCAGCTGCCGATCAATCAGGTGATTGCGCTGGGTGGCGGCGCGCGCAGTCCACTCTGGCGCCAGATTCTGGCCGACATCTTCGCAACGGGACTGGTCACGGTCAATGTGACCGAGGGAGCGCCGTTTGGCGCGGCTCTGCTGGCCGGCGTCGGCGCCAGCGTATATCCGGATGTGGCGACTGCCTGCCGGACGGTGGTGCGCGTTTCCGGAGAGACCTCCCCCGGCGCTGCAGCCGCCGTGTACGCCGATTACTATCCCCGCTACCGGTCGCTCTACCCGACATTGGCGCCGGAGTTCAAGGCGCTGGCCAGCGTGGTCAATAAGCACGCCAGCGCGGGGTGATACTCGCACCGGTCGGTGCTCAACAGACAAACCGTTACCCCGAGCAGGGGCGTGACTTCGCCCACACGGGAAGCAACCGCGAGGAGCGCAGGTCGTTCTGCGCTCCCGCCGTTGACTCTGAAGCCGGGCAACCAAAGGAGTGAACCAGCGTGCTGCGCTTTCTGACTGCCGGCGAGTCGCACGGACCGCAGCTGACCGCCATCCTGGATGGACTGCCGGCCGGAATACCACTCACCGCCGAGCACCTGCAGCGTGATATGGAACGTCGCCAGCAGGCCTATGGTGCCGGCGGGCGGATGGGCATCGAGAAAGACAGGGTGCGCATCACCGGCGGCGTCCTGGGCGGACGCACGACCGGTGCTCCGCTCGCTCTCCACATTGACAACCTCGACCATAAGAACTGGCGCGAAAAAGACATCCCTCCGATGACCATCCCCCGCCCCGGTCATGCTGACCTCACCGGCGCGATCAAGTACGGCCTGCGTGACCTGCGGATGGCGCTGGAGAGGGCCAGCGCGCGAGAGACGGCCGCTCGCGTGGCGGTGGGCGCGGCGTGTCGGCAACTGCTGGCGCAGTTCGACATCGTCATCGGCAGCTACGTGGTCAGCATTGGCGATGTCACGGCCGATCTGCCTGCCCCCGATACGGCGAGCGCGCGCGCTGTCTACGCCGCCCGCTTCGCCGCTGCCGACGCGAGTGAGGTGCGTTGCCCGGACGCCGAAGCGGCTCTGCGGATGCGGCAGCTGATCTGGAACACCATGCAGTCCAAAGATACCATCGGTGGCGTCTTCGAGGTCGTGGCACTGGGTGTCCCGCCGGGACTGGGTTCGTATGTGCAGTGGGACCGGCGACTGAGCAGCCGTCTTATGGCTGCGGTCGGGAGCATCCAGGCGGTCAAGGGGGTCGAGATCGGCCCGGCCTTCGACAACACTCGCCTGCCCGGCACGCGGGTCCACGACGAAATCATCGCCGTCAGCTCCCCCGATCTGAACGATACGCCGTCGGCACCCGACTCGCCTGACATTGCGCCTACCGTCGAGTTGACCCGCCGCACGAATCGGGCCGGCGGCCTTGAGGGCGGCATCTCAACCGGCCTGCCGATCGTGGTGCGGGGCGCGATGAAACCGATCTCCACCACGCTCAACCCCCTGCAATCGGTGGACATGGCCACGGGTGAAGCGGCCGCCACCCGCTATGAACGGTCCGACTTCTGCGCCGTCCCGCGCGCCGCGGTGGTGGCCGAGGCGATGGTCGCTTACGTGCTCGCCGACGCCCTGATCGAGAAACTGGGCGGCGATAGCCTGGACGAGATGCGCAGTCGCCTGCCCACGTTGCGCCGCGCCCGCCTCGACCAGCTGCCCGTGGATAACACGCCGTGGCGCATGTACTGAAGGGCAGCCCCTGACCCGATGAACCCGGCAACCAACTTGATCGTCACCGGCTTTATGGGCACCGGCAAGACGGCAGTGGGCCGCGAGGTCGCCGCCCGCCTGGGCCGCGAGTTTGTTGACACCGACCATCTGATCGAGCAGCGCGTCGGTCGGTCCATCCCCGACATCTTCGAGCACGATGGCGAAGCCGCCTTCCGCGCCATGGAAGCCGAAGTGTGCCGTGAGCTCACCCGGCCACGAAATCTGGTCATCGCGACCGGTGGCTGGACACTGGGCAATCCCGACAACCGCGCCGCCCTTGAGGCAGGGGGTAAAGTCATCTGTCTGCGCGCCGATTCCCGGACGTTGATCGAACGTCTGGGCAGCGCTCAGGGGCGGCCGATGCTGCGCGATCCCCACTGGCCCTGGCGACTCAGGGCACTGCTGGCGCAGCGCATGCCGACCTATCTCAGCTTCCCGTTTCAGGTCAACACCTCGCGACTGACGATCGGCCAGGCAGCCGATCGCGTCCTCGGCCTGTGGGATATTCTCAACCACCAGACCGACGCCGACAGCGTGCCGCTTGCCCTTCCGGTAGCGCTGGATGACACAGGCTACAGCGTGCTGATCGGCCACGGCGCGCTGGACTGGATTGGCGTGCTGGCGGCCGCGTTGGGCCGACCGACCGGCGCCGCCATCATCAGCGATAGTACGGTCGCGCCCCTGTACGCTCGCCGGGTCGCAGCAGCGTTGGAGCATGCCGCCGCGGCCCCAACCGGCGCGACGGGGTTAGCCACACCGTTGCTCGCGACGATGCCGGCTGGCGAGACCCATAAGACCCTTTCCACCGTCACCGACCTCTACGCCCAGCTGTTGGCCGGCAAACTGGATCGCGGGGCGCTGGTACTGGCACTGGGCGGCGGCGTGGTGGGTGACGTGACGGGATTCGTGGCCGCGACATATATGCGCGGTCTGCCACTCATCCAGGTGCCAACGACGCTTCTGGCGATGGTAGACTCGAGCGTCGGCGGCAAAACGGGCGTTGATCTACCTTTCGGCAAGAACCTGGTGGGCGCATTCAAGCAACCCGAGCTGGTTGTCGTGGATCCATCCGTTCTGGCTACGCTGCCAGCGGCCGAAATGCGCGCCGGTCTGGCGGAGATCGTCAAGGCAGGCGTCATCGGCGACCCCGCCCTCTTCGAACGTCTGGAGCAGGGCCGGCTTGACGACGTGGCGTGGCTCATTCATAGGGCCGTGGCTGTCAAGATTGAGGTCGTGCAGTCTGACCCCTTCGAGCAGGGTCGCCGCGCCGTTCTCAATCTGGGCCACACCTTTGGCCACGCCCTGGAGACGCTGTCCGACTTTCGACTGCGGCACGGTGAGGCGGTTGCCATCGGGATGGTGATTGCCGCACGACTCGCCGCACGACTCGGTCGTTGTCAGCCGGAGACGGCGACGCGCATCGAGGCCGCCCTGTATCGCCTGGGACTGCCGACCAAAGTGCCCGATTATCCAGCCGAAGCCATCTGGGCAGCGATGGCCAGCGACAAGAAGAAACAGGGAAACCGCCTGCGATTTGTCCTGCCGACGGCGATCGGCCAGGTCGCCATCTGTGATGACGTGCCCCGGTCGGCCGTTCTCGAGGTTCTGGAGACCGCCGAGTGATCCGCTGCAACCGTCCGGCGTTGGCTGCGTATACTGTGGTAGATACTGCAGCGTTGCCTGAAACAGGCGAGCGTCGGATAAGGAGACAGCTATGCCACCCGGGAAACTCGAACGAGGAGGCCTTTCATGAGCGAGACGTCAGGCCAGGAACGCACCTGGACGGAGGAGATCCAGATCGCCGGCAGCGAGCTGGTTGAGCGCGTCAAAGAACTCGTCGCCGAGGGCAACGTGCGCCGGGTGGTGCTGCGCACCCCGGATGATCGCCTGTTGCTGGAGATACCGCTGACCGCCGGCGTGGCGGTCGGTGGCGTTGTCACGGTGTTGTCGCCGGTTCTGGCCGCGCTCGGCGCGTTGGCGGCCCTGGTCGCGAAGGTCAAGGTGGAGATCGTGCGCGTCGAAGGGGACGGCGACCTCCCGCCGGGAGATGACCCCGGTTTATAGCCGCATCTGAGACCGGCGTGTCGGGTGATGAGTGTTCTCGTCTGTCTGCTCTGACACGCCGGTCACGCCCAGCCTGGCCGACGCGACACCCAGCCCAATGACCACCCAGAACAGCGCCACCAGGTGGAGAAAGTTGATGTTGAAGAAGAAGTGGTCAAACACGCCGCCAGCCAGCGCACCGCCCAGGGCAGCCGTGTAGGCCAGCAGGTACCCCTCACGTTCATCCCCCGGCGGGATGTGGCGCAGTGCGCGCAGCACAATCGCGAAGAAGGTCGCCACAACCACCAGGAACAGGAACAGGCCGACTAGGCCTACCTGTTCCGCAATTAGAAGATAAACCATCGAGACTCCCAGATAGAGATCAATATCCGGCGTCCCACTGAAGCCAACACCCAGCACCGGGTAGCGGCCGATCAGAATCAACGCATCCTTGTACTCCCCGAAGCGCATCTGGGTAGCCAGGTCCTGCCCCTGAAACCCCTCGACCAGCCGCACCACATACACCTGCGTCGGCGGCAGGATCAACAGGAGCACGGCCAGACCAGCCAGCGCGACCAGCAACCGGCGATAGCGCAGCACACCAACCAGGGAAATGCCCGCAGCCAGACCGATCATCGAACCCCGTGAGAAGGTCAGCAGCAGACACAAGACCATGGCACCGGCAGGGAGCACCAGCCAGCGGCGCGGCACGGCCGGCCGGCTGGCAAACAGCTGTACCAGGGCAACAGCCGCCACAATGACCATCAATCCGCCCAGCGCATTCGGATCGATCGAGGTCCCAATCGCCCGCATCGGCTGATTCGGATCGTCCTCGACGTAACGCAAGATACCGCCGGTGGGATAATTGAACACGGCGAGTCGGGAGAGAATGGCCACCGTCCAGTCACCGGGCAGTACGTAGAACAACACGCCCAATGCTCCGCTCAGCCCCCCGGCGGCAATGAGCGCGATCGTGACACGTCTGATCTGCTCGAGACGGTGCACCTGATTGATGACCACCAGACACAGCACGATCGCCAGTAGGACCTCGACAAACCGCCGCAGAACAGTGGCGCTGAGTGGCGCGTGCGCCAGGCCAGCCACGAACGTGACAAGCATCCAGACCAGGAACGCGAATATGGGTATGCCCAGCGCGGTGACATCGAACACACGCTGCGTTCTGGACACAATACGCATCAGCCACACGCCAAAAACCGCCAGCAGCGCCAGGTCGAGGAAGGTAGGCCGGAAGCCGACTTCGATCGGCAATGCCGCATAGGGCAAGAGACAGATCAGCGTCAGCATTGCCAGCAGTCCCCACTCGGTGGATCGCAACAAGGTCGCGCCCACAACCAGCACGCCCACGCCACCCAGTGCCAGCAGCGGCCCCAGCCAGCCGAAGAGCGCACCCACCACGAGTCCGGCCATAACAGCCACGCCGAGGGCAGCACCGAGCGCCACCGCCGGATTGCCCGAGGTCAGCCAGGAACGCAACCGCTCCAGAACAGGGTTGTCGGTCATACTCCGATGTCCTCACACGACTTCGCCAGCCACGGGGTAGTTCGGATTCCTGCTGGCCCTCTGCACATCTTATCCAGCCTCTCCGGCACCCCCTCACTGACTTCAAGGGGGACGTCGCCGCCACTGCGATCACTGCCAGTCACACAATACCAACGCATCATCTGTCCTTTCAGCCCCCTCACGCGATGTCACCGGCAGGCGCTGCCCGGTTTCCAGATCGTAGAAGCCGGTGATCAATCGGTAGCCGGAGTCGGCCAGTCCGGAGGGCACCGCCAGCGCGAAATCGGTGATGATCACCTCACCCGGTTGCCAGCGCGATGTGGGGTACAATCCGTCCAGCGGCTGAGAATCGTAACCGGCAACGCGCTGGTTCCGGGCATCGAGCAGCTGGAGAAACGCCGTATAGTCTCGAGCGACAGCCGCCACGGAGCGCCAGTGCAGTCGCAGGCAGATGTCACCAGCCCCCCCGGCACACGGCAGCGTGGAGAAGCCCAGCAGATCAATAGCGTCCCCAAAGCGCCCGCGGCAAGCGGTCGCCGGCGACCGCGGATCCCGACCGTCGTCGGAGAGGTAGAACACCCCCACGTTCAGCTGATCGCCCAGCCGCCGACCATCGGCCGCGTACGCGGGCAGCCTGCTCGACGCCGTTACACTGCTTGCCTGGCTGTCTGAAACCGCTGCCGCGTCGCTGTCCAGATGCAGCCCGGCGTGCTCGATCAAACCGATCCGCACCAGATAGGCACCCGATGGGGATCCCGCAGGCAGTGACACCAGGTGCTGCTCGGGTGACAGACGGTCACGCCGCCAGCGCTGCTCCTCGGACAGCGATATGCCGTTCAGCTGACTCACCGGCTGCCCCCGGGCATCCAGTATATGCACGAAGGTGCGGTATTCCCACGGTTGATCGGTGATGCCCCGCCAGTACAGATCGAGAACGGCGGCACCACCAGGCGGCACCACCGTGGGCGTCAGGCGATAGGCGGTCAGCGCAACCTGACCTCCCCAGCTGTACTCAACGGCGACCGGTGGTGACGCGGCCGCCGCGGCATCCGCAAAGGACACGATCGTGGGATAGGTGTGCAACGTCGCCACGCGGTCCCGGGTGGGCCCCACCACAAGCGGATCTGCCGGCCCGCCTGGCGGCGGTATCAGTCCGCGGTACGGTTGCGGAAAATGCAGCAGGTAGGCGGTGCCACTGCCAGTCGCATCACGCCGCAACCACATCAGGCTGGACTCGCGATCAATGGCAACAACTCCCGGGATCAGGAAGATGTCGGGCACTTCCAGGAGCAGCGCCGGCCGGTCAGACCGAAGTGGCGGGCGCACATCCGTCTCGGCGAACTGACTGCGGAGCAGGAAGTGTACCGTGGGATGCAGATAGACCGGCAATGGCAACAGCACATCTGCATCCCTGGCACGCTCGGCCACATAATCTGCCAGGTCAGCCAGTGGCCCGTTGTACTGACTGTAGACCATCGGCGTCTGCGCCCAGCGCCCGAAGTAGGCTGGCAGTGCCCACCACGCCGTTGCGATAAGCAGCAGGACCGTCACCGTCGCCCGTACTCCCACCGTGGCAGCCGGCCGCGCCTTCCGCCGGGCAAACACCCACAACAATCCTCGGGCTACGGTCACCCATCCCACTGCCGTGACTGCATAATAGATCGGCAGCAAACCCGACAGGCGAAGTGTATAGACCGCCGGAACGGACAGCAGGGCCGGCAGCCACAACACCAGGAGACTGACGAGCAAGAACAGGTACGCCGGTCGCCGCACACGGCCCAGACAGACCAGAAGACCGATCCAGAAGCCGATCACCTCGAGGGCGCTGAAACCGGCCTGATCGGCCAGGTTATGTCGCCAGTGCGGATCTGAGCCATCCACAAACACGCGCACCGCGTCCAGGAGCTGCTGCGGCCAGGTGACAGCACCGCCTGCTAATTGGTTGCCCACAAAGACGTCGCCCGAACGCCCGACGAAGGCGTCCGGGTGCCCCAGAAAGTAGAGACCAAGCGGGGCAAACACCAACCCCGCGCTGAGGCCCATCACCGCCAGTCCTGACCAGAGTGCGGGACGACAAATCGGCCGAGACTGGTTCGCCCGGTGGGCAACAATAGTCGCCGCAACGCCGAAGATCAGGAAAATCAGCGGCACCAGCCGCGCTGTCAGATAGCTGTACTGGCAGAAACCCAGCGCCAGGCCGGCCAGCGCCCACTGAGGCCAGCTGCGCCCCACCCCGTGCCGGCTGGCACGCCGAAACGCGCTCCAGAACAGCCAGTTGGCAAGCACCAGACACGCCGGCAACAGAGCAGCGCGATGGCCGGTTCGACTCATCACCAGGTACCAGAACGACAGCGCGAGGCCACCGGCCGCAATCACCGCCAGCCAGCGCCGCTCCGGGTCACCGGCAAACATCGTCACCAGCCAGCGGTAAGTTATCGCGACGGTGAGGATGGCCGCCAGCGCCGAAACCAGGCGCAAGGCGTACGGCGTCTGCCCCAGCGCGCTCATGCTCACGGCGCCGAGATACGGCATCAGCGGCTCGCGCCCGTTGTTGCCGGGGAAGAAGACCTGCGCCGCGTGCGTGTCCGCCACCCAGGCCGCATCCAGGGCATAGTACGCCTCATCATACCAGAGCCCCGGCGGCAGCACCGACAACCCGTACAGGCGCGTCGTGGTCACCGTCAGCAGAACGATGAGCAGCCAGCCGGACACGAGACCGGCTGCGGTCATTCGGCGACGCGTCTCCCCGCTCACATCACGCATCAAGGTACATCCCCATCAAATCGCAGGCGGCCTCCAACCAGGCCTAACGACACCGTGACGGCGTCTCCCCCCGCATTCTTCAGTCCCAGGCGCTGCCCGTTGGCGCCATCATACAGGCCAATACGCAGGATGTACTGTCCCTCGTCGTCAGGTAACCGCAGGTCGTAGCGATCGAGGACGATCTCCCCTGGACTCCACAGCCAGGTTGGATAGGTGCCATGTTGAGGCCGATTGTCCTGCTGCGCCAGGATGCCACCCGTCAGCGGGTCAACCAGATGCGTGAACACGGTGTAGTCTCCGGCAATCTCGCCGGTAGCCTGCCAGTGCAAGGT
>Ga0073932_1004836_pt1 | contig 15416 bp, 17 predicted proteins | sample DewCreD2012metaG_FD_76967 | JGI IMG/M metagenome (GOLD analysis project Ga0073932, IMG submission 76967) | Hot spring sediment bacterial and archeal communities from British Columbia, Canada, to study Microbial Dark Matter (Phase II) - Dewar... ... | reverse complement strand
GTACACCAGCTTCGTGAGCTCCCTGGCCTCCTGCCAGGCCTTGATGTCTTCGAAGCGTTCGATCTTCATGCCCGCATTCTACCCGATTCCGAGGCACTTCGCACTGTGAACTTCGCACTGAGCACTGTCAAAGGCTACCTCATTGACGCCGACGGCGAGGGAACCCTGGAGTTCCAGTACAACCCCTCCGAGGTGGTGGACGAGAAGGCGACCCACTTCGCCGCCATCCGCGTCCCCGGCATGAGCCATCCCCGCTACCAGTACGTGGCGGGGGAGCCGCGGCGGATCGTGTTCAAGCTCCAGTTCTTCAAGGGGCCGGTGAAGGAGCGGGTGCTCTGGCTCCAGTCGCTCCTCTACCCCGAGCACGCGGACAGCATGCTGGCGATGGCGCCGCACCGGGTGCTGTTCGTCTTCGGCGAGCTGTTCCCGAGCGTGCTCTGCATCGTCCGCGAGGTGAAGGCCCGGTTCTTCGGCCTCTTCGAGCCGGAAACCCTCCTCCCCGAGCAGGCGGACGTGGACGTCGTGCTCGAGGAGTACATCGACCAGAGCGTCAGCGTCAACGAGGTGCGGGGATGATCACCAAGCGCTCGCGCTACCGATTCAGCATCCTCTGCCAGGACGAGGGCTTTGACTTCCTGGGGAACCGGCCGCAGATCCCGACGGCCCCGCGCCCCGACGACCGGTTCCACACCGTGGTCGAAGGTGACCGCCTGGACCTGCTGGCCCACCGCTACCTGGGCGATGCCAGGCTGTGGTGGGTGATCGGCGACTACAACGACCTCTTCTGGCCGCTGGACCTCGAGATCGGCTCCGTGCTTCGCATCCCGAGCGCGCAGCACGTGCAGATGAACATCCTGGGGTGAGCCATGGACCTCGACACCTACGCCCCGACGTTCCTGATTCAGATCGAGGGCAAGGACCTCTCAGCCGACATCGCGCAGGAGATCCGGTCGTTCGCCTTCGAGGACAACGAGAGCAAGCTCGATGCCCTGGAGCTGACCGTGACCGACCGCAACCTCCAGTTCGTGGACCACCCTCTCTTTCAGGAGGGCAATGAAATCGTCGCGCGGTTCGGCTACGTCGGCAATCTGTCGCCCAGGAAGAAGGCCGTCATCAAGGACATCGAGTACGACTTCCCCGAGGACGGCGACCCGACGATCACGCTTCGAGCCTACGACAAGGGCTTCAAGCTGGCGGGCAAGGAGGCCCAAAAGGTCTGGACGAAGCCGCCGCCGGGCATCCTCTACTCCGAGATTGCCGAGGAGATCGCCAAGAAGCACGGCCTGACGCCCAAGGTCACGCCCACGAAGGTCCGGCACCTGCGGGTCGTCCAGAGCAACATCTCCGACGCCGACTTCCTCAAGGAACTCGCCGAGAAGGCGCGCGACAAGGACGGCGACGGCGTCACCGGCTACGTCTTCTACGTCCAGGACGACGAGCTTCACTTCCACCCGCCCGCGCTCGACGAGGCCCCCGCGATGGCGCTGGAGTACTTCACCGACACGAAGGGCGTGCTCCGCAGCTTCCGGCCGGCGTCGAAGAGCCAGGGGGCCAAGGGCGAGGGCACGGAGACGAAAGCCATCGGCGTGGACCCGCGCGAGAAGGAGCCGGTCGAGGAGACGGCCTCGAACGAGAACACCCCCGAGCGCACGGCGTTGGGCAAGCGCACCTACCTCGTGGACGGGAACACCGGCGAGGAGAGCTACCAGGAGGAAGAATCGGGCCACGTCGTCGACTCGCCGGAGCGGACGGAAGGCTTCCACGAGGAGCCGGCGCAGGAGCCTGCCCAGGACAAGGCCGAGGGGAAGTTCAAGAAAGCCGAGATGGGCCAGGTCGAGGCCACGGCCGTGACGATCGGCATCCCGGCCCTCAAGGCCAAGCAGAACGTCGAGATCAAGGGCGTGGGGCAGAAGTTCTCAGGCATCTACTACGTCGACAGCGTCCGGCACGAGATCGGCGAGAACGGCTACTCCTGCGAGCTGAAGCTCAAGAAGAACGCTCTGGGCAAGGGCGCCGGGCAGAAGTCCGAGGAGGCCAAGGCCCAGCAGAACGACCGCGAGGCCCCGCCGGTGCCGAAGGAGGAGCCGCCGAAGATGGTGACAGTCGATGCGGAGACAGGAGAGGAAAGATGACCCGTGACGCGTGACGCGTGATAGGAGGAGCCTCAAGCTGCAAGCTACAAGCTGCAAGCTTCTGAACGACCTCTCCGAAGCTTGGGGCTTGGAGCTTGAAGCTTGCGGCTCTCTGGTCACGGGTCACGAGTCACGCATCACGCAACCACGAGCGAAGGGCAGGCCATAATGCTCGACGTCTACGATAAGGATCAACAAGAGCGCTACCGCCACAGATGGTTCGGGAAGTACCGCGCCTTCGTGCGCGACAACAACGACCCCGAACGCCTGGGGCGGTGTCGGCTGGAGATCCCCGCCGTGCTCGGCACGGGGGAGGATCACTGGTCCGACTGGGCGTCGCCCTGCTTCCCCTATGGCGGGAACCAGGACATCGGGATGTTCCTCGTGCCCGAGGAGGGGGCGTCGGTCTGGGCCGAGTTCGAGGGCGGCGACGTGCAGTACCCCATCTGGGTGGGCGTCTGGCTCGCCAAGTCGGACCCAGGCGAGCAGCCCGAGGAGGCGAAGCGCCTGTGTGGCGAGGCCAAGTGCCTCGACTGCGAGGACAAGGCCGACCACGCGGGGAATCCCTCCGACGACAAGGAGCACGGCAAGTTCCACGGCCATCCCGACTACTACTGCCCGCGGCGCAAGGTGCTGCTCAAGACCGAGACGGGCCACACCATCGTCGCCGACGACAAGGACGAGGAGGAGTTCCTTGCCATCCTCGACCGCGGCGGCCAGATGATGCGCTTCGAATGCCCCGTGCTCCTCCCCAAGGACAGGGGCAACGCGCTGCCGCGGCGCACACGACAGGCCGAGGTCGGCGACCAGCTCGACATCGGCTCCGACATCAAGGACCAGAAAGCGCGCGTCGAGATCACCGACCTCTGTCGCCAGTTCGTCCGTTGGGAGGCCTGGAAGGACCGCGAGAAGATCTACGTCCAGTCGAACGACAAGGGCCGGGGCCGCATCCAGCGCATCCTGCTCGACACGACGAAGGGCCGCGAGCGGGTCGTCATCTCCGGCCTGAACTTCCGCCAGGAGATCATCATCGATTCCACGGGGGGCCGGGAGCACATCCTCGTCCGCGACAAGGCGGGCAGCATCGTCTGGATGGACGCCGTGAACGGGAACGTCACCGTGGATGCGAAGAACTTCGTGTTCATCAACCCCTGAGGAGAAGCCACAAGCTGCAAGCCACAAGCTACAAGCTCCTGATTGGATGCTCCGAGGCTTGGGGCTTGGAGCTTGCAGCTTGAGGCTGACACAGGGCAAGAGACATGGCCATCCCTCAGGCAAGGCTCGGCGACATGACGAACCACATGGGCATCATCGTGACCGCGGCCATCCGCACGTTCGTCAACGGCCGGCCCGCGGCAAGGCTCGGCGACCTCCACCTTTGCCCGATGCACGGGATCAACCCGATCGTCACCGGCGACCCCGACACGATCATCGAGGGAAGCCCCTCGGCCCGGCTGGGCGACCTCACCGCCTGCGGGGCCGTCATCGTCACAGCCAGTGAGGACACCCTGGTGTGAAGCCATGACATTCGACTGCCAGGCACAGGACAACATCCAGCTCGACTACTGGGACGTGATGCCCAAGAGCATCACCGTCAACTGCACGCTCGAGGACGTCACCTTCCCCCTGATGATCTACGGCGTGCCCCGCGACGCCGTCGCCTACCGCGTCATCAACCAGGCCATCGCCTCGGTCGGCGCGGACGGGGAGGTCACCCTCGGCACCGTCCGCGGGACGACGATGATCCTCGCCTGGCGGAAGGACGACCCCTGCGACGTCAAGTACATCCAGGTCACGGTCGAGTGCCCTTGCGACGAGTACCTGCCGGGCGGCACTCGTGGCCAGGGCAGTCTACCGCCCTCGTCCCCGACGCCGCAGGGCTCCCCGGAGGAATGCGACGGCGCCGAGAGCCTGACGATGATCGTGAGCGGCTTCACCGGCGCCTGCACCGCTCTGAACGGCACGTACGTCCTCGTACGGTCGGGGTCCCACGTCTGGGTGGACGCCGCCGGCGGGATGCAGGTGCGCCGCTCGAACGACCGCTGGCGCGTCGAGGCTGGGGTAGGCACGCCGATGTTCGCCGAGGACTACCCCGCCCCGCTCACCTGCGCGGGCGATCATCCCACGGGGTCGGGCAACCTGGTGAGCGCGGGCTGCGGCCAGACCGGACACTACACCATCGCCTGAGAGCCATCCGATGTCTTCTCCTTCTGACTCCGCATTCCGCACTCCGCATTCCGCATTCACCGTGCTTCCCCATTGCCGTTCCCGCCTCCACTGCGAGGCCTGCCGGAACGACCCGGCCTTCCGCCAGAGCCTGGTCGAGCACTTCGGCCCCTTCGACTGTCCCCTGGCGGGGCAGATGCCGGCCGTCGTGAACCTCGTGTTCGACACCCGGCCCCTCGTCGTCCACGCCCCGGGGCTGACGGGGAAGAACCTCCTCTGGCAGGCAGTGAAGACCGAGTTCTTCCTCAGCGAGCCAAAGAGCTTTGGGGTGGCCGACGGCCTGACCATCCTCACCTGGAACAGCCGCCGCGAGCCGGGCGTCCTCCAGCAGTGCCTCGATCACCTGGGCGTGCCCCACGTCGTCCTCGGCCAGGGCATCCGGGACTGGAGGAATCTGCTCAAGAACCGCCTGACCCGCGACGCGCTGGACGAGGTGACCACGAAGTACGTCATGGGCATCGACGCGTCCGACGCGTTGGTGCTGGGCCATCCGCAGGCGATCCTCGACCGGTTCAAGGCGCAGTTCTCCTGCAAGCTCCTCTTGGGCGCCGAGACCCACTGCTTCCCCGAGATCGCGGAGCTTCGGCGGTTCGAGGATTCCCTCCCGGGGGCGACATCGCCCTGGCACTACCTCAACTCTGGGATGTGGATCGGCGAGACGGCGTTCTGCCGCGAGTTCTTCCGCGTGGCCGCCGAGACGGACCCGTGGCCCGGTGACGAGCGCTTCCAGCGAAGCGACCAGGGGGTGTTGAAAAAAGTGTTCCGGCGCTTCTACCCCGTGGCCCTTCTCGACACCCAGTGCAGGCTGTTCCAGAACATCAACGTGCGGGTCGAAGAGCTGAACGGTAAGGTGGACCTCGAGAGCCGCCTCTCCCTCGTCACCGTGTGCCTCCTGAACTGGAGGCGGCCGCAGAACCTCCCCCGCGTCATCGACTCGGTCGCCAGGCAGACGGCCAAGCCCGTCGTCTTCCTCTGGAATAACGGCGCGCCGCTGAAGGACGAGCGCATCCGCTGGCAGGTGGATTCCTCGGAGAACGCCGGCTGCTGGCCGCGCTGGTTCATGGCGTCGCGCGCGGCGACGGAATTCGTCTGCTCCCTCGACGACGACCTGGTGCTGAAGGACCCTTACGTCCTCGAGGATGCCATCGCCTTCCTCGGCCAGTGCGGCGAGCAGACGATCATCGGGCCGGAGGGGGTCCGACTCGCCTTCAGCAAGCCGTACCGCGACTGCGACCACATCGCCTGCCCCGCCGAGGACACGCCCGTCTCCATCGTCAAGGGCAGGATGATGCTCTTCCGCAGGAGCGCTCTGAACCGAGTGACGCTCACGACGGCCTACGACGTGGCGCGCGACGCCGACGACATCGCCCTCTCCGCGATGGCCGCGGGAGGCAAGGCCGGCAGGCATATCGTCCCCTCGCTCTTCCGAGGCCGGCTCGAGGACCTAGAGCAGCTTGGGGTCGGCCTTAACCAGAGGCAGGGACACCACGAGCGCCGCGAGGCAGCGCGCCGCAAGTACTTCATGGACTGAAAGGAGCACAGCATGGCATCGTTCCCCACCGACGAAGGCTACCTGACCCTCGCCACGGGCCGCCAGCACTACGTCGAGCTGGCCACGAACCTCGCCCTGTCCGTCAAGCACAAGAACCGGCGCCCCGTCGCACTGCTCCATGACGAGCGCGTGGAGGTCCCGCCGACCCACAGGCCCTACTTCGACGTCGTCATCGAGGCCAAGGCGAGCCATCTCCTCCCTGGCCTCGACGCGAAGCTCCTGCTCCAGGACTACAGCCCGTTCGAGCGGACGATGTTCATCGACTCCGACTGCCTGATGGTGAAACCTGACGTCGGCCGCTTCTGGGGCGCACTGCGCGGGCATGCCCTCACCGTGGTCGGCGACATCATCCGCCGGGGCCCCTACTGCAAGTTCCAGGACGTGGCGGAGCTGATCGCCAAGTTGGGCCTGCCCCACATGGTCCGGCACAACGGCGGATTCATGTACTTCGAGAAGTCCGAGGCCGCCCGGCGGGCGTTCGCCCAGGCCAGGGCCTACTACGAGGAGCATCGTGACTTCCTCTCCTACCTCCACAGCGACGCCTCGAAGGGCTACAACGAGGAGCCGCTCTTCGGGGCGGCAATGGCCTTGCTGGGCCTCAGGCCCGTCCCGCCCCGCGAGAACCTGATGTACACCGCCCGCAAAGGCCCCTACGACATCGACGTCCTGCGCGGGCATTGCGCCTACGGCGAAGACCCCGTGGTCTCGCCCACGTTCGTCCACTTCGTCCGCCTGGAGCCGAGGGAGGTCTACGTCCGCGAGACGGCGCGGCTGCGCCGGTGGTTCGACCTTCCCCTCTGGCTCCCGCCGGGTTCGGAGACGACGCCAGCGGACGCCGAGCGGGTCCTCCGAGTGCCGGCCAAGGCCGACATCCTGCCCCTCCTCCCGCGCGAGGGGATCGCCGCCGAGATCGGGGTGTTCAAGGGCGGCTTCTCGCAGAAGATCCTCGAGGCCGCCGCGCCCTCCAGGCTCCACCTGATCGACCCGTGGCCCGACGAGGTCTCCAGCGGCGGGGTCACGGGGAAGGGCGACAACTTCCACCAGCTCGTCGTCGGCCGCTTCCAGCAACGGATCGACGCCGGCCAAGTCGTCGTCCACCGCACGACTTCCACGGAGGCGGCGAAGGGATTCCCGGAGGGCTACTTCGACTGGGTTTTCCTCGACGCCAACCACGGCTACGAGGGGATGAGGCAGGACTTGCTCGCGTTCTACCCGAAGGTGAAGCCTGGGGGCTACATCGCCGGCCACGACTACGTCGAGGTCAAGGGCTACGGCGTGGTGCAAGCAGTGGACGAGTTCGCCAGGACACACCCGGTCCACCTCGTCGCCCTCAGCAGCGACGAGTACGCCAGCTTCATCCTGCGGAAGCGTCTGGCCGCGGGTCCGCAGAAGCCCACGGCGCCGAGTCCAGCGCCCCGGCGCTCCGCGCTCCGCGGCACACCACTGTGCCCGGGGGTGATCGCGTTGCCGAGGGAGGAGACGCCATGATCGCCGAGCGGTCGCCCCTGAACATCGCCGACAAGATCAAGGCGGGCGTCCGGTTCAAGCCGGCCAGGCGCGAGGTCCTCAGCTTCCAGGTCGGCGGCAAAGACCTCCAATACGACGCCAACGCCATGACGTTGACCACCGGGCACGGGACAGGCCCCGCCGAGCCATCCTCCTGCTTCCGACCCGACTTCCCGCACCCCGGCGTCCGCGACCACGCCGGCTACCTGGTCCTCTGCCTCACGCGGGCCTGCAACCTGCGCTGCGAGTACTGCTTCGCCAGGAGCTTGAAAGCGGGCCAGGCCACGCGCATGACCTCGGACACGGCCCGTCGCGCCCTGGAACTCCTCCTGCCCCCACAGGGGCCGGTCACCATCGCCTTCTTCGGCGGCGAGCCGCTCCTTGAGTGGGACCTCCTTACCGAGACGGTCGAGTTCGCCAAGCATGTCTACCGCGGCCCGGGCAGGCCAGGCTTCCACCTCACGACGAACGGCACGCTGCTCGACCCTGGCAAGGTCGCCTTCCTCGACCGCGAGGGCTTCGACCTGATCGTCTCCCTCGACGGTCCCAAGGAGATGCACAACCGCAGCCGCCGGGCCGGCCAGGGGGTGGATTCCTACGAGGCGACTCTGAACGGTCTCCGGCTGCTCAAAGGCCAGCGCCTGGCCACTCGGACGACCCTGCGCGGCACGTTCATGGCATGCGACATGCGGCTGAGAGACCGCCTTGACCACCATCACCGGTTGCTCGACGAGGCCATCGCGGCCCACGTCTCGCTGGAGCCGGTCAACCTCATGGAATCGGCCTGCCGCGGCGTGAGGCCCGGCCACGAGTCCAGCTTCGAGGCCGCAGCGACGGATTGGGCGAAGGTCGAGGGTGAGTATGGCCGCGCCGCCGAGTTCCTGAGGGACCGCATCCGCCAGAGGCGGGCCGCCTCGCTCGAACAGGTGGTCCGCTTCGTTCGCCGGCTCGCCTTCCGCCAGGCCGCCTGCTGCGAGTGCGAGGCAGGCAACGGCTACGCCTCCGTGGCCCCGGACGGCAGCATCTACGCCTGTCACCGCGAGGGGGCGAGCGTCATCGGCAACCTGGCCGCCGGCGGTCTCGACGAGTGCCTCCGGGCCAAATGGCTCGACGGCCGCTTCTACCACGGCCCCAGGTGCGTCGAGTGCCCCATCCGGCTCGTCTGCGGCGGCCCCTGCCGCCAGGACGCCTCCGAGCGCGGCGACATGCACGCGCCCGCAGAGGCAGGGTGCAAGCTCCGCCACATCTGGTTCCGCTGGGCCGCGTGGCTGCTGTCCGAGCTTACCCGCGAGGAAACCGCGCGCCTCACCGGCCAGAAACCGACGACCTGCTGCGGCCAGAGGACCTAAGTGCTTCGTTTCGCGATCACTGTGACCTGTCTTCGCCCCCGATACGAAGCACTTCCATAGGGGCTACCGCCCCTCTGGCGTTTCGCGGTGCTGCACCGGTTCGCACCGCTCCACTGTCACCCCTTGGGGGGACTCCTGCGTCCCCCCAAGCCCCCCACAGAGAGGCCGCTGCGGGGCGCCGGGGACGTCACCGAGGTCAGGGAAGCGGCCGCTCGAAGGAAACGCCCATGCTCAACTGTCCAGTGAAGCTCCCACCCGAGGCCAAGGCCCAGAAGACCCTCCTCGAACTCCTGTGCGCCGTCGTCCAGAAGCTCGACGAGATCGCCCAGGCCATCTCGCAGCAGAACACCTGCCAGGACGACCTCCGTCGCCAGGTCGAGGAAGTCCTGGAGCAGCATCGGCAGGCGGCGGAGCGCTACTTCGCCACGATGCCCGACCCCTGCGGCGAGGAGCCGTTCGACCGCTGCCCGTTCCTCGAGCTGCCGGCAGGCACGAAGCGACGCGACCTCGACCGCGGGGCATACGTGTTCATCCTGCCCGACAGCACGCTCCTCCGCATCCTGGGGCAGTCAGTCCACGCTGCGCTGCCGAATGGCGCCATCGAGCCGCTCGTGCCCGACGAGGACTATCGGCTCCGCACCTCCGACGGCCGGGTGTTCCAGCTCGACCCCAACTGCCCGAACTGCCCGCAGCCGCCAGAGGAGCCGGGCGAGGAACCCGATGTGCCAGAGATTCCCCCCGACCCCGCGCAGTGCGAGGAGCCGCGACCGTGATGGACTTCCTGGGCAAGGGGACCAAGTACCCGTTCCGCTTCGGCGCCGCCGGCGGCATCGCCGTCTCAGAAGGCGCTGGGCCGGAACACGCCCATATCCATGAGAGCATCTGGCAGATCCTGTCCACGCGGCCCGGCGAGCGCTTCTTCCTCCCAGAGTTCGGCTCGCGGCTGCCGGAACTCGTGTTCCAGCAGAACAACGTGATCTTCAAGGCGCTGGCCAGGCAGTTCATCGTGGATGCCGTCAAGCGCTGGGAGAAGCGGGTCGTCATCGAGGGGGTGGAATTCAGCGACGACCCGTTGGTCACCGACCGCAACGTCGCGCTCATCCGCCTCGACTACCGCATCATCCGCACCCAGGTGCGGGGCAACATGGTCTATCCCTTCGTCCGCGAGGTGTAACGCATATGCCCAAGGTGCGCGTCAACTACACGAACAAGGACTACGAGGCCGTCCGCCAGGAACTCGTCCAACGCATCCCAACCATCACCGACCGTTGGACCGACTTCAACGAGAGCGACCTCGGGATGGTGCTCCTGGAACTGTTCTGCGGCCTCGGCGACATGCTCCTCTTCTACCTCGACAACCAGGCGAACGAGGCCTACCTCCCCACGGCCCGCCAGCGGCAGAACGTCATCAACCTGACGAACCTGGTGAACTACCGCCTCGACCTCCCCGTCGCCGCCACGACGACGCTCTACTTCCGCCTGGCTGGGGCCTTGCCCGGCCCGCTGACCATCCCCAAGCACACCCGCTGCCGCGCCACGACCGACCAGGGGAACGTAGACTTCGCCACGGCAGAAGACCTCGTCATCGCCGCAGGCGCCCTCGACGGCATGGTCGGCGCCGTCCAGGGCGTCCCCAGCGAGGAGGGCTTCACCACCGATGGGACGCAGGGCCAGGTCTTCCGCCTCGCCGCGAAAGACATCGCCCAGGGCTCCATCGAGGTTTGGGTCGGCGGCGTGAAGTGGACTGAGGTGCGGACCTTCTACGAGAGCACGCCGGCAGATGGCCACTACCTCCTCACGACCGACGCCCTGGACAACACCTGGCTGACGAGCGGCGACGGGCATTACGGCCTCCTCCCGCCCGCAGGGCAGGCCGTGGCGGTGAAGTACCTCAAGACTCTCGGCGCCGGCGGCAACCTCGGCAAGCGCCTGGTCAACTCCCTCCTCGACCCCGTCTACTTCCAGGGCGAGCAGGTGAAGCTCACGGTGACCAACATCCAGGTCGCCTCGAACGGCAATGCCCGCGAATCCCTCGACCACGCCCGCAGGCAGGCGCCGGCGGAACTGGCCTCGCTCTGGCGCGCCGTGACGAAGGCCGACTACATCGCCCTGGCGGAAGGCTTCCCCGGCGTAGCGAAGGCCCAAGTGCTCGACGTGAACGACTGCCTGAACATGGGCTACTACCACGTCTGCGTCGTCATCGCACCCGACGGCGGCGGCCTGCCCTCGCAGCTCCTCAAGAACCAGGTGCTCGCGTTCCTCAACGAACGCAAGCTCCTGACCGTGACCGTCCACGTCAAGGACCCTGTCTATGTCCCCGTCAACATCGAGGCCGACGTCTACGTCTACCGCAACTACGACCGGTTCGAGGTGCTCGATGTCGTGCTGGGGAAGGTGCGGGACCATCTCGCCTTCGACACCGTGCGGTTCGGCCAGGACATCTACTTCTCCGACCTCGTCGCCCTCATCGACGGCGTCGAGGGGGTGAGCCACGTGGTGATGCGCAGGCCCACCCGGGACATCTCCATCGCCGCGGGCCAGCTCGCGGTCGAAGGCACCACCAACATCGCGGCGCTCTACGTGACGGAGTGACGATGGGCTACTTCGAAGACCGCCTCATGCAGTTGCTGCCGCAGGTCTACCGCCTGGAAGACAACGGCGACCTCCGGGACTTCCTCCGCGTATTCGCGCCCACGCTCGACTGGCTCAAGGCGAAGATCGACGAGTTCCCCGTGCTCTGGGACCTCGACCGCGTGCCGGCGGAGTTCCTGCCATTCCTCGGCGCTCTCGTCGGCTACCCGTACGTCTACACCCGCGACCCCGAGCTTCAGCGTCGGCTGATCAAGTTCCGCATCGAGTTCTACCGCCACAAGGGGACGCGCTACTCCCTGGAGCGCATCCTCGCCGAGCAGGGCGTCAGCGCGCCCGTCATCGAGAACGAGCCGTGGGAGGGGGTCTACAAGATCCCGCTCGACGACCCGCCTCTCTGGCTCGCGTCGCTCCTCGAGGAAGTCCACCCGGCCGGCACGAAGTGGGTGTTCTACTGCGTCCGCATCTGCTGGGCGACGGCCCCCGTCCCCGAGACCCACATGGCCCGCCTGCTCGTTATGGCTTCCACAGGATCGGCACCGGCGGACGGCGCGTGTGCTCTGAAGGTCACTATCGCATCGGTGGTCAGCCCGGCCCCGCAGGGCTTCTGCCTGATGACCCCCATCACCGTCTGACGGAAAGGACGTCTGGACCATGCCCGACAACGCGCTCATCGTGAACAGCGGCAAGGTGCTCATGGGCAAGCTCCTCCGAGGCGAGGGCGTGCAAGGCATCACCCACTGTGCCTTGGGCGCCGGCGAAGGCACGTTCACCGACCCTCTCAACCCGCCCGCCCCCACGCCCGACCAGACGCTCCTCAAGAGCGAGTTCATCCGCAAGACGGCCTACAAGACCTCGTTCCTGGTCGAGGACCCCAATGGCACGATCACCGTGGACGGTGTGACTTACGCCGAGACGGCGCAAGAGACCCTGGTCATCGGCGTCTTCTTCCGCTACGCCGACTACGAGGCGGCCGACAAGACGATCAAGGAGATCGGCTTCTTCGGGGGGAACGTGGCCTACGTCGAGGGCGTCACCGGGCCGGTCGCCGAGAACGGCATCTACCACCCGACCGAGAACCCCGACGGCGAGGTCCTCGTCCCGGGCTACCTCTACGAGGTCCGCAACATCCCCGACTTCGCCAAGGGCGCCAACACCATGCTGGAGCTTGTCGCCGTCGTGAAGCTGTAACGAAGCCATAGGATGAATGGAGGATTGGATGACTGGATGACTGGAACGCCGAGAACCAGCTACTGCTCAGGCGGTCTTGCATCCATCCACTCATCCATTCATCCACCCATCCAGTCTTCACATCGACCGCCTCCTGGCCCTCCAGGCGAAGGTGGACGAGCACTCTCAGGCCATCACCCGCCTCAAGACGATCTGGTCAATCGTCGCCGCCGGTATCGCGTTCCTCGCCGCAGCGCTGAGGGACTGGCCCTTTGGCGAGAAGTGAGCCGTCTCCCGCAGAAGCTGACCTCAGCGGCGGCAGGCCCGTCCGCTGCAAGGTGTTATCGGCTCAGTGGTTAGGGGTCTGTTCCACGCGAAGTTCTCAGAGCCTTACGTAGTGAGGCCAGGGCCCTCGTCGCGGCCTCGCGTATACGTCTAACATTCGAGGCTGTAAGGCCTTCGAGGGCCGCGATTGCGCTGATGTCCAAGCCAGCTTCGATGAGCTCGATCGCTCCCAGCAAGTCCCACCAGTATGCGTTACCATCGGTTGCTACCGCACGAGCGCGGTCGAGCGCAGCTTGCAGGACGGTGGGATTGACGGTGTCACGGTTCGCTTGGAGTAATCGCGCAAGCTCTAAACTCCATAGCAGCGGCCATGATGACATCGTATGGGAAGCGTAGTACGCAAGGAATCTTTCCAAGTCGGCGTCTGTCAGCCTGACTGCGTGCTCTACCCAAGGTCCTTTCATGCGATTCCACACATCGGGTGGCAATTCCCCGTTCGTCACCCAAGTTGCCATATTCACCTTGCGATACAGGTCAAGGAGAAAGTCTGCCGGAATCTTCTCTTCGCACCACTCAAACGCGGGACGGCACAAGTCCTCGATATAGTCCCTTTCGAACCACGAGCTGCCCTCGTGCGGGATCGTCTGCGCAAGCTCGGCCAGAAACCCCAGGCTAGCTGCTGCATCAGCGACCAGGGCCACCTCCAAGGTGGAGTGCAGATAGTGGAAGCGGGGGCGCAAGCACCTGGTGACCCAGCGGGGAAGAGACACCCACCCGTCGAGGACGCCTTGAAAGCACAAGGCCACCGCGGCGAGGCCGTCGGCGACCGCCTCGCATAGGACCCTCAGAGCACGGTACGCGGAGTATTCAGGCGGCTGCAGGTGCCAGGTCTTGTAAAACAGCCAGGCCTGCCTTTCGCTGTCCAGGCCGTGGTAGCAGAACAGATTGGCCAGGGCTTCGGCGAGGAAAGGTCCCGACCCAGACCGGTGCACAGGGAAGAAGTGATGCCCCAGCTCGTGGAGCAACGTCATCCGCAAGTTGACTAGCGCAGGATTTGCGGACAGTGGCAAGGGATGGCGAAATCCCTCACGAAGGCCCATTAGAGTGGGGTATATGCTGTGGATACGTTCGGGACAGAGAAAGACCGCAGGCCTGTCGTGGCACTTAGTAGGCACTTGTTGCAGGAGACCTTGCCGAGCAAGAATCGTATCAGCCCTGTCCACGTAGATGCCGTAACACTCAACAACCCCGCTATGGTGGATGCACGGGGAGCGGAAGAAAGGTTCCTCTCCATTCAGGCGAGGCTCCTGGATGGGGCTCTCGCAGGAAGTGTTCCGCTGCGCTCTGGGTCTGCGGAGTTGGCGCTCGCGCCACTGCTGGCGCAAGCGGGTGGGCATCCGATCCTCGCGTTCCTCGGCGCGCGCCGAATCTTCCTTGCAGTCTGGCAGTCTGTAGGCCCTTTCGACGAACAAGCTGGACACAAGGCCGATCAAGGAAAGCTCATCGCAGCGGCTGGTCCATGGCTGGGATTGGATGTGCGGCCCATAGAGTTTCCGCATCCCATCCCAATCAAGCAGTTTCCATAGCTTGCGGACTTCTGCCGTCCAGTCGAGAGCACTATCGAGGTTCAGGATGATCGGGGTCATGCCTTCTCTCCTGTTGCGTCAGGCGCTTTCGCCAACCCGGTACCCACGCACAAGGCCCTACGCCGTGAACAACGTCATCTGCGTGTCGTCAGTTATCGCCCCGAGGCGGCCGTAGGCCTCTACGAAGTCGGTCACGCCATCCGGGCCGAACTGGGAGCGGATCTGTCCCAGGGAGACGAACTCGACAGGCGCGCCAAGGGCATCCCCCACAGCGCCTCCCAGCAGGCATCCAGCGAAGTGGTCGACATCCCGGCGGCTCATTCGTAGCCCCGCAACACTTGGGCCATCGAGCCGGGAGCCAGTATAGCGACCGGCGGCGACGGATTCAAGCGCCCTGGACCGCCCTCCCAACGACCGTGCGACGCCTGCGCGCGCTCAGCGCCGCCGGTGAACACGCTTCACATGTCCGCTCCCGCGCGAGAATCTTCCCGCCCCGACCGGTCGTCGCCCCATCTTGCGGCCCCATCGAGACTTACGCCGCCGCAAATCCTTGCAGAATATGCACTTCCGTCGAAGATTCCAGTTGACTGATGCGGAACACTATGCCTATATGTAATTGGTGCAAGTGATGATTTGCAAAGGAGTTAGAGATGGCAGGCAAGCGACGCCGACCCCTGACCGCGAGAGAGCTGAAGCCCCGCCTCCAGCGCCTCTCCTGGGAGCGGCTGACGGAGACCTACCTCGCCACGAGGAGCAAGGCCGTCCGCCGGATGGTCGAGGCCGAGGCCAAGCGGTGCGGCTACAAGATGAGTGGCTTCATCCTGGCGCAGGGCCTCCGACGCACGGCTGAGGCAGGAGACCCTAGATGATCGCCACGTGCCCAAAGTGCTGCGGCAAGCGGATCGAGATGTGGCTGTGCGACCGCGACGTGGGATGCACGGCGCAGCCGAGGTGCCAGGGCCTCGAACTGCGGCAGCCGCCCCTACCGTTCCATGCCGACTACCACGCCCACCGCCGCTGC
>Ga0073932_1004828_pt1 | contig 15438 bp, 9 predicted proteins | sample DewCreD2012metaG_FD_76967 | JGI IMG/M metagenome (GOLD analysis project Ga0073932, IMG submission 76967) | Hot spring sediment bacterial and archeal communities from British Columbia, Canada, to study Microbial Dark Matter (Phase II) - Dewar... ... | reverse complement strand
CGACCAGGCCGATCAGCTGATCGCGCGTTCCACGCCGACTTCATATCCGGCCGTGCTGGGGTACGCCAGCGTCGCCGAAGTCTATCTCGCGCTCTGGGCGGAGGAGCTCAAGGGCGCGGCCGCCCATCCCAGGTCCCCGGCCCGGGCGGCGGCGCAGCGGACGGTGAAGGCCCTGCACAAATTCGCGGGCGTCTTCCCCATCGGCTCGCCGCGCGCCTGGCTGTGGCAGGGCCATTACGATTGGCTCTCCGGCCGGCGCGCCCAGGCCCGCCAGGCGTGGCGCAAGTGCCTGACCTCGGCCGAGAAGTTGATGATGCCGTACGCGGCGGCGCTGGCCCACGAGGCGCTCGGCCGACACGCGGACGACGCCGCCGAGCGCGCCAGCCACCTCGGCCGGGCGCGCGGCCTCTTCACACAACTGGGCGCGGCCAGCGACCTGGCCCGCCTGGCCGCGGTCGCCGAGGCCGGCCATGCCCGTGGATGACGGCCCCCCGGACGAACTGCTGACGGCCGCCCTGACGCGCCTGCAAGCCGAACTGGGCGCGGCCGCGCCCTATCTGGCCGGGCAGGTTTCGGCCTGGCTGCAGGCGTTGGCGTGTTCGCCGCAGCCCGCCGATTACTTCCGCAACCCCATCGGCTTCCCCTTGCTCCGGCTGCCGTGGTGGCTGGAGAAGACGCTCCGGCCCGCGCCGGACGCGGCCTTCCAGGGCGACCTCGTCGCTTCGACGGTCAGCGGGTACTACTTCATCCGCCTGCTGGACAATGTGATGGACGGGCACTCCGTCGCGGGCGAAGCGGGCGGCGCCATACCCGAGGTCCGCCTGTTGCCGGCCGCCGGCTTCTTTCACACCCAGTTCCAGACGCCCTATCAACGCTACTTCGAATCCGGCCACCCTTTCTGGGAGGCCTTTCGCCGCCTGTGGTTCGACGCGGCCGAGGTCACCGCCCGCGATGCGAGCCTGGCGGAGGTCCGCCGCGCCGACTTTGACCGTTACGCGGCGCGCAAGGTCTGCGCCGCCATCATCCCCCTGGCCGCGGTGTGCTATCGCTACGAGCGCCCTGACCGGCTGGCGGCGTGGGCGCGGTTCGTGGAAGCGTTCGGGGCCTGGCATCAAATGTGGAATGATGTGTTCGACTGGAGCAAGGACCTGCGCCACGGGACGCGCACCTACTTCCTCTCGGAGGCCGCGCGCCGCCGGCGCCCGGACGAGACGCCGGCCGCCTGGGTGGTGCGGGAGGGCTTCGCCTGGGGCCTGGCCGACCTGGAGGCCCGCCTGGCCGAGGCCGCGGCGCTGGCCGAGGCGCTGGACAGCCCGGACCTGCGGGCCTATCTGGACCGGCGCGCCGCCCGGCTCCGCCAGCAACAGGCCGACGTGGCGCCCGGCCTGGAGGCGCTGGTGAAACTATCCAGAGTGATGAGGTGATGCTTGACGCGGCCGCCGCGGATGGGCCGGGTTATCGCCGAGGCGGCGTTGCCACGAATGAGGCAAATTCAGGCGCATGGGGTAACTGCCAGCCATCCTGTTCATTCTGATCCAACCTCATCCGCGCCAATCCGCCCAATCCGCGGCCAAAGCGCGGTACTTGCGAGTCATGTCTGAGACCTTGTCCGATCCCGGCCTGTTCGCCTTCGCCAAGCTGTGCTTCCACAACTTCCTGGACGAGTTCGCCCAGTACGGCATCGAGGCGGACCCGGACCTCGAGCTGCGTCCCGGCAACGGCCTGCTGTGCTACTACGACATCAAGGACCGGCAGATTTACATGTCCCTGCCGAACCTGGCGGACCCGGTCGGCAAGCTACACATGCTCTTCCTGCGCTCGCTGCTTCATTGCGAGACCCAGGACGAGCTCTGGCAGTTCTTCTACCTGTTCATCCCGCACGTCATCGCCCACGAGCTGGCGCACCACTTCCGCCACCGCTACGGCCAGTTCACGGACAACCTGTGGCACGAGGAGCAGGTCGCCAACCAGCTGGCGGTGGCCGTCACCAAGCACCGGTTGACGCCGGAGGAGAAGGCTTTCGCGCGCCGCACCCTGCCGCGCGCCATCGAAGGGTTGGCGGCCAAGATGGAGTCCAAGAACATTGCCGCCGACTCCTACCACAACATCCTCTACGCCCTGAACGCCGCCGGCCAGATCGGCGACGCGGCCGTCCAGAACATCGAACTGGTGCAGAAGCTGTTCGCCGTCAGGCCGGAGGATATCCTCAAAGAGGCCGGCCAGGTCTCGGCCGACGTGCTTCAGCGCCTGGAGCAGCGCGACGACGTGATCGACTCGATCAACGACGATTACGCCTCCGACGCCATCCGTTACATCTACTACCACATCGGCTGGCTGTACCTGGCGCTCACCGGCCGCGAGACGCAGTACGTGGACGCCTTCGCGCGCGTCCACCTGGGCCGGCGCGTCGAACTGCTGCCGGTGGCCGAGCCGGCCGACCCGGACCCGGACGACAAGGCCATCCAGGCCTGCTTCAAGGCTTACCGGGACACCCGGCCTCTGTCCGACGTCGGCAGCCGCTACTTCTACAAGCGCTACCGCGCGCTGCTGCTCGCCAAGCTGCAGACCACCGTGCTGCTGGCGCCGTCGCAGAAGGAGCAGTTGCGCAAGGAGGCCGGCGCGCTGCTGGAGATCTGGCAGGGGCGCGAAAAGGAGTCGGACACGCTGGTGTACCTCTCGCAGCTGGCGCCGCCGGCCCTGCGCCGCCTGTTCCCGCACCTCATCGGCGAGCAGCTGGACCCCAGCCTGGCGCTGCTGCGCCACCTGCCCACGACCACCGACGTCCGCCTGTGGCGTCACATCCGCCTGCGCGGCCAGGACGTCGGCGCGGTCAACACGCTCCAGCGGCTGGCCCTGCTGGACCAGGCCGATATCTTCCGTCCCCTGCCGGCCGAGGTGATGCTGGAGATCACGCACACCCTGTGCCGCATGCGGCTGGACACCGGCGAGGTCGTGATCTGGGAGGGCGAGCTGAACGACGACGTCTACATCCTGGTGGACGGCGAGCTGGAGGTGGGCGTGATGCGCGACGGCGGCTTCCACCGCTTCGACACGCTCCGTTCGGGCGAGGTCTTCGGCGAGATGGCGTTCTTCACGCGCGAACCCCGTAACGCCACCGTCCGCGCCACCCGGCCCTCCGAGTGCCTGGTGCTGCAGGGCTCCGACCTGCGCCTGTTCGCGTTCCGGCACCCGTCGGTCCTGATGCAGATGGCGGGCGTCCTGGCCAAACGATTGGCTAACTTTATCAAAACCAAAACCGACGTGCCCGGCGGCTGACGCGGGCCGCGCGTGCTATACTCGCCCGCATCGGCCAGCCCCTCACTGAAAAGGAGAACGTGCCATGGATTTCCAAACGCTCGTCGGCCGCGCGATGGCGGATGAAAAGTTCGCTCAGGCGCTCGCCAGCGACCCGGCCAAGGCCCTCCAGGACGCCGGCATCCAGCCGACCCCGGAGATGCTGGACGCCCTCAAGGGCGTGGACGCCGCCGCCATCCAGCGCCTGGCCCAGGCCTTCGGCGACAACAAAGCCGCCTCGCTGTAAGCGTTTCGAGTTCGTGAACGGTTGAAGGACGTCGTCTGAGCCGGGCTCAGGGGGCGTCCTTTCGTTTGGCGGCCCGGCTGACGTGAGCGTGATCAGCCGCCAGCGGGTCGAGCCGCTATGACGCCGGGGCGCAACAATTTCCGGGCGGCCTTGCGCCTTTGCGTTAAGCTCTCAACCGGAACGCAAAGGCCTGTGTCATGAACTGGCGCACCCCCTCGCTTCTTCGGCGGGCCGCGTACTGGCCGGAGGTTGAGGCGTTCTACGGCGGCCTGCCGCCCGCGCTGTTCCGGTCCGGCGTCCTGCTGCGCCACGACCTGGCGCGTCTTCACAGCCACACCGGCCAGTTCGCGGATCTCTGGGGCCACCCCGCCGACCCGCCCTGGCTGGACCTGCACCTCTGGCTGCTGGACGATTGGGGCGTGGAGGCCGAGGCCGCCGAGAGGCGCCTGGGCCTGGCGATGGCGGCCACCGCGGCGGCGGTCGCCGCGCGCGAGAGCCGCCAGGAGCCGGACACGGGCTTCGACGCCGCCGACGCGCCGCTGGAGGCGGCCCTGTTTCAGGAGGCCGCCGCCCGTTTCGCGCAGGTGTTCCCCGCCGATTCTTCGTTCTGGGGCTGGCGCGCCCAATTCATGAGCGCCTGGGAGCGGGCGCAAGCCACGCCGGACTACGCGACCCTGACCGAAGGGGAGGCGCATCGTCATCTGGCCGAGCGCGTCGCGTTCGGCAAGCTCCCGGCCGTCGCCGTGGCCCTGCTGGTCGGGGAGCCGCGCGCCTCGCAACTGCCCGCGCTGCTCGACCTCACCGACCAGCTCTGCCTCGCGCACCAACTCTTGAAGGAATGCCTGGCGGTCCGCCGCGACGCGCAGCGCGGGCGCCTCACGTACCCTCTCGTCCGGGCGCTGCGGGCCGCCGGCCTGGGCCTGGACACGGCGCATCCGCCCGACCGCCTGCTGGGCGCGCTGCTGCTCACCGGCGCCGCCCCGCGCCTGGCGGACGAGGCCACGGCGCGGCTGGCGCACGTTCAGGCGACGGCGCGTGCGCTGGGATTGCCCACGCTGTCCCAACACAGTGCGGCCCTGTCGGATCAATTCACGGCGCTGCGGGCCTTGTTCGCGCCCGGCGAGCCGGCCCCCTCAGGAGCGCGGCTGAGGTTCGCGGCGGCGGACGGGGGGCGCGAGCAGGCGTTGCGGCTGGCCGAGGGCTATCTGCTCGCCGACCGGACATTCCGCGAAAGCTGGGAGGTTCAGCGGCGCGGGCTGTTCGACCTGCCGGAACTGGTTGGCCGGGTCTTCGCGCCGGGCCTGATCCTGGAGGCGCTCGGCCCGCATCACCCGGCGCTGACCGGCGAGGTGGACGCGCTCCTGGACCGGCTGGCGGCCGACGGTTTCCGCTACTACCCGCACCCGGCCGTCCCGCCGGACGCGGACGACCTGGGGTTGGCGCTGCGCCTGCTGAAATATTCCGGCGACCCGGCCCGGCACCACGCCGCCGTGCAGACGCCGCTGCGCTGGATGGAGGCCAACCGGTCCGAGGCCGGCGTGATCCCGTGCTGGTTCACGCGCGGCGTCGCTGACCTGGACACCACGGTTGAGACTTCGCTGTGGGGGGACCGGTGCGCCACGGTCGAGGCGAACTTGTTATTGGGGTTGCTGGACTACGATCCGGACCGCTGCCGGGCCGTGATCGAGCGCGCCGCGAGCGGCTGGCTGGAGCGCTGGGCGGCGATTGGCCTGGGCGGCAACGCCCTGTACGTCTCGGCGTACGCGCTGTGGACGGCGGCCCGGCTGCTGCGCGCCCTGGAGGCGTGGCCGGGCCTGTACGCTCCCGTGAAGCGCGCCTGGGAGGTCCTGACAGAGCGTCTGCGCCTGGAGGCGCGCCACGCCGACACGCCGCAGACGGCGGCGTTTCTGATTTTGACGTGCCGGGAGGCAGCGGAGTTAGCGGGGAGGTTCGACCCGGGCTGGATCAGCCTGATCCTCAAGCGCCAGCGCTACGACGGGAGCTGGGCGGCCGAGCCGCTCTACGTCACGCCGACGCGCGGCGAGGGCGCGGCCTGGTACGCGAGCCGCACGGTGACGACGGCGTTTTGCTATCGGGCGCTCCAGACGGCGGGCGAGCGATAACCCCCCTCCGCCTACGGGCACTGGATGACGCCCTGCGCCCACAGGCAGCCGCCGCAGGCCGGGAACGTGTTCCCGATGCAATCTTCCAGGTTCGACTCGGACAGGTCGCAGCCGCCGCAGAACGTGCACGGCGCGAACCCGAAGCTCTGCACGCGCTCACGGTAGGCGACGTAGTCCGGGTCATTCCAGATCTCGAGCAGGCCGCGCTCGCTCACGTTGCCGAGCGTGTGCTTGTAGTTCACGCGCGGCTTGCCGTGCAGGTAGGTGGTGTGCGTGTGGAGCAGCGGCAGGCACGGGCTGACCCCGCCGTCCCACCCGACCGAGATTGTGCCGCTCTCGATGAACGAACACACGTCGGTGGCCCCGCCCAGGCTGTTGCCGCCGAAGTTGACGTTGTAGCCGGCGTTGAGCGCGGCGATGAAGGCCTCGCGCGCGCCGTTGACGAAGTCCATGCGCGGCAGGCTGAGCTTGCGCTGCCAGGGCGAATCCATGTAGGCCAGGCTCTTGACCGTGTTGGCGTACAGCCTCTCGGCCTGCATCTCGGGCGTGGTCGGCAGGATGTTGCTTACGGAGAAGCGCGAGGCGCGCAGCCGCTTGGCGATCTCGAGCACCTGCGGCAGGTCATGGATGTTGCGCTGCATGGCGACAAAGGCGATGCCGATCTCGGGCCGCGCGCGGTGGCCGGCCGGCCGCATCCGGCTGAAGCGCTCCAGGTTCGCCAGCACCTGCGGCAACTCCGCGCCCAGCCGGACGTCGGCGTAGCTCTCCGGCGTGGCGCCGTCGATGGAGACCCACAGCACATCCAGGCCGAGGTCGATCAGCGCCTGCGAGCGCTTCTCCGTGAGCAGGGTGCCGTTGGTGATCAGCTCCACGCGCCCGCCCAGCGCCTTGACCTGCGCCGCCCAGCGCAGGGTGTGCTTGTGGAACAGCGGCTCGCCGATGCCGCCGAAAAAGACCGTCGGCTTCGGGTCCAGCTGGCGCAGGCACTCCAGGACGCGCTCGAAGGTGGCCTCGGTCATGCGCCCCATCGCCTCATCCCAGTTGTTGCGCAGGCAGGTCCGGCAGTCGATGTTGCACAGACTGGTGACCTCGACGTAGACCTTGGTGAGGTGCTTCACGGGACGGTGCAGGCGCACGGTGTTGCCATCCGGCTCCAGCCGCACCCGGCTGCCCGGCGCCAGGCCGTAGCGCTCAACCATCTCGGCCGGCATCACCAGCCGGCCCTGCGCGTCCACCTCACCCCAGAGCGTCACATTGGCCGTTGTCATCGTCACTCCTTGTCCGCGTGACCCTCGTGATCGGAGGCGCCCTGACAGGCCTCGCGGCTGTGCAGATACTCTCGCGCTACCGCCAGCACGCCATACAGGCGCGGATCGGCGGCGCGGTAATAGACGCGCGGGCCTTCCTTGCGGTTGGCGACGACGCCCGCGCGGCGCAACTCCATCAGGTGTTGGGAGATGTGGGCCTGGCGCAGACCCAGCGCGGCCTGAAGATCGCAGACGCAGACCTCGCCGCCGCGCAACACGTCCAGGATTTGCAGGCGCACAGGATGGGCCAGGGCATGGAAAAGCCCGGCCTGTCGTGATTCGGGCGGGTTCGTTGACCTGCCTATATTCGACATTCCGAATAAAGAATAGGCCTTATAGACCTGTCAGGTCAGTGATGGTTGTCACCGAACAGGGGTGATGGTGGATCGCCGGCCCCAAATAACCGGATGGGCCGGGGACCGGAGGCCGGTCAGGCCGGGTACGCCAGCGCCAGGACCAGGTCGTTCACGTTGGTGCCGGTGAGGCCGGTGACGAGCGTCGCCCCCAGCCGGGCCAGCGCGGTATGCGAGTCGTTCTCAGCCAGCGCCGCGTCGAGGTCCAGCCCCAGCGCCGCCGCCTGACGGGCCGTGTCCGGGGTCACCACCGCCCCGGCGGCCGGGGTTGGCCCGTCCACGCCGTCGGTGCCGAAGCTGGCGATGACGATCCGGCCGGGCGCATGCCTCAACTCAATCGCCGCCGCCAGCGCCAGCTCCTGGTTCCGGCCCCCCACGCCGCGGCCGCGCACCGTCACCGTGCTCTCGCCGCCGAAGATCTCGGCCCGCGGGAAACGCGGACTCTCACGCGCGATCTCGATCTCACGCGCGATCTCACGCGCGATCTCGCGCCCGATCTCGCGCGCCTCCCCCTGGATGACGCGCGGCGGCAGCGCGACGTCAAACCCCAGTTCCCGCGCCGCCTCCGCCGCCGCCTGGCGCGCCAGCGCGTTGGAGCCGACCAGGCGATTGAGGACCCGCGCGAAGACCGGGTCGCCCGGCTTGGGCGTCTCGGCCAGCGCCGCCTCGATCTTCGGCAGGTTGATTCGATAGCGGCGCAGGATGACGCGCGCCTCGTGGACGGTCGTCGGGTCCGGGACGGTGGGGCCGGAGGCGATCACGTCCAGCGGGTCGCCCACCACGTCCGACAGGATCAGGGCCGCCACCCGGGCCGGCGCGGCCAGACGCGCCAGGCCGCCGCCCTTGACGCGCGAGAGGTGCTTGCGGACGCAATTGACTTCCTGGATCGGCGCGCCGGAACGCAGGAGCAGCGCGTTGAGGGCCTGGAGGTCGTCCAGGGTCAGGCCGGGGGCGAGGTGCTCGAACAGCGCCGACCCGCCGCCGGAGAGCAGGACCAGGGCCAGATCATGGGCGGCGAGGCCGGCCAGCAGTTCGGCCGCGAGCTGGCCGGCCCGCAGGCTGCCGTCGGTGGGCAGCGGGTGTCCGGCCGGGATCAGGTCCAGGCGCGGAGCGAGTCCCGGCGCCACGCCCGCCGGCGCGGCCACCAGCCCACGCTCCAGCCGCGAGCCAAGCAGTTCCGCCGCCGCCTGGGCCATGCGCACGCCGGCCTTGCCCACGGCCACCAGCCGCACGCGGCGGGCGGACTCGATTTCGGCCTGAGGCCAGCCGCGGCGGACGGCTTCGGCCGGATCGGCGGCCCGGAGCGCGGCGCGCAGGATCACGTCGACGTGAGCGCGATGGTCTTGAAAAAGGGGAAGAGGCATGGCCGACAATGGATGAGGAAGCGGATAAACGGATTGGAACGGATGACGAACCGTGTCTGGATTGTTCAGAGCGACGGACGATCAGCCACGGATGTCACGGATCGGCGCGGAGGGCCCGGATCGTTGGGTGAGGGCCGTGACAGCCGTTCCATCAGCGCCTCCGTGTCCGCGGATGTCGATCCGACCGAGAGCGCCCGGTCTTTAGCCGCCGTCAGCGCACGACACTACCCGCACTTCTCTTGAAAAGTTCAGGAACACGAGCTGCGCCTGCGGGCGCTGGCCGAGAAAGGCGGCCACGGCCTCGACGTAGCGCCGGACCTGCGGGCGATAGCGCTCCAGCGCCTCGCCCAGCGCCGCTTCGTCACGCAATTCATCCGTTTTGAAATCCACCACCGTCCAGCCACGCGGACCGCGATAGAGCAGGTCGATCACGCCGTCGCCCTCGCGGGCGACATACGGCACCTCGTGGTGGCGCTCCGGGGCCTGATGGATCTCGCGCACAAGCGGGTGGGCCTGGAAGCGTTCCAGCAGGCGGCGGGCCTCGCGCAAGGCGGCCTGGATGAGGGCTTCGTCCACCAGGCCGGCCCCCAGCGCGGCCGGGCGCAGGCGCCTCTCGAACTCGGGATCGTCCGGGAAAAGCCAGCGGCGCAGCGCGGCATGGGCCACCCGCCCCACCACCCGCGCCGGCGGAGGCCGGCCGGTTTCCGACACGCGCCAGACCGGGTCGGACAGCTTGAGTTCAGCCGGGGCCGGCGGCGGCGAAGACAACGGCGCAACCAGCGGGCCGCGGGCCGCCAGCACCGGCGCGGGCGCGGCCTCGGATTTGGGCGTCCGTTGAGCCGGGAGCGGTCCGGCCAACGGATGCAGTGTGACGCTGAGCGCTTCGGCCCACTCAGGCGCGAGCGATAACGGCGTCGGCCCGTCCAGCTCGGCCGTGTCCAGGCGCAGCTCATCCAGACCGACGACGCCGCCGAGCTTCGCCAGCCAGCCGGCGAGTAGCAGGCGGCCCGGATCGGTCTTCGACGTGCTGATCCGGGCCTGCCCGCTGATCAGCACTTTCTCCTGCGCCCGGGTCAGGGCGACGTAGAGCAGGCGCGCGTCTTCGGCCTCGGCGCGATCGGCCTCGGCCAGCGCGCCCAAACGCCAGGCGGCGGGACGAGCGCCGTCCCGCTGAAGGTTCAGCAAGACGCCGAGCTCAGGGTCCAACTGGACCGGGCTGCCGCCGCCGCGCGGATCGTGGCCGGCGTCGGCCAGCACGACCAGCGGGAACTCCAGGCCCTTGGCCTTGTGGACCGTCATCAACTGGACCGCGCCGCCGCCCGGGTCGGCCGGGGCTTCGCCCTCGCGCGCGCCCACATCGCGCAGCGCGGCCACATAGTCCAGAAAGTCGCCCACCGAGACCAGCCGGCTGCGGTGGGCGTCGGCCAGGAGCTTATCCACGTTGCGGCCCAGGCGGCCGGCGCGCGGCTCGGCCTGCAGGAGGGCGCGGTAGTGCGTGCGATCGAGAAAGACCTTAAGCAACTCCGCGACCGGAAGACGGCCGGCGAGGGCGTGTAATTCGGCGATCAGAGCGGCGGCCGTTGAGAAATCGGGATGAGAGCTTAGAGATTGGTAGAGGGGCCGGGGCCTGTCGCCATCCGGGAAGCGCAGGCGGAAGAGATCGGCGTCGGTGAGGCCGAGGGCGGGCGAGCGCAGCAGGCCGGCCAGCGCCAGGTCATCGTCCGGGTCCGCCAGCGCGGCCAGGGCGTTGAGCAGGTCGCGGATTTCGGGCCGCTCGTAGAAGCCGCGGCCGGCGACGGTGACGGACGGGATATCGGCGGCCGCCAGCGCCGCTTCGTAAATGGGGAAGTTGGTCGAAGCGCGGAAGAGCAGCGCTACATCGTCCCAACCGAAATTAGCCTGCGCGCGCAGTTCGCCCAGGCGCGCGGCCAGGGCCTCGGCGGCGGCGCGCCGCCCGTCGGCGGAATCGCCCAGCCCCAGGTGAAACTCGATATAGGGCGGGCGGCCTTTTTCCGGCGCGGCGCGGCAGGCCGTGAGCGGCGCAAAGGGCACCCGGTATGGCCGGCCGGGGTCATCGGCCTCGCCCATCACGGGTCGCAGCAGTTTCTCCAGCGCCGCGAGCAACGGCGCGTGCGCCCGGAACGTCAGGTCCAGGCCGAGCGCCTGCCCGCCGCCGCGGACGAGGTCGGCGCGCAGATCCCGGAACACGGTCACGTCCGCGCCGCGGAAGCGGTAGATGCTCTGTTTCTCGTCGCCGACGACGAAGAGGTTGGCTGATTCCCCCGCCCCCCTCACCCCCGGCCGCTCTCCCTCCGGGAGAGGGGGATTGAAGCGCGCGAGGGCGTAGACGATCCGGCGCTGGCGCTCGTTGGTGTCCTGGAACTCGTCCACCAGCACGGCCCGCACGCCCAGGTCCGCGGCGAGGCGCGGGTGCGCGCTCAACAGGGCGACGGTTTGACTCTCCAGGTCGTCGAAGTCCAGCGCGTTGCGCTCGGCCTTGGCGGCCTGATACTCGGTCAGCGCGCGTTCAAACAGGCGGCCCAGCGCCGGTAGCCGGCCGGCCGTCTCCTGGTCCAGCGCCCAGGCGCTGTCTTTGATCACCGGCGCCAGCGCGCCGTCGTAATGGTCGCGCAGCGTACGCAGCGCGTCCCGCACGGCGTCGAGCGCGGCGGCGTCCCAGTTGCCCTTTTGCCCGGCGGTGGAGATAGCGCCGCGCAGCGCGCGCAGCGCCGCGAAGGCCGCGTCCCAATCGCGCGCGGCGCGCGCGGCTTCGACGGCGGGCCACCGCGCCAGCACGGCGCGCCGCGCTGACTCCAGCTTATCGTCGGCCTTGCGCGCGGCGTGCGCGCCGAGCGTTTCCATAGCCTCCACCCAGGCCGGGGCGCCGAGCGCCTGGTCCAGCCAGCGGGCCAGGGCCGCCTCCCAGGTTGCCAAAGGCGCGGGGGTCTGCAGGCGAGGCGCGGCCTCCAAGCGGCCGGTGAGGAGCGCCTGGAGCACGGTCTCCAGCTCGCGCTCCTTGAAGACCCCGAAGAGCGGCGCGGCTTGCGGATCGTCGGCGGCCCAGGCCAGGGCGGCCTGGATGGCCTGCGCCTGCCAGGTGGCGGCGACGCCCTCCTCGACCACCGCGAAGAGCGGATCGACCCCGGCCTCGGCCGGGTGCAGGCGCAGCAGGTCCGCGCACAGCGCGTGGATGGTGCCGATACGGGCCGAGTCCAGCTCGGCCAGGAGTTCGCCGGCCTCCGGCGCCGGCTCAGGTCGGCGCAGCCAGGCTTCGACCTCGCTGCGGATGCGCGCGCGCATCTCGCGCGCCGCCTTCTCGGTGAAGGTGATGGCGATGAGGGCGCGCAGCGGCACGCCCCGGGCCAGGAAGTTCAGATAACGCGCGACCAGGGTGCGCGTCTTGCCCGACCCGGCGCCGGCCGTGACGGCCAGGTGGACGTCCAGGCGCGTCGCGGCCTCTTGCTGCGCGCCTTTGAGGTCGAACGAGGCGAGGCGCGTCTCCATCAGTAACTCCTGGGCTGATAGCGCCAGCAGAAGGCGACGGCCGGGCAGTAGGCGGGGCAGCCGCCGTCCGGCGGGCGCGGCTGGAACCGGCCGGCGCGGATGCCGGCAATGTGCGCGGCCAGGTGCTGGCGCGCCGCGGTGAAGGCCCCGGCCACGCCGCCGTCGTATGTCTCCAACTTGAGGGCGCTCGGCTCGGCCCGGCCGATGTGCCAATAGAAGCCGCCGGCCACCTCGCCCAGGCCGAGGGCGTCGCGGGCCGCCAGGGCGTACAGCGGCAACTGGAGACGGCGGCCGGCGCGCAGATCGTCCGGGCGGATGGGCGCGCCGCTGGCCTTGTAGTCGATCACGCGCAGGCGGCCGGCGGCGTCCACGTCCACCCGGTCGATGTAGCCGTGGATGCGCGCCTCGCCGGCCCCGGTCGGCACGGTCAACGGCGGCGTCCCGAAACCGAAGCGCTGCTCGAAGTGGCGCGGCGTCCAGCCCGGCGACATTTCCGCCAGCGCCGTCACCGTGGCCTCCAGGATGCGGAGCAGCTCGGCCTGCTGCTGCCCCCAGAGCGCCGTGGGCCGGAAGCCGTAGGCGCGCGGCGCGGAGGCGAAGACGTCAGCGGCCAGGCCGGGCAGGCGCTCGAGCAGCGCGTCCAGGTCGGTCGGGTCCGGCGCGTCACGATACAGGCGCTCGAGGATGGCGTGATAGAGGCTGCCGAGCGCGCGCACGTCGTAGCCGGCCTCCGGCTCGGCGCGCGGCTCCAGTTCCAGCGCGTGGGCGAAGTAGAAATAGAAGCCGCACGCGCCGTACGCCTCCAGGCGGCTGGGGCTCCAACTGCGGTCGGGCGGGAAGCGCGCGGCCAGCGCCGGCGCCAGCTCGGGCAGTTCGCCCTCGTACGGGCCGGCGGCGGCCTCCGCCAGCCGCGCGCGCAGCACCGCCAGCCCGCGCGCCACGGCCGGCGGCGCCTGGCCGTGATCAATCCACTCCGCCTCGGAGGCGATCTGTTCCGGCGGCAGGGGGTCCCCGGCGCGCACCCGGGCCGCCGGCGGTTCACCGCACAGGCGGTGAGCCTCGCGCCAGTAGGCCGAGGGCTCCCAGGGTTGCCCGTCGTCGGCCAGGTAGGGGCGACACAACAGCAGGCGCTCCCGGGCGCGCGTGACGGCGTGATAGAAGACGGTCACTTCGTCGCCGCGCAGGCGCGGGTCCAGCCTGATCCCGCGCGCGCGCAACTCGGCCCGGTCCGCCTCGCGCAGCAGCGGCATCTCGCGCTCCGCGGCCGGGAACTCGCCCTCGGCCAGGCCGAGCACGGCGACGGCGCGGAAGGACAGGCCGCGCGCATCAAGGACGGAGGCGGTGAAAATGCCGTCGGCTGAAGATAGGTTGGAGACCGGCGACTGGAGAGACTCGCGCAAAGCGTGCAGGAAGGCCGGATAGTCGATGAGGGCTTCAGAGGGCGATGAAGAATCAGCGATCAGGGACTGGGAGAGCCGCAGGGCGCGCAGGGCGTCTTTGAACGCGCGCAGGGCGGCCAGGTCGCGCGCGGCGGTTTCGGGCGCGGCCCGGGCGCGGGCGACGACGTTGAGCGAATCCGAGGCGGCCTCATCACCGATCAGGCCTTCGACAAAGGCCGCATACTCGCGCCAGGTCGCCGCGGCCGGCGGGGTCAGGCGGGCGACGAGCGTCTGGAACGCCGCCTGGGCCTCGCGCGCGGCCGCCGGAGACACCGCCAGGCCGCCGGCCTCTGGCTCGTCGTCGGCCTCGGCTGGGCGGGCGTGGAGGCGCGCCTCGAAAGCCTCGCGCCAGTGCGCCAGCCCCTCGACCACGCGGCCCAACCGGGCGACGGCGTCCAGCGCGGCGATATGACGGTCCGCGCAACCCAGCGCGGCCCAGTCGAAATAGGGGCTGCGCAGCGCGGCCAGCACGAGGCGCGGGCGCCAGGCGCCGGCGGCGGGCAGCGCCAGCGCGTCGAGCAGGGCGCCGATCAGCGGGTTCTCGGCCAGCGGCGCTCCGCCTGCCAGGCGGAGCGGCAGGCCGAATTCGCGCGCCACCTCCTCCAGGAACGGCCGGTAGACCTCGAGCGAGCGCGCCAGGACCGCCGTCTCGGCCGCCGGGACGCCGTCCAGCACGAGGCGCTCCTTGATCCAGCGCAGCGCAGCGCGGGCTTCGAGGGAGCGTGTCTGAGCTTCCAAGAAGGTGACCGGGGGCCGGGGAGCGAGGGAGGGGTGGAGCAAGGGAGGGACGGCCGGAGGCTCGAACAGGTGAGTTTCAAGCCGATCCAGGGCGCCAGGCTTCCGGGGGGCGTCGCCATCGAGCCAGACGAGGTCAGGTTGGAGCGCCGCGATCAACTGATCCTGGGCGCGCAGGAAGCGGCGGTGGGCCAGGCGGCGCCGGTCGCACTCGCCGGTGAGCGTGATGAGCGTCTCCCGGGCGCGCCGGGCGAGGTGCTGAAGCACGGCCAGCTGGGTGGAGTTGAACTCGTCGAAGCCGTCCACCACCAGCAGGCGCGTGTCGCCGCCCAACCGTGAGTCCTGCTCCAGGGCCACGGCGGCCAGCCAGCCCTCGCCCTCGGGATCGGCCCAGCCGTGCTCCTGCAGCCAGCGCTGGTAGGCGGTGTACAGCGCCGCCAGCTCGCCCAGGCGAGGCCCCAGCGGCTGAGCGGCGCGCACGAGGTCATCCTGATAAACGCGCGCGCGTTTAAGCTCCTCGAACGCCTCGCGCAGCACGGCGGGGAAACCGGGTTTGGCGCGCAGCGGCGCGAAGTACTCCAGTTCGCGGCGCTCGGCCAGCGCGTCGATCAGGGCGCGCAACACGCGCACCTGCGCCGCATCGTCCAGCACCGGCAGCGGCCGGCCGGCGCGCGCCAGCAGTTCGGCGTACAGGTCGTAGAACGTGAACAACGACACGCCGAAGGCGCCGCCCGCAGCGGCCAGGCGGCGGCGGAAGGCGCCGCGCTGCCAGGTGTTGGGGAGGACGACGATGATCGGGGCGAGCCGGGCCCCGGCCGGCGCGGGCGCGGCGCGGACCGCCCGGATGCGGTCGAGGGCGTGGGCGGTCTTGCCCGAGGCGGCGGGGGCGAGGAGGAGTGAGACCGCCAAGCTACAACCCTTCGGCCACCGCCCGTTGCCGGCCCAATGCGATCAACTCGCGCACGGCGGCGGCCAGGGCCTCACCGGCTTTGAGCGTCGGCGGCGGCGCGCCGTCGCCGTCGGCGGCCGGCTCGGTCAGCGCGCGCACGCGGGCCAGACGGTCGGCCAGCGT
>Ga0073932_1004825_pt1 | contig 15454 bp, 13 predicted proteins | sample DewCreD2012metaG_FD_76967 | JGI IMG/M metagenome (GOLD analysis project Ga0073932, IMG submission 76967) | Hot spring sediment bacterial and archeal communities from British Columbia, Canada, to study Microbial Dark Matter (Phase II) - Dewar... ... | reverse complement strand
GCTCACGCCGTCGATCAGCCGCCGGCCTTCGACATCGATCAGCGTGCAGCCCTCGGCCCGCTCGATGAGCAGCGGCTCGTACTCGGCCATCTGCGTGAACGCATGCCACACATGCGCTCGATCCCAGGCGGCAAGCTGCTTCCGCTGCTCTGCGGTCCACGCCGGCTCGGGCGGTTCTGGCTGGCGGGTGTCCGCGGCCGCAGGTGCCGGTGGAGTGCTCTCACGGCTGGCGAGCTGGGGAAGGTTCATACGACGCATCCGAAGGCTCGATGGATCGATGGACGAGCCGCTCGTCGGTCACTCTTCTTCGGCGGTGGGGGTGCGGGCGCGTGCCACATCGAACTCCGAAAGTGCCGGCACGAGCATCGCCGCCGTGGTGAAGCCATACGTGGCGCTCGTCACCAGGAAGGCTGCAGCCCAATGGTCGACCAGAAAATTCGTCACGGCGAAGAAGGTGGCAAATGGCAACAGGAGCGAGGCCCAGCCGATCGCCGTCGAGGCATTGCGACTGCCCAAAGCGACGAACAGGCCCACGCTGCCCCCCACGATGAACGCCAGAAACGGCCCAAGCTGCACCTGGTAGCTCCCGCTGAAGCTGATCATGAACAGGATCAGCGTGACCACACCCAGAAAGAGGAAAAACACGCTCCCCAGGCTCACCCCGATCGCCGTCCGCGAACTGGCGTAAGTCATCCCGCTGTGAATGCCCAGCACGATCACGAACAGGTCCATCACGGCCAGGCCGACGAGCAGATAGACGAGGTTCTCCAGCGTGATTGCACCCGCGACGAAGAGCGAAAGCGTCAAGAGCAGAGGGCCAGCGAGCATCTCCCAGGTCACGTAGGCGACGCCCAGCATCTTGCCCAAAAGCAGTTCCCGCGGTGTCAGGTCGGTCACGAGCAAGAGGTCGAGCGATCCGCCGTCTCGTTCGTTGGTGATCGACGTCACGGCCAGCGCGTTGACGATGACCAGACTCACCAGGAAAAACGGGGCCAGCGGTCGAGCCGGTGCCGGCACGATCGTCTCGCTAGCCCGCAAGTACGCAGCCCCCGTGTGAATCGTCCAGTACACGCCGGCGGCCGCCAGCAGGAACACGAGCCAGTAAACGGCCTTGATCACCAAAACCTTCCGGCCGTACGCCCAGGTGCACACCTCCCGCCATAGCACCGGATTATCCCATACCTCGCGGCTGGGTGTTTCCTTGGTTGCCCGGCGGGCGTCGATATGCGCCAGACGAGCCAGCTCTGGATCGAGGGAGCCGGCGTCGCGCGCGTCTGGCGATGCGGCTGCCGTCGCCGCGGCTGCCACTCCAGTCGCACAATCAAGAGAAATCCCTTCGGTTTCTGAGTCTTGCTCAATTGCTGGGAAGACGTCCCGCCCAGGATTCCACACCCGGAGGCGGACAACGGCCCACGTGTTGAGCAATGTCGCAAGTGCAAGTGCTACCAAGAGATACCACGTGTCGGCCGCATGGAACCAGCCTATCACGTCTCGCGTCGGGTGGGCTGCCACGAGGATCGCGCGCAGGGGGCTGGACGCTGAGGCGATCGTTTCGATTGGCACGCCCCAAAGTTGGAAATTCCCGGCCAGCAGGATCACCGCTTCCACGACGATGAGCCAGATCACCAACGCCAGGGCCGTCATGGCGAGCGACTGAAACGTCTTGTCGCGAGCCAAAGCGATGGTGGAGCCAAGACTTCCGGCGACGAGAACGGTCGCCAAGGTCACCGCGAGCACGCGAACGACCTGCGCCACCGAGACCCCACCAAAAAGAGTGAGAAAGAAAAAAATTGGCGCCGCTGTGGCAAGCATCACTAGTACGTCGAGCAAACTTGCCAGCAGTTTGCCCAAGACCAGCTCGTGGTTCGTGAGCCGGGTCATCAGGAGCAAGACCAGCGTTCGTTTGTCTTTCTCCAGGGCCACGCTACTGGCCGCCCGCAACGCCGCCAGAAACGTCATGAGGGCAAGTTGCAGCGGTGCGAGGATCAGGAATAGCACCGACCCAAAACGTGCCATATCTCCCACGCTGTGAACGACTTGCGTTCCAGCGAGCACCAGCCACGCCGTACACATCAGCACGAACAGGGCCGACCCATACACCCCTCGATTGAGGAAGTGCTGGCCACGGCGCGGGGCGGTGGCGAGTTCACGCGAGAAGATAGGGCCGATCAGCACAGGCAAGCGCGAGAATCTCGACGACGAAGAGGTTTGGCAGTACGATGTTACGATCGAACGCTAGCGATGCAAGGCAGCCGGTGCGCCTGTTGCCGGCCAGCGGCCTGTTGCCGCCCAGGGGGACGACGCTGGCTTGCTTGCGGATTATACCGGAAATGGCGGGAAGTGGCATTCCCCGACGCTTGCGTGGCGCAGCTAGAAAAAACAGAAAAACGGACTTGGTTGTTCGCTCCTTCTCGGGTTTCTGGCAAACATCAGCAGATTTGAATGCGACGAGGCGGTCGGCATGAATAATTCCGCGGCCCAGCGCATCTAGTTCTGTGAGCGTCCAGGCCGAGCGGTTCGGCAGGAGACGCCCGACGTGTCATCCACAGAAAAAGACCGGCTCGACCCTTCCGTCGTAGCGGCCTTGTATGTGGAGCATGGGGAGGAGCTACGGCGGTTTGTGCTGGCGATCGTGCGCGATGCGCAGCTTGCGTCGGATGTCTTGCAAGCCACGTTCACCAAATTGATCGAGCGCGGGCATACGACGCACCAGGAGTCGCGCAAGTCGTGGCTGTTTCGGGTCGCGTACCACGAGGCGATCGCTTACCGTCGTCGTGAAGGTGTGGGGGAGCGGGTTCTTCGCCGGGTGGCCTGGCAGCACAACGGGGCGTCGGGCCCGGCGGAGGAGCCGCTATTGCGATGGGAGGCGGTCCAGTCGGTGCGGAAGGCCCTTGAGGCGCTTCCGCCGGCCCAGCGCGAAGTGGTGCGGATGCGGATTTATGAGGAGAAAACGTTTGCCTCGATTGCTGAGGAACTGAAGATTCCCCTGGGCACGGCGCTGGGACGGATGCGGTCGGCGCTGGAAAAGTTGCGGGCGATGTTGCGATCGCCGGCAGAGGATGCGGAGAACGAGAAAGGCAGCGTGGATGATGAGCGAGCCCCGTGACCGTGCGTCGCTGGCGTGGCAGGCCTTTTGCTACGTGGCGGGAGAGCTTTCGCCGGCGGAGCACGAGGCGTTCGAGGCCTCTTTGGCAGAAGATCAACAGGCGCGGGAGGCGGTGGCGGAAGCGGTCGAGCTGGTGCATGTCATCGCGGCGGCGGAGTCGCAGCTTGCGCAGCCGGCGGTGGCCGCCGTTTGCAGCGCCCGCTTGTGGCGCAGCCGTATCGGCTGGGTATTGGTGGGCGGGGTGGCGTCGCTTCTGTTTGCCTGGCTGTCGCTGGGGCCGCTGGAGACGAACTGGCGGGGCCAGCGGAGCGGATTGGATCGCCCGCGGGAGCTGGCGGCTGCCTGGGTTCAGACGCGGCGGGCACTGGCCACGACTGGCGAAAGCGAGGGCTGGCTGCCTGGGGCGGACCTGGCGTTCGACGGGGAAGACGGCCTCTGGCTGCACGAGTGGCAGGGTGAAGAGCTGATGGAGGACGAAATTGCGGAAACCCCTTCATGGATGGTGGCCGCGGTGGTCCATGCAGGCGACCTTGCCGGGGAAAGCGGGGCTGCGAACCCGTCGCGGGTGCCGACGCGCGCGGAGAATTGAGGGAGGGGGCATTGTGCGCAGCATCGTTCCTCGCTGGGGGGTAGGCAGCCTGCTGCTGGTTGCGGCATGGACGTTCGGGCTGCGTGGGCAGGTCGGCTTGGGCACAGGGTCGCACACCGACCCGACCAGTCCCTCGGCCGCGACATCCTCTGGGGCCGGGGCCACCGCGCACGGTGCGGGAAGCAATGCGTCGGGGGTGGCCGCGGGTCCGCTTCCGCAGGCGGCGGAGCCTGCTGCGGCAAAGAAGGAGCCTCGCGCCAAGGCGGCAGCGCGACTGCCGGTCACGCCCGAGCGCGAGGCGGCCGCCCTGACGTTCGTGCAGCGGAACCATGCGGAACTGGCCGAGCTTCTCGCTTATTTGAAGACCAATCAGCCCGAGGAGTATCAGCGCGCGATCCGCGATTTGTCGCGCGTGGTCGAACGCTTGGGGGGCATCCAGGAACGCGATCCGTTGCAGTACGAACTGGAGGTCGCGCTGTGGACCGCCCAGTCCCGTGTGCAGCTTCTGATGGCCCGGGTGAAAATGGGCCCCAGCGACGAAGTGTTGCGCCAACTGCGCGAGGCGCTGGGGGCTCAGATGGATGCCCGCCTGGCCTTGCTGCATCATGAACGGTCGAAAGTCGCGGAGCGGCTCTCTCGCTTGGACAGTGAAATCGCCATGCGGGAAAACCACCGGGAGGCGATGATCCAGCGGCAGATGGAAACGCTGCTTGCGAGTGGCGAGGCGCACCCGTCGGTGGTGGCCAAGAACCCCTCGGCCAAGAACAACCCCGCCAAGGCGCCCTCCAAGACCGTTCCCAAAACCTCGCGAAAAAACAGTCCTGCCCCTTAGCCGGCCACGGTCTCAACCCTGGCCGATCCCCTAACCTGGTTCCTGGCGATGTCCCAGCCTCATGTCATGCCCGTCGGAGTTTGGAGGTGCCCTGCCGCACCGCGACCCCAAGCCGGGTATGTTGACGTTCCCACCTGCCGGTTTCTGCCGAGTCTTGGAGGAGGTCGTTCGATGCGTGCCATGTTCTTTGCGGGAATGGCCCTGATGGGGCTGGCCATTGTGGCTGGTCCCTCGATGGCCGCCGCACCCGTGCTGCCGCCGGTCAGCCAGCGGTTCGCTTTAGAGGGCGTGACCGAAACGCCCGATTTCCAGCGGCATGTGGGGCCGCTGCTGGGCCGGCTGGGCTGCAACGGCCGGAGCTGCCATGGCAGCTTCCAGGGACGGGGCGGCTTTCGGCTGTCGCTGTTCGGTTACGACTTCGCGGCCGATCACGAGGAACTGCTCAAGGGGGATCCGCCCCGGGTGAACCGTGACAAGCCGCTAGAGAGCTTGATCCTCGTCAAGCCGACCGATGCCGACCTGCACGAAGGCGGGCAGCGGTACAAGCAAGGCGGCTGGGAGTATCACGTTTTCCGGCGGTGGATTGAGGCGGGAGCCAAGTTCGACCCGGCAGGCGTGCAGAAGCTGGTCGCTCTGGAAGTCACCCCATCGGAAATCCTGTTTTCCAGGCCGGGCGAGAAGGTGACGCTCACCGCGGTGGCCGTCTGGCCGGACGGCACCCGTGAGGACGTGACCTGCCTGTGCCGCTTCACCACGAACAACGACCAGGTGGCCGCGATCAATGCCGACGGCGTGGTGACGGCAGCCGACCCGGGCGATACCCACGTGGTGGTGGCCTACGATAATGCCGTGATCGCGGTTCCGGTGATCCGGCCGGTGTCGCAGCTTACCGGGGATCAGTCCCCGCCGGTGCCCGCGCCGACCGCGATCGACCAGCTGGTGGTGGAAAAGCTCCGCAAGCTGGGCGTCGTGCCTTCGGATTTGTGCACCGACGCCGAATTCCTCCGTCGGGTGAGCCTCGACCTGACCGGCACGCTCCCCACGGCAGCCGAAGTGGAGCAGTTCCTGGCGGACGCCTCCCCCAACAAGCGCGCGGCCAAGATCGATGAACTGCTCGAGCGACCCGCCTATGCCGCCTGGTGGACGACGCGCCTGTGCGACTGGACGGGCAACAACGACACCAAGTTCAACGGCCTGGGCCCGTTCCGCCAGGCAGCCGCCCAGCAGTGGTACGACTGGATCTACGACCGGGTGGCTCGCAACGTGCCGTACGATCAGATCGTGGAAGGAATCGTCACGGCCGTCAGCCGCCAGCCGGACGAAACCTACACCGCCTACTGCACCGCGATGAGCCAGATGGTCCGCGATGCCGTGGACGGCACCCAACGGAGCTTCGCCCAGCGCAGTGCGCTGCCGTTCTATTGGGGGCGCACCGGTTTCCGCACGGCGGAAGAGCGGGCGATCGGGTTTGCCTATACGTTTCTGGGCATCCGCATCCAATGTGCGCAGTGCCACAAGCATCCGTTCGACCAGTGGTCCAAGGCCGATTTCGACGCGTTCAAGAACTTTTTCGGCACGGTGACGATCGCGCAAAACGGCGACCGCCAGCGAGGAGCTGGCTCCGAGTATGAGCAGATCCTCAAGGATCTGGGCCTGGGCGGGACAGAGCTGAAGGGCAATCAGCTCACCAACCGCTTGCAGCAGCTTCTGCGCGAAGGCAAGACGGTGCCCTTCCCGGAGGTCGTCGTCCAAAAGACACCCGCCGGCCGCCGCGGAAGCCCCGCCGCCTCCGCCCGGGTGCTGGGGGGCGAAGCGATCGACCTGAGCCAGGTCGAAGACCCGCGCGTGCCGCTGATGGCCTGGCTGCGGGACCCGAAAAATCCCTATTTCGCCCGGGCGTTTGTCAATCGCGTCTGGGCCAATTACTTCAACGTGGGGATCGTCCAGCCGCCGGATGACATGAGCCTGGGCAATCCGCCCAGCAATGGCCCGCTCTTGGATTATCTGGCCCGGGGCTTCATCGAGCATGGCTTCGACATGAAGTGGCTCCACCGCGAGATTTGCAACAGCCGGACCTACCAGCTCTCGTGGCAGCCCAACGAGACGAACGTCCGCGACGAGCGGAACTTCGCCCGGGCAGTGCCGCGGCGACTGCCGGCGGAAGTGGCGGTCGATGCGGTGACGATGGCCCTGGCGTCCGACGAGCGGGCTGCCAGCTTCGCCTACGACCTGACCGGACGGGCGATCGCCATTCCTGGGGCCAGCGCCAGGGCCAATCAGGGCGCCAATGCCCGCGACACCGGGTTTGCCCTGCAAGTGTTCGGCCGCAGCATCCGCGAAAGCAACTGCGACTGCGACCGCTCGATGGAGGCCAGCCTGCTGCAGACCGTGTTCCTGCACAACGACCAGGCGGTGCTGCAAGCTCTGGAGCAGCCTCGCTCGTGGGTCGGCCAGCTCGCGCAGTCAGAAGCGCGGCGCAGTGGGGAAGAAGCGTCTCGCGAGCGGCAGCGGCTGGAAGCGGCGCTAAGGCGGGCGAAGCGCAAAGGCAATCCCGACGAGGTGCGGGAACTGGAATCGCAGCTTGCAGGGTTGGAGCGTCCATCCGGCAGCGCTTCGGCTGGGCTGCTGTCCGACCCGCCTGCACTGGTGCGCCAGGCCTACTTGCGGACGCTCAGCCGGTACCCCACCCCGGAAGAAACGCAGCGCTGCCTGGACTATCTGGCCCAGGCCGAGTCGCCCGCCGCGGGTGCCAAAGGCCTGCTGTGGGCTTTGATCAACACCAAGGAGTTCATCGTCAACCATTGACCTCGCTGCCTTCGGACCTGCATGCCGCCGCGCCTGGCGCGTGCGGGCCGGGGGTCGGCCCGTTTCTTCACAACCCCGTTCGTTCGCCTTCAACGTCCCCTGTTTTTGCAAAGGAAGTTCCACCATGGCCGTTTCGTTCACCTGCGATGGCATCCGACGCCGCGACTTTTTGAAGGTCGGTGCGATTGGCACAGGCCTCAGCCTGGCAAACTATCTGCGTCTGGAGGCGGCCGGCGAAGTCCGCAAGCCCAAGGCGCAGGCCGCGATCTTCATCAACCTGACCGGCGGTCCGTCGCACATGGACACCTTCGACCTCAAGCCGGATGCCCCGGCGGAGTACCGCGGTCAATTCAACCCGATCAAGACCAAGGTGCCGGGCATCGAGATCTGCGAGCACCTGCCCAAGCTGGCCCAGTGCGCGGATAAATACGCGATCCTCCGCGGCGTGACGCACACCCTGGCCGCCCACGAGCTGGGGACCGAGTATGTGAACACGGGCAACCGTCCGATTCCTTCGCTGGAATACCCGGGCTATGGGGCCGTCGTCACCAAGGAACTGGGAGGTCCTCAAGACCTTCCGCCGTTCGTGGCGATCCCCAATAGCAACCAGCGGCCGGGTTACCTGGGCGTGCAGTACGCCCCGTTCAACACGGCCAGCACCCCGCGCCCCGGGCAGCCGTTCGGCGTGCGCGGGATCACGCTGGGCAACGGCCTGACGATCGAAGAGGTCGAGCGGCGGGCCAGCCTGCTGGCCGACCTGGATAAGACCTTCGCCGCGGTCGAATCGTCCAGTGCGCTGCTGACCGGCCTGGATCGTTTTGCCGAGCAGGCGCACGCGATCATCACCAGCCGCCGCGCCCGCGAGGCGTTCGATGTCAGCCGCGAATCTCCGGCCTTTGCCAAGCCGTTTGGCGAGACGGCGTTCGGGATGAGCTGCCTGTTGGCCACACGGCTGGTGGCCTCGGGCGTGCGGTTCGTCACGCTCACGCTGGGCGGCTGGGACACGCACCAGGACAACTGGACGCGGCTGAAGACCAAGCTGCTGCCGGATTTGGACGTGGGGCTGTCGGCTCTGCTCAACGGGCTGTCCGAGAAGGGGCTTCTGGACACGACGACCGTGTTCGTCACCGGCGAATTTGGCCGGACGCCCAAGATCAACAATCGCAGCGCCGAGGGTGGCCGCGACCACTACCCGCGCTGCATGTTCATGCTCCTGGCGGGTGGTGGCATCCGCGGCGGGCAGGTCGTGGGCGAGTCGGACGAGACCGCCTCGCAGCCCAAGCACGAAGGGTTCTCGCCCGACGACGTGGCGGCGACCTTCTATCACACGCTGGGCATCGACCATACCAAGGAATACCACACCAACACCGGCCGGCCGATCATGATCGTCCGCGACGGCCATGTGATCCGGCAGCTTCTGGCCTGACGCCTGGTGCAGCCGGTTGCCGCTATGTGGGGAGGTGCAGCGTCCCCCGGCGGTGCCCCTCTGGAGCTTATGCGCTGCCCAGGAATTCCTCGGCGACGAAGCGGGCCGCGGCGTCCCAGTGGGCCGCCGCGGCCTCGAAATCGACCGCCATCGGCTGCACGGTGGCGGGCGTCTCGACATCGGAATGCGCTTCGCCGCCCATCCGCAGCGGAATCTGCCGACTGGGGCACTGCGCCAGCATCGCTTCGGCCACTGGAGACAGCAGAAAATCGACGAGCTGTTCTGCTTCGCGCCGATGCGGCGCACCGCGGAGGATGGCCAGCGTGTTGGGGATGAACAAAGTGCCCAACTGACCGGCTTGCCGATCTGGGTAGACCACCATCACGGGGGCACCTTGCTGCTGTGCGAGAAGCGCGTCGTCGGTGTCCGTCAGCCCGAAGGCGATCTGGCCCGCGGCGCAGGCCTGGGCGACCTGCCTGTTGCCGCCGAGAACCTGCACGTCGTTGGCCTTCAGGTCGCGGAGGAACTGCTTCGCACGCTCGGGTCCCAGCGTGGCAAACCAGACAGCCACATGAGTCGCCGTCGTCCCGGCGATCGGCCGGGCGATGCCCACCTTCCCCTGCCAGCGGCGGTCGCACAGGTCGAAAATCGACGAAGGATGGACCACCTCGGGCACCAGCGTCTGGTTGACGATCAGCACACGCGCCCGGGCGGCAAAACCGTACCACAACCCTTGCGGACTGCGAAACGACGGTGGAAATGCCGTCGCGTGCGGCGAGTGATAGGCGGCGATCAGCCCCTTGGCTGCCAGCCGCACGGTGTGCAGCACCTCGTTGTTCCAGAACAGGTCGCACCGCGGCCGAGCCGCCTCCTGGACGATCAGGCTGGCTAGGCCCACGGTCTTGGTGCTCTCGTCATCGTACTTGGCCCGGACGGCGATCCCCGTTTGCCGGGTGAACGCCTCGAGCACCGGCTCGGAGAACTCGCGATCGAGCGCCGCATACGCCACGACTTGCCTGCCTGAAGGGTGGCAACCTGCGGCCCACCCTGCCAGGGCACCGGCAGCCAAGGCTCCCACGGCCGCCCGGCGTGTGCAGCGGTCCGGCACCACCGGTTGAGGCGCTGCGACAGAGAGTCGTGGAGGCGATGGGTGAGACGGCACGTTGACGGGTCCCCGAACGGAACGATCGACTAGAATACGTCCGCCAAGGGCAGTTTTTGGTGGATCGGTTTTTCACGATTGTACCCAGGAGAAACGGCCGTGCGTGGAGTTGCTATCCTCGGTGCGGGTGCAGCAGGACTGATGTTGCTGGCGATTGGTTATGTCACGGGCGCGGCCCTGGCACGGTCGAATGCCCAGGAGGAGCTGCCTTCCCGACTGTCGTTCGAGGTGATCGAGAGCTTCGATGCCAAGTACCTGGGGGACACACCCGGGCACATAGGGCGGGTCGGTGGTTTGGCAGCACGCAAGCCCAAAGTTGCGTTGGGCGACCCCGTCTACCGCGGCGAGGAGCGGGTCGGCACGGTCACCGGGTTGGCCTGGAACCGGGCCAACGGCAGCCTGGATATCGAGTTCGACCCTGCGCCGCTGAAGACCATTGTCCTGGGCGATACGGTCTGGGTGGCCCCCCGCGCGGATGATGGCCCGCGCTAGGACAAAGCGGATACGGTGGGCATGCCTCGGTGGCTGCAGGACCGGGCTTTGGTGCGCTGCCGGCATGCATCTTCGTTTCCGACACGCGGCTGCCGTCAGGCCAGTGCACTCTCTGGGCCGTCACAACGCGGGCGGCGCAGTCCGTAGCAGGTCGGGCGCGGGCGTCCGACCACCTCCTAAAAAGACAGGCTTTCTCTCAGTTGAGCGTGTGCCCTCCGCGGTGGCCGCTCACTTCGTGCAGATCCGCTTGAAATGGCAGGTCGGAACCTGCGTTGCCCGTGATGGTTTCAGGCCCACCACCAGCGGATAGCTCAGTTGCCGCGGGCTGCCGCGCGCAGCCGCTCCAAGGCGCTGCGATAGCGGTTGTGGTACTCCAGCGCCGTATACGCCAGGTACAGGTTGCCGCCGATCGAAAAGAACAGGGCGAACGTCACAAACAGCAGCAAGCCCCACGGACGTTCTGGCTCGTTCGCAGCGGCTTGCGGCGCAGCACCCTGGGCCGTGGCTGCGGGGGCTGGACTTCCTCCTGCGGGCAGCCCCACAGCGAGATTTCCCGCCGGGGCATTCGGCACCCCAGCGTAGCTCTGGGTAGATGGTGCACCGCTCGCCGGCGGTGGCGGCGTGGCTGATGCCGTATTGGCTGCGGGCGCTGCGGTACTGGGCAAAGCCGCTGTCCGCAGATCGGGATACATCGCCCCGCGCGGGTCGCCCCCCGCTGGACCATAGCCGCGCGGTGCCACGCCACCAGCAAGCGGCGCTCCCCCGGGGCCATAAGCATTGGGCGGTCCGACGGAAACTGCCGGCGGCGCCCACGTGTCAGGAGCGGAAACCCCGGCAGGTGGTCCGGTGGGTGGAACGTAGTCGCGCGGTGCCATCTCGCCGACCATCGGACCGCCCACAGCCACAGCCTGCTCGGTTGGACGGCCCACGGCCGGTTCATTGGTCCCGAACCGCGTGCTCGTGCCGCCCGTCGGCCAACCCGTTTGGCTTTGGGACAGATCATGACTGGCAGGATCCCGGGGGGGCTGGTTGAACCGGCTTGACGTCCCGCCGTCGGTCGCCGCAGGACTCGATGGCCAATTGCCACCCACGACTCCGACAGGTGCCGTGGCACGCCCGGTGCGCAAATCTCCCGCCGGCTGCCGAGTCGGATCGAGTGCCACTTGCGGCGGCTGCGAAATCCTCGGGAGTTTTTCCTTGCCCACTTTCACAATGAAGCGCGCCAGCCGCCCGGCCGCCGGGTCGATCGGGATGTACAGCTCATCGCCACTGCTGAGCGTCCCCACCAGGACGGGATCGAGCTGCACGAGAAACTGTTGTTGTCCTGTGGCGTCCGGCTGCCAGCCTGTAGAAACGCCGTAGTGCGCTTCCGGTGTTCCGGTGCCTCGGCCCGGCCAGAGGATGGCCGGCGGCAGATCGCTCGTGAGCGAGCCACGATCCCGCGCAGCATACCGAGCTGAAGAAACGAGAAGCTGGCGAAACTGCTCCTCCGCACTGGCCGTGTGTCTGGCCGGTGTCCCGTCTGGGGGCAGGATGATCAGGCAGAGTCGGGCGAACGGCCCCACATCCGCAGGAATTTCGCTGTAAATCTGTTCTCCCGCGACCAGTGCCGGGAGCACTTCCGGCTCGATTTGCAGGACGTACTCGGGTTGCCGGTCCAAGCCGGTCCGGTAGCTATACTGCACGCCCAAAGCGGCCAAGGCGACAAGCCATGTGGCGGCGTTCATCGTCATTGCTCCCATCGCTGTCGGACGCTCAGCCGGGGACAGGATGCCAGCTCCGAGGCATCTCGACCCGGTCGGCCCGTGCCGTGCCGGCTCCGCGAGAAACCGGCATTTACAAAAAACTAGATAAAATTATTGACTCTGGGCGTTTTCCACGGTCTCCGAGCGCCAGACAGCCGGCTTATAGTAGCCGAAAGCCGGTTGACGCACCAAGGGAAAAAAAGACCTTCCTTGCTTGGACGCCCGAGACGATTGGGTCGATAGTGCCTCTTAGCAGGCTCAAAAGACATTCTTTCGGTGGGGTAGCGATCGGATCGGTTGGGGAAGGGGGCGGCCACGGGGGACGATCCGGCGGTAAGAGCTAGTTCGGTCGCGGTCGAGGGACGGTTTCGCCCCGCACTGAGCACGATTTTGCCTGCTCGCCCCGTCGACCCTGGCTGGTTTGCCCTAGCCCCATTCGTCAGGCCGCGGATGGCGAGCCGCGTGGTCAAAGGTGGTCGATTTCTCGGGCGGGGGTTTTCCGTCGAGCAATGCAGGGTACAATTCGGCGCGTGGTCTCGGGAGTGAGAAGGCACGCGAGATCGGCCGTGCGACACCCCAACAGGAAAGAGAAGTTGGTAAAACAATTTGTACGGATTTTTGGCCGACAGACAGTTTTTCGTTTGTTGGGAGGACCAGGAAAATTTATTTTTTTGGCGAGGAATACATTTCCGTGGCTATCACGCTTTGCAGCGATGCTGCGGAACCACGTAGCGTGTTAAGTTCCAGCAATTGATTCGCAAGCACGATAGCCACGGCGCGCTTGCCAGCCACGCGGGACGGCGTAGCGAGAATGCAGGACGGTGGACGCGCACGGCTCGATAGCTCCCCGAGCGGGGCGGAGGGTCACGAAATACTTAACGGCCGAAAGCTACGGATACTAGAACTAAGTGGGGCACTAGCCTTAGACGGACGGGTGGGTGTCAATAACTACGAAACGGCAGGGGGAACAAATAGCAAACGGCGGGATAGCTCAGTCGGTTAGAGCAACGGCTTCATAAGCCGTGTGTCGCCGGTTCGAGTCCGGCTCCCGCTACCTTTGGGGGGGGGGTGCACAGATTGACTTGAGGTAGGTGTTCCGCGGCATAGGCTGGTAAGCACCCTCGTTACGTGTGATGGTTTTCCGTTTACTGCCTGCGTTCGCCCACGGTCAATGCGCCGCTTTTTGCGCCACCCCCTGAACAGCATTGTTAGCCCCTGCCTCACCCCACAGGCCATGGCCTGTGCAGCTACCTCCTTCACGTTGGACCGTAGGGGCATTTGATCGCCAACATCGTCACCTTCGCCCTAAGTTGTTGTGCCATCTTTGGTTAGGTGGTGACGATGCTGATCGCAGTCACCGGGACACCTGCCGCACACGGCAGGCAGCCGCTCTTGCAGGCCGGCCATCTCCCGAAACGCGGCCCATTCCTTGCAGACAATGGCGGGCGCGTTAGCACCGTCGCCGCCGAGGCAGACGCACGGTCTTGCATGGGGAAGGTCACCCTGGATTTTACTACCTTTTATAGTAGGTTTATTTCCTTCGAGCGAGTTGAACTGCCTCAGGAATACAACCTACAAGAGGTGATTAGTAAAGTTCTCACGTAAAACGCAGAAAGATGTTGACATTGAGACGGCCGCCACGGTTGCGGAACTGAATGGGGAGATCAGGACCTCCCTCCGTCTCGAAGCCCTCGCCGCGGAGGTGCGCAAGAGCGGCCAGCACACCAAGCGGCGCGAGCTGTTGCAATCGCTGAGCGAAATCTTCTCGCTGTCGGGAGGGGATCCGCAGGCCGCCGGACCCGCCATGCCCGGCAGTGCCGACTCGATCCCCAAGCCCATTTCCACCCCGCGCAAAAAGCTGGTCATCTTCACCGAGCACCGCGACACACTGAGTCATCTCGAACGCCAGATCGGCTCGCTCTTGGGGCGATCGCGGTGATCCATGGCGGCATGCGGCGCAAGGAGCAGCGCAGGGCGCAGGAAAGCTTTCGGCACGACCCCGAGGTCCAGGTGCTACTTGTTACCGATGCTGCCGGCGAGGGCAGCAACCTCTATCGCGCCCACCTGATGGTGAACTACGACCTGCCCTGGAACCCTAACCGGCTGAAGCAGCGCGAGGGACGGGTGCACCGCTACGGCCAGCCTGCCAGGCGGGTCAAGGCAGTGCGGTTCTTCGGGTGAGACAATCCGAGGAACGACGTGGTGATCGAGGTCGTCCTCGACAAGGCGCGCCACATCCACCGCACCCTCGGCACGCACGTGCCCGTGCCCGAAGAAAGCGATAGGGTCACCCAGGCCGTGCTCAAAGCGATCTTCCTTCGCGGCGGGCGGAAAGCGGCCGGGCGCAGCTCGCGCTGGACTTCGTAGCTACTGACGTAGCGGACTTGCATCGTCGGTGGGACCGTGACGCCGAGCGGGAGTAGGTTAACCGCACTCGATTCCTTCAGCGCGCGCTCAAACCTGGGGAAGTGCCGCGTTAACTGGAGGCCACGGATGCGGTATTGGGCGATCCGTCTGCGGTGCGGGCGTTCGTCCTCACCGCCGCTCCGCCAGTCGGTCTTGCCGCGGTGCCGGACCGCCGGCGTGCGGGCGTTGATCGCATTTCGGTTTCGAAGCGATCGCGGCCGTTCGTGAACCGATCACCTCTGCTCTCCCTGCCCCTTCGTCGGTTGACCCTTCGCCATTGGCGATTCGCCGCTCGTCAAGCGATCGCTCGCTGCTCGCCACTCGCCGATCCTCGATGGCCAGCCCGTCCCCTCCATACTCCTTTGGCCTGGACGCCGAACCGGTGAATCTGAAGCAAAACGAGGGCAAGGCGTTTCGGGGCGACATTGTGCGCGGCGTCGGCTTTGTGCTGCAAGCCCACGAGGCCGCACGCCGGCTTGCCCAAGACTTGCACAACGCCGATTGCCTTTTCCCTTATCTCAACGGCGACGACCTGAACAGTCAACCAGAGCAAAAGTTCAGCCGTCGGGTCCTCTGCTTCCCCGACTGGGACCTGGAACGGCCAAAGGAATATCCCGACCTCCTGCGGATTGTGCAGGTGCGGCTCAAGCCAGAGCGCGAACGGCTACGTGGTCCGGGCGATCAGCGGAATCGGGAATGCGGGTGGCAGTTCCGGGCCTACCGCGCCGGCATGCGCCGCGCCATCGCCCCCTTGCGGCGGGTGCTGGTGCGGAGCCGGGTGAGCGAACTCCACGCCAGGGTGTTTGTCCCTCCGGGATGGATTTCCAACGACCAGCTCATCGTCTTCGCCTTCGACGACGACTACCACTTCGCCCTGCTGCAATCCAGCGT
>Ga0073932_1004822_pt1 | contig 15468 bp, 12 predicted proteins | sample DewCreD2012metaG_FD_76967 | JGI IMG/M metagenome (GOLD analysis project Ga0073932, IMG submission 76967) | Hot spring sediment bacterial and archeal communities from British Columbia, Canada, to study Microbial Dark Matter (Phase II) - Dewar... ... | reverse complement strand
TTCCTCGATGCCGGCCAGATCGGGGGCGCCGGTGTGGTTGAAGGTGTGATTGGCCAAAACCATGCCCGATTCGACCAAGGCCTTCTCGCGCGCAGGGGTCCACAGTCCGGTCTGTCCCGGCACCACGTAAAAGGTGGCGATCAGACCGCGTTTCTTCAGCTCCGGGATCGCATTTTTCAGGTGGGTCGGGCAGTTGTCGTCGAACATCAACATGAAGGCGGCCTTCTTGTCGTCCTTCCACTTCGCCACGCGGGTTCCAGGATCTTCGCCAGCGCAGGCATGACCCGCGACGACCAGGAAAAGCGCGCTCAGTGCAAGCATGCAAGCCAGGTGACTCACGTGTTCCTCCTTCGTTCTTCCCGGACCGCAACTCCAGCCGCGAACGGCCATCGGAACAACGGTCAGTTCCCATCCACGAGATCGGCCGGTTCGACAGGCGAGGCCTGGCACGTGTCCCTCGCCGTGCTTTCTTGTGTCTCTTGGGCCGCTCCCCCAACCGAAGGCTCGCTTTTCTTTTTACGCGGATGTTTGGGCGCGGTGGACGCAGCCGGTGGCGCAGGCGCGGCCTCGCCAGCGTCCGGTTGCGATGGGTGCACAGCGTCTGCTGCGGGCGCGATATCCTTGACAAAGCGGCACTCGGGGTATCCGGAGCAGCCCCAGAAAGCGCCGTGCGATCCGGTGCGGCGCGCGGTGGGCTTGCCGCATCTTTCGCAGGCCGGGCCTCGGTCTTCGGGCAGCGGCTGGGCGTTCCGGCAGGTCGGAAAGCCCGTGCAGGACATGAAGCGCCCGTGGCGGCCGGTGCGGATCACCATCGGCTTGCCGCACTTCCCGCACTTTTCGTCGGTCGGCTCGGGCGGCGGCGCGTCGGCCTTCGCCCCGTTCGCCTCGCGCCGCGGGAAATGCCGGGCGACCTCGTCAAGCTGCGTGTTGAAGCGGATCACGAGCGCGTGCCAGTTCATCTGGCCCTCGGCGACCTTGTCGAGGTCCTCCTCCATGCGCGCCGTGAACTGGTATTCCATCCACGTGTCGCGGAAGTGCCGCATCAGGAGGTCGATCAGCGTTTCACCAACCTTCTCGGCATGGAAGACGCGTTTCTGCTCGCGGATGTAGCCGCGCCGGCGGATGTTCTCCATGATCGCGGCGTAGGTGCTGGGGCGGCCGATGCCCATCTCTTCCAGCGCGCGGATGAGCGTCGCTTCGGTGTAGCGGTTGGGCGCCTGCGTCTTGTGCTGCGACGGCTTGAGCTCCTGCAAGGCGAGCTGCTGGCCCTGTGCGACGTCGGGGAGCACTGCCGAATCCTGGTCCTCGTCGTCCGAGTCGCCGCCTTCCTTGTCCTTCGTGGTCTGCGAGCCCGTGCCGGTCAACTTGGTCCATCCGTCGAAGAGCACCTGCCGGCCGCGCGCGCGGAAGAGCCCACGCCCGTTTTCGATGTCGATGGTGGTGACGTGGTACTTCGCGGAGGCCATCTGGCAGGCGACGAACTGCGTCCAGATCAGGCGATAGAGTTTCGATTCGTCCGCGTTGAGCCCGGTCATGGTCTTCGGCGTGTGGCCGACCACGGTGGGCCGGATGCATTCGTGCGCTTCCTGCGCATTGCCGGCTTTCGCTTTGAAGACGTGCGGCTTTTCGGGCAGGTACTCGGGCGGAAAGTGCTTGCCGATGAAATCGCGCGCCATCGCCACGGCCTCGTCGCTGATGGCCGGCGAATCGGTACGCATGTAGGTGATCGCGCCGTGCTTTTCGTAGAGCGCCTGGGCGACCTGCATCGTCTTCTGTGCGCCCCACTTCAGCTTCACGCTCGCGGCCTGCTGCAGCGTGCTGGTGATGAACGGCGCGAAGGGCGACTTCTCCTGCGTCTTCTTCGCAAGGTCGACGACGGTCCATGTGCCGTCCTGGAACCGCGCGACCAGTTGGTCCGCATCCGCCTTGCTCGGGATGACGACCTGTTTTTCGGCCTGTTCGGTCTCGATCTTCGAGACCACCTCCTTGCCGTCGAGCTTCTGCAGTTCGGCCCAGAAGGCGGAGTCGTTCTGGCCCTCGGGGAAGAGGCGCGCCTTGATCTTCCAGTACTCGTGCGGTTTGAAGTCGCGGATCTCGCGTTCGCGCTCGACCACCAGCCGCACGGCGACCGACTGCACGCGGCCGGCGCTGCTGCCCGCGTTGCGCGTGGCCCAGACGATCGGCGAGACCTTGAATCCGACGAGCCGATCCACGGCGCGGCGGGCCTGCTGCGCGTTCACGAGATTCGAGTCCACCCGGCGCGGGTGGTTCAGGGCGTCGAGCAGCGCCTTCCTGGTGATTTCGGTGAAGGCGACACGTTTGATCTTGGGCCAGTTGGGTTCTTCCAGCAGGATGCCGACGTGCCAGGCGATGGCCTCGCCTTCGCGGTCCATGTCCATCGCCAGATAGACTTCCTCCGCGGCGTCGGCGGCCCGTTTGAGCTGGTCGATGGTGCGCTGTTTTTCGGCGGAATTGACGTAGGTGAGCGCGACCTTGTCCGTGCCGATGCGGACGCCCAGTTCCTTCTTGGGGAGATCGCGGACGTGTCCGATGGAGGCCATGACGTTCCAGCCTTCGCCCAGGAACGAGCGGAGCTTCTTGATCTTGCCGGGGCTTTCGACGATCAACAGTTTCACCGGAATGGCTCCGCGACACCGGAAAATCGCTTGCGCAATCGCAATCCCGGTCGATCGTCATCGTTGCGCCCGAACGACCGACAACGAGCACCGGGCAGGATCGCCCGCAGCCAAGGCGCCGAACATCCGCACGCGGCGCCCCTTATTCACGGTAGCGAGTACCAAGCCTTTTGGCCAGTTCGTCATCCCCGCTTCGCCCCGGCCGGAAGCGGAACAGGATCGAACGGTTCTTTTCGAGCGTTCTTGCAGTTTTGGCTATCCGCTTTGCATAACCCGTCATTCTCCGGAGCGCTCCGCGCGGGGTATGTTGCCGGGGCAGCTATCCGCAGGGGGCGTTCCCCCTCGACTTTCCCAAGGAGAACCCGGACATGCGCATGCAGGAAGTGGCCGTGCAAAGTTACTGCTTTCGCGGCTTCAAAGACAACCGCCAGACGGCCCAGAAGGTGAAGGACATCGGCCTGGAGGCGATCGAGCTGTGCGGCGTCCACGTGGACTTCGGCAACGCCGCCGTTTTCGACGAGGCGCTGAAGATCTACCGCGACGCCGGCGTCAGGATCGTCAGCATCGGCGTCCAGGGCTTCAGCGGCAACGAAGCCAGGGAACGGCTGTATTTCGAGTTCGCGACGAAGGCCGGCGCCACGACCATCAGCGCGAACTTCTCGCCCGACACCGTTCCAAACAGCTACCGCGTCGCGGAAAAGCTGGCGGACGAGTACAACATCAACCTCGCGATCCACAACCACGGTGGCCGGCACTGGCTCGGCAACGCCGAGATGCTCCGCAGCGTCTTCGCGCAGACCAGCCCACGCATCGGCCTGATGCTCGACACCGCCTGGGCGCTCGACGCCGGCGAAGACCCCGTCGGGATGGCCGACAAGTTCGCACAGCGGCTTTACGGTGTGCACCTGAAGGACTTCACCTTCGATCGCGCGCGCAAGCACAAGGACGTCGTCGTCGGCACCGGCAACCTGGACCTGAAGAAGCTCTTCGCAACGCTGCGGAAGAATGACTTCAAAGGTCAGCTGATCCTCGAGTACGAAGGCGACGTGGACCATCCCGTCCCGGCGCTGAGCGAATGCGTGGGCAACATACGGAAGGAGTTGACCCATGGGTAACAAGGTCAAACTCGCGGTTGTCGGGTGCGGCGGCATCTCCGGCGCGCACATCAACGGCTACAAGGACCTCTTTGCGCGCGGTTGCCGGACGTTCGAAGTGACCGCCTGCTGCGATGTCTCGCTGCAGGCCGCCGAACAGCGCGCGACCGAGATCGCTACGTTCCAGGGCAGCAAGCCCAAGGTCATCGAAGGCATCGACGCGCTGCTGAAGGCCGGGGTGGCCGAAGCGGCCGACATCTGCACGCCGCACTGTTTCCACCACTCGACGGCCATTCCGCTCCTGCAGGGCGGCATGCACGTGTTGCTGGAAAAACCGCTGGGCATCACCGTCAAGGCCAGCAAGAAGATCATCGAGGCGGCCGAGAAGAACCGACGCGTGCTGGCGACGGCCGAGAACATCCGCAAATGCCTTTCGCCGCGCGCCTGCCGCTGGGCGCTGATGGAAAAGAAGATGATCGGCGATATCCGCTTCGTCGATATCCAGGCAATCAACTACGGCCAATTGGACTTCACCAAGCCGCTCTTCAAGTGGCGCGGCGTGAAGATCCTCACCGGCGGCGGCATGATCATGGACAGCGGCGCGCACCTGGCCGACATGCTGCTGTACCTGTTCGGAGAACCCGACGAAGTCTCCTGCTGGATGAAGACCTTCGACGCGGCGCCGATCCAGGGCGCGCCGATCGTCGGCGACACGCGCTGCGACGTGGAAGACACGTGGAACGCCACGATCGCGTTCCGCAGCGGAGTGCGCGTCGTCTGGACGCACTCGCGCGTGATGCCCGGGGCGAACAGCAAATTCGGCCGTTACTACGGGTCCGAGGGCATGATGGAGGACCTCGGTTGGGTCTTCCACTGCTTCCAGGGCGGCGGCAAGATCACGCTCAAGGACAAGACGGAACGCTCGAAGGAGTGGATCGAACAGCAGTTCCTGGAGTCGCTTTCGGCCGGGCAGAAGGAACAGCTCTTCCCCCACGGCGCGACGGAAGGTTTTGCCGTCGAAGTGGCCGACTTCGTCCGCGCGGTGGCGACGGGTGCCAAGCCCGACATGGACGGTTATGCAGGGCTGAAGGCGAAGGCGCTCAGCGAAGCCTGCTACGAGTCCGCGACGATCGGCAAGACGGTCAAGTACCAGGATGTGCTGGAAGGAAAGATCGACGCCTTCCAGAAACCGATCGACGACTACTGGAAGATCTGACGGAATGGCTTATTTGACAGGATATGCGGGATTGACAGGATGTCAGGAAGGGGCCGGCGAGAGCTGGCCCTTTCTTATTGCCGCACAGCCGCTCTCGGCTGCCCGGCGGCGCGGGATCGAAGCGTGTCCGGTGGCCTATCCTGGGCAAAGCCGGCGGGCGCGGATCGCCGACGGCAGTCTGGAGAGGATGCATCCGGAAGGCTTTTTCATCGAAGTGACATGACACATGACGAGAGGGTATGATTACCTGGGTCTGCGGGGGTAAGATGCCGAACGTCATGATGTGTTTCTTCCGCCCAGTCAGCTTGCTTGTGCTGGGTTTGCTCTGCTCCTTCTCCGTCGCGTTGGCGGACACCGTCCATCTGAAGAGCGGGAAGGTACTCCGCGGCGAAGTGGTTCAGGAAGACGGCGAGACCGTCACCGTTCGTGTGCCGCAAGGGACGGTCAAGATCCAGCGTTCCCAGATCGAGCGGATCGAGCGCGAGTCCGCGCAGGCCTATCGGCTGGGCATGGCTCGCGAACAGCTCGCGCGCGGGCGGCACCTCCTGGTCATCGAGGAGCTGGAGAAAGCCTGCCGCAGCGATCCGAACGAGCCGGAACTGAACGCGCTGCTGGCGCGCGCCTACGGCGAATTCGGCCAGCGTTTGCAGAAGGCCCGCCGGTTCGAGCAGGCCGCCTCCTGTTTCCGGCGGCTCCGCGAACTGCAGCCGGATTCGCCGTTGGCGGCCAATGGGCTGCAGACGCTGGCCGAAGAAGGACGGCGTCTGGGCGAGTTGCTGGACCGCGCGCGCCGGACCGCCGCGGCTGGCGATTATGCGACGGCCCTGCGCGAGTTCGAGGCGGCCCTGCAATACAGTCCGGATGCGGGCGACCAGGCTTACGGCGAGATGGCCATCTACCTGGCCAAGCACGCCCAGCAGCTTTTGCGCGGCGAACGCTATGGGGAAGCCGCGAGACAGTTGGAGCGGGCCTTTGCGCTCGATCCCGCGCTGGCCGGTCGGTTGGAAAACCTCTACGCCGCCGCGGCGCTCAACGATATCCTGCGCCGCTTGGGGTCGGGCAAGGCGGAGGACGTGCAGGCCGATGTCGCGCGCGTGGTGAGTTTCGCGCCCGCCCATCCGGCGGTGCTTTATGTCGCCGGCCGTCTGGAGGAAATCCGCAAAGATCTCCGCGCCGCCGCCGGTTACTACGCGCGAGCGCTGGATACGACCGCTCTGCGGCCGAACGCGGAACGCGTCGCCGCACTGCGCGAGCAGCTCGAGAAGTCTCTCGGCGTCACCGGAGAAGCGCTGCGCTTCCGCCTCGACCCCCTGGACGAAACCGTCTACGCGGAGGCCCAAACCGGGGACTTCGCGGTCCTCGAGCGGCCCTTCTTCGCCATTCACCATTACAACGGCAGGCTGGCGCAGGAGGTGGCCAGCAACCTCGACGCGCACCTCCAGCGCATTCAAGCGCTGACGGGAATCGAGGTCAATTGGGCGAAGGCGCGGGTCCAGGTGTACCTGCACCGGACGCAGGAAGAGTATGCCGAAGCCACGAAACAGGCCGCGTGGACCGGCGGCATCTCGCGCTTCCTTTACGTGCCGGGAGAAGGCGCGCGCAACCTCGAGTTCCATTCGTGGCAGACCTCGCCGCGCCTGCTGAAGTCCGTTCTGCCGCACGAGCTGATGCATCTGGTCATGGCCAGTCACATGAAACGGCATGAGGACCTGCCACGCGCGTTGCACGAGGGCTTTGCCGTGCTGATGGAGCCCGATTTCCGGCACGCTTTCTACCTGGATTTCCTGAAACGCCGTGGGGCCGGCCAAGCCTACCTGCCGCTGGCCGAACTGCTGGGCATGAAGGACTACCCGCGCGATCCGGAGTTCTTCTATGCGGAGGGCTTTGCGCTTGTGGCCTACCTGGTCGAGACCGCCGGCCTGCAGGCGACGATGGACCTGATCCGCCGCCCGCCGGGTCCGGGGGAACTGGTGTCGCGCCTGTTGAAGATGACCCGCGCCGCGAACATGGACCGGCTTGAGGAAATGTGGCTGACATGGCTCGAGACCGCCCGGCCGGGACTGAAGGCGCTACGATAGCCTACGACAGGAGATCGACCGCTCGGACCGACAGGACGAACGTTCCATGGCATTCGGAATTCGACTGGCATCCGTCTCCCGCAGAACGCAGAATGGCCGTCGCCATTCGCCCTTGGTCATCGGCACGTCCGGCAGCCCATGGAGAAGGGGCTGTGGTTTGCCCACGCCCTTGGTGGCCTCTGCGGAAAGAGGGTCGGGGTTGTCGACGGGCTGCCAGCCGTGGCCGATAATCGCTGGAGGAGAACAGCGGACCCATGCGCAAATTGTTTTTCGGAAAGGAGCGGGAGGAACGGCTGCGGAACGTGGAGCGGCAGGCGTTGCGGATGGAGCGCCGGGTACGCTCGCTCCTGCGGATGGTGCTGCACGAGCGTTTTTCGGGCACCGGTTTGGAGGCCCCTGGGTTCGATCCGTTTCCGGGAAGTCTGCACTCGGAAAACAACGAGGATGGGATCACGCTCCGGGTCTTTTCCGAGATCGGAGTCTTGCGGCACAGCTTTCTCGAGATCGGCATCCAGGACGGCCTCGAATGCAACGCGGCCATCCTTGCGCTGGCTTTCGGATGGCATGGCGTTCTGATGGATGGCGATCCCGAGTGGGTGCGCAGCGCGAAGGCGAACTACGCGCAGTGCCCGGGCGTGGCCGTCCGTCAGGCTTTCGTCACGCGCGAAAACATCAACGAGCTGGTCGGCGCGCCGGACGTGGACCGCGACAGCGACCTCTTCTCGCTCGACATCGACGGCAACGAATACTGGGTATGGAAAGCGCTTTCGGATTTCAGGCCCCGTCTGGCGATCATCGAATTCAACCAGGGGTTCGGGTTCGATCGCAGCGTGACCATTCCCTACGATCCGAATTTCGTGCACCGGGCCAAGACGCCGCGCGGCTATCTCGGCTCCAGTCTGCCGGCGCTGCTGAAGCTGGGCCGGGAGAAGGGTTACGTCCTGGTCGGCGTAACGGTCCGGAACGCCTTCTTCGTGCGGGAATCGGAGATGAAAGGCAGACTTCGGGAACTCTCGTTGGCGGAGGCCAGAAATTGCCTCCCTCCGCAACCCTCGGCCGAAAAGCGCGCGCGCGATTTCGAAGGATGGCCCTTGGAAGAAGTGTAACCCTGAACCGCCTCACGGATCGCTGGTGGCGCCTGCGTCGGCCGCGGGTTCTTGGGCACGCACGTTCGTTCGGGCGTCGTTCGATGCAGGGCCCAGATCCAGCGATTCGCGCAACAGCGGCAGAAGCATGAGCAGGGAACCCGTGGCGGACAGGTGGTTCCCATCGGAGTACAGCGCTGTGCCATCCGACGAGACGATGTAGCGCGTCCCGTCCGCGCTCAGAAAGCGGGGCCGGGGATCGATCAGGCGGGCGCCCGCAGCTTCCAGACTCCGCAAAATGGCATGGTCGACGCCGGCGAGACCGTTCCACGTCCCCGGCCGGGTTAGGCGATCATCGAGGCTGCGATTCAACAGGACCGAGCGTGCCAGTTCGGCGGGAATGTCGAAGGAATGTTCGGGTACCTGCAGCAGAATCCAGGGATGGACTCCTTTCCGGACCAGGTGTTGGACCGTGGCTAGAAGATCGGTTTCGATGGGCGTCAGACAGGCCCCCACGTTTTCCGGACGGCCATAGTAACTCCACCGCGCGACCAGAACGACCACGGGTATCCGTTGGCTTTCGATGTACGTGCAGACCGCGTCGTTGTGAGCCCTGCAACGGTTGTCGCGGAAGCGTCGGGAGGTGAAGCCCAGAACGGGCGCAATGGCCGGATGAAAGACCGCATGACCGACGAGGCCCTTCTCCTTGAGCAACGCGTCGAAGGCAGGGAACGCCGACAGGGCATGACTGTCGCCCCAGAGCAGCACCGTGGGAGGTCGATCCGGATCGCGTGGCCCGAGCGGATGGAGGTGGCCTTTCAGGATGCCTTCGACGGGCAGTTCTTCGAGGACCGGACGATCGCCTTTTGCGGCGGCGTAGAGCCGCGCCTGCGGCGGAAGCCGTTGCGGGAAACCATCGGAGAGGATGACCAAGCTGCCGACGGCCAGCATGGAGGCCAGGCCGCTCCCGGCGAAGATGAAGATCCGTTTTCTGGATGCGCAGAGGCGTCGCTTCCGAAATGGCATCTCGACAAAACGCCAGGACAGCACGCTGAGAATGGCCGCCAGCCCCAGCAGGCCCAGCCGGGTTTCCAGCGACAGGGGGTCGAAGGAACGATAGCGAGCGATGGCCAGAATGGGCCAATGCCAGAGATAGAGCGAATAGGAGATGAGGCCGATGAAGACGACTGGGCGGGTCGCAAGCAGACGCCCCAGGGTCGGTAGCCGAGCGCCCTTAGGGCCCGTGGACCAAATGAAAAGCGCTGCACCCAGGCAGGGGGGGATCGCAGCAAGGCCGGGAAACGGGGCCTCGCTTCCGTACCACAGACATGGGATCAGAATGCCTGCCAGGCCCAGACACGAACCCGCTTCGCGGACCCCATTTCCGTTCGGCAGCCCCTTTGCCGGCAGGATCGCCAGCGAGCAGCCGAGCAGCAATTCCCACGCGCGGGAATGCAATAGGTAGAACGCGGCGTTCGGGCGCTGGTTATTCAAGTCGTACTGACCCAGCGAAAGACTGGCCAGCATGGCGACCAGGAACAGTGCGAGGATCGTGCGCCGCCGGCGCAACCTGGGAAAACGAAACAGCCCGAGCAGAATCAGCGGCACGATCATATAGAACTGCTCTTCCACCGCCAGCGACCACGTGTGAAGCAGCGGCATCTTCTCGGTCGCATCGTTGAAGTAACCGATCGAGTTTCGGAAATGGATGTTCGCGATGAAGCCGGCCTGATGGGCGGCGGATTTCCCGAGACCGACGTAATCGAGCGGCAGCAGATAAAACCATCCCGCCACAAGAACCGACAGGGTGACCGTCACCGCCGCGGGAAGGATCCTGCGGGCACGCCGTTCCCAGAAGTGCGATAACGTGAACCGCTCCTGCTGGAGATCCTTCACGATCAAGGAGGTGATGAGAAAGCCGGAAATGACGAAGAAGACATCCACGCCCACAAAACCGCCGGGAACGCCCAGATCGGCGTGGAAAAGAACCACGGACACGACGGCCAGCGCACGCAGCCCGTCGATCTCGGGGCGATACTCGAACTCTCCTGTCAGGATCGACATGTGCAAACACCGTTGATCGAGCCGGTACATGAAGCCCTGATCGGGAAAACGACTTCGCTGGAACTCGGGGCGGCTCGCAAGGCACTTCCCCGTTCCTTGGGCCCTCGGCATGCCGGTCTGCGGAGCACAGGGAAGCGCAGGATGAAAAAAGAAGCCGCGTCACGAAGTCGCAGTATTCGAAATGTATCCTTGGAGTTACGGCTCGTCAAGCAGGGCCGCCGGCCCATTCCTTCGTCGGGTGCGGGACACTTTAGGCGCTTGGCTATGAAATCGGAACCACCTGTGCCGCAAAGGAATACACGGCTTTTCTCTATGAGATGCCCGCGCAGGTTGTCACGCACCCTCCTTCGTCGGGTGCGGGACACGTTGGGCAGGCTGGTGCCCGTTGGAAGACCCGCATAGGCCGCTTCTCCCCATCTTGCAAAGCCTGGTCGTTCGGTCTGTTTGGAAGCGCATCCCCGTTTCCGGCATCGCGTCCTATGCCTTTGACTTCGGACGCGGCCCCACTATGGTAATCTGAACTTCCCCGGAAGAGTGAATGGCGGCCGCGCGTCCGGGCTGTGCGAGAAGGGCTGCACCAAAGCGTTTGAAGGGGGTTTCGACGATGGCGATCAAGGTGGCGATCAATGGGTTCGGCCGCATCGGCCGGCTGGTCATGCGCGTGCTGGCTACCCGCAGCGATTTCGAGGTGGTGGCGATCAACGACCTCACCGACGCCGCTACGCTGGCGCTGCTGTTGAAGTACGACAGCGTGCACCGCAAGTTCCCGGGCGAGGTGAAGGTTGACGGAAGCAGTCTGGTCATCAACGGCAAGAAGATTCCGTGCTTGAAAGAGCCGGTCCCGGCCAAACTGCCGTGGAAGAGCATGAACGTGGACATCGCGGCCGAGTGCACCGGGCGGTTCGTCAACAAGGCCGGCGAAAAGGGCGGCTTCGGCGACCACCTGACGGCCGGCGCCAAGAAGGTCCTGCTCAGCGCGCCCGCCAAGGACGACAAGGAAGTGGACGCGACGATCGTGCTGGGCGTCAACAACGAGGCCCTGAAGAAGGAACACAAGTTCCTTTCGAACGCGAGCTGCACCACGAACTGCACCGCGCCCGTCGTCAAGGTCATCCACGACAACTTCAAGATCGTGAAGGGCATGGTCAGCACGATCCACGCGTACACGAACGACCAGAGCATTTTGGACTTCATCCACAAGGATCTGCGCCGCGCCCGCGCCGCCGCGATCAACATCATCCCGACGACGACCGGCATGTCCAAGGCCATCGCGGCCGTGATTCCGGAGCTGAAGGGCAAAATCGAAGGCGTCGCGCTGCGCGTTCCGGTTCCCACCGGCTCGCTGATCGACTGCACCTTCCAGGTCGAAGCGGACGTGGATGAAGCCAAGGTCAACGCGGCGCTGAAGGCGGCCGCCGAGGCCGGTTCGTTGAAGGGCATTCTGGAGTACACGGAAGACCCGATCGTCAGCACCGACATCATCGGCAACCCGCACAGCAGCATCGTCGATGCGACGATGACCAAGTGCGTCAAGGGCCAGAAGATGGTCAAGATCCTCTCGTGGTACGACAACGAGATGGGCTTCAGCAACCGGATGGCCGACCTGATGGCCCTGGCTCACAAAGTCGGTTACTGAGTGGACGGTGGGTATCCGGGCGCGGCCCTGGAAGGAAGGACTTCCAGGGCCGCGTATTTCGTGAAGCCGCTGACCGCAGGATGGCTCATGAGCGTTTCGACCCGCATTCTGATCGCCCCGTCGCTCCTGGCCGCCGACTTCGGCCGGCTGAAGGAGGATGTCCAGCGCGTCGAGGAAGCCGGCGCCGATTGGCTGCATGTCGATGTCATGGACGGCCACTTCGTACCGAACCTGACCATGGGACCGTTCATCGTCGAGGCGATCAAGCGGATTACGCGTCTTCCGCTCGACTGCCATCTGATGATCGAGTATCCGGAGAAGTATGTGGAGGCGTTCGTGAAGGCCGGGGCCGACTGGATCTCGGTGCACCCGGAGGCGCCGGGCGATGCGCGCAAGGCGCTGGAACGGGCGCAGAAGAACGGCGCACGCCCGGCGCTGGCGATCAACCCGCCGACCACCGTCGAATCGATCCGTTCGTATCGCGGACAGATCGAAATGTTGCTGATCATGACCATCTTCCCCGGCTTCGGCGGCCAGAAGATGATGCCGGAATGCCTGCCCAAGTATGCGCAGGCACGCGAGCTTTTCGGGCCCGAATTGCTTTTGGAGATCGATGGAGGCGTGACGCTGGAGAACGTAAGCCAGGTGCGCGCGGCGGGCGCCGAGGCGATCGTGGCGGGCACGGCGGTTTTCGGCGCCAAGGACCCGGCCGCAGCCGTGCGCGCGCTGAAGCAGGGTTGAACGGGCGGGAGCGGTTCATGGCGCAGACTCCTCGAAATGTCCCTCATCGGCCGACCCCGCGGCGGCGTGTCGAGACGGAGGGGAAGTGGCGCAAGTGCGACAACCCGGCTTGCGCGCAGAGCCTTTTCATCGGGGATATCGAAAAAAATCTCTTCTGCTGCAAACACTGCGGCCACCATTTCCGCGTCGGTGGCCGAAAACGCATCGAGCTGACGGTGGATCCCGGCAGCTTCAAGGAGCTTTTTCCGGGGATCGCCCCCGCCGATCCGCTGCAGTTCAAGGCGGTGCGCAGCTATCAGGACCGCGTGAAGGATGCGCAGCTCAAGACCGGCCTCAAGGAAGCGGTCGTCTGCGGCGAAGGCCTGCTGAACGGGCAGCGGATCGTCCTGGCGGTCATGGATTTTTCGTTCATCGGGGCCTCGATGAGTTCCGCGGTGGGCGAGAAGATCACCCGGGCGATCGAGCATGCCACGGCGAACCGCTTGCCGGTCATCGTCTTCTGCGCCTCGGGCGGCGCGCGCATGGACGAAGGCATCCTCTCGCTGATGCAGATGGCCAAGACCAGCGCGGCAGTGCACCGGCACAACGAGGCCGGGTTGCCTTATCTCACCGTGCTTACCGACCCGACGCTGGCGGGCGTCTCGGCCAGCTTCGCCTTCCTGCCCGACCTCATCCTGGCCGAACCCCGCGCGATGATCGGCTTCACCGGCGCGCGCGTGATCGAGCAGACTTTGCGAGTGAAGCTGCCGGAAGGGTTCCAGGAGGCCGAATTCCTCCTGGCGCACGGACAGGTCGACAAGGTCGTGCCGCGCAAGGATCTCCGTTCGACCCTTTCCCAACTGATCGCCTACGCGAACGGGGCGCTGAGCGCAGCGCCGGCCTGCCCCGAGCGGCCTGCCGTCTATTCGCCCTCGCCCCCGACTCCGCCTTCCGAGGTCGCGGCCATGCCGGTCAAGAGTCGCAGGCCGCACAGCATTCGCAAGCGAACCAAGCCGCGCGCGGCGCCAGGACGACGAAGGAACTGAAGCCATGCGGATCCAGAAGGTGAAGGATGTCATCGTGCTGCACCTGACACCCGAAGACCTGTCCAGCCCCCAGGAGACATCGCGCGTCGTCGAAGGTCTCCTGCAGGAGGATGGCGAGCGCAAGTTCGTGGCCGATCTGTCGAACGTTCCCGACTTGATGTCGCTGCAGGCCGGAACGCTGTTCACGCTCCACGCGCTCTGCTACGAAAACGTCGCGATCCTGAAGTTGAGCGGCGCGAACAAGAAAGTGAAGATGATCCTGCGGCTGATCGGCCTCGACAAAATCATCGAGATCCATCACGGCAAAGACGTGGCCATGGAAAGTTTCGGGCCCTATCACGGCGAGCCGCCAACCACGGAAGGCACCCCTCTGAAAAAGGAGCTGGGCAGAAATTCCTGAGTACCGCGCCGCTGGCCGGGGGTCAGGCCTCCTCCTGGACGTCGTCGATGGCTTCGGCCAGATCGTCCAGTTCGCCGTCGTCGTCTTCTTTGCGACGGATCTCGGTCAGTTCCTGGCACTTGATGCAGTGCGTGGCGAAGGGCAGGAAATGGAGCCGGTCCGCACCGATCGGCTTCATGCAGCGTTCGCAAATGCCGTACGACCCCGTGTCGATTTTCTCGATGGCCTTCTGAACTTCCGTGGCATTGGCACCTTCGCTCTCCGCAATCCGGAACGCAAGGTCGCCTTCGGCGGAATCGGAGGCCATGTCGGACGTATCGATGATATGTGCGAGGTCGCGATCGCCCGCCGCTTTCACCCCACCCTGGATGTTGTGTTGAAGTTGTTCGAGCAGCAGGGTGAGCTTCTCGCGGATTTCCAGTTGCTCTTTGCGCGGAACGGGGGAGACCGGCGGCGGCGCTTCGGCTTTGGGTTCCTCGTTTCGGGCTTCCTTCTTCGGTGCGACGATGGCGGGTTTGGACGGCGGAGCTTTGGCAGGGAGTACCTCCGAAACGCCTGACGCAACCTTGGTCGGTGCCGCCTTGGCCGGAGCGGACTTGGGAGCGGATTCCGTCTTGGCCGCCTTGGAGGCAGGAAGCGTGGATTTCACCGCCTGCTTGGCGGAAGTCTTCTTTACGACAAGCTTCGGGACCTTGACCTTCGCCTTTGGCTTGGGCTTCGCTTTGGGTTTGGGCTTGGGCCTTGGCGTTGTCTTGGTCTTCGGCTTGGCCTTGGTCTTCGGCTTGGCCTTTGCCTTCGCGCTCTTCTTTGCCTTCGCCATGCCGCCTCCGAACTCGACGCAGTGTTGTTTTGGACTGGCGTTCGCCACCCCCAAGTGGCATCCATCAACGGACGATTCGATCTTGGGGACCCGATGCGGTCCCGGAAAAGTCAGGCCATTTAGCGTAAGGTATTGGTGCTTGTCAAGTTACTTCCGGCGCGCTTGCGCACCGCGCACCGCGAGTGCGTTTAAAAAATCGCGGACAGGAAGACAAGACGCTTCTCGACAGGATGTACCGATGGGTGATTCTCCGTCCTCGTTTTTTGTCAGCATGGAATCTAAAGCGAAACGCCCCTTATCCTTTTCCTTTGCACCATCCGAATTCAGCAGGTGACAAACGCCACTCGCCCGGTTATGCTTCTGGGGTTCTCGGTAACAGGCCTTCGGCCTCCCGAGAACGGTTTATCGCGCCTCTCGCGTCGCAATCCGATTTACGATTCCGCTGGAGGCGCTCGAAGGACAGGCTGCGATTCCCGCGCTGTGTGGCGCGGCTGAGAGATTGCATAGCGGGGTCCGGGGCGTAACCGGGCCGAAAGGATTGGCATTGGAAGCCGGGCGCGCGGAAGAAGGGGCTTCATTGGAAGGACAGCCCCCGCACCGTCCAGCGCCGCTCCATCAGAAGGTCGAGTTCCGTTTCGAAAAGGGCGAGGCGGTCCGCTTCATCTCGCACCAC
>Ga0073932_1004814_pt1 | contig 15484 bp, 11 predicted proteins | sample DewCreD2012metaG_FD_76967 | JGI IMG/M metagenome (GOLD analysis project Ga0073932, IMG submission 76967) | Hot spring sediment bacterial and archeal communities from British Columbia, Canada, to study Microbial Dark Matter (Phase II) - Dewar... ... | reverse complement strand
CTGATGGGCGCCCGGCGCAAAGCCGCCGAACGCAACCTGTTCCATACCGTCATGGGACGATTGGCCAACCCGCGGAGCAAGCGCGCGACGGTGTCGGCGCTGGAAGAAGACTTCGGCGTGCATCTGCACCTGCAAAGCGTCTACCGGATGATGGACGCCATCGACGAGAAGGTCGTCGAGAAGGCCAAAGCGGGCCGCGTGGCGCGGGGCCCGGACCCGCTGCCGCCGCCAAATCAGAACTGACCACGGCCGCGATGCGGCGGAACGGGGACGTTGGGCGCGCGAGTCGCCGGGGTCGTTCAGAGCAGACGCTCGAACAGACCGATGAGGTGCTCCTCATCCAGAGAAGCCATGCGCTGGGTTCGAGGGTCGAACCAGAGCCAGCTTGTCTGGCCGCGTTCCAGACAGCAGAACAGAAGCCTCTCGGGCACCACCGCCAGATCCAGCATGTCCTGGTTGAACGCGCGCACCGCGCCCTCAAGGATGTAGGGAACCCGGAACTTCTCGGTCGAGATCAGCGTTTCCGGGGCCCGGAACTCCAGGTGGACGATGCGGCCCGCAAGAGCCAACTGGAACACGTTGACCGCCGAGTCTCGAAAAAAGGCATCCGACCACTCCGGAGGCGAGAGTTCCAGAATGGGTTTGGGAAGAAGACGGTTCACCGACTCCACGAAGCGGACGCACACGGCGTGAAGCTGAGCGGCCGCCCTCAGGCGGAGCGCGAAGATCTCCTGCGCCTCTTTCCGCCGGTCCTCGTCCTTGCGGGACATCTCCTCGATGCGGCGGACAAACCTCTTCAACCGGTCTTCCGCGCCGTTTTGCCGCCCTAGCCTCATGCTCGTGTGAGCAGGATAGCATAGCGGCCGGCGGAGACGGCCTGAATCACTCGTAGCGGAGAGCTTCAATGGGGTCCAGGCGCGAGGCTTTGATGGCCGGGATCATGCCCGCGACAACCCCCACCACGAAGAGGACGCCGCCGGAAATGAGCACCGAGGCAACGGAAACCTGCAAGGCGATATCGCCCTTGCCGTCCGAACTCTCGGTCACGGCGCCGAGAAAGGGCATCGAGCCGATCGCATGCACGGCGGCCGCTCCACCCAGCACGCCGAGCAATCCGCCGGCCCAGACAATCAGCATCGCCTCCAGCAGGAACTGGCCCAGGATCGCGCGCCTCGGCCCTCCCAGGGCCTTGAGGATCCCGATTTCCCGCGTGCGGTCCACCACCGACGCCAGCATAATGTTGGCCAGGCCGACGCCGCCGATTCCCAGCGTCAAGGCTCCGACAAAGCCGAGCAGCAACTTCACGGCCAGCGTCATTCCGTCAATGATGTGCCGGAACTGGCTGAAGGCCAGGATGAAGATGGCTTTCTCATCGCCGGGATTGAAGCGGTGCAGGCTGGCGAGAGTGGCCCGGACCGCCCGGACAGCGTCGTTGCGCACGGACCCCGAAACGGGCGTCCAGACGAGGTAGGTTGGATGCCGGATATCACCGAACAGGGCCATCACGTTGTAGGGGATGAATATGCATTCGTTGTCGTGCCGGTCGTAGTTGGCCAACTGGCTCTTCGCATCCAGAACGCCGACCACCGTGAACCGGACCCCCTGTACGCTGATCTCCTCTCCAACCGGCGGAATGCCGCTGAACAGTTGCCGCGCGACCATGTCCCCCAGCACCGCGACCCGGTTTCTCTGCCGGTCGTCTTCGGCGTTGATCCAGCGGCCGGACGCCAAGCGCATGTTGCGGACCAACTGGTATTCCGGCCACACGCCGCGAACGCCATACTCCTTCTCGCGCGTGCCCCGTACAATCTTAATGCTGCCGATCATCCGCTCCGGCGAGATCGCCCGCACCAGGGGGACCGCCTCCTTGATCGCCTCGGCGTCCGTGTAGTCGAGTTGGATCCGCCGGCCGGACCGCATTCCTCCCGCCTGGAGGCTCGTTTGGCCCTGGTGCATGATCACCAGATCCTGCCCCACCGCTTCAAATCCGCTCACAAGCGTTTGCTTGAAGCCATCGCCGTAGGACATGAGGATGATGAACGACGCCACGCCCCAGGCGAGGCTGACGATTGTGATCAGCGACCGCCGCCGGTAGTGCTTCAGCGATGCGGCCGACTCATTCAGCATCTGGCGCCAGTCCAGCATCTCACCGCTCCTCTCTCAGCGCCTCGACCGGCGTCAGCCGGCAGGCCCGCAAGGCCGGCGGCAGCGACGACAGCACGGCCACAGAACCCAGCGCCGCCAGGGCCAGCAGCGCGGTGTGGTACCGGATGGGCAGGCCGGCGAACATATCCGGCATAGGCAGGGAGTTTACGGCAGCGGCCAGCAACGTGACCGCGGACATCCCCAGCGCCCCGCTCGCCAGCGCCAGCAGGATCCCTTCCAGCAGAAAATCCGCCAGAATCCGGCGGCGCGTGGCCCCCAATGCCTTCCTCAATCCAATCTCATGAGTTCTTTCCGCGACGGCGGACATCATCGTGTTCATCACACCGACTCCTCCGAGACTGAGCGTGATCGCCGCCACCAGGGCCAGGAAGATCTCCGTCGCCGCGAAGGACTTGTCGAACAGCTCCGCATCTTTGATCATGTCCCAGGCCGGCGCGGCGCCTTCGTCCGTGGGGTCATAATCATGCCGTCGGGCGAGAACCTCCCGGACTTGCCGTTGCGCCTCCTGCCATCGCTCGACCGAAACCGGCCGGTAGACAATCGGGCCCAGCCTGCCCTTTCTGTAATCGGGAGAAGTGGGCGGGAAATCCCGGACCAGGCTGGTCTGCGGCACCAGGATCTTTTCGTTGTCCCACCCGTCGTAGGAGCTGTTCTGGTTCTTCTCGCTCATCAGCCCGATCACCGTGTAGGGAAACCCCTCCAAGCTTATGGTCTTGCCGACCACGTCCGAGCGGTTCACAAACAACTGCTTTCGAACCGAATCCCCGAGAACGCAGACTCGCCGGCTTTCCGCTTCGTCCTGCTTGCCGATGTTTCGACCTGAGGATGCCGGCAGGTTTCTGAGTTGCAGATACTCTTCGGTCACGCCCAGCGCCAAGAAGCGGCCGGCGTTGAACTCGCTGGCCGCCGTAACGCTCCGCTTCACTTCGCCGGCGACCACGCTCACGGCCGGGCACTGCTCCCGGATGGCCAGCACGTCCTGCTCGTCCCAATACACCCGGCGGCCGGCGCGCTGTCCGCCCGCCTGCTTTTCGGTTCGTCCATTCCAGAGCAGGACAATGTTGTCCCCCAGTTGCTTCATGTTGTTCCGCTGCCCCACCCGGAAACCGTCGCACAGCGCGCTCATCAGCACCAGCGAGGCGATTCCCCAGGCGATGCCGAACATCGTCAGGAAACTGCGCAGCTTATGTCTCCAGATGCTGGCGGCGGTCTGCCGCAGCGGCTCCAGAAGTAGTCCCGCAATGCGCATCACAGAATTGATACGCACGGGAGGGCCGGTTGGTTCAAATTGTCATTGCCGTATAGCCGCCGTCCACCGTCAAAATGCAACCCGTTACGAAGGAGGACGCTTTTTCCGAGGCCAGGAAGATGGCTGCTCCCACCAGTTCACCGGGCTCCCCGAAGCGCTGAAAGGGCGTATGAGACAGGATCTGCGCGGTGCGCTCCGGACTGAGCAGCGCCCGGTTTTGTTCCGCCGGGAAGAATCCCGGCCGGATGGCGTTCACCCGGATGCGGAGGGGCGCCCACTCCCGGGCCAGAAACTGGGTGATCTGGTTCACTCCGGCCTTGGTGACGCTGTAGGTGAATACTTTGGAAAGCGGCGGCCCGGAGGAGACCGACGAGATGTTGATAATCGATCCCCCGCGCCCAGCGTCCGCCATGGCGCGCCCGAACACCTGGCAAGCCAGAAAGACACTCTTCAAATTCACGTCGAGGATCTTCTGCCATTCCGCTTCGGAGATTTCGAAAAACGGCGTGCCCGAATTAATCCCGGCCGCGTTGATCAGGACGTCCACCCCTCCGAAGCTCTCCCGGGTCAAGGCCAGCGCCCGTTCCAAATCCTCCCGTCGGCTGGCGTCGGCAACCACAGCCACGGCGCGCGCCCCTTTCGTCCGAAGGGACGCGGCCCGAGCCTCGGCGTTGGCCTGGTTCGGGTCGACGATCACGATGGCGGCGCCCGCCGCCGCCAGGCCCTCGGCCATCGCGCCCGCCAGCACGCCCCCACCCCCGATCACGACGGCCGTCTTGCCTTCCAAAGAAAACATCTCCATTTGAATCATGAGCTCTCCGCTCTTGTTGTAGCACGGCCGCTATTATGGAGGCGTGAAGGTATGGCTCTACTACGTGGGCAAGCCGCGCGATGCGCACGCCAACGCGATGGCCGGAGAGTATGTCAAGCGCGCCGGGCGGTTCACCCAGTGTGAAATGGCCGAGATTCACCCAGCGCGCAGCCGCTGGTGGGAGAAGCATGCCTCGGGGCGGAAGGTCCTTCTGGACCCCGCAGGCAAGGCGTTCTCCTCCCCCCAATTCGCCTCTCTGTTCGAGAGATCCGGGATGGAAGGCAAGGACGTCATCTTCGTGATTGGCGGCGCCGATGGCCTGCCGGAGGCCTGGAGGCGCCATGCTGACCTGTTGCTGAGCCTATCCCCGCTGACCCTCCCGCATGAACTCGCGCGCGTCCTGCTGGCCGAGCAGATCTACCGCGCTCTGGCGACATTGCGCGGCCACCCGTATCCGCGGTAGCCGACTTTGGGGCGGCCCCCAGCCCCGCTACTCCGCTTTCGAGCGGTCTCCCTGGGTCAGCATTCTCGGCGCCAGGCGCAGCGAGTGGCCAGACCGCGCCGAACCCTCGCAATCGTCGCAGACCCGGCTCGCTATCCCTGACGCCGCCGGGCGGCGAACCGGGCTGCCGCAAGCTCCATACGCCGCTATCCACGACGCACGAAAGCCACGCCTCGGAAATTCCGCAGCGTAGCTAAAATCCTTAAGCCAAGAAACTTGACTCAACTACAACAAGTTTCTTGGCTTCTAGCGAATCTTTCTACCGTCTGATTCACGCTTATCGAGCACGCGCCATTTCCTGAACCCGATCGCGGTGGGGAACTCGCTGTTCTCCCATACACAGAGATCTCCGAGCGCAATTTCGATCGCTACGTGGACATCGCTCCTCTTGTGCCGGAATTGCTGGCACTAGACCGGTTTCGAACACGCCTGGAATACACCCGCGCCGAACTCGCCAAGCCCGGGGTCCCAATGTGGGTGCTCAACCGTCGTGCCCGGCTCCCATTTTGTCCCCCACCCTTGCACGTCTTGTGACAGAAAGCCGATCGATGTCCGCTTGAAGAGAACCACCTTCCCGGTAGCCGGCACGATCCTGTTCCGCTCACACCATCCCTCTACCCCCGCCTTGCTGCTTTTCTCGAGAAGTGCGGTGCAACCTCTCAGGTCCACGCCCATCCCCACGGACAGTGTCTCAGGCAAAGCCGAGCGCCTTGTACAACCGTTCAGATAGAGGCAACCACCCACCGACAGACCCTCGGGCAGAGCCGCCAGTGACGCGCAGCCGCTCAGGTTCAGGTCCCCGTTCACCGACAGGCCGGATGGGGCCGTTCCGTTCAAGATAAGGGCACGGATTTCCGCCGCGTCCATCCAAGGTTCCTCTCAGCTCCCGCCTTCAGATCAGTCTACAACCGGCCGCCGTCCTTGGGTCTTCTGTATAGTGGGCTGCCGCGGTACCCGATCTGCCACACTCGCTTCTCTCCGCGCCATCCAGGGATCGCCAGTGAGGAATGAGATGAACCCCAACCGCGGGTCTCAAGCGCTTGCCGATGCAGTCCGCGCCGGCGACCCGCCTCTGCGCGTGGCCTGTTCGCTCGGGCACGCCGAGACGACAGTTCGGGTGTTGCTCGAGCACCACGCGAACCTGAATCTCCGGGACAGCGTCGGCCGCACGCCGTTGCTGATCGCCGCGCGGTTGATCCGCTCCTCCGTTTGCCGGCTGACAAGCACTGGTTTCCGCGCAAGTCGGCTGCCGGGGCACTGGGTCAGTTGGGGGATCTGCGGGTCGCGCAACTGCTGCTGCCGCTGCCGCTGACCCCGAGGAGCGCGTGCGGGCGGCGGCGGCCCGGTCCCTCGGGATGCTCCAGGACACATCCGTAATCGGGCTGCTACTCAATGCGCTTCGCGACCCGTCTCTCTGTGTCCGCCACCGCGCCATCAGGGCCTTGGCGCTGTTTTGAGATCCTCGGTGTGTGGGGCCAATAGCAGCGTACCTTGAGGACCCCGAACCGCACGCAGGTCTGGAGGCGGCCGTCGGGCTGAGCTGATGGAAAGATCTGCTCGCAACGGCTGCGCTGGTCGGACTTCTTGTGGCGGAGAGCTTCGCGCTACGGCAGTGTGCCAGCCGCCATTGCTCACATAGGGGCTGCGGGAAGCCGGCCACCGCGTCAACTCGATCCAGCGGCTGACGGCCTGCTTCGACGATCACCGCGACCCGCTGCTGGCGCGGCGCCCGGTCGAGGAGATGGTGACGCAGCGGGTTTACGCGCCGGCGCTGGGCTACGAGGATCTCAATAGGCGGGCACAGCTTTGCTGCTGAAAGCAAAGCCGGCGACCGCTTCCGAGACGCTTATTTGGAGAGGTCTGAGAAATGGCGGCTCCCCGCTGATCGCTGAATTCAACCCGCTATCCGCGCGCCGCCTCTCGCTAATTCGTGATTACACTTATTTCATTTTCTGAAATCCATTCTTATTGGCCCTGATGTATAATCCGTAGGCGCTTCAGAAAGGAGTCCCCGTGAGCCTATTCGGCAAACTGTTCGGCGGACAGAGCAGCGGCAAGGCGGCCGGCGGAAGCGGAAAGATCAGCTACCTCGCCGTGTTGCAAAAGCAGGATCAGAAGTTCACCGTCCGCAACAAACGCTGCGACGTGTGCGGACGCACCTTTCCCTTCCCCAGCAGCTACGCCAATATCTTTACGACGTCCCTGACAGGCTGGGTCATGGATGCCGGAGGGTATTGCCGCACCTGCCGCGTTTACCTTTGTCCCAGCCATGCCGGATTCAAGCAGGTCCAGGGTTCGGAAAAGGCATACGAGAACGGCTGCCATCGGCCGGCCTGCTCAAAATGCGGCAGCTTCCTGGTGTACCCTCAAATCGACTTAATCCGCGTCCCGCCGGCCAAGAAGAACAAGTTCAGCCTGAAGGCCATGATCGAGGAGAGAGGGGTTCAGATTACTTCCCGGACCTGCAAGGAGTGCGGCGCCTCCTATCCCCACCCCATGAACGACTACCTTCTCATCCCGGGCGACACGAAAGTCAGCCCGGGAGACATCAGCGTGGATCTGGGAGGCTATTGCCAGTGCTGCGGCTACTTCGTGTGCGCGAAGCACGCTACCATCGGCATCGACGCCGGCAACCCGAACGAGATCTACTGGCAGGTTGAGTGCGGGACCTGCAAAGGATTCCCTCTAATCGCCACAGAAAAGCCCCTGGAAACAACCGTTCCCGGAGCACCGCATCCCGGCTGCTTTCACAAGACCATGAAGGAAGCGATCGCCAGCGCCATGGCTCAGTTCTCAACGCTCCCGACGAAGCGCTTCAGCTTGCGTAAAGTGGCGCTGTCTCAGGGCGAGCTCCTCGTGGAGCGGAAATGCGGCCTGTGCGGGGCCACGTTCTCCTCCACCGAGCGGCTCTTCTCGGCGCAAATGAGCCTGAAGGTTATGGCGGAAAACAAGGTCACGGATGAGGATTTCGACGTGGATCTCGGCGGCTACTGCCACTCTTGCAAGAACTACGTTTGTCCAAAGCATGCGACCTTCATCGGGGCCGACGTGGAAGACAAGCGCTTGTGGGCGCTGGCCTGCGGCAACTGCTCCCAAATTCTAACGCCGAATCCGAACGTGAAGCTGCCGGGTTGAGGACTGGAAATACCGGTTCGCAGCATTCCGGAGGTCCATGGCGGCGCTATCCAGAACATTCCGTATCTTTGTAAGCTCCACCTTCGCCGACCTCTCGGCCGAGCGCAACGCCCTTCAGCAAATTGTCTTTCCCCGGCTGCGCGATCTTTGTAATCTCCACCAATGCCGTTTCCAGGCCATCGACCTTCGCTGGGGCGTCCGCGAAGAAGCCGCGCTGGACCAGCAGACCATGCGCATCTGCCTGGAGGAGGTTCGCCGCTCCCAGCGCACCACGCCACGACCGAATTTCCTCGTCCTCCTCGGCGACCGCTACGGCTGGCGGCCGCTTCCGATGGAGATTCCCGCATCCGAATTCGAGATTGTCGCGGCCCGGACCTCCCACCCCATGGACCGCGAGCTGCTCTTCGACTGGTACCGCCGCGACGAAAACGCGTTCCCCGAACCCGCCTACTGCTTGCGCCCGCGCATTCCGGGAACGTCCGCTCAAGCCATCGAAGAAGAATCCCGCCTATGGTCCCGCACCGAAAGAGAGCTGCGTCGCATTCTTCAAAGCGCGTTGCGCGAGGCGGGCTTGCCCGAAGACGCCCTCGTCAAGTACTTCGCCTCCGCCACGGAGCAGGAGATCCTGGAGGGCGCTTTGAGAGCAGAAGGCGCGGAAGAACACGTCTTTTGCTTCCTTCGCCGGATCCGAAACCTGGAAGCCGCCCTCCAGGACAAGGCGGCGCAGGACTTTCTGGATTTCACGGATCGGGGCGGAATGTTCGAGCCAGACCACGACGCTCGCGGCCGGCTCGATGACCTGAAGCGCCGCCGCCTTCCCCTCCGGCTCCCTGGCAATCTGCATCACTACGAAGCCGATTGGACCGGGGCCGGCATTACCACGGACCACATCGGGAGTCTGCCCGGGAACCTGGAAGGCTGCCTGAAGCTTCTCGACCCGGACCGCCCGGCTTCGGGATTTTGCGCCGACGTCTGGCGCCGGCTGGCCGGCGTGATCCTTGGCACGATTCGGACCCTGGAGGTCTCCGATCCTTTGCGGGAAGAGATTTCCGCGCACATGAACTTCGGGCGCGGCCGCGCCGCTTCCTTCGTGGGAAGGCAGTCCGCGCTGGATGCGCTGCTTGGGTACGTCCGAGGCTCAAGTCGCGCCCCCTTCGCCATCGTGGGGGCGGGCGGTTCCGGTAAGTCCGCTCTCCTGGCTCGCGCCGCGGAATTACTGCGCGGGCATTCTCCGCGCGCCTTCCTTTGCCAGCGTTTCATCGGCGCAACCCCAGCCTCGGCCGAGGGCAGGTCTCTGCTCGAAGGACTCTGCCGTGAGCTGGGCCGGGAGTATTCGGCGGAGGAGCAACTCGAATCCGCCGAATACCGATTCCTGGCGGACGAATTCCCCAAGCGGCTGGCGCTCGCAACCCCCGAGAAACCGCTCATCCTCCTCGTCGATGCCCTGGACCAGCTCTCGGCCGCCGACGGGGCGCGAAGCCTTCTTTGGCTGCCCCCGCAGTTGCCGGAGAACGTCAAGGTCATTGTTTCCACGCTCCCCGGAGACGCAGCCGGCCTGCTTCGCAACAAGCTCCCGGCGGAGAACCTCCTGCGCCTGGAGCCGATGGATTTGGAGGAGGGCCATGCGCTGCTCCAGCTCTGGCTCCGTCAGGCCGGGCGGACTCTGCAACCCTGGCAGAGCGACCTGGTTCTATCGGGCTTTCATAAGAGCGGCCTGCCCCTTTACCTGAAGCTCGCCTTCGAGGAAGCGCGCCGGTGGCGCTCCGACGCCGCGCCGGAACGCTGCGAACTTGGCGCTGGCGTCGAAGATCAGGTCCGGCGCCTGTTCCAACGGCTCGCTTCTGAATCGGAGCACGGCGAGATCCTCGTATCCAGGAGCCTCGGCTACCTCGGCGCCGCCAAGAACGGCCTGTCCGAGGACGAACTTGTCGACGTGCTCTCGGCCAACCCGGAAGTTTTGCACGATTTCGTCGCCCGCGCCCGCCATGAGCCGCCCGAGCCGCGTCTCCCCATCGTCGTTTGGAGCCGGCTTTACTTCGATCTGGAGCCCTATCTGGCTCTCCGCAGCGCGGACGGGTCGTGCCTCATTACCTTCTTCCACCGCCAGTTGGGCGAAGTGGCCAGGGAGATGTACCTGAAGGAAGCACGCCTCCCGCGCCACCGTGAGCTGGCCTCCTATTTTGAAAAGCAGCCGCTCCTGCGCGTGCATGAGGGCGCCGCCGTCCCCAACCTGCGGAAACTGGCCGAGACTCCCTATCAGCAAATCAGCGGCGAAACTTGGGAGGCGGCCGAGGACACTCTCGCCTCCTTCGCCTTCCTGCATGTCAAAGCCGGCGCGGGAATGGCCTATGAGGCCGCTGAGGATTACGAACTGCTGAGGGAGCGCTACCTGGATACGGGCCGCGAGTTCGACGACGCCGTCCTCACGCGCAAAGCTCTCTTCCGCGACTTCGCCAGCGCCTACCACCAGGAGATGTACGCCTTCCTGGCGAGACCGGAGATCGCCGCCCAGCAAATGTACAACAACCTGCTCGCGCACTCCGGCTGGGAGGGGAGGACCGGCGAAGTCCTGAAGGCATTCGCGGTCACTCGCGATTACCCGGGTTCAAGGCCCTGGCTGCGCCGCCTCAACTCAGGGCCGGACACCAGCACATCCAGGCTCCTGTTGAGAACGCTCACCGGTCATGACCAGCCCGTCACTGCTGTGGCCGTCTCCTCCTCCGGCGACTGGATCGCCTCCGGCTCCGCCCGCGGCGAGATCCGCGTCTGGAACTCGACCGACGGCTCGGTCGCCGCTCGTTTCCAGGCTCACGCCGGAGAAGTCTCGGGGCTAAGCTGGATTCCTGGTCAAGCGGACAGTTTCGAACTGGCTTCCGCCGGCCGCGACCAGTGGATTCGCGTCTGGGATTGGCGGGCCGAACGAGCCGTCCTAGCCCGGAAGTCGGGACACAGCCGCATCCGCGCAATCCAGATTCTCGCAGACGGCCGCCGCGCCATCACCTGCGGCGACGACGGCGCCGTTCGCATCCTGGATTTCCGTACCGGCGTTGAGGAAGCAGTCCTCCGCGGTCACAAGGATCGCGTGTGGACGGTGTCCGCCTCGGGACGGCTCGCAATCTCGGGGAGCGACGACAAGAATCTCATGCTCTGGGACCTCGAGAACCGAGGGCCTGGGCGCGCCCTCCGTGCGAGCGAGGCAGCCGTCCGTGCCGTGGCGCTGGCTCCTGGCGAAGCGGCCGCCATCAGCGGCGGCGACGACGGCGCGCTTCGCATCTGGGATGTGCCCGCTGGAAAACAGATCCACTCGGTGGCGGCGCATCGCCAGCGGATCGCCGGCGTGGCGCTGGCGGCCAAGGCCGGGATCGTCGCCACGGCCGGGGACGACGAAATCATCAAGCTGTGGGACGCGCACAGCGGCGAGCAGAAAGGTTCACTCAGAGGACACACCGGGCCCGTTCGCTGCCTCGTTCCGGATCCCCTCGAACGCTGGGTCGCTTCGGGAGGTGAGGATCGGACCGTGCGGGTCTGGGGACTTACACCAGCGTCCGCAGCATCCCCATCCTGCCGGGAACACGAAGCTGCCGTCGCCTGCCTGGCTTCCGGCGATGGCTTCTTCGTCTCTGGTTCCGAGGATTGTTCGCTCCGCGCCTGGGACGGGGCGGACGGATCCTGCCTCCTGGCCTACCGCGGTCACGTCGGACCCGTGACCTGCGCCGCCGTCCTCGATGAGACGAGGTTCGTCTCCGGCAGCGCAGACAGGACGATCAAGGTCTGGAACCAGAGGACCGGCGCGCTGGAGCGCAGTCTCGGCGCTCCCTTCTCGAACGCCCTGCTGCAAGCAGCCGGCTCGTCGGCATCTCTGCCGCAATCCTTGCGTTCCGAGCCGGGTCACGCTAACGTGGTCACGCAAGTCTGCTGCGCCGGAGGAAGCCGGATCTTGTCCGCATCCCGGGACGCGACCGTCCGCCTGTGGGACGCCGCCACGGGCGCGCAGCTCTCCCTCTTCGCCGGAGCCGGCGGCCCGCTGGAATGCCTGCAATATAGCGGCGAGCACGGCATCCTCGCCGCCGCCGGCGTAGAAAGAGAAGTCTTCCTGTGGCGGCCCGGCGATTCGCAGCCCTTCGCCCGCCTTCGCGGACACGAAGGCTCAGTCACCGCGCTGGCGGTCTCCGGAAACACCCTGGTGAGCTGCGGCATGGACCGCACGCTGCGCGCGTGGCCCCTGACGGGCGCCGGCCGGGAGACCGTTCTCACGGGACATCAGGACAGGATCAACTGCGTGGCGCTGGATTCCGCATCCGGACTGGCCGCATCCGGAGGCCAGGATCTCACCGTGCGGCTTTGGGAGCTTGAAACCGGCTCGCAGCTCGCCGTGTTGCGCGGGCACTCGGCGCCGGTCCGGGATGTGTTGCTCGACGCCAGCGCGGGCCGCGCTGTCTCGGCCGGGGACGACGGCTGTGTCTTCGTGTGGAACCTTGAGAGCGGCGCCGCACGAGCCGTAGCCTTCCTGGGCGCGGCCTGCCGGCGGCTGCTCTTCGCCACGGAAGGCTGCGTCGTGGCGGGGACACGTACGGGAGGAGTGGTGGTTTTGAAATGTGAGGAGTGAGGGAGGCCAAGTATGCGGGAACCTCTTCTTGAGGTATCCATTCCGGATGCGATCGCGACCCTTTCCGGTCATTACCTGTCTGGTGACCGGGCAGGGCCGAAGCTCGTAATCCTGTTGCAGGTATACGACGATGTGGGGCAGCAGACAAACGTCGCGGAAGTCTGCGCCCGGCTGGCCAAGGATGCCGGAGTCCGGCTCATGACAGTGGAAAACGCCGGCCAGGAACTCGCGCCGGAGCAAGGCGAAGTCAGCGTTGAGAGGCTGATCAAGACCAAGAGCATCTCGGCCGGCCTTTCCTCCGTGCTGAACTCGGGCCGCGTGCCGGTCGAGGCCTGGGGCGTGGATGACATGGAGAAGGTTTCACAGTCCCACGCTTGCATGAGTCAACTGTTCAGCCTCGTGCCGGCTCGCGAACGGAGCTTCGGGACGATTCGCCAGTTCCTGCGCCAGTTGCAGGAGATCCTCTACCCGCCCCCGCTCGCCAGGCTCCGGCGGACCCAACTGAAGCTCTACGCGGAGACCGGCGGCCTCGCAGAACAGGCGGGATTGTTACGAGAGAGCGCCCAAAGCCTCGGGGTGCCTCTCGGCGATTACCCCGCCCTGGCGAGATTTCTCGACATGCAGGCCAGGGAGAAACAGATTGACTCCAAGCGCGCCGAGGTCCAAAAAGCCGAGTTCCTCAAGCGCGTTATGGGCCGCATTCACGGCTGGTACAAGACCGCCGGGAAGAACCGGGTGAATATCGACCTCAAGAAGGTGGAGGCCCTGCTCGAGTTCTGGATGGAGAAGACAAACCAGCCGGCTGCCGAAATCGCCCGGCGCATTGATCTGGGCGGCGCCGAGCCTGTCTTCCGCGCCATGAAAGAGTGGTACGACAATTGGATCCTCGAATTCGCCGGACGGCAAAGCGGCGCCGGAGCTCATGTCTTCTTCGAAGAGTTGATGCGCTTCTCCCTCCGGGCCGGGGTCTCCTACTTCGATCTTCTGGACTTCCGGCAGGCCATTGCCCTCCAGCGCGATACCGCGATGGTAAAGAGCCGGATCACCGGCGAGATCGCCGATTGCACGGAGGCCGTGGCCGGCAAGCTGAATCCGGCCAAGGCAGGACGCTTTCGGGAAGCCGAAGACGAGATCGACGGCATCTACCGCGCGCTCGCGCTGGGGGTCCCTCCGGAGGAAGCGGAGCGAGCCAATCTTCAAACCGGGGCCCTTAGCGCGTTGCTCGCCGAGGCGGCCGGCCTGGCCCGCTGCGACGTGCCGGAGCCGGTGAGCGCGGCGGCGCAGGCGATGGATCCGGCCCTCGAGGCCGCTTCCAGCTTCCTTACGCTCTCCAGGGAGCGCGGAGAGCGGATGGTCAGCAGGACGCTGGAACTGATGGAACAGCGCAAGGAGGACCGGGCGGTCCTGGTGACGGGCGGCTTCCATCGCCGCGCCATCACGCGGGCGTTGGAAGACCACCCGCAGGTTTCCTGGTCCGTTCTTATTCCCAGCCTGGGCGCGCGCGCCGCAAGCGCGGCGCCCGGCGTTCTTTGAGGACAATTATGGGACAGACACAATCGTGCTATGTTTGCGGCGCAACGGGAATCCTGAGTGACGGCCGGATTTTCCTCGACCCGGCAAGCAGCCAGTCGGTCCGGTTCATCGGCGAATGCCCCCGCTGCCAGAGGTTCGTCTGTGACCGCCACTGCGAGCCGCTGGACTTGAGCGGCAAACCGGGCGGATCCTGGTTTTCCTTCGGCAAGCCGAAGTCGCGCGTTCTGGTCGCCTGTTGTCCGTTCGATCCGGGCGCGCCCCTCGGTGACAGAAGCTGACACGACCGCAGACCGCCGGGCGGGGGCCGTTTCATTTGTCGATGCCGCCGCGCCGCCGCCAAAGGCGCCACAGCGGGCATAGGGTGCGGGAGATCGGGGAAGCGGCAGTCGGGATTCATGTCCCGGATCCGCAGCGAAAGCGTCGCAATCGGGCGGGCCTGTCGGTGCTGTGGTGGAAGCCCGATCCACGGCCGCCAACCGGACTGTCTGACGACCGGCCATGGACCGGCGCAACGACTCCAACGGCCCGGCCGTGGCGGGACGCGCGGGCCTGAACATCGGGATCTTCCAAGGGCCCATAGGCGGCGCGCGGAATCAGGCGGGGCAGCGTGGGCGTGATTTCCGGTCTGACGAGGTCCGGTCAGCGCTACCGCTGGGAAGCAACGATCCGCGTACAACCCCACTTTCGGGACGGCGCGGCGGATACACTGAATTTGAGAGGTCTAAACCAGCAGTGTAGGTTTCTCAAGCTCATCATCCGTCGAGCGGTCCACCGCCTGTTGCCGCAGCGGGCTCACTTCTGGGCCGCCAGGTACTGCATGCGGAGGTACTTCATGCTCCGCAACTCGCCCGTCTTGCTGTCGCGATACCGCCAAAAACTCCAGCCGTTGGTCTGTATGTCTCTGCCGATCACGGTTTTGCGCGCCATACCGGCGGCCGTCGACAGGGAATCGTACTGCTCGCCGGCGAACTCGACCTTTCCGTTCTGCTGGATTACCGCCACGAGGTGGACCCCCTTGTAGTCGCGCTCGAGTTCGAGCGGAGGCCGGACGAGTCCGGCGGCGATGAGCTTCTCCAAGGTAGCCTCGGCGGCGCTTGGTGACTCGGTGGGCGCAACCCAAGGCGTGATTGCCGGCATGGGGAAATCAATCCGGATCCTGGCGCGCTTCAACGAAGCGCGGATATCGGCCGCGGACAGTGCGCTTGCTTTCTTCTGAATCACGCGCACCAAGCCGCCATCCTCCTCCGCCAGCAAGCTCTCGATGACTTGGTGGACTCTTCTGTCGACAAAATGGAGCTTCCACATCTCCTCGAGCAGGCTGCCCCGCATCTGTTCCTTTGACAGCAGGAGGAGTGTGCCGATCAGGTATTCCGGCTCTGTTTCGGAAATTCGCACGCTCCGAAACAACTTCTCCTCTACGGCGACCGGAGCATGAGCATTGTAAATGCGGCACTCATCCCCGTTGGTCAGCACGCACCACTG
>Ga0073932_1004811_pt1 | contig 15493 bp, 10 predicted proteins | sample DewCreD2012metaG_FD_76967 | JGI IMG/M metagenome (GOLD analysis project Ga0073932, IMG submission 76967) | Hot spring sediment bacterial and archeal communities from British Columbia, Canada, to study Microbial Dark Matter (Phase II) - Dewar... ... | reverse complement strand
TCAGGAAAGCAGCCTGTTCCCGCCAGCACACTTTGTAGGGGGCGAACGTGTAAGGGCCGACGTTGTAGATGGAGTAGAACGGGGCGGTGTCTGCGTCGAAGAACTGCTTGAAGCCGCTGCGCTTGCGAAGCTCCTGTTCAAACTGGCAGAAGTAGGTGTACGTCTTCGGGAACTTCGCCTTCATTTCGGCGAGCGGGAAACCCTTGGCCGGGTCAGTCGGAATCTGGGGAACGAGAATGTGATAGGTCGGCACTGCCTTCCAGCGTTCGACGTCGCGGCCACGGAGCAGCGGGAAGATGAAATCCGGCTCGATGGCCATGTTGACGTTCTTGACCTTGATCTTGCCGATGTCGTGGAGATTGCTAATCAGAACGAGCCCGTCTTTCCGCCGTGAAACAACCTCGACCCAGAAAATGCCGTTGGTGAAACAGTTAGAGCCGATTCGGCCTTGATAGTCCGACTGCCCGACTACCGTGCCGCTGTGGCTGAGAGCGCGGCGGCGACCGGTGATCCACGGGGAGTTTCTCTTTGCCGGGTCAATCGGGTTGGCAACCCACTGTGCGTATTTCAGACGCTCCATCGCCTCGTCGTGATTGGCATCGGTGGGGATGTTGCCACGGACGGTTCTTCGCCAGTAGTTGTAGGAGACCGGATACGTGGTGGGGCGACCTTTTTCGAGGATGAGAACGGCGGTGCGATTGGTCGCGCCCTCAAAACACTGGACAGCAGAGAAATCATCAACCTGAATGACCTTCAGCGGTTCGTTGTCGCCAAGCTGGAACCGGCGGAAGCCTTCACCGCCGCCTTCGGTCTTGAAAACGGTTTGGGTGATGACAAACCCGAGTTTGCCGTGCGGCTTGAGATACCGGTCGGCGGCGACATAAAGCATGAGAACCGAAATGTCGTCCAGCGCCGCACCGGTGCGAGCGCGAAGCCCCTTGTGCTCAAAGAGCCGATAGCGTGTCCAGACACCCGACGAACGTTGCCGGTATTCGTCGGGAAGATTCGACCAATTGATCCAAGGCGGGTTGCCGGCGATGCGGTCGAACTGGCCTTGGAACAGCGGGGCGAAGGCGTTTTTGATGATGCGCGCCCAGATGCCGTTGATGTTCTGCCGCTGGAGTTCGCGGAGTTGAACGTACAATTCCTCGACGATGGCCACGTCGTTCTTGTCTCGTTTCGGGTCGAGGGGGAATTTGGCGCACAATGCGGTAAGGAAAGGCTCGGTTGAGGCGTCGTTTTTGACGTGTTCTTCCAGCAGGTTGGCGAGTTCGTCAATGTAGTCGGCTTTGACCAGCGAGTTGGGCAGGGCAAATTCACCGACCGAAGTCTGGAAGAGGATTTTGCCCTGTTTGTCGAGTGTCTCGCCGGCGCTGGGGGTGAGGATGGAGTCGGCGAGGTAGATGGGGATGTCAATTTCGCCGGTGATTTCGTCGAGCAGGTCGCCGAGGGCGAGCAGGTAGTTGGTGCGGGCGCTGATGACGGCAAGGGGGTTGAGGTCGTAGCCGACGACGTTGGCGAGAATCTTTTCCAGCAGTTGTTGGCGGGTGATTTTCTTTTGCGGGAGGAGCACGTCGCGGGCATGGAGGCGGATGTCGCGGATGTGGAGGACGAGGAAGGTGCCGGATCCGCAAGCGGGGTCGAGCAATCGTTCGTCGGGCGAGCGCCGCGCACGGTCGGGGGGACCGCCATGGAGTTGGTTTAGCAGTTGGGTGGCTAGCCAGTCGGGGGTGTAGTATTCGCCGAGGTCGTGCCGGAGTTCCTGCGGCATGAGATTTTGATAGAGCCGTTTCAGCAGGTCGCGCGTGCCGTCGGGGTCGGTGTCAAGGGTGACGAAGGAATAGGTGGCAAGCTGTTGGATAACGCCACGCAGGGCCTGGTCTGTTTCCGGTGTCCAGTCTTCGAGATACCAACTGAAGAAGTCGCCTTCAAGGAAGTTGCGGATGCCAAGGTGACGGAAGATGCCGCCTTCTTCCATGTTGCGGAGGTAGTCCTGGAGGCCGGCCGCGTCCTTGGCGAGCGCCTGATGGAGGGTGACCGGCTCGTGCGCGGCGATGCGGGCGACCTTTCTGCGGGCGTAGAAGTTGACGATCTGAACGGCAAGCAGCTTGATGAACGTGGCGTAGTAGTAAGTGTGGATGGCGAAGAAGAGCTTGAACGGCTGCAACTTGTCGCGGGCACCGGCGCGAACGGCATACATCCGGGCGAGGGCTTCGACGTCGAGCTTGGGGGAGTCCTGTTCGTAGCCGCAGATTTCGCTGAAGGTGAGCGCCCATTGCCGGTAGAGCGCGCCGATCTTGGGGTTTTTGGAGGTGGTGAGAGCTTGGTACAGGGCGCTGACGCATTTGCGGGAGCAGGGCGTGTTTTCGCCGAAGTCGCGCAGCAAGTTTTCCGGCGTGGTGGCGAGTTCGGTTTGCAGGGCAAAGAGGTAGCTGAGGAAACGTTCGCAGGAATACACGTCCACAGGAACGGGTGGCTCAATGTGCCAGTCGCCTTCCCGGAAGCGGAGGAAGATGAAGTGATCGCCGTCGCAGACGACCCCGGCGTAGCGTTCCATCTTGTGGCGTTCACGGCGATGCAGGCCGCCGATGTAGTCTTTGACCTGACCGATGGCGTGGATGTTGTTGCCGTGCTTGTTGTAGGGTTTGAGAGAGCCGGGGCGCTCATACTCGATGACGAAGCGGTTATAGACCGTGTCGGCCCGGCCTTCGATCATCCGAAACTCATCTACCGCATGGAGCTTGATGCCCAGGTGACCCGCGGCGTCACAAACCGCGGCTTGGAACGCGATGCGGAACGTCTGCTCGACAACGCCAGGCTTGGCGACCTTCTCGATGGAGGTCAGCAGGTACTTGGCCGCTTGTTTGAGATCAAGGGGCGTGTCGGGCATGGCTCAGGTGCCGGGTTGCCGTTGCTGGTAAGCGGGGCGCGGGAAGATGATCTTTACCGGCTGGCGGTACACGGCGTGCGTGACGATTAGCTCACCTTTGCCTAGCCGAGTCAGATTCATTTTCAGGTCGTCATCCAGAAACCGGTAATCGGGCGTGGAAATCTCGCTGGAGCCGGTTCGACCAAGAATCTTGGTGGCGCAGTTGCCCGTAACGCGCGGGTGAACCGCCGAGAGGAATTGCTGCGCGGAAAACAGCACAACGCCGAGAGAACGACCGCGCTCGGCGATGTCGAGGACCTGCTGGAGCACCGGCGAGCCTTTGCTGCCAGACGGGGCATACTTGTTCAACTCGTCCACGAAGAAGATGACCTTTTCCGGGATGGGTTTGCGGGTGACGCGGTTTTCAGGGTCTTCGGCTTTCAGTTCGTACACGGTGCGGAGCACGTCGCCGAAAACCAATTTCTGTTCCTCGTCGCTGAGACGGGCGATGTCCACGACGTAGGTTTGGCCGCCCTCGATCTCGCGAATTTGTTCGGCGAGGTTCATTTCGTTGCGGGCGCGGGCGTTGGTGAACAGACCGGTGCTGCGGGTGCGGACGATGCGCCGCATGTGGCGACGGAATTTGCCGATGGTGGACGGGTAATGATCGCCCCACTTTTGCGTCTGGCCGTTCTTTACCAGCGGTTCGCCGTTGAGGAGATTGTCCCAACTGGCGGTGTTGCGGAAGGAGGCTTCCCGGTTTACGATGCCCTGCATGATGTCGCCGACGAGTGCGTCCATCGCGCCGGATTGATCCATCACGTCGGAGAGTAGCAGGTCGAGTTTGTCGGCGGTGTCGCGCAGCTCATAGGCGTATAACTGGTAGCCGGAGACTGGTGCGAGGAAGCTATTAGGCGTACCGGGAGTGTTGCTGCGGGGAAGCAGGTAGTGGACGTTGCGGAACGGGCGCGGCTCAAGCCCCATCGCCTCCCAAAGCTCCATTTGATCTACGTTCGGCTGTGGCCCAGGCTGGTCGATTTGGAGCAGATCTCCTTGTTTCACGTTGAGAACAATCACAGCGATCTTGTCGCTAAGAGGCTTGCCGTCGTTGTCGGTGGTGCGCTCGGCCTTTTGCAGGATGGACTGGAGCATGAACATCGCGTAGGAGGTCTTCGTCGCGAGGCCGCTGATGCCGGACATGTTGATGTGTGCCCCCTCCGGTCCGAGGATGAACCCCTGATCCACGTAAGCCACGGTCGAAGCACCATTGCTCATCTTGATCAGGCCGGCAGCGATGCGATCGCGTTCCGCCATCGCATCGATGCCAAGCGCCTCGGCGATGCCTTCGGCAGAGGCGAAGGATACCGGCCGGTCGTTCTGGACCGGCATGTAGATTTCGCCGCTGTTGGACAGCACGTTGACTTTCGCGACATTCGTGCCGATGCGCGGTGTGTTGACTTCGGTTTCAGTCACGTCGCCGAAGTTGGAGGACACGAAGTTGGCGAGATGGTTGGGCGAGTCGGTGCGATGTTCGATGGTCGTGACCAAGCCGTAGGATTTGGATGGCCGGTCGGTGGAATTGCCGTCCGTGTCGTAGGCTTTGCCGAGATGCTCGACTTCGACGATGTCGAATGGGTTTACGATCTGTGCAGGTGCGAGCCAGAAGTTGAATTTGTCGCTGGAATTGGCGTCGCGTTCCGTGGCGGATGTCTTGCCGATAACCGGTGCCGCAGGCTGTGTTGGCGCGGCAGTGGTCTTATCGATCGGCACAGCAACGGCCACATCGTTGGTCTGGTTGGATTTTGGATTCATGATTACGCTCCTTGTGTTCGCTTGGGCCAGCGAATGGATGCCAAGAGAACGGTTTCGGTGAAAAAGTTCGACTTGATCACCCTCTCGGCTTGAAAAATCGGGTACAGATGGGCGTGCCATCGTTTGTCGAGGCCGTGGGGTGTGACGTTCCGCTCGCCCACCAATGCGCTGCTCAGGCTATCGGCAAGCTCAGCCGGTATTGGTTTCTCGTCCGGCGTCGGCACTTCAACCTTCACGACACCCATGAGGGGATAGTCCACCTCCCCTTGGTGGCGCAGGCGGACGTACCAGAACGCGACCTTACCCCCGTGCGCGAAAAACGCCGCCGTCCGGCAGCCGTAGTCAAGCCCCGCCAGCACGCCGCTGATGTCTTTGCGGATCGTGCCTTTGTTCCCCTTGCGGACGGTGAACGTGGGCGTGCGGTCGAAGGATTTTGCGACACCCAGCGTGCGTGGAAGCTCGATGAACTCGCCGCGCCGCACACCGCCATCAATGATCGTCCATTCTTCCGCGCCGCGTCTTGGGGCAAACTCCTCAATCAATCGCTTCTCCAGCATGTGCATCTCAAAACGCGCCTTCGCCCCCGACTTGTCGCGCGGGTCTTGCCGCCGCTCGCTGAGCGGGTCGGGCACGGCAACATCCACAATGCGAAACGCAGGGGTTTGCACCCGTTTAAGATCGTTGTAGAGAGACTCAGAGATCCCCCGCCCGTCCTTGTACGGTACAAGCAGCAAAAGCTGACGCTCGAACTTGGCGACCTCGAGCGAGCCATCGTCCTTGCGGTGCACAATGGCCGAACCGATCTGCGTCAATTCCAGCGGGTACGAACGGTCACCTTCGATAATCGTGCCGAGGAAATACGTCTTGATCGAACCGTCGCAGAAGTACCGGAAAACATGCTTCTCGCTCCGAAACACTGGCGGCGTAGGCCGGTAAAGTTCCTGCCAACTAGGGGCGGGTGTTTCCGCAAAGTCCTGAAATCCTTCCTTTGCTTCCTTCGCCCCACCGAAGAAACGGTCATCCGCTTCCTCTACATCTGGTCTCGCCATCTCCTCAAAAGCCCCGCCCGTTGCCGGCAAGACGCTGGCATTCCTGCCGATCAACTCAATAGCCGGTCCAAGAAACTCCAACGGAGGCTTCATTGAATTTGCCAAAACGTCGGACGCAAGCAGGTTTGTTCGTGCAGGATGTGCAAGTGCTTGAGCAGCTTGGGACGGCCTTCGAGCGTGAGAGGGCCAGGGCCTTCGCTACCGTTCATGCCCCTATTATCGCGCCAGCCCATTACGAGATGACAGAGCTCCACGAGTGTTTCTCCGAAGTTAATCGAATTCTCCAGCACCCGGTCGCCGCTTGCGAGTAGCCGTTCGCCGGCCTTGTCGCGTTCGACAATGTGTAAGAGCAGCCCAAGAGAGAGGCCGCAAAGCTCGGTGCATAGAATTATAACGGGGGTCTTGTGGGCTTCGGGCGGCTGCGCCAGGACAGCGTCCACGATCAGCGACGCGACCATCGTGCTGTCCTTGCCGCCGCTAAAGCCGACCATCCACGGGCGAGAGTCATTTGTGTAGAGCGCCCGCAGGGACTCGCGGATTTCGCTGTACACTGTTGCCCCCATGGTGCGGTTACTGTTTCAAAGAGAATGCGCTTTGTCAACCGTCCGGGGGCACGCTATGCCGTTCTGTTCAGACGCTCGCCCCTGTCCTTCCCCCCTTCCGAACCAGGTTCGAGTTCGGAGTGGAACTGGCAGCAGGCCGCTGAGAAGCCGGCAAAGAAAGGAGGGCCCCGCTTGGTCGTGTCCGCCAACAGCCGGACGCGACGGAGCGCGCCCCCCCACGCGGCCAATCAGGCGAAGGGCCAGGAGCGTGCGGCGGCCGCGGGCCCGGCCGACAGCGTCACTTCCTCAATTTCCGAAACGCCAGCGTCACTTCGCCCAGCCGGAGGCCCCACTTGCTCATGACGGCGCGGTTGAGCATGACCTCCTCGTCCATCAGGAACATCCAGTCGTCGAACTGGACGTGGTACACCTTCTTGCCGACCGGCAAAGCCAGCGTATAACGCCAGTTCAGAGCGTTGCCGAAGGCTTCGCCCTGCGCGACGCCCACCACGTCGTCCGCCGTTCCGGTGTAGCGGTTGGCGTCCAGTTTCGTGATCGTCCAGACGCGCCGCTGGGTAGCGCCGTCGGAATAGACGAAGTCTTCTTCCAGTCGCCCCACGTTGTTGCTCCAGACGCCGACCATTTTCACGTGGAACCGCTTGACCACCTCGCCTTTGCGGTTCTGAAACATGCCCCAGGCTTCCAACGGGCCTTCCAGATAGCGGCTCAGATCGAGCGCCGGCTTCTCTTTTTCGTACAACCGCGGCGAGACCGAGGCGCAGCCCCCGCAAAGCAGGCCGGCGCTGATCCAACACAGGCATCTCTTCATCGGCTCATCGTCCTTTCTCCGGGTTTTTGTTCGTTCCCAGCAGTCCCTCCCGCACGTTCGGATAGCGGCACCGCGGATCCAGCCAGATGGCGAAGAAGGCCGGGCCGAAGGCGGGATCCGCCACTTCGCCCAACAGCCGGTCGCCGAAGTAGAACTGGGTCGGACCCCGGGACCGCCGGAAGGCCGTAAGGCGGTCGCCGGGTTTCAAGTCCGGCCAGAGCGGCTCGAGCTGCTTCAGCCATTGCGCGCGTTGCGCCTCGTCGCCCAGGCCGAGGCGGCGCCATTCCTTGAGCGTGGTGTCCAGCAGCCGGCGGTGCTTGATGGAGATGCGGTAATGAATGCTGAGCGCGGCGGCGCTGTTCGTGGCGTCGGGCGCCGGCTGGGCATACAGCGCGATGTCGTACACGTGCAGACCGAACCAGTACAGCGAGGCGCTCCCGACGGGTCGGAGGCCCAACGCCGGGTCCTGCAGGGGCGCCGGCAGAGCGGCGCCCGCGGCGTCGAAGGCCAGCAACAGCGCCAGCAGGCCCGCGCCCAGCCCGGCGGCCGCTGTCGAGTGGCGCAGCTTACCCATGGACGCTCTCCCGGCCCCGGCCGTGCGCCAGCCACACCAGCAGCGGCATGGCAACCGCCCAGCCCACGGCCAAGGCGGCGATACCGAAGGCGCGGTTTGCGGGCAGACTGGCGGCGCCGAGTTTCGCGCCGCCCAGATAACTCATGGGGCCGCCCACCGCGCCCAGCGCGGCGCTCAGCCAATAGCGCCCCGCCAACCAGCTCAGCGATCCGCGCAGAGCCGTGCCCAGCAAGCCCCACAGCGCCGCCAGCCAGAAGGGACACAGACGCGAAAACCGCGGCGCGCCGACGAGCGCAAACACGCCCAGATGCAAATGCAGCGTGTCGAGGCAGAAGCCGATCAGCGCGGCGGCCAGCACCAGCCGCAGGTCGCCCGGGCGGTCGGAACTGAACAGCCAGAGGTTGACGCCGATGGCCGCGACGGCGGCGGCCAGGGCGGCCAGCGGCCGACCGCGCGCGGCGAGCAACACCCCCGCGAACCAACCCGCCTGAAACAGCGCAAAGTTCAGGAGGCGGGGTATCAAGGTTTTCGTGGAAACCATGGAAAGAAGGCGTTGGTGGTGCGTTGATATTCCTGATACTCGGGCCGGTCCCGGTACTTGGCCTCCAGCATGGGAATGCCGGACACGCGCAGGAGCAGGAAGTCGATCAGCAGCGGGCTGATCAGCGCCCACCAGCCGCCCGGCACGTTGAGCGCGATCAAGAAGCAGCCCCACCAGAGGGTCGCTTCGCCGAAGTAGTTCGGGTGCCGGGAAAGCCGCCAGACGCCGTCGCGCAGAATCCGCCCGCGGTTGGCCGGATTCCTCATGAAGCGCAGCAACTGGTAATCGCCCACGGCCTCGAAGAAAAAGCCCAGCAGCCAGATGCCGGCCCCGAGCGCGTCCAGCAGGTTGAGAGGGCCGCCGCGCCGCGCGTTGACCAGCAACACCGGGGCGCAGACCAGAAACATGACCGTGCCCTGCAGCAGGTAGATTTGGAAGTAACTGCGGATGTAGAACCAGCGGCCCCAGGTCTCGCGCCAGTGCCGATAGCGAAAATCCTCGCCCTCGCGGCCGGCGTTGCGGATCAGGATGTGCAGCGAAAGACGCAGGCCCCACGCCAGCACCAGCGCCGCGAGCAGAATGCGGCGCGCATCGAGGCCGTCCGCCGCGGCCAGGGTGGCGAGGGTCACGAGCACGAAGCCCAGGCCCCAGGCGGCGTCCATCAGCCCGTTGTCCTTTTTCAGCAGCGCCACCAGGTGAACGAGGTTCACGTAGCCGAAGATCACAATCGCGGCGATCCATAGGGTAGTCGTCATGGCAACTCCTGTTTGTATCTGTCGAACCCGATGGCGTCAACCTCTGGTTGGCGCGGCGGGGCCTCTCAACCGCGCCCCGCGCGCCCGCAAATACCGGGCCAGCCGCGCCACCGCCAATTCCTTGGCCTTGGCTTCCACCTCGACGGTGATGTTCCGGCGCAGCCATTCGCGCGGAAAATCGCGGGGAGCGATATAGTCATGATGGCGGCTGGGCGCCGGCCCCGTCCAGCCGTCTTTGGGACTCGAGACGTGAAACAGCGGTTCGCGGTTCCAGGTTGCCGCCGCCCGTTCGCTGGCCTGGGCCACGCTCCAGCCGTCCGGCAGGCAGCGGTGGTGATGCGCGTCATAGACCAGCGGCACCTGTTCGGAACGGCAGAAGGGCAGGAGATCGCGCGGCGTGTAGCTGCGCTCGTCGTTTTCCAGCGTCAGCCGTCGGCGGACGCGATCCGGAAGGTTTTGCAACGCCCGGCTCAGGCGTGCCAGAGCCTGGCGCTTGTCTCCGTACGTGCCGCCGGCATGAATGTTGATCACGTCCGCGTTCACCCATTCCGCCACCTCGGCCTGATACGCCAGTTCCGCCAGGGAACTCTTGGTGACCGCCGGCTGCGGCGAACTGAGCAGGACGAACTGGTCGGGATGAAACGTCAGCCGCAGCCCGCGCTCGCGCGCGAAGCGGCCGCATTCGCGGAAGGCGGCGACGATCCGCCGCGCTCCCGGCAGTTCGGACATCCGGTAGCCCGCCTGGGGGTGCGTCCGCAGCGGAAGAATGCGACTGTTGATCCGAAAGTCCCCGATGCCGTGGCTCGCGCAATACTCCAGGGCTTGCCGCAGCGCCGCCGCATTCTGCAGGCACAATGCGGCGATTCGTTCGAGCGCCGTCGCGCGATCCAGTCGCCGCAGGGCCGCGGCGGTCGCGGTCCGGAAACGGATCGGTTCCTTGCGAAACACGCAGCAAAGGCCCAGGCGGATCATGCGCTCACAACCTTTTGTCTTTCTCCCGCCGGCCCCGAGTACTCCATCCGGCGGGAGGGCGGTTGACGGATCACGCCTTCGCGGCCGGCGGCCCGCCACAGCAAGTGGCGGAGGAATTCGATGGTGGCGGTCGCGCACAGAAAACCGGCGGCCACGTTGTCCCGGAGCGGGGCCGGCCCGAACACGCGGCGGTACTGGGCTATCAGGTCCCGGCACTTGCGCCTCGCCGCCCGGTTGGGACTGAACAGCCAGGCGCTCCAGAGAATCGGACGAAACTCCCGCGCCCTTTGGCCGAGGAAGCGGATGCGTTCCTCCAGGTAGGGGTCCTCCACCGGACTGTTTCCGCGTTCGTACCGCAGCGTCTCCGGATTCCAGCACAGTCCCAGGGTCTTGCGTTCCGCCAGGTCGCGCCGGCCCCGTTCGTAGCCCGCCAAAGCCGTGCGCGCCATGTTGACAACCCCCGGCCCTCCCGCCTCGTACTTACGCCGGAAGGCGCGGAGGGTCAGCTCCCGCGCTTCCTCCGAACGAAAATGGGGGTGGTAGAACGACAAGACATTTTGCCCGCTCAAGCTCGGAAGGGGAAAGTCGGGGATGAGTTTGCCCGCTCGGCGGTACTCTTCGTAAAGCGGCGTGCCGGGCAGCGGCGTAAGCTGCATGAACTGGTGCAGGTCGGTGTCCATGCTCACCGCCCACTCGATATCCTCCTGCAGGCTCTGCCGGTCGTGGTGTTCCAGAAAGAGGATGGAGGACGAGATGACCGAGACGCCCTTGGACTGCAGCTCGCGAATCAGGCTGCGGACATCGATACCCTGCAACTTGCCGAAAAGCGCGGCGCGGGTCTCCAACCCCATCCAGACCGCGCAGACGCCGAGCCGCACCAGAAAATCCACGCCGACATGCTGCAAGGCCTCCGCGGAGGCGAAAATCCAGAAATGGTAGCTCTTGCCGTGGCGCTCCATTTCCCGCAGGAGGGCGCGCGCGCGTTCCGGTTCCTTCAGGAAGTTCTCGTCAATGACCGCGAACTCGCGGACGCCCAGCTCCTCTTCCGCCCGGCGGCAAAGGTCGAAGATGCTCTTGCCCGTGGGCAGCAGCGGGAAGTACTGCTTGCCGAACTTGGCCGAGGTGGCGCAGAAGAAGCAACCGTTCGTGCAACCCAGGCCGGGGAAAATCGCGGCGCTGTCCGTGGTGTTACCGGGCCAGCCGTACAGCCGTTTCCACGCCACGCCGTGCAGCACGGGGTGCCGGATCGGAGCGTCGGGATTCTCGCCAAAGTACGCCCGCAGCCAACCGACGCCTTCGCCGGGGCACACGGCGTCATGGGGCACCAGGGCGGCGAGGTCCGGGAGGCTGGCGCCATAGCCGCCGAGCAGAATCCGGGTCTGCGGATAGCGGGCGCGGAGGTGCTCGGCCATGCGCCGGGCTTTGAGCGCGTTGGTCTGGATGAAGGAAATTCCCACATGCGTGTAGCCCCGCCGCAGCTCGCTCGTGAACTCCCGCCAGGAGGGGAAATCCAGAACGGTGGCGGGGACGGATATGTTCTCGGCCAGAAAGTACAGGGGAAACGTCCAGAAACTGGCGCGCGGCGAGTGCACATGCTGCCCGCGGGTAATCTGGTTGTTCAGCAGCTCCATCTGCATGCCCAGGGCCTCGGCGTCTCGATCCGCCACGCCGTAGGGTTTGCACACGGTGGTGAGCAAGATGCGATGGGAGCCGTTCGATTTCATGGTCGGGCACTTGGGCGCACGGTCGGAAATGGCCGTCTAGAACGCTAGCGGATTGGCGCGCCGCTGTCATGCGCTTTCCAACACCGCGCTGTTCAAGACCTTCCGTATCTGCCGAACTCCCGCGCGGTTTCGTACATCGCCACCACGTTCTCCGTCGGAGAATTGTCCTGCAGCGCGTGCGTGGGCGCGAAACAATACCCGCCGCCCGGCATCATGATCTCCAGCGTGCGGCGGCAATACGCTTGGGTTTCCTCGACGGTCCCCAGGGCTACCGGTCCGGCCGTGCTGATGCAGCCGTGAAACGCCAGGCGGCCGCCGAAGGTCTGCTTCAGATACTCCGGCGACATATTGGCGGCCTCGGGCTGGAGCGTGTCCACCACGCGGATGCCCATCTCGATGAAATCTTCGTAGGCCCAACTGCTGGACCCGCAGGTGTGAATCATCACCGGCAGATCGTAGCTTTTCGCCAGATCCACAAACCGCTGGTGCAGCGGCCGAATGGTCTTGCGGTAGAGTTCCAGGCTGATGATCGGGCCAATCTGCGTGCCCAGGTCTTCCCCCAGCCACATGAAATCCGCGCCGCCCCGGGCGGCCTCGAGCGTGCGGCGCAGAATCTCCAGGTTGATCTCCGTGCGGCGCCGTGCCAGCCGCAGTCCCGCCGGATCTTCGGTAATCAAATCCACCAGCGTCTGTTCCATGGTGCGCAGCATGCCGTTGCTGTTGATGATGTCGCCCATGCCGGGGTTGCCGACGGCGATAGCGTACGCCCGCAACTCCCGGCAGCGCTGGCGGATCTGGGAGTAGTCGAAACGATCCGGATTCGGCATCGGCCAGCGGGCCACGGTCTCCTCATCGGCATCCCGCAACGGAAAATCGCAATAGTCCCAATAGCCGCCGCTGGGGTGTTCCACCCAGCGCCGATGTATGCCCCAGTTGTCCACCTTGACCCCGCGTTCGGGAATGTCGGGGTGCAGCTTGGGCCCGGTGTAGCGCGGGCCCACGCCGCGGAAGTCCACGTTCAGGGCCTGGCGCAGCCCTTCGTCGTCGTTCGCTTGGAGCCCGAAATGGGCCTTCAGCCGTCGATCGAGGCCCGGATTGGCTTCGTAGTTGATGGGCACCCGGTCGGGTTCGCGGGAAGCGAACGCTGTCAGCACCCGTTTTTTGGAGGTCATCCCTCCTGCTCCTTTCTGGCGGCGGATGCATCGGCCGCCGGGGCTGCGATTTCCGCCAATGCCGCCTGCGCGGCGGCCCGCAGCGCCGCCGGCTGCTCGTCCCCGCCGGCGGCCACGGCGCGCAACACCGGCACGGCTGCCTGCGCCTTGGCGCCCAACGTGCCCAGCAGTTCGATGGCCGTCTGGCGCGGATGGCCCCGCAAGCGATCGTAGGCGTATCCGCCCGCCGCCACTTTGGCGAGAACCGGCACCGCCGTCTGGCCTTCGGGATCGAGTTGGACGAGCAGGCGCATGATGTCGTTCAGCCGTTCCGAGCCTCCTCCCTCTCCGGGGTGTTCGAGCGCGTACACGAGGCCGGGGATCGCCGCGCGGTTCTGGGGCGCATATTGGGCAATCAAGCCGAACGCCGGGCCGGTCGTCTGGTGGAACGAGGTGGCGGGCATCTGCAGGGCGTCCACCGCCGCCTGCACCAGCAGAGCGGGGTCGTCCGGGAACTTCCCGAGCGCGCGCAGGGCGGCCCCGCGCACCCAGGGGTCGGAGTCCACCGCGGCCCGGGCCAGCGCCGCCGCCGCGCTCTTGTCCGGCGCGGCCACGGCGCCCAGGGCGGCCGCGGCGCGGCAGCGGACCCAGGCGTTGGAATCCGCAACCAGCGCCGTCAGGCGGGCCGCCGCTTCGCTGTCGCGGGCAACCCGCTCGCGCAACGCGGCCGCCAAGTCGGCGCAGGCGCTGCGGTTGCGCCAGTCTGCGTCGCCCAGACCGGCCAGCGCGACCCGCAGCCCGTCCTCGGCGCGCCGGGCGAGCGCCTGGCGCGCCAGAAACCGTTCGTAGGCCAGGGGCGAGCGCAAGGCCGCCGCGAGGGTTTCCAGGCTCAACTGGTCGCACGCCGCCTCCAGGGCCGCCTGGAAACGCTGCCGGCTGTCGCGCACCCGCAGGCGCTCGGGAATGCCGGGATCCGGCCGCTCGGCCGCCGGCATTCTGGCAAACGTCTGGCGCGCGCGGTCCAGCGCGGGTTGCAGCACGGCCGGGCTCGCGGACGGGGCAAGGTCCTCGGGCCACGGCGGTGTCATGGGCCGGGGGCGTTCCCGCACCTGGCCGTCCAGACCGACGTCGAGAGCGTTCTCGCCCGTGCCGGCGGAGGTGCTGGAGACGGCCAGGACGTTCGGCCCGGGCTTCAACAATCCTGTCGCGCTGCGATCCAGTTCGATTTTGGCATACCCGCTGCGTTGTCCGCGCAGGACGTTGGCGACCAGCGCGCCATTGAGGTAGACCTGCACGTGCGCGTTGCGCGGGCTGCGCAGTTGCAGGCGCACGGCGGCGTAATCCGCGGCCGGCAGTTCGAACGTCCGGCGCGCGGCCACCCGTCCCGGGCTTGCCGGCGCCAGCCCCGGGCCGGACGCCCAGCCGGCGTCGTCGAAGTCGAGCCGATGCCAGGCGGGAGGCGGTTCGGCGGCGGGTTCGCCGCGCCAGACGCGCCAGGGTTGCGGCGTCTTTTCCGAGGTCGGCGCCAGCGTTTCCCATAACAGCGGCCGGAGCCGGGGCGCCTCGCCCACCTGCGCTTTGGCTTTCTCGCCGTAGGGCAGCCACGACATGACGGCCACGCCCCGCAGCTTCTGCCAAGCCTCGTAGTATTGGCGTCCGGTGCGGACGTACCACTGAATCGTGCCGTCTTCGAACCGCCGGTCGAGGGCGCGAATCCGTTCGTCCGTTTCGCCCAGCCAGCGCTTCAGGGCGCGGTATTGCTCCTCGGCGCGATAGGCGTCGCCCTCGGCGATGTTGTTTTCGATCTCCCGCACCGTGCGCGCCGCGCTGGCGCGCCGCAGCTCGGCGGCCTGCTCGAGCTGCGCGGCCCAGCGCTGTTCGTCCGGGGAACGGGCGGCTTCCCGCGCCGCGGCCAGCGCGGCGGAGAACGCCGTCCACTGCCGGGACTGGTAGGCCTGACGGGCCGCCAGGAGCGGACCCTGGAGCGCCGCGCCAAAGACGCTGCGCGGCGCCCCCAGGATGCGCAGGCGGCGGTGGGGCAGCGCCCACATCAAGCCCAGCCCGCCCGTGGTGAACTCGGGGCCGGCCCAGGCGTAGCCGGAGTCGTCGAAGCGCGTCAGCGCTTCGAAATAGGGCAGCAGGACCAGTCCGCCGCGCCAGGTGCGGCAGAGGTTGTAATACCAAGCCTGGTAATCCAGAAAGGATCGGAACGCCTGCTCCCCCGCCAGCGCGCAGCCCAGCGGACCCCAGGTCAACGAAAAGTAGCCGCCGGTGTGGCCCTCTTCCCGCAGCCAGTAACTCAGGGCCACCGACCGGGCCAGAAGCGAAGCCGCCTCCCGCCACGGGGGATGCAGCGAGCACAGCACGGCCGTGGAAGCGCTTTTGCCGTTGTCGTCCGGCAAGGTTGCGCCCGGCGGGTCGTCCCCGTAGGGCACGGCGCCCAGCTCCGCGTAGCGGCCGTAGAACGCCAGCGCCCGGTCCAGCGCGCGGCGGTCCACCTCGACGCCACACTCCTGCGCCAGGCTCATGGCGATGGCGCAGACGATGCCCGCCTGGTTCATGGCGCCGTAGCCCCCCGAGGGGCTGCTGTGTCCCCACGAGCCGCAGAGCATTTGTCCGGCAGCCAGGCGATCCGTCAGTTCCTTCAAGCGGCTCAGAACGGTTTCATCGCCCGT
>Ga0073932_1004808_pt1 | contig 15497 bp, 9 predicted proteins | sample DewCreD2012metaG_FD_76967 | JGI IMG/M metagenome (GOLD analysis project Ga0073932, IMG submission 76967) | Hot spring sediment bacterial and archeal communities from British Columbia, Canada, to study Microbial Dark Matter (Phase II) - Dewar... ... | reverse complement strand
GTCAAGGGGGTCCATGTGGTGGACTAGCGCGGCGCGGGGGACGGGGTTGAATGTGACAAGGCCTACTGTCAGGCCGGCGCGGACGAACTGGCCATGCTCGACATCACCGCTACCGTTGAGAACCGCCGGACCATGATCGACGTGGTCCGGCGCGTGGCGGAGGTGGCAACTGTCCCGTTCACCGTCGGCGGCGGTATCCGCGACGTGGCCTCTGCCGCGGCCGTGTTGCAGGCCGGGGCGGACAAGGTCTCGATCAGCAGCGCCGCGTTCAAGACGCCTGACCTCGTGCCGACCCTCATCAGGGAGTTCGGCCCCAAGGTGACTGTCGCCATCGATGTCGATCAGAACCCGGCGCTGCCGTCGGGGTACGAGGTCTACATCGATGGCGGCCGGACCGCCACCGGGTTCGACGCCCTCGAATGGGCCAAGCGGGTTGATGGCTGGGGCGTGCCGGTGATCCTGCCAACCAGCAAGGCCGGCGACGGCGCCAGGACGGGCTATGACCTGCCGATCATCCGTATGATGGCGCAGGCGACGAGGGCTGCTATTGTCGCCTCGGGCGGGGCCGGCAAGCTGGAGCACTTTTTCGAGGCGGTTGAGGCGGCCGCCACGATCCTGCTGGCGGCTTCCGTGTTCCATTTTGATTTGATTCGCATTCCGGATCTGAAGCAGTACCTTCGCCACCAAGGCGTCAACGTCCGCTGGCGGTGACGCCGGCACGTCGGGGTCTGACAGGATTCGCGAAACCGGGGCGGGCCTGGGAGCTTCCACGCACCCACGTACATTGGGATGATCTGGCGGAGTGGCCTGAATGGTCCTCCAGCACGTCCTGTATGTCGTGCGCCTGTGAAAAATGTCTGCGGGTTTCACCTGAATTCCTGTACGTCCAAGCGTTTTTGAGAAAGTGATACGGGGCAGCTTCTGCTGGGGATACAGGCTTGGGCGGGCGTGTACCTGTTAAATTGGGAAAGCCCGGCCGAATAGTCGCATGGCGGACAAGGTCTCCTCCGCCGTCGCCAACTGACTAATATCGGCGATCCTGACAAAACCTCTTGAGTACCTGGCGTCCATTGGCTATCATCAACTGAGGTCGGGCAAGCCTTCTCGCCGAGGCTGGCTCGTAGAGGTCGGGCATCCTTCTCGCCGAGGTATGCCTACCAGGGGAGAACCATATGAATATCGCGCTTTTGGGGAGCCTCCGGCGCCTCCTGATCTGCGGCATTGTGTTTGCCGCTTCAGCCGGAACAGTGCGTGCCAGTTTCCTGCCGGACGGGGTCGATCTCTGGTTCAGCACCTCCACTCCTACGCTCTCGTTTTCCAAAGGCATCCGCTTGCTCGGGCCTGGCAGCGTGCTGAGCACCAACGGGGACATCGTCGCTACCAACAAGGACCTGCTGGCTGCGTTCGAGCCGCGCGGCAGCCGCTTTGTCCCCGCGTTCCTGATGGACAAGGGCCTCGATGCGCTGGCTGTAACCGGCTCGTCGCGCCGTAAGACCATCGTCTTCAGCGTTGCCAAGCCGTTCTACAGCGAGGCTATGGACAGGGTCATCAGCGACGGCGACCTGATCGACAACCGCGGCCAGATCGTCGCTACCCACCAGGACCTGCTCGCTGCCTTGGAGCCGAAGGACGCCAGCAAGAACTACGGCTTGGATGCCGCCTTTATCATGAGCTTGAACGGCCCCGGGGGTTCGGAGATCTGGTTCAGCACCGATCGTCCGTTCTACTCCAACGCGCTGGGCCGGCAGATCTCTTCGGGCGATGTCGTCAGCAACCGGGGTGAGCTCATCGCCTCGCTGCAAGACCTGATCGAGCCGTTCGCGCCCAAGGGCAAGACCGAGACCCTCGGCCTGGATACCTTCTTCGCTACCTTCGACGACAAGGGCCAGGTCGCCAACTTCCTGTTCAGCACGGAGAAAAGGTTCTACAGCACGGCGCTGAAACGGTGGGTCGGCTCAAACGACCTGCTCAGCAGTGACGGCACGATCGCCATGACGCAGCGCGAGATCATCCGGAACTTCGGCCTGTCGATTCCCATCTGCGGGAACCTGGAACTCGACGCCGCTGTGTTCAACCAGCCGCGCGGCCAAGAGCGACCCGTTCCCGAGCCGGCTACCATCGCCCTGCTGGGCCTGGGTGTGCTCGGTCTGCTGCGGCGCCCTCGGTAGCCGCAGCGCTCGTTGAGTCCGGCCCGACGTTTTCGCCGTTCGCCCGGCATGAGCGAACTGCCTCCATCCGTACTCGGAAGCAGCGGTTGTACGCCAGGCCTCTAAGCCAGGCAGGGCCCTTACGGACGCGGGTCCGACCATGTGCGTCTGAACGATCCCCGCGGCGCCTACGTCGCGGGGTTCGTGCGTTTTACTCCTGCCGCGAACGGCTTGCAGGCCGGCCGGACGGTCGATAGTCTTATAGTATCTCCGCGATGCTTTCGCCGTACGGCTGTTGGATGTGACATACAGGTTCCGCGGGCGGCCGGCGTGAGTGCGCCTTGCGAGGGGCTGACATGGACAAATACGTTTGCCTGGTGTGCGGGTACATCTACGACCCCGAAGTCGGCGACCCGGACCACGGTGTCGCGCCTGGCACTGCGTTTGAGGATGTGCCCGCGGACTGGCTCTGCCCGCTGTGCGGCGTCGGCAAGGATGAGTTCGAACCGGTAGACTGATACACGCAGCGCCCCCGCGGAACTCCTCGCGCACCCGCATCCTCGGTTCGCAGTGCGCCAGGCTGTTACAGGTTTCTATACTGTTCAGGCCTTTCGCGGTTTGCCCAGACCCGGGTCCCGCCCGCACCGGGCACGGCCCCACCTCTTGTCTCGTGCGAAAAATCTTCCGACCAAACCTTTTGCTGCGCAAGCATATCGGTGGTTTAACGGCATTTATGGGCGCGATTATCGGACGACCGGCTTGACATCGACCCGGTCGCAAGGCAAAGTGCTACGCATCCCCCGGACCCACTGGCGGGTAGGGGAACGCCACAGCGATCCAGGCACGTGGTGTGTGCTTGGGAGGGAAATGTCTGCCCCCGGCGTTGCGGCCGGGTGTCGGCTTCGGCCCCATACGGGGCCACCGGACAACCGGGTCGTCACCTCTTGCAGGTGATGGACCCGCAAGCGGCAGTGGAGGACTCCGTCTGACAGACTTTGAAGCCTGCAGGTGCCCACGACGCACCGCGGGAAGCGTTGCAGACGGGTCTGAGGGAATTCCTTACTTTGATTGAGCAATCGTCTACCGGGTCGTAAAGGACTCGCGCTGTCTCCGCAGCGGCCCAGCGACGCTGCAGGACAGGGCCCAATCCGGATTGCGTGTTCGGGGGAAGACTCTGTGCTTGGGAGGCATGGATGGACTGCTACAGGATCCTGGCCGCGGGGCTGGTGCTGCTCATGGCAGGGACGTATGTCACGGCCGACGTGGCGAGTGTGCAGCCGCAAGAACCATATGACACATTTCTCGGACAATCCACCTGGCAGCCGGCCCGCAAGGCCTACCAACTGACCAACAACACCCAGGAATGGGTCTTCTGGCAGGCGTCGGATGCTGACGGTCTCACCGCGTGCGAGCCGTCCTGCGGCTGGTTAGCTCCCGCGGGTGCTGTAACCATGGCGGTGCGGCCGGCCGACTTTGTTCACCTTTTGGCCCCTGGCACCTATACCGAGACCGTTACCGTCAACTTCGAGCCGCGCATTCGGGGCGACCTGAACGGCGATTCGGTGGTCGATGTGTTCGACCTGATGCGGTTCACCGCAGCCTTCGGCGGCAACGATGGCGCGTGCGACCTCGACAGCAACGGCTCGGTCAATATCTTCGACCTGCTGGAACTGGGCCAGAACTTCGGCCGGCGCTACGGCAGCGTGCCGATCTGATGCGCATCCCGCTCGTCGGCCCCGATGCACGGCCGGCCCAGACGCGGCTTCCGATCGAAGTCCTCGGTCACTTCGGGCAGCGGCCTGGCCTTGCCGACGGCCTCCCGGGCCTTGTCCGTCAGGTGCAGGTCGCCGACGCTCGGCTCCCGGAACCAGCCGGCCAGGTTGCCCACGATATTGGCCTCCTGCTGCGTCCCTTCTTCCAGGTTCGTCCGCCCGTGCACGAGGTTGTTGCAGAACTTCGCCCCGATCGTCCGCGTGCCGAACTCGACCGTGTCTTCGTACTGCATGTCGCGCCCGTAGATGCTGTTGTTGTACGCCATGCACCCTTCGGTGCGGTGAAACTCGATCCCCTGGCGCGCGCCGCACACGATGAAGTTGTTCCGGGCGACCCCGTTCTTCATGTGGGGCTCTTCGCCCTTGATGTAAAACGGGTTGCCGAAGCAGATGCCCCGGTCGCAGTTGACGATGATGTTGCGCTCCGCGATCACGTTCTCGCTCTTGACCCACGTGAAAATCGCGCCCCGGCCGGCCCCCGTCGCCCCCCGGATCCCGATGAACACGTTGTCGCGGATCACCCAGTCCCTCAGCCACATCATGTCGATCCCGCTGACGTAGTTGCCGCCGAACCCGTCGTTCGTGTTCTCCTTGATCCGTTCGTTGACGAACAGGCAATACTCGATCCGCCCGTCGTGCGGCCGGACCTTCTCCGTCTGCTCGGCGCTCAGCACGTTGTCCATGCCGTGGTCCCAGACCCGCTGGGCGTGCGTGCCCTTCACGCCGCGCACCCAGATGTTCTGAAACTTCATGTTGTGGATGACCGGCCGCTGTACGTTGCCGTCGCCGAAGATGTACACCCCGTAGTCGAAGTTGCGCATCGTCATGTCCGCGATGACGAAATCGGGCGTGCCGTGCAGCGCCAGCGCCCAGTGCCGCTTGCCCGCAACCGCCATCCCCTCTCCGTCGAAGATCACCTTCTCCCGGTCGCCGCTCTCCCCGCGGATCGTGATCTTCTCCCGGTCCTGCAGTAACATGCTTCCCGTGCGATAGACGCCGTCCGCCAGAAGGATCGTCGTCCCGTTCTCGACCGTCTTGAGCGCCTGGTGGAACTCCTCGATCGTGCGTACCCGCACCACCTTGCCCGCCGGGGCCGGCAGGGCCGGAGCCTTCGGCGCAATACGCAGCACCGCCGCCACATCGGGGTTCTCCGGCGACGATTTCGGCCACGTCCGGCTGGCCCGCCGGTGCGCCCCTGCTTCGTCCGCGCCGACATCCGGCGTGTCCCGCCGCCGCCGCATGTCGAAATCGTCCCGCACCTCCGCCAGCGGAACGGCCTTGTCCCTCGCTTCCTTCGCCTTGTCCGTCAGGTGCAGGTCGCCAACCTCGGGTTTCACGAACCAGCCCGACAGGTCCCCCACGATGTTGCACTCCTGCCCGACGCCGTCCTCCAGGAACATCCGGCCGTGCACCAGGTTGTTCATGAACCGCGCGTTCCTGTTGCCGTTCTGGAACTCGATGGTCCGCTCGTACCGGAGATCCCGGCCGTACACCGTGTTGTTGCAGGCGATGCTGTCCACCGTCTGGTGGAACTCAATGGCCTGCCGCGCCCCCGCCACGACGAAGTTGTTGCGAGCGATGCCGCGCGTCATGTGCGGGCCTTCGCCCGACGGGTTGCCGAACGCGATGCCCCGGTCGCAGTTGACGAAAATGTTGCGCTCGGCCACTACGTCCTCGCTGTTGACCCACACGAAAATGCCGCCGCGCCCGCCGCCGTTGTGCCCCCGGATGCCGACGAACACGTTGTCGCTGATCGTCCAGTTCTTCAGCCACATCATGTCGATGCCGCTGATGTAGTCGCCGTTGAACTCATCGTCAATGTCGCCCTTCGGCCTGTCGCACACGAACAGGCAGTACTGGATCCGCCCATCTCGCGGCCGGACCTTCTCCGTCTGCTCGAGCGACAGCATGCTCCTGCGGCTCCCGTCGTCCCACACCCGTCGCGCGTGCGTGCCCTTCACGCCCCGGATCCAGATGTTGTGGAACTTTACGTTGTGGATCAGCGGCCGGATCACGCCGCCGTCGCCGTAAATGTACACCCCGTAGTCGAAGTTGCGGAACGTGACATCCGCAATGGTGACCTCCGGCGTGCCGTGCAGCGCCAGCGCATGGTGCCGCTTGCTCGGAATGCCCGTGCCTTCGCCCTCGAACACGACCTTCTCCCGATCGCCGCTCTCGCTGCGGATGGTGATCCTCTCGCGGTCTTGGAGCAGCAGGCTGCCCGTGCGGTACACGCCGTCGGCCAGCAAAATGGTCGTTCCGTGCTCCACCGTCTCCAGCGCCTTCTTGTACTCCTCTGTGCTGGCCACCCGCACCACTTTGCCCGTCGGCTTCGGCAGTGCCGGCGCCGGCGCTGCCACCTTCAGGATCTCGTCCACATCCGAGTTACCGCGTGACTGCATGGTCAATTCCCGCTCCAGTAATGCCTCTTCCTTGCTATCCGGGGCTACACGCCTGGCGGAGTTGTAGTATGACGGTCGGACCGGCGGCGCCGGCTGCGCGATCGCCCCGGCCGGTTGTGAATTCGCCGGCGGCGGTTGCGCACCGGCAACTGTCAGCCCCAGCCCGATTACGCTCGCCGCCGCTGCAAGCATTGTTGATCTACGCATAGGAAACCCTTGCACTCCGTTACCTGCGAACACACGCCGGTCCTGTGACCGCTCAATCCGATCATGATATACATGGCTCAGTCTGAATCGACGCGCGGACACCCCTCACATGCATGTTTCGAGATGCTGAATTCGGACAACGAATTGCAGGTCCGTACTGGTGCGTGCAAAAAGTGTCCCACTGGCGGCTTGCCCGCCGGTGTGGTGCTTTCGAGTCTTTGCTGTCGCTGCTGCAACGACCCACAAACCGCTAATACCGGGCTGCCGTTGCCGTTCCTCAGTACTCAGCCTTCCGCACTCACAACTGTTGCTCCCTCCACCGTCACCCCCGCCAGGCTGCCGCCGAGTACTCGCACTGTCTTCTCCAGCTTGCCCTTGCGTTTCTTTTGCGTGTAGGTGCCCCAGGCCTTGCCCGTGCTCCAGAAACACCCGAAGTTGTCCTTGTTGATCGCCGGCGAAAACCGCATCGTCCCTTTGACCATGTCGAACGCAAATCCAGACAGCGCTGTTAGCACCGCCCAACTCGCCATCGACCGCACATAGTGATGCCCGCACTCCACCTCGTTCCACGGGTTCCGACGAACCCCGTCGTGCCGGTCCCGCACTGCCTTGACGATCGTCAGCCCTTCCTCGACCAGCCCCTCGTAGATCAGGTGCGCCGCCACCTGGTACTCGATGCCCGGCCATACCTCATCCGCATACGGGAACGGAATTCGCGGCCGGCCGCCCTTGGGCCACGCACACAGAACCAGCCCCATCTCGTCGTTCAGCGCATACGTTCGCTGCACGCTCTCGTGATCCGCCAGGCTCTCCCGGAAACAGTGCTGATACACCGACTTCATCGCCTTCTTCACGTGCGCCTTCGGCAGGATGTATCCCAGACCCGCCACGTGCGCCAGCGACTGTCCCAGCAACTGGTCCGACAGGCACCCGAGCCCATACTGGTACCGGTACGCGTTCACATCCTCGATCCGCTGTACGTAGTACGAGCCGTCCCAGAGCAACGCGTCCATCCGCTGGCTGCCCTTCTTCCGAGCATCGCGATAACGCGCCGCCCGCTCCGCCTCGCCCACATACTCCGCCATCTGCTCCGCGGCCTTCAGCGCTGCCAGGAACATCGAGTTGACCAGCGAGTTCGGCCCGTAAAACTCGATGTCGTAGGTGTTGTGCTGCTGGCTGTCCAGCACGAAGTCCTTGTCGCTGTCCCAGTGTTCAAAGGCGAAATCCAGCGCCTTGGCCGCCTGCGGCCAGCACTCGCGCAGAAACGCATCGTCGCCCGTCAGTTTCCACTCGCGGTACAGCCGGACGATCGTCCCCAGCTGCCCGTCCGCCGCCGGATGGAACTTCCACCGCTCCTGGCCGAACACGCTGTTGCTGCGAAAGGCCATGTTCCCCGATTCGTCCGTCTCCTGCAGAAACTCCACCCGCCGCATCGACTTCTCGAGTTCCGGGAACAGGAACGCAACTGTCTGCGCATAGTTCCACACGTGCGTGCACGACCCGTGGCAGCAACCGTTTCGATCGTTGCACCCCTCCCACCCCGCGAACGTGCCGTTCTCCAGCCGCAGGCACGTCGGGCTGCGCAGCACGGTGATGTTCGCCTGCAGCGCATCGATCACGTATCCCGGCAGCGTGCTGGAAAACAGCGCCTTGTGGAAGTCGCGAGAGCCCTTCTCCAGCCGGGCCAGGTTGTCGTTCAGGTACTTGCCCACCGCCCACGCGTCCGGCCAGAGCTTCTGGTAGTACATCGTCGTCGTGCCGCACGGACAGTCCGGCCCACAGTCCTCCTTCCACTGCTTCGCCCGGTTGGGGAAGTGCCAGGTTAGGTAGAACTCGAAGACCTTCTCTTCCTTCGACCGGATCGTTTCCCAGGCGCCCAGCGACCCGATGAGCACCCGCGGCCGGGGCATGCTCGTGTCCATCTTGATCTGTCCATACGTCGGCTCCGGTTCGAGCCTGCCGTCCTCGCGGAAGTCGTCCCAGAAATCGTGTGCACCGTCCCACCAGGCATCGTTGAGCCACTTGCGCTTGTAGGTGACGTTCGGGTTCGATGTCTGCAGTGCCATCGTCCCCCCGCCGATCGCCCCGAACGGAATCCGGTTGTTCGAGTAAAGCAGCCCCTTGAGTACGCCGTCCTCCCTGTACTCGTTCGAAAGCCCCTCGCGATCGCGCTGCTGGGCAAGATCGTCCTTGCCGACGTAGCCGACCGCATTGGCCAGCGACCCCGCGATGCTGACCTCCACAGGCTTGTTGCCGGTGTTCTTCACGTAGTAGCGGATGATCGCCCCCGGTATGCCCGAGTCGTCCGCATTCAGCGGGACAAAGGGCGTGAACGCCTCCAACCGCACCGCCACCGGCAGGTCCTCGTCTTCGAAGTCCACCCACACGAACGGGTACTCCCCGCGCAACACCGACCCGTCCAGCCGCGGCAGGCCCCCCAACTTCCATGCGGGGATGCCGTGCCCCTCAGCGAACGGCGGCTGCAGCCGGCTCTCCAGGACCTTCGCCACCGGCTTACCGCCCGCCTTCTTCGCCCAGATTGCGAAGAAACTGTACCACAGCCCCACGCCCTTGCCCGGCCGGTTGAAAATCTCCCAGTCGCGCAGCTCGCCGCGCGAACCGATCGAGACGTTCCCCGTCCCGATGCCGCCCAGCAGGAACGCCGCTTCCTTCGCATCCGGGCTGTACGTGCGCTGCTTGTTGGACGAATACAGCTGCTTCTTCGAAAACGGGCCTTTCGCCATGGTCTTGGAACTCCTGATTGTCTACCCAACCGCGCCGCAAGCGGAATGTGAGCACGCCATTTTACTCCCGCCCTCGCCGGCGTGGCAAACCGCCTGGCCAGTGCTTGCAGGCCCGATCGTCCGCATCCGCAGACGCAGGTGCCCTGACGCGCGCAAAGCAGCCGCACATTGACGCAGATTCACGCGGAGAAAGACCGGCAGACAGTAACAACGGCAGGAACGACCGCAAGAAAAACGTAGAAAATGCAAGAGGTACGGCAGGAAAGACGCAGCCGCAACGCCGAGCCACGCCGGACCGTGGCAGTCTGCGAGAGTCCCTCACGTTCCTAGGCTGAACATGCACCCCTGCGACTGCCCGAAGTCTGTACGTCGCGTCACGGATGTCTGTCCGCGTTCATCCGTAGGGTCTGTTGCCGCTGTGCGAATCTGCGGAATTTGCGGATATCATCGTTGCCGTTACAACAGCCGACGGACAACGGACGACAAACGACGGACAGCTGGCGGCCACGCCTTCTGCTCCTTCTGCACCTTGCTCGCCAACGGGCGGGGCGCTGGCGGTCAGCGGTCGGGATGACCTGCGCCGGCCGCGGCGGCACTGGTTTCACTGCCGTCGTGCGTGCCCGCCTTGCCCAGGAACTCCGGCAGTTCCAGGCCCACCTGTCGGGCCAGTTCGTGCATCGGCGGCAGCGCGCCCATGAGACGCTTGCCGAGGTTCTCCATGCCGCCGCCGGCCCCGCCCCCGTCCCAGACGATGATCTTCTCGAGCGGCAGGTTCTTGATCGCCTCGGCCTGAACATGGCTGACTTCGAGCAGCTTCTCGATCAGCAGCAGCGCCGCGGCGCCCTTGTCCCCGCCGCAGGCCGAGATCAGTTCGCGGTAGCCGTCCGACTTGCCCTGCAGAATTGCCTGCATGCCCTGCGCCTCGGCCGTCATCTTTGCCAGCGTCGCCTGGGCCTGACCTTCGGCCAGCCGGATCGAGTGCTGCTTTTCGGCCTCGGCCTCGATGATGACCTTCTGCTTGATCGCCTCGGCCGGCACGACTACCTCGGCGTTGTAGCGGGCGGCCTCGCGGAGGGCGCGGGCCTCTTCCGCTTTCTTGGCAGCCAGTTCCTGGGCAGCGCGGATTTCGCCGTCCGCCAGCTTGGCGGCCGATTCGGCTCGCTGGCGGGCCTCTTCCTCGGCGACCCGCTGGTTGGCGCGGAAGGTCGCCTTCTTCGAACTGGCCTCGGTTTCCCTGCTGACGGCGTCGGCATCCAGCGTGGCGATCTGCTGCCGCTTGCTGCGGGCGGCGTCCGCTTCGCCGATCTCAGCCTCGGCATTCAGGGCTGCGACCTTCTGCCGCTTGATCCTCTCGGCATCCGCCTCGCCGATCTCGGCCTGGGCGTTGGCGGCGGCCACGGCGATGCGCGTGTCGCGCTGCCGCTCGGCCACGCCGATCCGGCCGACCCGCTCCTGTTCCGCTACGTCGATGTTCGCCTGGTTGACTGCCTCGGCCGCCGCCTTGCGGCCCAGCGCGGTGATATAGCCCGACTCGTCCTGGATGTCCCGGATGTTCACGTTGATGACCGTCAGGCCGATCTTCTCGAGTTCGACCGATACGGCCTCGTTGACCTTGCCCATGAAGGCCTGCCGGTCCCGGTTGATCTCCTCGATCTTCATCGTGGCGATCACCGCCCGCATCTGGCCGACGATGATGTCCTGGGCCTGCTCCTGGATCTGCTTGGGCGACAGGCCCAGCAGGCGCACCGCGGCGTTCTGCATGATTCCCGGCTGGTTGGAGATGGCCGCGGTGACGGTGGTCGGCACAGCCACGCGGATGTTCTCCTGCGACAGCGCGTTGGCCAGGTCGATCGGCACGACGAACGGCTCGAGGTCCAGGTAGGCGTAGTCCTGGAAGAGCGGCCACACATACGCCGCACCGCCGTGGATGCACTTGGCCGCGCCGCTGCCGGTCCAGCCGTAGATGACCAGAATCTTGTTGGACGGGCAGCGTTTGTACCGGCCGATCGTCGCCATGAAGGCGCAGATCAGCGTCAGTGCAATGCCGAGCGCCAAGAGCAGCACAATCGTGCCGGTGTCCATGGCAGCCACGCTTGTGAGGGAATAGTTCATTTCCTGGGCTCCTTACGGGATGAACAACGTTTCGATGGCCGGTTCGACCTCGATGGTCGAGGGACTCAGCGCTCGCACCACACGCACGGGCGTACCCGCTTTGATGGCTTGACCTTGGGCCGATCGGGCCTTCACGTGGCAGACCGCGCCGCTGACCATCACGCGGGCCTCGCCCTGTCCTTCGGCCGGGATATCGAGATAGATCACCCCGCGGGTGCCGACGCAGGTGGCGATATTTGGCGTGCCAGTCTCCGTCATCCGCTGGAGCATGTAGAGCGTAACCGCCACGCTGAACATGGCCGCCAGGCCCCAAATGCTGGCATAGCTCACGCTCCAGAACAGCCCCGTGTTGCTCGACAGGTACAGTGCCCCCGCCCAGAAGAACAGCAGGAAGAACGCGATGATCGACCGGACCGTCAGAAGCTTGAAGTCGGCCACGGGCTCGTGGCCTGTGTGCGTCGGGCCGCGCGAGGAATCGCTGCCGGCCACGTGTCCCGCGCTGGTCTGGTCGCTGTGATCGAAGCCGCCGCCGTCAGGGTGGCTGACATCGGCCTCGTGCACGTCCATCAGGCCCAGGAACGTGCCGATCATCTGCCAGATGAACAGGATGCTGAAGAACACCGCACCGCTGTAGAACAACTGGTTGAGAGTCGTCAGGCCATGCCACCACTCTGCCATGGTTGGCCCTCCTTGCCAAAAGGTTCCCGTTCACCACTTATTGTCGGCCCGGCTATCGGGTCTTTCCGAGGACGGGACATCCGGATCATCCGGCGATCTGCAAAGGCCTGGCGTACAGGATACCGAGGCTCCCGAAGCCCGCAAGAAGCAGCGCCCGAAGCCGCGACAGCCCCTGCTGCCGGACGACTCAGGTATTCCAGGGATAGTCGAAGGGACGAGGCGTATCTTTCAGCCTGTCGGCCCAAGGATCACAACCGAATCCGGCGGCATCTGGACGCCGCCGTTGACGATGCTGACCGAGGGGTCGGAGGTCAGCAGGATGTTCACGGAGCGCTGCGGGTCGAGAGGGATGCAGCGGGCCTGGTCGGCCAGGTTGCAGGCGATCGTCATGCAGCGGCGTTCGACGCGGAGCCAGCGGCCGGCTTCGTCATAGCAGGCGCGGACTTCGCCGATCTCGCCGTCATTCAGGTGGGGGCTGCCGCGTCGCAGGCGGATGAGCTGCTTGTGCCACCGCAGGATCGACGCATGCGGCTCGTCGGTCAGTTCCTCCCAGTTGAGCTTGGAGCGCCGAAACGTCTCCGGGTCCTGCGGGTCGGGCACCTCCTCAGGCTTCCAGCCGAAGGCGCCGAATTCCTTCCGGCGACCCTCGCTGACAGCCCTGGCAAGATCGGGGTCTTCGTGGCTCGCGAAGTACTGGAAGGGCGTGGAGGCGGCCCACTCTTCCCCCATGAACAGCATCGGCACGAAGGGAGCCGTCATCACGAGGGCGGCTCCGACTTTCAGCCGGCCGAGGTTCATCAGCATGCTGCTGCGCTCGCCGGCTGCGCGATTGCCGACCTGGTCGTGGTTTTGCAGGTAGCCCAGGAACCGCTCGCCAGGCAGACCTGTCGCGGGCCGGCCGTGGGCGCGCTGGCGGTAAATCGAGTAGCAACCGTCGTAGGCGTATCCGCGTTCGAGCGTCTTGGCCAAGTGTCCCATGCCGCCGAAATCGACGTAGTAGCCGCTCCGCTCCCCGGTCAGCAGGCTGTGCAGCGCATGGTGGAAATCCTCGTTCCACTGGCATTGCAGGTTGTAGCCGCCGATCTCGCGCGCCCAGACCAGACGCGGATTGTTCAGATCGCTCTCGCCGATGACGATGAAGTGCCGGCCGAGGGCGGCCTCGAGCATTTCCACCTCCTTGGTCATCTGTTCGAGAATATGGGTGGCGGAATTGTCCATGATCTGGTGGACTGCGTCCAGACGCAGGCCGTCGAAGTGATAATCGCGCAGCCACATCAGGGCGTTGTCGATGATGTACCGGCGCACGTTGTCGCTGGCCGGCCCGTCGAAATTCACGGCTTCGCCCCACGGGGTCATGTGCCGGCTCGTGAAGTACGGGCCGAACCGGCTCAGGTAGTTGCCGGCCGGGCCCAAGTGGTTGTAGGCCACATCGAGAATGACGCCCAGGCCCCTCTCGTGACAGGCGTTAACCAGCTGCTTCAGTCCGTCGGGTCCGCCGTAGGCGTGGTAAGGTGCATAGAGATCCACCCCGTCATAGCCCCAGCCCCTCGGGCCCGGGAACTCGCTCACGGGCATGATCTCCATGTGCGTGACGCCGAGGTCCACCAGGTGGCCGAGCCGCTCAATGGCAGAGGTGAATGTGCCGCCCGGCGTGAAGGTGCCGACGTGCATTTCGTAAAGCACGGCGGACGACAGAGGCCGTGACTGCCAGTGCTGATCGGTCCATGGGAACGTATTGTGATCGACCAGGCGCGAAAGGCCGTGCACGCCGTGAGGCTGCCACGGAGAACGGGGATCGGCAAGCGGGTCGGACCCGTCGACGCGAAAACCGTAGTCGGTCCCGGGACCGGCGCAGGAGACGTCGGCGCTCCACCAACCGCCCTCTTCGCACGTCATTGACGTGCGCTCGTTCGTAGTATCAACTTCGACGGTCTTGGCGTTGGGTGCCCACACCCGGAAACAGTGCATGATCGTGGCTCCTGATGGGTCAGCCTGTCAGGTTGATTGCCTGTTCAGCAGGGCGACGGGGAAGCGGTCCAGCAATGTTGTCGGAGAGATCACGTTGTCCCGGATGGTTTCGCCGGTCAACTCGTTGTGCCAGGAACCCACAGGCAGTTCGAGCGTTGTGTCATCCCAGTCGGTGCCCAGCGAGATCACGAGCCGAGGTGCGACGGTGACCACCTCCTCGCCGCGGCTGAAGGCCACCACATGCTCTGCCTTCTTCCCGTACGCCCTAACCGGGCGGTAGTCGCCCTGCTCGAAGACGATGCTTCGGCTGCGGCGAAGCCGCAAAGCCTGGCGCGTCACCCAGAGCTTGGGCATTCCTTCGTCTGAACGCGCCATGATCTGCTCCGGCGAGAGGCGGTCCAACTCGCTCAGCAGGCAGCGCCTGCGGTCGTAGTCCACCGGCCGGCGGTTGTCCGGATCGACCAGGCTCAGGTCCCACAGTTCGTTGCCCTGGTAAATGTCCGGTACCCCCGGGGCGGTGAACTTGATCAGGGCCTGCGACAGCGAGTTGATCCGGCCCAGCGGCACGAGCGGCCGGACGAACTGCTCGAGGTCTTCCACGAACTCAGGACTGCCCAGGATGCTCCCGGTGAAGTCTCGCAGTGCGGCCTCGTACTGCGGGTTGGGATCTGTCCACGAGGTGTGGACCTTCGCCTCTCTGGCCGCCTTGGTGATGTAGCCCAGCAGCCGGGCCGGCTCGATCGGCCAGGCGCCCACGAGCGTCTGGTAGAGCAGGTATTCCATGTTGCGTTCGGGCAGGCCCTCCCGGCGGAATCGCTCGTTCAGGCCCGCCCAGCGGCGCACACGCTCGGCCCAGTGATCCGCGATCGCCGGCAGCAGGTTGATTCGGGCGCGAACGTCCTCCCCGCGCTTGGTGTCGTGCGTGCTGGTCGTGGTCATCGTCCGCGGCCAGTCCTCGAACCTCCGAACGCACGCCTTGTGGAACGCTTCGAGCGATGTGCCGAACCGGCCGGGATCGCCGCCGACTTCGTTGAGCGAGACCAGCCGGTGGTAGTTGTAGAAAGCGGTGTCCTCGATCGCCTTGGCCATCACCGGGCCCGTCAACTGCTGGAATCGCAGCACCAGTTCCGCCTCGACATCGCCGCGGACCTGAAGCAGCAGGATGTTCGCCAGGAACGTAAAGAGCCGGTCGTCGAGGTCCGGCCGATGCTTGCCAGCGGCATCAATGGCCTCCTGGATGTACAGGATGTCGTCGGCACAGAGCCCCTTGAGCAGGTGTGGCCGGACGTACGTGCGGTAGACGGGGAAGCAGGCAATCGTCTCTCGCAGGGCTTCCCGCAGCTCATGGCGGGTGTAGTCGCGGTGCTGGCGGTGACGTTCGCAGATCTCGACGAAGATCTGCGCCAGACGGTTTAGTTCGCCCCCGAAACTGCGCTGCAGGATGAGGTGTTTCTTCTGACGGGCGAG
>Ga0073932_1004804_pt1 | contig 15500 bp, 15 predicted proteins | sample DewCreD2012metaG_FD_76967 | JGI IMG/M metagenome (GOLD analysis project Ga0073932, IMG submission 76967) | Hot spring sediment bacterial and archeal communities from British Columbia, Canada, to study Microbial Dark Matter (Phase II) - Dewar... ... | reverse complement strand
TGTTTCGCGCCTTAAAATCTCACATGGCGTTCGCAAGAATGTTTGACGTTTTCGCTATAAAATCTCACAAAATCCCTTGACTTGGAGTAGCCTCCAGGTGATACACTATTTTCAACGAGGTGAACCATGAAAATTGCAGAAGTCAGTGAACGTTATGGCCTTTCGCCGGATACGCTGCGCTATTATGAGCGGATTGGGCTGCTTCCGCACGTCAATCGCAGCGAGAGCGGTATCCGCGATTATAACGAACAAGACGTCCGACGGGTGGAGTTTATCAAGTGTATGCGCAGCGCCGGGCTGCCAATTGAGGTGCTGATTGATTACATGGAACTTATCCAACAGGGTGACAGCACCATCGAGACGCGCAAGGAAATCCTGGTTGAGCAGCGCAACCTGCTCTCATCCAGAATCCTGGAAATGCAAAAAACGCTGGACTTGTTGAACCACAAGATCGAAGTCTATGAAAAGGCAATCTTGACCAAAGAAAAAGAGATGATTCAGGTAGTAGAGTGAAAAGGAGATTGACGATGCGCATCGGATTACAAATCCCATCTTTTAAGTACCCCGGCGGCCCGGCTGCCATTCGGCCAACACTGAAAGAAGTCGTCACAACCGCAGAAGAAGCCGGCTTTTACAGCCTGTGGGTCATGGACCATTTCTATCAAATCAAGGGCTTGTTCGGGGAAGCCTATACCGACCCGATGCTGGAGGCCTATACCACGCTCGGGTATTTTGCCGGGTTGACCGAGAAAGCCTATCTGGGTGTATTGGTCACGGGCGTGATTTATCGCCATCCCTCCGTCCTGATGAAGATGGTCAACACGCTCGATGTTCTCTCTGGTGGTCGGGCATATCTCGGCATTGGCGCGGCCTGGTACGAAGAAGAGGCCAGGGGCTACGGGATTCCCTATCCTTCGACAGTCGAACGTTTCGAGCAACTGGAAGATACCCTGAAACTGGCGAAGGCGCTCTGGGCTGGCGACGAGACCTCGTTCGCAGGCAAGCATTTTTCTGCCCCTGCCATCACCAACAATCCCCGCCCGCTCTCGCAGCCGCATCCACGTCTTATGATTGGCGGCACCGGGCCGAACAAAACCCTTCGTATGGTCGCCCAGTATGCGGATGCCTGCAATATCGGGGAGTGGGTCGGTAAAGAAAATATGCAAAAATCGCTCGACACGCTCAAAGAACATTGCGCATCTTTGGGACGTGATTATGCCACCGTTGAGAAAACATCCCTTTGCAGCGTGCATCTTTCCGGGGATGATATGGTAGACAGCGTTATTCGTCGCATCCAGGAACTCTCTGCGATGGGCTTCACGCACGCGATTTTCAACATGCCGGATGTCTTCCAAATTACCCCGCTGGAAATCTTTGCAAAAGAAATCATCCCGGCAGTGGCTGGTCTCTAACTGGCCCTGCCGCTGGCACGCTGCTCAGGATGGTTCACATCGCTACAAAACCTCAGCGACTGTCAACACCCCGATAGCGCAGTTTGCAGTTCCCAAACGCCTGCTGGGGGTGGCGGTTGGCGCGATTTTCTTCTTCCAAATGCTTGGCATCTCTGTCGCGCCCGCCCTGCTGGGGCTGGTTCAAAACAGCGCGCCGACTCTGGAAGGCGGCCTGAAACTGGTTTTCCTGGTCGGCGCAATTGCTACGTTTGTTTCATTGCTGATGATTCTCGCCATTCCCGAAATTGCAATGGATGCGGAAATTCCAGAAAAGAGCGAACCGCTGAAATCCCGTCCTGTTGAAGGACAATCGACGATTTGAAAGGAGAAAATGTGGAATACACACGATTGGGAAACACTGGCCTGAAAGTCTCTCGCATTTGCCTGGGCTGCATGGGCTTTGGCGATGCCGAGCGTTGGATTCATAAATGGGTATTGAACGAGGACGACAGCCGTCCGGTTATCCAAAAAGCCCTTAAAATGGGCATAAACTTTTTTGACACGGCCAATGTCTATTCGCTTGGGGCGAGCGAGGAGATTTTGGGCCGCGCCTTGCGAGATTTTGCCCGGCGGGAGGAAGTGGTGATTGCCACCAAGGTCTTCTTCAAAATGCGCGAAGAGCCAAACGGCGGCGGGCTATCGCGCAAGGCCATCCTGTCCGAGATTGATAACAGCCTGAGGCGGCTGGGAACAGATTATGTTGACCTGTACCAGATTCACCGCTGGGATTACGAGACACCCATCGAAGAGACGATGGAAGCCCTTAACGATGTAGTCCGCGCCGGAAAAGCCCGTTACATCGGCGCTTCGGCCATGTGGGCCTGGCAATTCCAAAAGGCGCTGCATGTGGCCGAAACACACGGTTGGACGCGCTTCGTCTCGATGCAAAATCATTACAACCTGATGTACCGCGAAGAAGAACGCGAGATGATGCCCTTGTGCCGCGACCAGGGCATTGGGGCCATTCCGTACAGCCCGCTGGCTTCTGGCAGGTTGACGCGCGACTGGGCTGAGAGTACCATGCGTTCAGAAACCGACCAGATTCAAAAAATGAAATATGATGCAGCGATGGAAAATGACCGCCCAATTGTGGAGCGGGTGGCGGAGCTAGCGAAAAAGCATGGCGTAACGCGCGCTCAAATTGCCCTGGCCTGGCTGCTGCAAAAAGAACCCGTCACCGCCCCGATTGTCGGCGCGACCAAAATTTCCCACCTGGAGGATGCTGTGGCGGCGTTGGCGGTCAACCTGACAGCCGAGGAAGTGGCCTACCTGGAAGAACCCTACCAGCCGCACCGCGTTGTGGGACACCAGTAAAGTAGTTCTTGTTCAATTTCGAATCATCATCTTTAAAAAGGAGCCAAACAATGTCCGTAACACACAAACGATTAGGCAAGCATGGCGTTCTGGTCAGCAACCTGTGCCTGGGCACCATGAACTTCGGCTGGCACACCAGCGAAGAAGACAGTTTCAAAATCATGGACCGCGCCCTCGAACTGGGCATCAACTTCTTCGACACCGCCGATGTCTATGGCTGGAGCGTGGAACACGGCCTCACCGAAGAAATCATCGGGCGCTGGTTTGCGCAGGGCGGCGGGCGGCGCGACGCCACCGTGCTGGCAACCAAAGTCTATAACCCCGTTTCGCGCAACGCCAACCTGAAGGAAGTCAACAGCGATGGGCGCAGTCTTTCGGCTTACAAAATCCGCAAGCACTGCGAAGGCAGCCTGAAGCGCCTGCAAACCGACTGGATTGACCTGTACCAGATGCACCACATCGACCGCGATTGTCCCTGGGACGAGACCTGGCAGGCCTTCGACAGCCTGATCGACCAGGGCAAGGTGGTCTACGTCGGTTCCAGCAACTTTGCTGGTTGGGACATCGCCACCGCCTGCCAGGAAGCCTCCAGGCGCGGGATGATGGGTCTGGTCAGCGAGCAGAGCATTTACCATCTCAATAACCGCATGATTGAGTTGGAAGTCATCCCCGCTTGCCGCCACTACGGCCTGGGGCTGATTCCCTGGAGCCCGCTGGGCGGCGGCCTGCTGGGCGGCGCGCTCGAGAAAATGCAAACCGGGCGGCGCATGGGCGAGGGGTTTGAAAAGGAAGTCGCCGAAAACCGCGAAAAACTGGAGAAATACGAAGCCCTGTGCCGCGAATTGGGACATCCGCCCGGAGAAGTGGCCCTGGCCTGGCTGCTACACAACCCGGTTGTGACCGCGCCCATCATTGGGCCGCGCACGATGGAGCAGTTGGAGAGCGCGGTGCGGGCGACCGAGATTGAATTGGATGAAGAAACGCTCAAGAAACTGGATGAAATATTCCCAGGCCCGGGTGGTGAAGCGCCCAAGGCCTATGCCTGGTAAAGTCAGCGGGGCGAGATGTTATCTCGCCTTGCGCCTGTTGTGAAACTGTATTTTGGGGCGAGATACTATCTCGCCCTACTTTTTTGCAATTTTGCTCATCGCATACTCGGCCAGCGCGGTAATCGTCAGGCTGGGGTTCACGCCGGGGTTGGCGGGCATGACCGAGCCATCGACGATGTACAGGCCGGGGTAGTTGTGAACCTGGAAGTTTTCATCCACAACGCCCTCGTCTGCATTTTGGCCAATCGGCGCGCCGCCCAGGATGTGGGCGGTGGTCGGCAGGTTGAAGGCGTTTTCTGTGACCGAGCCGAGCGGCACGCCGTTCACGCGCCGTGAAAACTCGCGCACCACGTCATGCCCCACCCCCACCCGGGCCTCGATTTCGCGCGCTTCATCGCGCAGGGCCACCAATCCGCGCCGGAAACCGGTCAGCCACGAGCGGCCCAGGCGGAATTTCATGGCGTTATCGACGTGCTGCATGACCAGGAGAATGGTGGCATTGTGCGCCCAACCGGGCAGCACCATCACGCGCAGGAAATCCATCGGATGGCGAAAAATCCAGGTCAGCGTGCGCCAGATACGCGCTGGGACGCTTGTTGCATCCGAAATCAATGGCGCGCCCAGGAAGCGCATCAGCGACGAGCCGTCGGGGTAGCGCACCGGTTCGATACGCGTCTCGGCGTCGGCGTTGAAAATCGAGGTAATCGAGATACCCTCCGAATAGTTCACGTCCGAGCCGCGCGCCACCGAGCCGAGCAGGGCCTCGCTGTTCGTGCGCACCTGGTCGCCCAGGCGGGGTGAGAGATGGGGGAGCGACTTTTTGACATCGCGCAGCCGGAGCAGCAGGTTCATCGTCCCCATCACTCCGGCGGAGAAGATGACATTCTTCGCCCTGGCAGCCTGTCGCCGTTTAATGGGGCTGGTGCTGGGCTGGAAGATGACCTCGTACCCACCCTCGACCACAGACGATAGACCGTTGACTATACCTTGTCGTCCGTTGTCCGTCGTCCATGGTCTCACATCCGTCACTTCCACCTCGGCAATCACCTTCGCCCCCCACTTTTCCGCAAAATACAGGTAATTTTTTGGCAGGGTGTTTTTGGCGTTGTAGCGGCATCCCACCATGCAGCCGCCGCAATGCGCGCAGCCTGTCCGCGCTGGCCCCTCGCCGCCGAAGTAGGGATCGGGAACGGTTTTCCCGTTTTCGCCAAAGAAAACGCCCACCTCGGTCGGGCGGAAGGTCTCTTGTTGGCCGCGTTCTGCGGCAATTTGGCGCAAAACTTCATCTGCTGTCCATAATTTGGGGTTGCGCGCCGCGCCGAGCATCTGCCGCGCTGTAGCATAGTGCGGAGCGAGTATTTCTCCCCATTTAATCGGCGTATTCCAGGCCGGGGTGGCGAAGGTCTCGTCTGAGGGGATTTCCAGTACATTGGCATAGCCCAGGCTGCCGCCGCCGACTCCGGCCCCGTGTAGCACCATCACTCCGTCCAGGATGGCAATCTGTAAAATACCATGCGCGCGAATGGCCGGCATCCAGATATATTTCCAGAACTGCCAGTTGGTTTTGGCAAAATCCTCGTCGCGGAAGCGTTTGCCCTTCTCCAACACCAACACCGAATAGCCTTTTTCGGCCAGGCGCATGGCCGAAACCGAGCCGCCAAACCCCGAGCCGATGATGATGTAATTATAAACTTGTTCCGACATAAAATCCTCCTGTTGAAAATCGTTTTGAAGGTTGGCTGTGTTCGCCGGGTGGCTCTCTGATGACGGTTGCCTCGGTTAGCCTATCGTGAACCAAAAAGTTGCGCCTTGCCCTACCGCTGCTTTTGCCCAGATTCGTCCGCCATGCCGCTGGATGATGCGATGGACGGTAGCAAGCCCAATGCCGTGACCGGGATATTCGTCAGAGTGGTGCAGGCGTTGGAAAGGCTGGAAGAGTTTATCGGCATATTTCATATCGAACCCGGCGCCGTTGTCGCGCACAAAATAGACCATTTCGCCATTTTGGATCTCCGCGCCGAATTCGATAACGGCTTCGGGAGCTTTTGCGGAATATTTCCAGGCGTTTCCGAGTAGGTTTTCCAGCGCGCTGCGCATCAGCGTTTTGTCGGCGTTGACAAAAAGCCCCTCGCCTACCCGACTGGTGACGGCGCGGTCTGGTTCGGCTTGGCAAAGTTTTTCGATAATAGCGCGAGCTTCCGCGCTCAAATCCAGCTGCTGACGGCGTAAGCCGGCCTTGCTCAGCCGAAACAGGGCTAACAGGCTATCTATCAATTCACTCATTTCCCTGGCTGATTGGATGATTCTTTCAAGGTGATTTCTTCCCGCTGGGTCTAATTGATGCCCGAAGTCTTCTTTCAGGATTTGCCCAAAACTACGGATGGCGCGAAGCGGGGCGCGCAGGTCGTGCGAGATGGAGTAGGAAAAGGCCTGCATTTCGCGGTTGGCTTGTTCCAGCGCGGCGGTGCGCTCGACAACCCGTTTTTCGAGCTCTTCGTTGAGTTGGCGCACTTCTTCTTCGGCGCGCCGCAGGTCGGTGACATCGATGCTCAAGCCGGTCAGACCGATAATCTGGTCATCGACAATGATGGGCGCGAGGGTGGTGATAAAACTCTTTTGCTCTCCGTTAATCATTTCTTCATACGGGCCGCCGTGAACGATTTCGCCGCGCAAAGCTCGATTGTTCTCCTGTTCCCATCGCTGGCGTATCTCGACTGGCACGTTTTCCATTTCGGCGGGAGTTTTACCGATGGAATTTGGGAAGGTGGTTTCGCTGACCCGGTTGTTGATGATGTAGCGTCCTTCGGCATCGCAGACCCATAAATCATAAGGAAACTGGTTGATAATGGCCCGCAAGCGGGCTTCGCTTTGGCGCAGGGCGGTTTCTATTTGCTTACGTTCGGCCAATTCCTTTTGCAACTGCCCAAGCAGGTTGTATTTTTCGGTTGCGGTAGCGACTTGGGACGCGAACGTTTCCAGCAAGCGCACCTGTTCCTCGCTATAAGCATTGGGGAGGCGCGCCTGCACTGAGATAACCCCCAAGATGCGCCCTTCGTTGATAAGGGGAATCCCAATGTATGCGCAGATAGCCGGGTCGGCTATGATGACAATATCGAATTTTTGCCGGACTTCTTGCAATTGAACGTTTGCAAGATGCAGTGTTTGCCTGGTCTGGATGACATGCGCAGTCAAGCCGGGCTGTTTGGTCAGGCTGCGTGGTGGAATATTTACTTCCTGTTCGCCGCTGACGTAGAGCGGGAAGGAAATCGAATTGTCTGCTTCGTCATAAAGGCCAACATAAAACGCGTCAACGGTCATCAGTTTCTTGAGTTCCCTGATCATTGCGCGCAGTGCCTCATACAAATTCTCGCCACTGGTGATGGCTTTTCCCATCTGGTAGAGCAGGAACATTTCGTTGGCGTGTTGTTCCAGTTTTTTTTCTATCCGTTTTCGCTCGCTTAATTCATTTTGCAGGGTATCCAGAGCAGCGCGGATGGTGCGCCAGGTCTTTTGTTGCAGGACGAGTACCGACAGGGTAAAGAAGGCGTAAATCAGGAAAATCGAATATGGGGTGTATTTAACGGTAGATGGAGGCAGCAGATTGTTTGTTTCAGCAAAAGCCAGCCCAAATCCACCGAAGATGCTCAATCCTGAGGCTGTGAAAATTGCCCTGCCGCCCAGTAACAGGCTGGCAATCACGATGATGACCAGGTAGCCCATGAAGATAGGCGCTCGAACCCCTCCTGCCGTGGCCGCGCCGACCGTAACGACTACCCAGAGCAATACAATCAAAGAATAACTTGCCAGGCGTATCCACCCGCGCCGCGTGATTTCCAATAACAGGATACAGAGCGGTATAACAGCCGCGGATATTACAGTGAAACGGGATACCAATATCGTCGGGAACAATCCAAATGGGATTGAGAACATGGCGCTGAGGAAAATTATGGCATGGAGAACATTAAACAAACGATTTGCAAGGATGGTTTTAGATTCATCATCGAATACAGGTGGAACAAGCAGGCTGCGAAAATACCGTTTCATTTGTTTTCCTGGTCGGACGGAGTACCGGATATGCATTTAGTACAAGTATATTTCAATTCTCCGGTGGCTGCATAATTCTTGCGAATTGTCTGTTCGCATGTCATATCTGAAATTCACCCAGAGTGGTGACAAAGAACACTCGAAAAATAGACTAAAGCAGTCTATATTACTTAAAACAGGTTGGATTACCGAATTACTGTGACGAAAGTCACAAACCGTTCGGGAAGGTTGTATTATATTAAGCAAAGATTAATCCGTGTCGAAAAGGGTAAACCATGACCAAATATTTTCCCGCCATTGCGATTTTATCTGCTGTGATTGCCCTGGGGATTTTTGCGTATGTGACAGATGCGGTTGCCTTTGCGGGCAGCAACCCCGAAACGTGCGCTAATTGCCACGTAATGGATGATGTGTACGAAAACTGGTTCCACGCCCCGCATAAAAACGTAACCAAGTGCGTCGATTGCCACTTGCCGCACGATAACGTTGTTGCATACTATCTTGAAAAAGGACGTACCGGTTTTCACGATGTCTATATGTTCAGTACCGGTCAAACGCCCGAAGTGATTCGCGCAACCGAGCATAGCAAAGGCATTATCCAGGATAACTGTGTTCGCTGCCACCAAAATACAGTGGATGCTGTTGTGATGAGTCCGCACGGCAGCGACCGTTATTGCTGGGAGTGCCACCGCAACGTGTCGCACGGCACGCGCGGCCTGTCCCTGCTCCCCCTGCAAGATTCCGAACTTTATCCCATCCATAAATAACCGTTGAGGAGATTTGCCATGCAAAAATATACGACCCTGATTTTGGCTGGCCTGGTTGTGGTTCTGGCGGCTGTGCTGGCCGGAACTCTGATTTTCGTCAACAACCAGCCAGTGCAGCAACGCGCCATCCAGCCGTTGACCGAAATCGCCGCCATGGAACCGGATTCGTCCAAATGGGGCGTCAACTTCCCCAATCAGTACGCCTCGCTCCTGAAAACACGCGATAACAACATTGCGACGACCTATGGCGGTTCCGGTTTCTCGCACCTGGAAAAAGACCCGCGTCAGGTCATTCTGTTCGCCGGGATGCCCTTTAGCAAGGATTATAACGATGACCGGGGCCACGAATGGGCGCTTTACGATGTGAACAATACCAAGCGGCTCAATCTGGACAAAGAAAGCCCCAAGCGCACGCCTGGTACATGCTATTCGTGCAAATCTGCGAACATGCCTGGACTTTGGAATGAAATGGGGCTGGAAGGCGTGGGTAAGACCTTCTTTGGCGACCTTAGCCCGCGCGTTGAAAGTTCGATTGGCTGCGCAAACTGTCATGAAGCCGGTACGATGCGTCTGATTGTCACCAACCCGGCGCTGGAAAATGCGCTTCAGGAGCAAGGCAAGGATTGGAAGACTTTCACCCGCCAGGAAATGCGCTCGCTGGTTTGCGCCAACTGCCATGTAGAATACTATTTTGCCGGTGAGAGCAAAGTTTTGACCTTCCCCTGGGATAACGGCACCAAAGTTGAGGAGATGTGGCAGTACTATACCGAACTTGGTTTCAAGGATTGGGAATATCCTGATACCAAAACGCCTATGCTCAAGGCGCAGCACCCCGAATACGAGATGTACACCGCCGGATCCACGCACTATAACGCGGGCGTGGCCTGCGCCGATTGCCACATGCCCTATGTGCGCGAGGGCGCGGCCAAGTATTCGTCGCATAACATCCACAGCCCGCTGCTCAACCCCCAACGGGCCTGCGGACAATGCCATACCGACACTGATTCAGTCGTCCGCCGCGTCAACCTGATTCAGGAACAGACTTATAACACCAAGATTGCGACAGAAGACGCCATCATCGACGCCGTCAATGCCATCAAGTCTGCCGCTGCCAACCCGAACAGCGACCCCGCCCTGCTTGACGAAGCCCGCCTGTTGCATCGCCAGGCCCAATTCTACTGGGATTACGTCTCCGCCGAAAACTCGATGGGTTTCCACAATCCCGAATACGTCCTCAAGATTTTGGCCGAATCAACCAACCTGGCGCGCCAGGCGCAAATGAAAGCCGCCCAGGCTGCCAACGATCCCTCCCTGCTGCAAACTGGAACATATTACACATCTGGTCAGTAAGAGTTGTAGACTGGACAATAAAGGTCCCGGAGGTTTGATAACCTTCGGGACCTTGTTTTTGCGCGTAGATTTTTAGCGCAAGTCGGTCGGCTCAAGAATAACTATGCCTTCTTCTTGCAAGAACCGTTCCACGCCCTCGTGGCGTGTGAGCAGCAATTGGCGCAGTTCGCCGGTAGCGGGCTGGTACAGGTCAATTTCCAGGGCCTGGCCGCCGTGCGTATCGTCGCATTCCAGCGCGCGCACGGGGGAAAGAATCTTCCAGCTGCTATCTAGCGCCGAGAGCAGGCGCATCAGGTCGGCAGATTTATTGGAGGGGCGAGCTGGTTCCTGTAAGCGGTTCCAGCGAAACTCGGTGACGAGGATGGAGTTGAACATAATGTGTCCCTGCTTTCGTTAAAGGATACACATAGCATACAGCCCGAAAGTTATCGCTGTTAGAACAAGAGATTAAGGATTTGTAAACATCTTCTTCTTATGCGCTGTTTTCTCCAATTGCCCGCAGGCGTTCGGGAATGGGTGGATGAGTGTAGTGAAGCAGCACGTAAAACGGGTGGGGATTGAGATTTGCCAGGTTTTCCTGCGCCAGGATACGCAGGGCGTTCCTCATAGCTGGCGCGCCAGCCCATTTCGCGGCAAAGGCATCGGCGGCGTATTCGGCTCGGCGGCTGATGGCATTGACGGGTAGGCTGATGAGCAGGTCGAGCGGCTCGGATAGAATGCCAAACAGGAGCAGGCTGAATCCGAAATGAACGTCCGATAGACCGAACTCCTGCGCTAGGGCCGGGTTTTGCAGGATGAACCCAATCAGCGCGGCGTAGATTCCCAGCACGGCGATTTGCGCGCCCATCAGGCGCGGCACGTCTTTATGGACGGCGTGTCCTAATTCGTGCGCCAGCACCGCGAGAATTTCGTCTTTGTTGAGTTTTTCGATGAGCGTATCGAACAGAACGACCTCGCGGGTTTTGCCCAGACCGCTGAAGAAGGCGTTGAGTTTGGTCGAGCGTTTTGAGGCATCCATGACCGAGATGGCGCGGATGTTGAATCCTACCCGGCTTGCCAGCGTTTCAATCTCATCTCGCAGTTCGCCCTCCGGCAGGGGGGTGAGTTTGTTAAAGAGTTTGACGAAAATTTTGGTGTTAAGCACGAACAGGACGACGACAAGGACAGAAAGCGCGCCCCAGGCCGAAACGATGAACAGCCATAGCTGCTCAACGAAGGTCGAATAGAGAAAGTATAGGAGCGACACGACACCGCTCCCCAGACCGGCTGCTACCACAATGCTTTTGAGCAAATCCATGAGGAAAGTTTTGTGCGTGGTCTTGTTGAAACCGAATCTTTCTTCAATGACGAAAGTCCTATAGTAGTTGAACGGCAGCTTGGCGATGAACATGAGCAGGCCGAACGCGCCCAGGAAGGCTAGCGTTTGCAGGAGCGGATGGCTGAACCAGGCGTTCGTCCAGCCTTCGAGCAGGCCAAACGCGCCAAATGCCAACAAGACCAGCAGGAGCGCCGTCAGCACCGTTTGGGCAAGGATGCTGTGGCGCAAGGTTACCATTGAATAGTCGAGCCATTTGGCATATTTTTCGTCATCGTAAATGCCGCGCGCTGGTTCTGGCAGGGGCTTGCGGCTATACCGGTCATTGACGAGCGTAACAGCCAGGTCGATGAGGTACATGACTGCAATCAACCCGATAATGATCGTTTGCATAACGGCCTCCTGAAGAGAGATGGCCGAATTATACCCGCGGCGCAGACTAGTCAATGCACTTGCGCATGTTTTTTGTACCACGCCACGGTCTCGCGAACGGCCTCTTTCAGCGGCGTGGCTTTCATGCCAAAAGTCTGCTCGAATTTGCTCGAATCGACCACAAACGGCTGCTCGAACTCGTACATCATTTCCACCGTTTCTTTGGCTTCGGGGATGAACAACCCGCCGAGCGTCATCATCAATTTGCCCATTGCGCTGAATTTGGGTTCGACCTCGGCGGCTTCGGCAATCATCGTCACCATCTCGCGCTGGGTGATGCGCGGCTGGTCGTTCGGAACGTGCCAGGCCTGGCCGTCGGCTTCGGCGCGTTCGCCCAGAATAACCAGGGCGCGGGCAAAATCCCTGACATAAGTGAAAGTGTGCGGCAGGTCGATGTTCCCGATCAGGCTGGCAGTTTTGCCCTGCAACAGCGGATAGAACACGCGCTCACCCATGGTCGAACCCATTCCCCAGGGACCAAAAAAATCGGAGCCGCGCCCGGCGGTGACGCGCACCCGGCCTGCCGCATGCGCTTCAAACGCGGCCTGGCTCATGGCAGCGCGGGTTTTCCCTTTGTGGGTGCGGGCGTTATATGGCCTAGATTCGGTTAGCGGCGCGCCGCCCGTCTCGCCGTACATATACAGGTTTTCTACCAGCACCAGTTTCGCGCCGGAGCCGGTCAGCCCTTCGATGATGGCATTTTGCAGGGGCGGGAATTTCTCAATCCATTGATGATAGGCGGGCTGCGCGGCTTGATAGACGACCGCCGCGCCTTTGGTAACTTCCCGCACCTGGGCAGGGTCATACAAATCGGCGGATACCACTTCTACCCCTACCGGGGCTTCCTCCATTTTGCCGGTGCGGTTTACCAGGCGGACGGTTTTTCCGCCTTGGATAAGTTCCTCCGTGATGGCGCGTCCAATTGCGCCCGTACCTAAAATGGCGTGAATCTCGGTCATTGTATTTTCTCCTATTCCAACATAACGAATTTTTCGTTGACGATGAATTCATCCACGCGCAGGCGTTTGATGGTCAGTTCGTCAATTTCGAGCGTTTTGATTTTGGATTTGCGGATGAACAGTTTGCCAATTGCCAGCTGCCCGATGGCGACGACTGCCAGCGCGCCAATCGCCTGCGCCCAATGGCCTGACTGCCAACGGCTTGCGCCCTGAGGGCGCTGCGTTTGGATGAGATGACCGTTTCGTGCAGTTTTTGGGCTTCCATCTTTTGCTTCTTTTCAATACATCCGTAGAGCAAGTCTCCGATTTGTCCGCGCAAATCGGAGATTTGCGCCACTATGCTTACAAAACACCCGCAAAACGCTTTTGCACAGCGGCGCGCGCCAGCGGTCCGCCATGCCCAACGTAAAAGGTCTGCACACCCGCATCGAGCAGGGCGCGAATACTTCGGTGTACCGCGCCCTGGTCATCGGCAAAGTAGTGATAGTTGGGGCGCGCGCCGAGCAGGTTGCCGCCCACGTACCCGCCCATCATCACATCGCCCACAATCGCCGCGCCATCGGGCAGCAGCAAAGAAATCGAACCGGCGGTATGCCCCGGCGTAAGCAGGATTCGCCCCTCAACGCCAAACGCAGCCAGGTCAAAGGCTTCATCCACAAACAAATTGGGCGCAACGGGCGGGAAAGGCCTGTTGACCATCGGCAAAATCATCCGCGCTTCCAGGCGCAGCGGCGTCAGCGGGTTCATCCTCCCGGCGCGCATCATGCCCTCGTCGGCGCGGTGAACAGCAGTGGGCAGGTTGAGCGTCTTCGTCAGCGCGGCGGTGCTTCCGGCGTGGTCCACATGCCCGTGCGTGTGCAGAATCAGCGAAATATCGCTGGTCTTTACCCCGGAGCGTTCAATGACGCGTAAAATTTTGTCCTGCTCGCCAGGCATGCCTGTATCCACAATCACCGTTTTGCGCCCGATGAGCAGGTACGCATTCGAAAATGAGAGTTTGATGGATGTGATTTTCATTTTTTATCCTTAAATGTGGGACAAATCGGAGATTTGCGCCACATTTGACATACCATTTACGCAGGCGGCATGGGCGGCACGAAACCGCTCATCATTTTCTCTGGCGCGGTTTTCCCGGCGGCGTGCAGGGGCGAGGGATGCTTTACTTTCGATAACTTTCCTTCGCGCAGGATTCGCTGATGGGCTTCCTCCCAGGTTGGCAGGTCGGATGTGTCCTGTCCCCAGCGAGCATAGGCGGCCTCGCTGCATATCTCCGCAAGCAGGCGCATGGCAATCTGGTGCGCGCCAGAGCCGCGATATTGTTTCATGGCTGCCTCGTCCGTCCAGACGGTTTTTGTCCAGACCACGTTGCCTGGCTCAAGGCGCGTCTCCACGCCCAGCACGCCCGGCGCTTTTTGGGCTTGCATCATCGTCCGCATGGCGTGCAGCATAAAGAGCGGCATGTAAAAAATGGAACGGACGCGCAAACGGGTAATCGAAACGTTGTACATTTTGCCTCCTGTTTTCTACCGAATAAAAGTTTGGACAATCGAATCTATCTCATAGGCATACAGCGCATCGCCGTCTGCGCCAAATGGCGGGATATTTCTGGCGATTTCGAGCGACACCAGCCCATGCACTCGCGCCCAAATCAGAATGGCAACGGATAAAGAAAGGGAATCTGTCTCGCCCCCGTAGGTTTTCCACATCCCAAATGTTTCCTCATGCCCTGGCGTTACCTGGGGGAATGAACCGGCCTTCAACCTGCCCGCCGCGCGAACCGCCTCCACCACGCTGACGAGGCATCCTAACGCCCGTGCCGCCGAGGGAAAAGTCTGCTCGAAAGGCGCCACATAGCCCGGAATCGGCGTCCCGAAAATGAGTTGGTATCGCTCCGGGTAGGTGAGCGCCCATTGGCGGTACGCCCGCCCGGCGGCTTTCAGTCGTCCTTCCAGGTCATCCGCTGAGACGGAATCGCGCGCCGCATATTGCGCCTCGCCAAACGAGGTATACGCCTCGATGATAAGCGCCGTCACCAGCGCGTCGCGGTCGGGGTAATAGTTGTAAATGGCCGGGGCGGTGATGCCCAATTCGCGGGCAATGGCCCGCAGGCTGAGCGAGGCCGCGCCGTTTTGGGCAATTTGCCGCCAGGCAGTGGCGAGAATGGCGGCTTGCATGTTGGGGTTTTGTTGTGATTTGAGGGGCCGTACCATATCTCTTCTCTTTCTGAAATAAACACTGTATATTTATAGTGTAAATATACAGTGTTTATTTATTTTTGTCAAGGGGCAAAAAAAGTCCCGAAGGTTCGAAACCTTCGGGACTATGCTTCTGGCTCAGGACTGTTGTCTGCGCAGGAAGAACTTGGTGATTTCTTCTGCAATCGCCGGGGTAATTGCCAGGCCAAGCACCACTGCCCATTCTGTTGCCGATGGGTTGTGGGTGTTGAAAATTGGTTGCAGGAAGGGAATCACACAGACCAAAATCAAGAGGGTCAGCGAAGCCCCAACAGCATACTGCATCCATTTATTTGAGAATACACCAATCGTGAAGAGCGAGGCGCGTTCAGAACGCACCGTGTATGCGCGGAAGAGTTCTGCCATTGAAAGGGTCAAGAAGGCCATTGTTTCGGCAGTCTGGACATCGTATTGCGACCAATCGAAGCCGCGGAACAGCGTGGTGAGCGGGTTGATGCCCAATTCCCAGTATAGCCCAATCAGGAAAGCGGTTAAAACAGCCCCAGTTTGGGCAATGGTTTGGATGAAAATCCCCAAGCGCATGGAGCCGTTGATAATCGGCTCGTCTTTGGGTCGCGGCTTGTG